>Ga0194132_10009219_pt1 | contig 13722 bp, 10 predicted proteins | sample TA2KigOf80mmetaG_FD_148612 | JGI IMG/M metagenome (GOLD analysis project Ga0194132, IMG submission 148612) | Freshwater microbial communities from Lake Tanganyika, Tanzania - TA2015054 Kigoma Offshore 80m | ecosystem: Environmental > Aquatic > Freshwater > Lake | place: Tanzania: Lake... | reverse complement strand
CGCGGGAATCGGGGCGGGCCGTCGTGTAACCGGCGTGGCGGAGGGAGTGGGATTCGAACCCACGGTGGACTTGCGCCCACAACAGTTTTCAAGACTGTCGCCTTAAACCGCTCGGCCATCCCTCCGCGTCGTATCTATTCTAGCTATGGCCTGGAATTGTGGTATTTCGGGCCCCGGCGGCACCTGGCAACATTATGCAGGCTCCGGACCCCCTGCAGGCTTGGCGAGGTCGAGGTTATGCCCCTCTGAGCCGTTGGTGCTCGGCCGGACGGACGGGCAACGAAATCCGCTGGCTGCCGGATTCAATGCATCCGGTTGAACGGCAACGCACAACCTCCGGCGGGTGCTCATTGACAGCCCGTGGCTAATTCGGGGGCGGCTGGCGCTCTGGTTCGGCGCGTCCGCCTTCCTCCTCCCCATCCGCTGGCGCTATCGGTTCGACGGGTGACTGCCCGCGCCCAAGAACGCGTCCACCCGTTGCCTCAGCAGCTCCTGTTTGTGCGCCGCCGGGACGTACCCGGGAAGGTACGGGAGCCCGCGCTGCACGAGTACGTAGCTCACGTTCTGCATCTTGTATTCGACCGCGCCGCGCGACCTGCCGGGTAACTGGGAACTCATTAGCCCTTGGATTAGGGCGCGCTTGTTGAACTGCTCCCCGTTTAGGTGCCGCTCATATAGGTCAAAGTAGAAGCGGATAAGCGCGTCGCACTCTTTAGCAGTCCAGTCGGTCCCGGCAACCATACGGCCACCCCCTTACTGAACCCACCGCACATCGAAGCGAGTCACTCGGGCATGGACTCAACCCAGATCAGCAGTAGCGGTGACGCGAATGCCATGGCGACGAACTGCATCCAGGCGAAGGTGCTGAAGGTTGGCCCGATATCAATAGACCGCTCGGCCATCCCTCCGCGTCGTATCTATCTTAGCTAGGGGTTGGAACCGTGGTGTCTCGGGAACCCGGCGGCGCCTGGCAACATTATGCAGGCTCCGGACCCCCTGCAGGCGCTCGGCTGGGACGGACGGGCGACGAAATCCGCTGGCCGCCGGATTCAATGCATCCCGTTGAACGGCAGCGCACAGGTTTCGACGGGTTCCTTATCTTCGTTATGGCCAATCGAGCCGCCGGACGTCACGGGTGCTCGTCGCCGCAGGTGGGCGGGGTTACCTGCCTCGTCTTGCCATCGCTCAATCCTCTCAAAAGCTGGAGTCTCCACTTCCCCCAGGGCGGTTCACGGCGCGTTTCGCGGAAGAACGTCGGCCGACACTAATTGGAAAGTCTTCTCTTTTAGCGTTGCCTTGACTGTCTCCTCCCGGCACCAAGGATCACCTGTAGCCCGCGATTGCCGGAGGGTCCTGGTTCTCAGGAAGATTTCCTTGCATATCTGCAAAGACTCCGGACAGGGCAAACTGCGCAGCGAGGGTTTGACGGCCTGCAGAGAGCCGCGGCGAGATCGAGCACCGCCCAGTTGACCTCGCTCGCGCCCTCGCAATCCACCACCGCGCGGGAGAGACCTTGCAGGTAGGCGTCGTTTCTTATATCCGCCTGCTTGCGGCTCCCAAATACCCGCTCTAGGACCCGTGCCATGCTGCTGTCCAAGAGGGGCTCGCGTTGGCCGTAACACAGTGTCATCACGGCGCTAGCGACGTATTGGCCAATTCCGGGAAGGGCCTCGAGTTCGGCTCTCGTGCGCGGCAACGCGCCGCCTCGAAGAACGACAGCAGCTGCTAGGCTCATCAGGGCAGACGCCCGACGATTCCAGAGGCCGATTCTGCGAAAGAAGGGCTCTAGCTCCTCTGGTCCGGCGTTGGACAGCGAATCCCACGTTGGAAATCGCTGGAGAAACTCTGGATAGAAACCCTTTACAGTGGCGGCGGCAGTGCGTTGGAGCAATAGCTCAGCCACGGTGTGCTCGTAGCACGTCGATGCGCTTCGCCAGGGGAAGCTCCGTCCGTTGCTCCGGTACCAGCAAACGACGCTTTCGCGAAATTCCGCGACTGCGTTTGCCATCGGACCCCTGATAGCAGGTTGGTACGGACGGATTCGGGATTCTATCGACCGCTTGGTCACCTTGAACTTGAGCTATCGCTTGAAGCTGGGTTCGCCGCCTCGTTGCGGGCAATCCGCGTCTCTAGCTTCGATCTGAAGTTCTCGGGATTTGGGCCATGGTGAGCTTCCCTATGGCAATTGGGACAAACTGCACCGACTCGGAAGAGGTCATCAGGACCGTCGTCTGCCAGCCATTGAGTGTGATGTGCTTCCAAGTACGGCGCGCCCGGTGGTGTGATAAGAGGCGCAGGTCGTTCGCACATCTTGCATCGACCCCTGTTCCACGCGAGCACATGTCGCGTCACGATGTCCGAGCGATGGCGGTACGCCTGTAAGGTGCTGGCTGCCGGCACTGTCTCGCGAGATGCGCCCAATGCCGCCGTCCTAAGCACGTTAAGGTTTTCTTCAAGATCCTCGGGTGCCAACGACGCGTCCACCGTGGGCCTGGCGGGAGCCAGCGTTACAACCAATAGCTCATCGCCGGCTCGCCGACCGCGACCCCCTTCAAACCGGTACCTTGCGACCAAGAAAACCCCCGCGAATCGGTTCCATCCCTTCCAAGAACGCGGCGGTCGCCAAGTATGGAAGAGCAGCACGGTCCTCTCTTGCTCCAACAAGATCCTGTTCGCACCAGCGAACCGCTGACTCCACACCGTGCCCTGTCCGCCATACAGGAACGTCCCGTCTGAATCCCGCCTGTCTGGATACCCGGCTCGCTTGCCGTGCCTACTACCCGTGAATACCACGACCACGTCAGGGCGGCTTGTGCCGTATACGATTCCACTCCGTTGTTGGCACTACCAACAAACACGAGGATCTCCTCGCGTTGGTAGCTCTTGCCAAGCGAGAAGGGCTGCTCCAATCCCTGCCTCCCTACGGCGACCCGCTTCTCCGCCATTCTTGCAAGAAACGCTGCCCCTCCGGCGTAATTTGGCGGCCTCGGTCCGTTCTCCGTACGAGTCCTAGTCGCGCAACGAGGAGCGGCTCAACCTCCTCGAGGATCCGAACTTTGTCGATGTTGGTGAGCATGCTAAGGATGCTTTTTTCGCCAAGCGGCCTTGCCGCTTGCTCAAGTAACTCGAGGTACTGGATGTCGGCTGGACCGAGACCGTTGGGATCGCTCAGGCGCGTCCTTCTGACTTGTTCCAGATGGTCCTCTACGCTGCGATCCTGTTTTTCGGATACCAGCATCTCGTTTTTCAGTTCGCGGGCGACCTCAAGCGCGACTCGCGGCACGAGCCGCCCAATCCGAGCGATTCGCTCCGTGACCGATCTCGATAACGTGGGATGGGCCAATGAGACGATCGTCGCAACCTCGGCCTCTGTGTAGTCCTGGAGGGCGACCTCCATGCACCGGGTGCGGAATGCAGCGTCGACATCCGAAGGCCGAGTGGTAGCAAACAGGAACGTCGCATCTGGAAGCAATGCCACCCGGTTCCCGAGGAGAACAGACCGGTCATTCGGCTCTAGCGCCGTGAGTAAGCTCTCTTGGATGGCCCTGGGAACCAGATGGATTTCATCGATGAATACGACGAAGGGTGGATACCGCAACAAAGGTCGTTGATATCTGATTCCAACCTTCGTTGGGGCCTGGCGGACGTCCCGGAGCGCCGCGTCGATCAGCTCAAATAGCCGATCCCTGTTCACAAGGCCCCGACCGTCCAGCGACACAAAAGGCAACCCCAGACAGCGAGCTACCCTTCTGGCAAGTTCGGTCTTACCCGTGGACGGGTTGCCAGTAAGGAGATAGCTCGCCGAGAGCCCGGGAGGCTGGGCGATCGTTGCTCGAAGCAGGGCCCGCTGCAATGTCTCTACTGCTGCGCCGTTGCCGATGAAGCCTTGGAAGGCTTGCGCCACTCGCCGCCTAGCTTCGGCGGGAACTACAGGAACCTGCGGGGCGTCTGCGGGAACTGGTTCGCAGGCGGGCGAGATGCCAACGTGGTCGATATCGGGTACGCCAGGTCCTGGCGGGGGTAGAGCCACTTGCACTTGCGTATCCACGATGGGTCCCTGCGACTCAAAGGGACTCGATGCAGAGCGCAGCTCGCAAATCTCCAGTGCCGTCCCGACCGTCCGTGCCAACGCGGACAATCCGGATCGGTCCTCGAGTAACGACCTCGCGTCAGACCGGTCCACCAGAATCGTCTCTGCGAAACCGTCCCCATCGATATCTTCCGTTGCGGTCGAAGCAGACTCGTCGAAGACGATCAGGCGTCCCTCCACTGCAACGGTGATCGGCGCGGCCCCTCCGAGGACTTGAGACAAGCATCGCTCGTGAGACGCCGCCCACTGTTCCGCAGTCATCTGGGTCAGGGATGGATCTCCATTGACCCGGAAGCCGTAATCCAGCATCTCTGCGAGGAGGCCGCGCCCGCATATCCGCCAGGCGTCGTTTGGAGGTGTCGCTTGTAGCATCGTGTAAAGCAAGCTGCCGAGGTTTCCGGCCTGCTGGATCGATTCGTTCTTCTCTTGTGTAGACATAGTTCCTGCGCGGAACTTAACCTCGATAGGAACTAGCCGCACCGCTAGGTTCTGATCTGCTTGCTGAACGCAGACCAAGATCAGGTCCGGCCTCGCCGCCGCAGTATTGGGCAGGAGCGCCGCCCGGACGCGCTCCAGAGGAGCGGACCATGGGTCCACGGGCAAAACCAGATGAATCTCTTCGCCTTTCACGACGGGCAGCGAGATGTCGGATGCGGACGGTCTGAACACGTCCTGGAGTAACCGGACCGCCAGGAGCATCCCGATTTCACCGCGCGCCAACGACCCACCGGCGGCGAGCTTCTTGAGGATTGGTATTCCTCTTTGTGACGTTTCTTGGAGGAGTTGGTCGATGGGCACCTCTGCAGGGGACACTTGCTCAAGGGCCATCGCGACGGCTGCCCTTATTGATGGAGAGGGTCTGGCGAGCAAGTAGAACCCGCTGCGCTGCTCTGCTGGCCCACGACCTAGGGGTAGCTCGTAGTCCCATAGGAATCCACCAGCGCCCTTAACGCCTCTTGCGAAACAGGCGGGGTCTATTTCAGCGGACGAGATCCCCAGGAATCGTGCTGATCGCAGTTCTGACGCAATTACCTCCCGGTTTGGCGAGTAAGCCAGATGACTGGATCGTGCGTACTTGACCGCTAGGTCTTCGAACGTGGCCGCGGATGAACCGATGGCGTCCAGCAAGCTGTCTTCGCTGCGCGATCCAGCGCTTGCCCTCGATTCAATAACCCATTGCGCGTCGTCCCTATCAATGCGAATGCGATTCCGCACCAGGGATCCAGGAGAAGCGGCCGACTTCCAGGGCTGGATCTCGCTGGACGGGCTCGCTATCCCGAGGTGATCGATGATCGTGAGGTCTTTGGCAACCAGCGGCCCATTGCCATACCAACGAACAGCGTGTCCACTGTCGTCAGCCAAGCTCGAGATTTCTTCTCTCGTGGGTCGAACCTCGAGGTGGCGATCGTCCAAGATCTCTACCGTACGCGGTCCATCCAGGCTGATCTCGTCAGCCTGGAATCGATCCCGGCACCAGCCGATCACGCCTTCGGAACAAGACGTCGTACCGCGCCCCGAACCGACGATGCCAACACGCATCACCGCCCTTGTCGGCAGGATCTCCACGACCTCGTCGAGCGTCCTACGAGCTTGTGAGGCGGTAAATCCCGTGTGGATTCCCCGAAGTACGAGCCCGGCTTGAGCAAGTTCTGGGATCGCTGCATGCCCCTGCAAATCCTGAACGCGGGCCGCGTTCCAGAACAGCGCCCAAAGTGAGTCTTGGCTCGCCACAGAAAAGTACGCTTTCCACATGGGAGAACCCCCGCCGCGGACAAGCGGCAGGGCGAGTATGTCCGGGCATCGGTGTGGGTCAACGAGGCCGGCCAGAGGACACTTCGAAGCGATCGCCGATGCAAGAGTTCGTTGCGCGCCGGTTTGCCATGCCAATCTCAGCGGGTGCAGAGGCGTCAACAAGACGGCGATAGGTTCGTGAGCCGCAAACACACGGCTCCCGTAAGTAGTCGGCTCCTGCTCCAGTACGACCAATGAATCGATCCAGGATGCTTGCTCTGGCGACTGATCAAGCCACAGCGTGTAAGCGCGCAAGTATTCAAAGACTCGCTCCCGGATCTCGTCAGAGGTCAATTTGATCTCGGGCATCTGCAAGCCGTGGCTACCCAACCACTCGGTTACACGGGACCGAGCGGCGAGGAAGTCACTTGGTGGAGAGATTTGGCCAGAGCGGGGCCGGGGATCAACTTGGGGCGTGGCCTGACCGAGCGTCCGCCCGTCGAGGATGGACAGTCGCGGATCAGATCTTGACCAGCCGGGGCAGCCTAAGATGGGCTGCCAGCTCCCCGGATCTGAAATCAATCTGCCTTCCAAGCGGCGCAGCCACGAGTCAAGTGCATGCGCTTCGCGAGGCTGTGACATGGTCTGGTGGGCGATCACCAGCGCGTCAAACACCGAAGGAGCGGTCTCGACATCGTCATGCGTGACGGCTATCTCCAGCTGAATCCATGCCGCGCTGTTGCCATCCTGATCAAGAACCTCTAACTCGACTTGCAGATCTTCATCGAGTTCCAATTGGAAATCTGCGACGCCGCGGTCCGCTGGGATTTCAAGCTCCAGGCTCTTTACACGCAGCATGGATACGGAGGGCGCACAAAAAGCTCGAAACGCCTTCTTGCCTCCATTCGTAAGGATCACCTCTTGGACCCATCGACCCTTCTGTGAGGACCGGCTCGGTCCCTTCACTTTTTTCGTTCCGTGGCCAGAACACGTGACAAACACCAGAGGTGTGAACCTGTCAAGGCAGATCAGCGAGAGTGATGCAGGCATGGCCGATGAGTCTTCGAGGGTATACGTCAACCGCGCATGGTGCGCGGGAACTTGACCGTCGTCGAATTCCCATGGACTTTCTGTCACGCCCTGCGAAGGCAGGGTTTCCGCGTGCCGGCGGATCTGCCGGCGAATTACCGGCGATTCAAATGCTCCCTTTGGGTGGCTCGCCCGTATTCGAGGTGATCCCAGGACGATCCAAGGTTCTCCTGGCACCTCGGGGCTGTGAATGGGATTGATGCATTCAAGCCTCAGCGTCTCTGGTGCAGCTGCCCCGGCCTCGGCCAGCAAGATCTCGAGCAGACCGGTGGAGAGCTCGTTCCACCACGCCGGTCGCGGGCGCGGCGGCCTGAAGAAGAATGATCGTGCTCTGCGAAACGCGGTCGCAGAGCCAGCTCTTTGCTGCAAGTGCTTCAGCAGCGCGTCGAGGTGTTCACGGACGTCGCTGCCATGGGTCGTGGCTTTCAATTTCTCGAACCCAAGCACTAATCCGTCGTCTTCCAGAAAGTCCGATAGCTTCTCGAGCATCCTTCGACTCTTCCGCACCATGGGCGGGGTCGGCACTGACGATCCGGGAGACGGCAGCCCGCATTCGGCGCTTATTTCGTACCCATCGACAACTACTCCTGATCCTTCGGCGTGAAAGAGCCTCTCGACGATCTCCCAGGGCAGGGCCTCTTGGTCCGGCGGCGGAAGACCCGGCAGGTCCTTCAAGCTTTCTCTGATTGCGGTCTCGAGCGTCACGGGCGAACACCGCATCTGATCGGCGGCAAGCTCCACGACTTCCGCGTAGATCGGGCTCCAATTTCGAAGGCTCGGTGCATTCCGCCTAATTGGAGGCAAGGGCGTTCCGACGGTGTCCGTTGCGTTGACGATCGAGTAAGTCCGTTCGTCCCAAGCCTCTGGGTCTACTAGCAACACGAATTCCGGGACCGTATTTCGTACCGCTAGGGCGTAGTCCCAGTTGCATTCGCAACTCTCTCCGGGTACGCCCGCTGTTGGGCGCCGTCGGATCAGGAATACCGGTACCGCCAAGCCTTCGGTCGGGCGCCAAGCCGACCTACCATCCTCTGTGAGCAAGGAGTAGAGAGAGCCCAGAATGTTCGCCGGTGGCCCTGCGAGCACAACCCTGTTGTGCCTAGCAGCGCCGGCCTGCCGCTGCGCCGAGATTTCAAAGCGCCGCTCCAACAAGGAGCGAATGCAGTGGGCGACTGAACTAGCCATCCGACGCGCTTCCCGAGAACGGGGCAAGAATCAACCTGCCCCCACCTGCGTCTGGACTGTCCATCATCAACCCGAGAGCTTCGAGATCTCCTGCGATCGGTCCGGTTTGAAGATCCCCTGCCGCCAGGCGCACCCCGTAGTAGCTGAAGTGGCGGGCGAGGTCTTGGATGGTTGCAGGCGCGCCTGCCATCGACTTACAGGTCGCGTGGCACATCGCCAATAGCATCACGGGCCCGGGTCGCACCACCCAGGGCGAGTTACTCTTGCCCGATGTTTTCACCAAGAGGTAACCCTGGTCATGCTGTTGGAGGGAGACCTCCGCCGTCACCCGACGTCGAAGTGCATAAGAAAGGAATTCAAACAAGTTAGACGGCGGCCCTGACTCGGCTGAAACCTTGGAGGGGTGGGCGTCAACAATTTCACCCAGCTTCTGCACCGCCCAGCCCTTCGGATCGGGACCCAATAGGCCCCGGTGGGCCATCAGATGGGATAGCAGGCACGAGATCTGCTTGCCGGTCGACCAGCCAGCTTCCGCCTCCCGCGGCAATTGCCACGTGGATCGACCACCGAATTCGTCGATTGCGAGAAGAAGGAGGTTGATGCCCAGTCGTGCCGTTGTGTATTCCTCGACTTGGCGGCGAAGATGGGGGTCAGCTTGCTGCCCACCGTCGAGGAACGGCCTCGGACCGACGTGCGACTGCCAGAGTCGGTTTTCTATTTCGGCGGGGCCGGGCGCAGCCTGACCCGCGAGCACTTCCAATGCCATTTGCCATGTCTCGACGTTGAGCCGGCAAATCCAGAGGACGTGGGTCACTAAGCCCAACCGAAGCGCGCTTTCGACAAGGGCACACCATTGGCGACGCGTCAAAGATCGCTTCAGCAGCAGCAACTCGCGCAGATCCAGAGCAAAGACCTCCGCTGGGGCGTATGGCTCTCGGCGATCCTCTCGGAACTGCACCCTCCGCCGGTTTAGTTCATGCGGTCGCGCCGCGTCGCGGCCCCGGAAGTGCGCGCTGAGCTGATCTTCGAGGAACACAGCGAATGCGTCGTCATCGCCTTCCCTCGTGGTCAACGCGGACCCGAATTGCTTCTTGAGAGCAGCGAAGCCACTCAGCCCGGTCCCAGATGCCAGCGTGTACAAAGCCAAGTTGCCCGGAATCCAACGGTTTCTGGGTTTGCCCAGCACACCAGCCACGTTTGCTAGCGCGGGCACGACTGGGACCAATTGAGGTTGCGGTCGGGCGCTCCGTTCTCCAGGCCTGCTCGGGCCACGTAGCGCCTGCATGAAGATGAATTCCCATGCCGATCGCGGCAACGCGTCTGAACTGATCTCGCCGGGGAGACTTTCAATTTCGGCCAGATCAACCTTCCCCTCGGCTGTCGGAGACAGCCCCAGGGCGCGGTAGCATGACGCCAGAAGAACCTCCCCCGTTGTCCACTCTGGTTGTGCCCCGAACCAAAAGCACGAATCGCTGTAAGCAGGATGGCCGTTCCTGAACGGTTGTTTCTGGAAGTCCTCCAGTGTCACGTCCCGGACTCCGGCTGGAATTCGAGGCCTCCAGCGCCTCCAGCTGTGAGATCACCCAAGGGGCCTAGCCTGAAGCTGACAGTGCCACCCATCATCGCCAGGTTATCCCTCGACATCCGAGCCGCGACAGCGTTCCTCATCTGGTCGATCGCAGCTCGCGTATGCGGTTGAAGACTCGCCAAGTCGCAGCCTTGCCCGTTCAGCTGCAAGGCAACAAACAGATCGAAAGTGACAGCGAGGCGGAACTGGTCGATTTCGATCCATGGGACGTCATGGCCAATGCGGTCGGCCGACGAACGGGGAGCAGCATGCGGTAAGGCCGGCCCGAGTGGGCCCATGACCAATATGTCCTTCCCTGGTTCCCGCGTAGGCTGGCCCAGAACTCTCACCAAGCTGTCGGAGAACTTCGCATCCGTCGCCGGTGCGAGGACTCGCCTCAGTTGAGGTACCAAGGTGCGCAACAGTGACATGTCTCTTAGTGTCGCTTCGTAGTCACGTAGGAGTGCCGCGTTGAGGTACTCCCCGTGACGGACCCCGAGGGAGCGCTTGACGAATGTTGAAGCCGTAGATCGCAGCCACCTCAGCACCCGACGGGCTTTGGCGATCTCTCTGGTCGCGTCAATCCACTCGCTCTCTGCCGCTGCCATCAATACGAGCAGCTCTCGTTCCAATGGTCCCAGCGATTTACTGTGATGCTCGAGGCCTTGAGTGATGGACTGCCCAAACTCGTCTTCGACTCTTCGAAGTAGGCTGTCGTCCTGGGGAGGGCTTTCCAGAGCGGGGTCCAGGAGGTTAGAGAACTTTCCAGCGAGAAGGGTCTGGATCAGTGCTCCACCAGCAGGTTGTCGTCGGGAGATCCCCTCCGCCACGGATTTCGTCACGTACGCGTGGCTAGGCAAGTCGAAATCCAATCCACTTTCCGGGACCTGCCAAACCGGAAACAAGGACTGGGGAAATAGGTGCGCCGCAAGCTCCCATGCACCGGGGAACTTCTCCGCGTCCGCCGTCGCATGAGAGATGCGCTCGCTCCGCTGGTGCACCCACGTACATGGATGGAGAAAGACATCGTCGACGAAGTCGCTATGTTGCCCAACCAGCAATTCCGCGCAAAGGGAGAAGGCATCCCGGAAATTCCAGCGTTGCCCCGTCGCAAGTTCGCCGTGGCGGAGCAGTCGCAGCAAGCGCTGACGAGTGTCCGGTTCCCCGAGCATTTTGAAGTTCGCATAGAACGGACATAGCGAACGCGAATCACAGTCAAGACACCTGCCGTTCTGATCCCAGCGGCTCTCGTCAACCGCCGCTTCGAGAACGTCTTCGAACGGTGCGCGTTCACCACCCATCCGGCCGACGATGGTTTCGAGGTCAAGCGGCCATGCCGCACATCTAGAGTCGAGCTTGAGGGGCCAGCTACGCGGCCGGTCCTCCCCTAGAGCATTTGATCCCAGCCCCGTCGCGACAAGGATTCCATCTATCAATCGCTCAATCTGGCGCTCAATCTGGGGCGGCGAGGCTCCGCCGAGCGTTGAGCGTGAACGGGTAGCGGATAGAGCCCTCGCTAGTAAGCCCCGGTTGGCGCAACACAAAAATATCGGTTCTCGTCCTGCGGGGCTCTTGTAAAGGTCGATCAGATCCTCGATCAGCTGAATCTCGGCTTGTCCAGCGGGCAAATCCACGGCCGAAGCGTCCTGAACAAGGATCAACTTCGAAAAACGGCCCCCAATGGGACCAAGTTCTTGAGCGTCGAGCGTCACCCTCCGCGAAGTCATCGGTCCCGGCCGAAGCTTCGTTGCGACAAGCTCCCTCAGCCGCCCGCCCGCCCCTGTCCGTTCGTCTAGGGCTTCGATGAACGACTCGACGGCTTCCGATTTTCCGTTGCCGGGACCGCCGACCAAAAAGACCCACCGGGGAATCCCTGTGACACCGTCTGCAAGGTCCGTCGCGAGTTGTCGCAACCTCTGGATGATCGGGGTCGTGATGGTCCTACCGAGTGGCCGGCCCGAGCCTGAGCGAAAAGGGACACGAACTCCACCCTTGTCGTGTCCATGCCACTCCAACAGTTGCTGGATCCAAGGATTTGTGTTCTCAGACACGTCTATACACACGCCACAACTGGTTACCGGTCGGGCCATCAATCGGCGTCGAATCGCCTCGTTCGCTTTTCGCGGGGATGGATTTGTCGCGAGCGGTCCTGCGAACGGCCCCTTTCTTGGCCGTACCCAACGTCTGGTCATGCATAACGTGAAGCGCTCGACCTAGGGCTTCAGCGACGAATGGAGCGACCGCATTCCCGACCTGCGTGTACCTGGGACACTGGGTCACCCGGTTCTTGTCTCCCGTCGTGTACTTGCCCTGGAACGTAAACCAGTCAGGGAAGCTTTGTAGCCGAGCCATCTCTCTAACGGTGAGGATCCGAGGTTCAGAGTAATGGACGAAGTCGTCGGGCAATGTGCTTAGGGTGGGTGCCGGTCGATCTGGATCGAGCCGAGTGATCGAGTGCTTCTTGATGCCCAGTGAGGCTCGCGCCGAGGGTGGCAGCTTTGAACCAGGTGCGCACATCTGCAGTATCCGTTCGAGCCTGTGGACTGTTGCCGGTCGATGTTTTGTGAGTCTCAAGCTGTCGGGTTCAATCCCGTTCACTCCGCCGTGAAGTAGGGTCTGGTAGCTGGTTCTTGGCCCTTTGAAATGGATCTCGAAGAACCGGGGATTTTCCTTGCTTGGGCGCGCGCCTGCCCAGCCAACCTCGAGGTCTGATATGGCCGACGCCACGCCAATCGGCATTCCCGCATCAAGACCGAGGTCTTCCAGGAAATTCTTCTGGAGGCGCCTCATCTGGGTAAAAGGATCATCCGCGAGCCTGCTGGCGACCTCCCGTCGCACGGCGACTATGAAGTACCTGGGTCTGATTTGAGCAACCCCGAAGTCAGCTGCACGTATCACACCCGAGTACGTCTCGTAGCCGAGGTTCCTTACACCGTTCTTTACAAGCGCGGAGTACTTGCGTAAGCCGTTTCCTGCGCGGTCCTGACCGACATCTTGTGACCTGAGGTGATCGAAAGCTGGTACGTTCTCGAGCAACAAGAAAGTTGGGCGAACAAGACCCACCACCTCGAGATAGAGTTCGAATAGGTGATTACGGGGGTCAAGGATGTCCCTACGCCCAAGGGTTGAGAATCCCTGACATGGTGGACCGCCAGCGACTAGGTCAACCTTCCCCTGAAGCCCCTCAAGCTCAGATGCGTACCGCTGTACCAGATCGCTAATATCGCAAGCTTGCTTGGGCAACCACTCCGGCCAGCAGAATTGGGGTACCCGCGTGCCATCAATCAGGTTTGCCTTGAGCGTCGAGAACGCATTTCCTTCGCGTTCGATCGCGAACAGCCCTCGCCAGCCTGACCTGGTTAGTCCAAGCGACAGGCCTCCGCAACCCGCGAACAGATCGATGAAAATCGGCACTCGGCTTGCCTTGCGAAGCTCCCGCTGATTCGTCTTGACGAATTGCGCCTGTATTATCTCAATTGCTGGCCGCTTCTGCTCGCCACCTTCAAGGCCGTGATAGGAAGAACACGATCAACCGAGTCCCCAATGTGGACTTCCCTTAGTTCAAGCTGACGGAGGCGGAAGGGTTGCGATCCATTGGCCTTCCAGAAAGGGAGAGCCCACTCTGAGCGTTCCTGTCGGCAGGGGCCACGAGCGAAACGCAAGTCAACCCTGCAATCGAGCTGGTATAGGCACAGGGCGAGGCGTGCAGGGCTCCTGAACTGACGCCGTCCACCGCGTACCGCACTTCGCTTTCGCAGAGTACTGCCTAGCGCGAGCCAGATCGCCCGTAGCCTCAAGGTCTCCCGCTTGAACGCGATGAACTCCAGGTTCAGCACGATGTAGAGGATCGTCGGTATCAGTTGCGGGCGCGCCTACCGGGCTATATCTTGCGACCCGTCACTCCGATCCCAGGAGCCACAGCGCAGTGCCGGCTACAGCCGTGATCTTCGACCTGGACGATACGCTGATTCCCGAGGAGAACTCCGAGCAGGCAGCGCTCCTGGCGGCCTGCACACTTGCCCGCGCCCGCTTCGGCATCCCGGAAGAGGAGCTGAAGGCG
>Ga0194132_10009218_pt1 | contig 13723 bp, 12 predicted proteins | sample TA2KigOf80mmetaG_FD_148612 | JGI IMG/M metagenome (GOLD analysis project Ga0194132, IMG submission 148612) | Freshwater microbial communities from Lake Tanganyika, Tanzania - TA2015054 Kigoma Offshore 80m | ecosystem: Environmental > Aquatic > Freshwater > Lake | place: Tanzania: Lake... | reverse complement strand
CACCCGGGCCGCCTGGTCCATGCTGGGAGTGATCTTGCTCAAGCCCGCCTCGACGGCGCCGGCGGAGACCGCTTGGAAGCGCACAACATAGCCGAACACGAGGGCGACGAAGGTCCCGCTGAGCAAGAGCCCGGTCGAGATGCCCGCGTTCGTCCGGAGCCATCCGTCGAGCGCGTTGTCGAACCAGCCGAGGGGAACCAATACGCCGACCGCGAGCACCGCGCCGGGTAGCGCGTAGCCGAAACTCGCGAGCCGGCTCGCTCCCCGGACCAACGTGTCGCGCGGGCGTTGGCGCACGGCGTAGCCCAGGAACAGCGCCATGACCAGGGCGAGCGCCGCGGCGGCACCGGAGAGTGCCAGGCTCGTGACGGCGGCGCGGCCGATGCCGCTCGGCGAGGTCGTGAACAGATAAGGCGCGCTCAGCGCGACGAGGACGCCGGCGGGGAACAGAAAGCCGAGAGCGACCGGGCTTGCGCACGCCACCACGGCCGCCGCGGCGCGCGCCCCACGCAGCCGGTGACGGGTCAGCGGTCGGTAACGCGCGGAGGTGTGGTGGAACCGGAGGCGCGCGCGCTGCCATCGCTCGAGGGTGATCAGGAGCACGGCGATGGCGAGGAGGAGCACCGCTATCTGAGCGGCACCCGCCACGCTGTTCATCCCGAACCACACCGTGAATATGCCGCGGGTGAAGGTGTTGACCGCGAAGTAATCGACCGTGCCGTAGTCGTTGAGCGTTTCCAGGCCGACCAGGATCAGGCCAGCGGCGACGGCCGGGCGCGCCAGCGGCAAGGCGATGGCGAAGAAGCTCCGCCACGGGCCGCAGCCGAGCGTCCGGCTCACTTCGAGCGCACACACGGACTGTTCGAGGAAAGCCGCACGGCAGAGCAGATAGACGTAAGGGTACAGCACCAGCGTCAACATGAACGCGGCCCCCCCGAGGCTTCGCACCTCGGGAAACCAGTAGTCGCGCGCCGAGGCCCAGCCGAACGTCGTGCGCAGGGCCGCTTGTACCGGGCCGGGATAGTCCAGCACGGCGGTGTAGACGTAGGCGTTGACGTAGGCCGGGACGGCAAGCGGGGCGAGCAGCGCCCACGCCAGGATGCGGCGCCCTGGGAACTCGCAGATCGTGGTCAGCCACGCCGTGGCGACCCCGATGACGAAGGTCCCGAGCCCGACGGCGAGCAGGAGGAGGGCGCTGGTGCGCGCCAGGTTCGGCAGTACGTTGGCCCAGAGGTGCGGCCAGACCCCCGCCCCCGCCGTCGCTGCCAGACCGAGCACCGCCAGGATCGGACCACCCACGACCAGTCCCCCGAGCAGCGCCCCGATGCGCCAGCGATCGATTGCCCACGGCCGCGGCGATGAACGCCCCGCGCGGCGGTCAAACGAGAGTGCGGTCACCGGAACTCGTTGCCGACCGCACCCGGCTCCCTACTCGTCGAAGCCGACGCGATCGATCAGCATCGTCGCGGTGCTGGTCCACAAGGAGATGTGGCTCAGCGGCGTCGCATCGGCCGTGAAGCGGCCCCACGACTCGACGATGGGCGCCCAGGCGACGCCCGGCTTCACCGGATACTCGAAATTGGCCTCGGCATAGAGGCGCTGGGCATCGTCGCTGCTGAGGTACTCGAGCAACCGGATCGCGGCGTCGCGATTGGGCGCATAACGCGCGATGGCGGCGCCACTGACGTTGACGTGGGTGCCGTTGGCGCCCTGATCCGGAAAGAAGATGGCAACCGCCTCGGCCCACGGTTTCTGCTCCGGGTCGGCCATCATCTTGGCCATGTAGTAGGTGTTGCCGAGCGCGAGGTCGCACACGCCCTCCTTGATCGCCCTGACCTGATCGCGGTCATTGCCCTGCGGGCGCCGTGCCAGGTTGGCCTTGAGGCCGCGCAGCCACTGCTCGGCGGCGGGCTCGCCATAGTGCAGAATCACCGCGGCGATGAGCGCCCGGTTGTAGTCGTGGTGCGCCGAGCGCATGCAGATCCGCCCGCGCCATTTGTCTTCGGCGAGCGCGAGGTAGGTCGAAAGCTCGGCGGGCGCGACCCGGTCCTTGGCGTAGTAGATCACGCGCGCCCTCGTCGTGAGCCCAAACCAAAGGCCATCGGAGCCGCGGAACTGCGCCGGGACGTTGGCCTCGAGCACGCTCGATTCGACGGGCTGAAACAGCCTGGCGTCCGTCATCGCCTGGAGGCTCGCGATGTCGACCGTCATGACGAGGTCGGCGGGGCTGTTAGCCCCCTCGGCCTGGAGCCGCTCCATCATCCCCTGCTTGAAGTAGACGGTGTTCACGGTGATCCCGGTCTCCCCGGCGAATCCGTCGAAGAACGGGGTGGAAAGATACTCCTGCCGTGACGAGTACACGTTGACCTCGTCCGCAGCCGCGGCGGATGCTGCCGCGAGCCCGAGCCCACCCGCGAGTGCGAGGGTCGCGCGCGTCAGTCTGGTTGGGGTCATGGACAATGGTCACCGCATAGGCCGATGAGCCGCCCTGATCTGGGTTAGTGATCCGGGTTGGCGGCGATACGCTAATGCAACGCATTCGCATTTGCAACCCATTCCTGGTGCCCCAAACCGCCCGATGTGCGAGCCTTCGCCTCCCCATTCTCCGTCAACGGACGGATCAGTCGCCGGATCGACGGCCCGCCGCGGGTCAGACGTCAGGCGCGGGCGGCGGGCTCATCGGCGGACGCAGGCGATTCGGCTGGATCCTCGCCTGTCACAGCGTCCGGAGCCGCGTCCGCCGTCGCCACTACCGCGAGCCGCGGCGGGTGGCGTGTCTCCGGCTCCCGATCTGGGTTCGCTCCCGGATCGGTCGACCGGAAGTCGAGCAGCCCCGCGGCCTTGAGCTCGTCGAGCCCGGGCAGATCGCCGATCGCGGCGAGTCCGAAATGCTCGAGGAAGGCGTCACTGGTGCCATAGGTCACCGGTCGGCCGGGGCTACGCCGCCGCCCGCGCGGTCCGACCCATCCAAGCTCCAGGAGCTGGTCGAGCGTGCCCTTGCTCAGCGATACACCCCGCATGTCCTCGATTTCGGCGCGGGTGACCGGCTGGTGATAGGCGACGATAGCCAGCGTCTCGAGCGCAGCGCGCGAGAGCTTGCGGGTCCGCGCGACCTCGCGCTGCAGCAAGAAGGCCAGGTCGGGCGCCGTGCGCAGCGCCCACTTCTCGGCCACGCAGACGAGGTTGACGCCGCGTCCCGCGTACTCCTGCTGCAGGGCGTCCAGCAGCGCCGCCACGTCCGCCCCTTCCGGCAAGCGTGCCGCAAGGCTGGCCTGATCGAGCGGCTCGGCCGCCGCGAACAGCAGCGCCTCGATCATGCGCACCTGCGGGTCGCGCTCAGCCATGCGGCTGCGGCCGGACAAAGATCGGGCCAAACGGCCGATGCTGGTGCAACTGGACCCGTCCGCTCTTGGCCAGGTCCAGACTCGCTGACAACGTTGCCGAGAGCGCGTTGCGGCGCGCGAAGCCGTTGCCAGGCTCGGGCGGGAGGAACGCTTCCAGCACCCTCCACTCGGGCCACCCGACCAGCAACCGCGCCATCCGCCTCAGCGCCGCCTCGATGGTATGGACCACGGGGCTCGCCAGTTCCAGCGTCGGCACCGGTCCGCGATGGTGGCACTCGCCGTAGGCCCGCAGGAGCTCGTACAGGGATACCGCGAAGGCGGTCCGGTGAACCAGCCGGATCCCTTCTGGCGCGCCGCGCGGGAAAACGTCGCGGTTGAGCTGGTCGCGCGCCATCAGGCGCTCCGCGGCACCGCGCATCGCCTCGAGCAGGCGGAGCTGAAGCGCCAGCCGCTCTGCCATCTCCACGCCGCTCGGCTCGTCCTCCCCGCTCGGCTCGGGCAGCAGGAGGCGCGACTTGAGATAGGCTAGCCAGGCCGCCATCACCAGGTAGTCGGCGGCGATCTCGAGCCGCAGCGCGCGGGCCTCGGCGATGAACGCCAGGAACTGCTCGGCCAGGCGCAGGATCGAGATGCGGGCGAGATCCACCTTCTGCTGGCGCGCCAGCGTCAGCAGCACATCGAGCGGCCCCTCGTAGGCGCCGAGATCGACGATCAGGCTCGGGTGGGCGGGAGCCTCGACGCCGTCGTCCTCAAACAGCTTGCCCATCGCGCTCACGTGTGCCCGGTGAGAGTGAGGATCGCTCTGATCATGAAGTCTACCGGCCGGCCGATAATCCACAAGAGCAAGTTGACGCGCACGCCGAGCTGCGCCAGCACCAGGGGCAAGAAGAACAGCCCGCCCATGATGATCAACAAGCCGTAGCGTTCGAGCCGCGCGAGCATGAGCGCGTAGGGCGGCGGCAGGAGGCCGACCGCGACCCGGCCACCATCCAGCGGCGGGATCGGGATCATGTTGAAGGCGGCCAGTACGAGATTGAGTTCAAGCGTGTTCTTGAGGTTGCGCGCGAACCATTCGGCGACGAAGTCGGGCAGCACCGGCACGAGGTGGGTCAACAGCGCCGCGACGAAGGCCAGCGCGACGTTGACGGCCGGGCCGGCAGCCGCCACCCACACCATATCGCGCTTGGGCCGGCGCAGCCGCGCGAAGTTCACTGGCACGGGCTTGGCGTAGCCGAACAGGAACGGCGAGTCGAGCGCGAGCAGGAGCCCGGGAAGCAGCACGGTGCCGAAGGGGTCGATGTGTCGGAGCGGGTTGAAGGTGACGCGCCCCATCCGGTAGGCGGTGTCGTCGCCCAGGCGCCAGGCGACATAACCGTGCGCCGCCTCGTGAAACGTGATGGCGAGCAGTGCGGGCAGCACCCAGACCGAGATGCCGAAGAGAATCGCGCCGAGTTCCGTCATGTGCCACCCTGGGCGGCGTCGCACAGGAGCGTTGCGAGCCGCGCGTGCGCTGCCCCGGCGTCGAACGGCGCCGCCGGCGGAACCGCGTCCCGGGCCCGCCGCAACCGTGCGCTGGCCGCTTCCGTCAGCGGCCCGACGCTTGCCGCTACGGCGCGCATCTCGTCGAGCCGGCCATTGCAGTGCAGCGCGATATCGCACCCGGCGGCGAGCGTTGCCTGGGCGCGCTCGGCCGGCGATCCAGCGAGCGCCTGCATCCCGATGTCGTCCGACAGCAAGACCCCGCGGAAGCCAATCGCGTGGCGGATGACCTCGAGGCCGCGGCCCGAAACGCTCGCCGGGGCGCGCGGATCAAGCGCCTCGTAGACCACGTGCGCGACGATCCCGCAGGGCGCATCGTTTAGCGCCCGGAACGGGATGAAGTCGCGCGCCTCCAGCTCCACGCGGCTGGCGCCGACTCGCGGGGTCTGGTCGTGACTGTCGACCAACGCCCGGCCGTGCCCGGGGAGGTGCTTGACCACCGGCAACACACCGGCGCCGAGGAGCCCCGCCACTGCCGCCCGCCCGAGGCTGACCACGGTCGCCGGGTCGCCCGAAAACGCGCGATCGCCGATCGCGGCGTGCGCGCCCGGTTCGGCGAGGTCGAGAACCGGGGCACAGTCTATGTCGATGCCGGCCTCCGCCAGCATCGCGCCCATCAGGCGATACGCCAGACCGACGGCTTCGACCGCACCGGACGGATCATGCTGGGCCAGCGCGCCGAAGGAGGCAGCGGCGGGAAAAGCCGGCCAGTGCGGCGGCTTGAGCCGGGCGACCCGCCCGCCCTCCTGATCTATGAGGATCGGGGCATCCGGTCGGCCGACCGAGGCGCGGAGCGACTGACACAGCGCCGCGAGCTGCTCCGGCGCGACGCAATTGCGCGCAAACAGGATGAAGCCGATCGGGTCCGCCGCGGCGAAGAACGCGTGCTCCGCGGCCGTGAGCGCCGCGCCCTCACAGCCGAAGATCACCGCCCGTGGCATCGGCTACGGAGCGACCACGAGGCAGTCCTGGCCGCGTCCTTTAAGGGCGGCACACAGCGCCCGAGCGGTGGCGGCGTCGGGAATCGGCCCGGCCTGCACGCGATGATAGACCCCCTTGTCGCGGCCGAGGTCGGCGCGCACGAGAGAAGGCTGCAAGCCGCCAAGGTAGGAGCGATGCCGAGCGAGCATGTGCTGCCACGCTTGTGCGGCCTGACGCTCGTCGCGGAACGACGCGAGCTGGACGCGATAGCCACCGTCCGGCGCCGTCGCCTGACTGGTAACCGTGTGCGCCGCCACCACCGGCTTTTGCTCGGGCCGCGGCGCCGGCTCGCTGGATGGCGCTGATAGCACCGCCGGCTCCGGCGCCGGCGGGGTACCGGCAACCGGCGCCGAAAGCACATCCGGCTGGGGCAGCGAGGGAGGCTCGGCCACGGGGCGGCGCAACGGCTCTTCGGGGGTCGGAAGCAGGCGCTCCTCACGCTCGGGCGCCGCCGCCGGGTCGAGCACATCGAACACCAGCTTGTCCTGGTCGGGAACCTGCTCCCCGCCGGGTTCCTCCGGCGCGACCTTGGTTGGGCGGGTGTCGGCCTGAATGAGTGGCGGCGACAGCGCGATGCCGCGGCGCAGACCCTCCTCATAAGCGTACCAGATGGCCGCGCCCGCCGCGGCGACCACGACAATCGACAGCGCCACGAGGAGCACGCCGCGAAGATTCGTCGGCGGGCGCGCCTTGGGCGCCGGCGCGGCCGCCTCCTGACGCCGCGGCCAGCGCATTTTCAGCGCAGCTCCTCGAGCGGCGTGACCCCGATCACCGCGAGGCCGGATGCCACGACACTGGCCACGCCCACAACCAGCGCGAGGCGCGCCAGCGTGAGCGAGCGCTGCTCCGCAACGATGAAGCGCAGCGCTGCATCGCCCGTGCCCTTGTTCCATAGCGCGTGGAAGGCGGCCGCGACGTCGTGCAGATAGAAGGTGATGCGGTGCGGCTCATGCGCCACGGCGGCACTCTCGACCAATTCGGGCCAATAGGCGAGGCGCTTGATCAGGCCGATCTCGTCCGCATCGGCCAGCAGCGTCAGATCGGCTGCCGGCAGTGCCGTCGGGCCTAAGTCGAGATCGGGGAAGGCCTCGCGGGCGTGGCGCCGCACCGAGCAGGCCCGAGCATGCGCGTACTGGACGTAGAATACCGGGTTCTCGCGCGACTGCTCGACGACTCGCGCAAGATCGAAGTCGAGCGGGGCATCGTTGCGCCGCGTCAGCATGATGAAACGCACCACGTCTTTGCCCACCTCGTCCACCACCGCGCGCAGCGCGATGAAATCCCCTGCCCGCTTCGACATGCGCACCGGCTGACCATCCTTCAGCACGTTGACGAGCTGGCAGATCTTGACGTCGAGGTCGCCCTGCCCGCCCGTTATCGCCGCCACCGCGGCCTTCATGCGTTTGACGTAGCCGCCGTGATCGGCGCCCCAGACGTCGATCATGGTGCGAAAGCCGCGCCGGAACTTGTCGCGGTGGTAGGCGATGTCGGAGGCGAAGTACGTCCACTCGCCGCTCGACTTCTGCAACGGGCGGTCGATGTCATCGCCGAACCGGGTGGCGCGGAACAGCGCTTGCTGGCGCGGCTCCCAGTCATCTACCGTCATGCCCTTGGGCGGCGCCAGCACGCCTGTGTAGATATCGCCCTGGCGCATGAGCTGCTTCACCGTCTCGGCGACCTCGCTCGTGTCGTGGTCGGGCCTTTGCAGGTCGCGTTCTGAGAAAAACGTGTCGTGACGAATGCCAAGGGCGCCCAAGTCCGCCTTGATTGCGTCCATCATTTCGGCGACGCCGCGGTTAGCGAAGAACTCGCGCCATTCCTCCCGCTTTTTGGTGCGCCAGTCCGTTCCGCCGGGCGCGCGCGACTCCTCGGCGATCTTGGCCGCCACCGGGATGAGGTACTCGCCGGGATAGCTGCGCTCTGGCACGGGCCCCGGTTGCTCTCCCATCGCTTCGCGGTAGCGGTGGAAGAGCGAGTCGGCCAGCACGCGCATCTGCTCGCCAGCGTCGTTGATGTAGTACTCCCGGGTGACGGCGTAGCCGGCCTTCTCGAGGAGCGCCGCCAGCGCATCGCCGAACACGGCGCCCCGCCCATGGCCGACGTGTAGCGGCCCGGTCGGGTTGGCCGAGACGTACTCGACATTGACCTCGGCCCCGCCGCCGAGCCGGGAATCGCCATAGCGCACGCCCGCCGCCAGTACCTCGCGCAGCCGATCGCGCCAGAACGCATCGCTCAGGCGGAGATTGATGAAGCCCGGTCCCGCGGTGGTTGCCGCGACGATATCGGGGTGCCGGGCGAGCCGCTCCGCGAGCAACGCGGCGATCTCGCGCGGCGCTTGCTTGGCCTGGCGCGCCAGCACGAGTGCCGCATTGCTGGCTGCGTCGGCGTGCGCGACCTCGGGCGGCTGGGTCACCGCGAGCGCGCCGAGATCGAGCCCGGTCGGGAGCTCGCCGCACCCCGTCGCGGCCTCAATCTCATTCTTGACGATGTCCCTCAAGTAGCCGAAATAGTTCATCGATCAGATGCCCGTATCCAGCTCGAACAGGCGCCGGGCTTCGGCGATGGCGTAGCGGTCGGTCATCCCGGCGATGTAGTCGGCGACGAGCCGGGCCGTCACCGGATGGCTGGGTCCGGCCGCCCGCGCCCGCCATTCGTCGGGCAGGCAGTCGGGCTCGGACAACAGGAAACCGAACAGGTCGGTCACGATGCGGCGCGCTTTGGCGTGAGAGCGGTTCAGGCGGTAGTGGGTGTACATGCGGCGGAGGAGAAAGTCCTTCAGCGTGCGGTCGTGTTCGGCCATGGCCGGAGAGAACGCAACGAGCGGACGACCGAGCGCACGGACCTCGGCCGCGCTTTGCGGTCCCGCGGCGGTGATGCGGCGCTCCGTCTCGCCGATCAGGTCCTGCACCATGCGGTCGATGACCCGGCGGATGGTCTCGTGCACCAGACGCCCGCGCTCGATGCCTGGATAGGTTTGCATCACCAGGGTCAATACGTCCCCGACCAGCGGGACGGCAGCCAGTTCAGCCAGCTCGAACAGGCCCGCGCGCAAGCCATCGTCGATGTCGTGGTTGTTGTACGCGATGTCGTCGGACAGCGCGGCCACCTGCGCCTCGGCGCTCGGCCACGTCGCGAGTTCGAGATCGTGCTCGCGGCCGTATTGGGCGATGGCCGCCGGCAGCGGCGGCCGCACCGGCACGCCATCGCGGCCGAGCAGCGGGCCGTTGTGCTTGACGACGCCCTCGAGCGCCTCCCACGTCAGGTTTAGGCCATCGAACTCGGCATAGCGCTGCTCGAGCCGGGTCAGGATGCGCAGGGTCTGGGCGTTGTGGTCGAACCCTCCATGAGGCGCCATGCACGCGTGGAGCGCCTCCTCGCCGGCGTGGCCGAACGGGGTGTGGCCGAGATCGTGCGCCAGCGCCAGGGCCTCCGTCAGGTCCTCGTCGAGGCTAAGCTGGCGGCTGATCGAGCGCGCGATCTGCGCCACTTCGAGCGAGTGGGTCAGGCGTGTCCGGTAGTAGTCGCCCTCGTGGTACACGAACACCTGGGTCTTGTGCTTGAGCCGGCGGAAGGCGGTGGAATGAACGATGCGGTCGCGGTCGCGCTGGAAGCAGGTCCGGGTCGCGCTCTCCGGCTCGGGGTGCCGGCGGCCGCGGCTTCGCGCTGGATCGCATGCGAACGGAGCGCGCCGGCTCGGCCCGACCATGGCGGACCCTACCGCCGGGTCCCGCCACGATCAACAAATTGACAGCGGCACAGCGTACCTTAGATAACAGATACCCCTTGGATGACGTGGCATGACCACACCCAACGATACCCCTGCCGTCACCCTGACCGAAAGCGCGCTGCGCCGTCTGCGGACCATCCTGTCCGGCGAGCCGCCGGAGACGGTGTTCCGTATCACCGTCTCGGGCGGCGGCTGCTCCGGGTTTCAGTACGGCTTTGCGCTGGACCGCACCCGCAACGGTGACGATCTTGTGCTCGCGGCCGGCGAGGTGACGGTGGTCGTCGATCCGGTCTCGCAGGAGTTCCTCGGCGGCGCCGAGGTGGATTTCGTCGAGGAGCTGATCGGCGCCTCGTTCAAGGTGCGCAACCCGAACGCCACCGCCTCGTGCAGCTGCGGCGCCTCTTTCGCCGTCGGCTGAGCGAGTAGCCCCGCCCCGCTTTGTGCGCATCGCCGCCTTCAACGTCAACTCGATCCGGGCGCGGCTGCCGAACGTGCTCGACTGGCTCCGCGAGGCGCGGCCCGACATCGCGCTCCTTCAGGAGACCAAGACCGAGGATCACAACTTCCCGGCACTCGAGATCGGTGACCTCGGCTACAACCTCGCGCTCCACGGCCAGCGGACCTACAACGGCGTCGCCATCCTGTCGCGCTTCCCGCTCGAGGACGTGACGCGCGCCCTGCCCGGCGTCGCCGCCGATGAGGGTGCCCGCTACCTCGAGGCGGTGAGCGGCGGGGTGCGGGTGGCCTCGGTCTACGTGCCGCAAGGCACCGACCTCGCCTCCGACCGGTTCGCCGCCAAGCTCGCCTTCCTCGACCGCCTGTACGACCGGGCGCGCGCGTTGCTCGCGTACGAGGAGGCGTTCGTGCTGGGCGGCGACTACAACGTCGCGCCCGAGCCGGCCGATGTGTATGACCCGGAGAAGCTTGCTGGCACGCTCTGCTATCACCCGGAAGAACGGGCCCGCTTTCGCAAGCTCGAGTGGCTCGGGCTGACCGATGCTTTCCGCGCCCTGCACCCAGAGCCGGCGCGCTACTCCTACTGGGACTACCGCGCCCGCTATTGGAAAGCGAACGAGGGCCTGCGCATCGACCACCTGCTGCTCTCGCCCCAAGCGGCCGACCGCTTGAGCGGCTGCGACATCGACGCCGCCCCCCGCGCCCGGCCCAACCCCTCCGACCACGGCCCGGTCTGGTGCGACCTCGCCGACGCCACGTAGCGCAAGCGGTTGACAGCGGGGTCTGGGCGGACGATAGGTAACCGAGCGGTTATGTATTGGCCGGCGCGGCGCCGGCGCGGAGATCGGACATGACGCATTCCATCGTCTCGCATGAGCAGTGGCTGGCGGCGCGCCAGGCGCTGTTGCAGAAGGAGAAGGAGTTCAACCGCGTACGCGATGCGCTCAGCGCCGAGCGCCGCGCGCGGCCGTGGACCAAGGTCGAGAAGACCTACGTGTTCGAGGGGCCCGCCGGCAAAGAGACGCTGGCCGAGTTGTTCGCCGGACGGAGCCAGCTCATGACCTATCACTTCATATCCGGGCCGGACTGGGAGGAGCGCTGCAAGAGCTGCTCCTTCCTGGCCGACGGGTTCGACGGCGTCACCGCCCGTCTCGCCAACCGCGACGTGACCCTCGTCGTGGTGTCACGCGCCCCGCTCGCCAAGCTCCAGGCGTTCAAGGAGCGGATGGGCTGGAAGTTCAAGTGGGTGTCCTCGTACGGCAGCAGCTTCAGCCACGACTTCCACGTCTCCTTCAGCCCCGAAGAACTCGCCAAGGGTGAAGTCCTCTACAACTTCCGCAAGAGCGAGTTTCCGAGCGACGAGGCGCCCGGCCTCAGTGTTTTCTGCAAGAACGCCGTGGGCGAGGTCTTCCACACCTACTCGACCTACGCCCGCGGGCTCGACCCGCTGATCGGCACCTACAACTACCTCGACCTCGCGCCCAAGGGTCGCGACGAGGAGGAGGAGAAAGAAGAATGGACGATGGCGTGGCTGCGCCACCACGATCGCTACGGCACCTGACCGCGCCGATCAGATGTCGGCGTAGCAGCGCAGCTCGGCCTTGCCGCCGGGATGGGTGACGGCGCCCTTCTCGGCATCGCCCACGATCTGAGCGTACTTCCACAGCGTGCCCGAGCCGAAATTGGGCCTGGGCGACCGCCACGCCTGGCGCCGCGAGGCGAGTTCGGCCTCGGTCAGGCGCACCGCGATGAGACCCTTCTCGGCGTCGATATCGATGATGTCGCCATCGCGCAGAAGGCCGATCGGCCCGCCGACCGCCGCCTCCGGCCCGACGTGGCCGATGCAGAAGCCGCGCGTGCCGCCCGAGAAGCGGCCATCCGTGACCAGCGCCACCTTCTCGCCCATGCCCTGGCCGTAGATCGCCGAGGTGGTGGAGAGCATCTCGCGCATGCCCGGCCCGCCGCGCGGGCCCTCGTTGCGGATGATCAGCACCTCGCCCTCCTTGTAGGCGCGCTCTTGCACCGCGCGGAAGGCGTCCTCCTCGCACTCGAAGACGTGCGCCGGACCGCTGAAAGTGAGCCGCTTCAGCCCCGCGACCTTCACGATCGCGCCCTGCGGCGCGAGGTTGCCCCTGAGACCCACCACGCCGCCCGTCGGCGACAGCGGCCGGTCGTGGGGACGCATCACGTCCTGGCCCTCGTTGAACACCACGCCCTCCAGGTTCTCGCGCATGGTGCGACCGGTCACGGTCAGGCAATCGCCGTGCAGGAAGCCGCCATCGAGCAGCGTCTTGAGCAGCATCGTCATGCCGCCCGCCTCCCACATGTCCTTGGCGACGTAGCGGCCGCCCGGCTTGAGATCGGCGAGGTAGGGCGTGCGCCGGAAGATCGCGCACACCTCGTGCAGATCGAAGTCGATGCCGGCCTCGTGGGCGATCGCCGGCAGATGCAGCCCGGCGTTGGTCGAGCCGCCGGTCGCGGCAACGACGACCGCCGCGTTCTCGAGCGCCTCGCGGGTGATGATGTCGCGCGCGCGGATGTTCTGGGCGACCAGGTACATCACCTGCTCGCCCGCGGCCTCGGCGTAGGAATCGCGCGAGTCGTAGGGCGCCGGCGCGCCGCCCGAGCCGGGCAGCGCAAGCCCCATCGCCTCGGCGACGCAGGCCATGGTGTTGGCGGTGAACTGGCCGCCGCACGAGCCGGCCGAGGGGCAGGCGACGCATTCGAGCTCGTGGAGCGTCGCATCGTCCATGGCGCCGACGCTGTGCCGGCCGACCGCCTCAAACACATCGACCACCGTGACGTCGCGATTGCGGAAGCGGCCGGGCAGGATCGAGCCACCGTAGAGGAACACCGAGGGCACGTTGAGGCGGACCATCGCCATCATCAGGCCGGGCAGCGACTTGTCGCACCCGGCAAGGCCGACGAGCGCATCGTAGCAATGGCCGCGCACCGTCAGCTCGACCGAGTCGGCGATCACCTCGCGGCTGACGAGGGAGGACTTCATGCCCTCGTGGCCCATCGCGATGCCATCGGTCACGGTGATGGTGGTGAACTCGCGCGGCGTGCCGCCGGCGGCCTTCACCCCTTTCTTGGCCGCCTGGGCCTGGCGCGCGAGCGCGATGTTGCAGGGCGCCGCCTCGTTCCAGGTCGTGACCACCCCGACGAAGGGGCGCGCGATCTCGGCCTCCGTCATGCCCATCGCGTAGTAGTAGGAGCGATGCGGCGCGCTCGCCGGCCCGACCGAGACGTGCCGGCTGGGCAGGCGCGATTTGTCGAAGGTCTTGGCGTCCATGGCGGGCTCCGTGCTGCTGGCTCTGGCCGCCGCTACGAATAGCGCGATTGGCTGCCTTTCACCAACAGCCCTGCTCGCGCCTGGCCCAGTTACCTGCCGTTGGCCTCTGTGTTGTAGTCGCCGCGCGACCACCCCGGGCCACTCTCCAGGCCGCCGTCGTCGGTGGCTTTCGCGGCGGGCTTGCGCTCGCGAACCTCGGGACGGAGTGCCTGACCGGCAGCGACCTTGCCGGCGATCTCGGCGATGGTCTGCTCGAGCGCAATGAATCGTTGGGCAGTCGCCGGATGGGAGCCTTGCCTGCCAATGCTCTCGGGATCGACGATCGCCATGCGGTGCCAGACCTGGGCCGTGCCCTCGACCGGGTATCCGGCGCGCGCCATG
>Ga0194132_10009217_pt1 | contig 13724 bp, 10 predicted proteins | sample TA2KigOf80mmetaG_FD_148612 | JGI IMG/M metagenome (GOLD analysis project Ga0194132, IMG submission 148612) | Freshwater microbial communities from Lake Tanganyika, Tanzania - TA2015054 Kigoma Offshore 80m | ecosystem: Environmental > Aquatic > Freshwater > Lake | place: Tanzania: Lake... | reverse complement strand
TTTGCGATCAACGGAGTCGTTCGATGAGTACAACCACCGCGCCGAGCAAGGTTCGGGAGTGGCCCTGCTATATTGCCGGCAAGCCGCTGACCACGGGCCGCTGGCTCGATGTTCATTATCCGTACACGGGGGAACTGGTTGGCAGAGTTGCCATGGCGGGGCGGGCCGATCTGGAGGCCGCCGTGGCGGCGACCCATTTGCCCCAAGAGCCGCTGACGCGCTACAAGCGGTATGAAATTCTGGAAACCGCACGAAAACTTCTCGGTGAGCGGACGGAACAGTTTGCCAATCTGATTCGCAGCGAAGCGGGGCTCTGTATTCGCGAAACGCGGTATGAAGTGGGACGGGCCCAGGACGTGTTGCAGTTTGCGGCGATCGAGGCGCTCAAGGACGACGGCCAGATCTTTTCCTGCGATATCTCACCACAGGGGAAGGCGCGCAAGATTTTTACGCTGCGGGAGCCGCTGCATCTGGTGGCGGCGATTACGCCTTTTAACCATCCGCTCAACCAGGTGGCTCACAAGGTGGCCCCGGCGGTGGCGGCCGGAGCGCCGATGATTTTGAAGCCGTCTCACAAAACGCCTCTGTCCGCCATCGCCTTGGTGGAACTGCTCTACGAGGCCGGATTGCCCAGGCATTTGCTCAGTGTCATCCTGGGTCCGCGCGATGAGGTGACCAGGCCGCTGGTGCAGCATGACAAAGTGGAGCTGGTCACCATCACCAGTTCCGTCCAGGCCGGCAAGGACGTTGCCAAGACCGCGGGCTACAAAAAACTCTGCCTGGAACTCGGCGGCAACTCGGAACTGATCGTGCTGGACGATGCCGATATGGAGATGGCGGTCGAATTGGCCGCCGAAGGATGCTATCGCAACTCCGGCCAGCGTTGCACGGCGGTCAAGCGGTTGCTAGTCCACGAGAAGATCCTGGACGAGTTTACGGAAAAGTTCGTCGAGAAGACCAAAGAATACATTTGCGGCGATCCGGCTGATCCCAAGACGCGTGTGGGCACGGTCATCGACGAAGAAGCGGCCATTTACCTGGAACGCGTCTACAAGCAGGCGGTCAAGGAAGGGGCCAAGCTGCTGTATGGCGGCCGCCGTGAAGGGGCGTTGCTCGAGCCGACGGTCATCGGCAACGTGCCGCGCAACTCAGAGATGGTGTGTGAAGAATCGTTTGGCCCGCTGGCCCCTATTATGAGCATCCACGACGTGGACGACGCCATCGAACTGGCCAACGCCACGGCCTTCGGCTTGTCGAGCGGCATCGTGACGAACAATCTCGATGCGGCGATCAAAATGATCAAAGGGATCCGCACGGGAACGGTCAACGTCAACGCCGTGCCAGGGTATCGGATCGAAAGCTCGCCGTTTGGCGGCGTGAAAGACTCCGGGCTGGGTATCAAGGAAGGGGTGATTGAGGCGATCAAGTATATGACTAACGTGAAGACATTTTCGTTACCCTGGTAGGGGAATTTTCGACGCAAAGACGCCAAGGTGCAAGGACGCGCAGAGTACGGTGAATGTTTTCCGAGGAGATCCCCGTGTTGGGTGAACTTCCAGGAGGATCGAGTGGCGGCGGTCCGATAAGTTGGGCGGGCTTTATCTTCATGATGGTGGTCACGGTCATGGGAGTTGTTTTATTCGGCGCCGTTTTGTTTCATGCGTTTCGTGCAATTAGAAATTGACGTACTTCGATGAGTTTTTTTACGAGTCTTGGTATCTTTGCGCCTTTGCGTCGAATAAATGTCTGAATCGAGCTTGAGATCACTTGCCTAACGAGGATCATTGTGGACGCTGATATTCCTTACTTGCTGCTGACTCCCGGCCCGCTCACCACCACCCGTTCGGTGCGGGCCGCGATGAACCAGGATCTTTCCACCTGGGACGTGGACTATAACTCCATTGTCCAGGAGATTCGGGCTCATCTGGTGCGGTTAGCGACCGCCAAGCCCGAGTACACGTCGGTGCTGATGCCCGGCAGCGGCACGTTCTCGGTCGAGTCGATCCTCGGCTCGGTCATTCCGCCGGATGGCAAGGTGCTGATCGTCAACAACGGCGCCTACGGCGAGCGGATGGTCCAAATTGCCAAGCGGCTGAAGATTCCCGTTGTTCCCATCGATCAATTGGAGACCGAGTCTCCGGACCTGAACCGAATTGAAAAAGCGCTGGCCGGCGATCCGGCCATCACGCACGTGGCGATGGTCCACTGCGAGACGACGACCGGCATGCTCAATCCGGTGGCCGAATTGGGGCAGCTCGTGGCTCGCCATAAGAAAAAGTACATCGTCGATGCGATGTCCAGCTTTGGGGCGATTCCGCTGACGATGGAAGGGCTGAATGCTCAGTTCCTGGTTTCCTCCGCTAACAAGTGCATCCAAGGTGTGCCCGGTTTTGGCTTCGTCATCATGCCGCAGGCCGAGATCGAGGCCACGAAAGGTTGGGCCCGCAGCCTGAGCCTGGACCTGTACGACCAATGGCGCGAAATGCACGAGAAGGGGGGAAAGTGGCGCTACACCTCGCCGACGCACGTGGTCAGTGCTTTCCGCCAGGCGCTGGAAGAACTGGAAGAAGAGGGTGGCGTGTCGGCCCGGCATGCGCGGTATAAGGAGAACCACCGCCGGCTGGTGAGTGGCATGAAGCGGCTGGGCTTCCGCTGTCTGCTGCCGGATGCCCTGCAATCGCCGATTATCACCTCGTTCCATTTTCCGGAAGGCAAGAACTTTACCTTCAATGATTTCTACGACCGGCTGAAGAGCCGCCGGTTTGTGATCTACCCTGGCAAGGTGACCAATGCGGAAACCTTCCGGATCGGCAACATTGGCAATGTGTATCCGGAGGATATGGACCTGCTGGTACGGGAGATCGAGGGAGTGATTGAAGCGATGGGAGTGAGTTTGAAGGCGGAGGTTGGCACCCCGGCCTGAACGGAATGGTGCTAGGTGGGTGGCATGCCCACGTCGGAACGAGTGTTGATTGCGAGCGCGTTGAAACGGAATGGTGCTAGGTGGGTGGCATGCCCACGTCGGAACGAGTGTTGATTGCGAGCGCGTTGAAACTGAACGACGATTGTTCAAAGCCGACTACGTGGGCATGACAGGTGTCCGATCCGTGGTATGAGTCCGGAACATAGCACACGCCTGCAGACTGTCGAGACCTGCCGCAGCCCCATCACGCGCTGGCTCGCCGGCGCGAACCCGGTTTCCTTCACGCTCTACGCAGTGGTCGCTTCCTTCGCGACCTACTTCTGCATGTATGCGTTCCGCAAACCGTTTAGCGCCGGGACGTTTGAAGGTTTGAAGTTTGGCTTGGACTGGGCCAGCCTTGGCCTGCAGTTCGAATTCAAGCTCAAAACAGCCTTTATCACCAGCCAGATCCTGGGTTACACCCTTTCCAAGTTCATCGGCATCAAGGTCTGTTCGGAGATTACCCGGGGCCGCCGCGCGGCGGCGATCATCGGGCTGATCCTGGCGGCGGAGTTGATGCTCCTGTTGTTCGCCGTGGTGCCGCAGAAATGGAAGGTGGTGGCTATTTTTTTCAACGGGCTGCCGCTGGGAATGGTGTGGGGGTTGGTGGTGGCCTATCTGGAAGGACGGCGCACGTCCGAGGCGCTGCTGGCCGGGTTGAGCTGTTCATTCATCTTGGCCAGCGGCATTGTCAAGGATATAGGCAAGAACCTCATGGCGGGGGCGGGACAATTGAGTATCTTTGGCATTGATGTGCCTTGGCTGGGACAACAGCGACTGACGGTTCCCAATCCGCTGGCCTCTTTCGGCAAGATCCCGGAGTTTTGGATGCCATTTGCCGTCGGCTTGCTGTTCGTCGTGCCGCTGCTGGCCGCCGTGCTGATGCTGGAGCAGATTCCGCAACCCAGCCAGACGGACGAGAAACTGCGCGTCAAGCGGGAGCCGATGGATCGCCGCCATCGCTTGGCGTTTTTCTTTCATTTCCTGCCCGGGATGATCATGCTGCTAATGGCATATTGCTTCCTCACCGCGTTTCGGGATTTCCGCGACAATTTTGGCGTGGAGATTTTTCAAGGCCTGGGTTATGCCAAGGAGCCCGACATCTTTTCGCGCAGCGAATCGTGGGTCATGTTCGGTGTGCTGGTGGCACTGGCCGCATTGGTGTTTGTGCGCAATAACCGGTGGGGGCTGTTGGGCGCGTTTTTCATCATGCTGACCGGCACCGTGCTGCTGGGTGCCGGAACGCTGCTGCTCGATACCGGCCGCATCAGCGGTTTGAGCTTTATGATCCTGACCGGGCTGGGGGTCTATCTGGCATATGTGCCGTATGGCTCGGTGTTGTTCGACCGCATGATCGCTTACACAGGAGTCGTGGGGACCGCCGTGTTCGCGATCAACCTGGCGGATTTTGTCGGCTATTCGGGGTCGATTGTCACCATGCAGGTGAAGGATTTGGTTTTCCCGGACGTCAGTCATTTAGCCTTTCTGCGCGTGTTTTCGTATTTTCTGGCCGTCTTCGCCGGCCTGAATCTGATGGCCAGTTGCGTTTACCTTGTTTACTTTCATCGTCACAAGCGTCACGCGGAAGAGATCGACGCGGAGAAAAAAGCAGCGGCGGAACATCAATTGGCCGCACAGGCAACTAAGGCATGATCATGAATTCACAGCAAGCGGCGGAACTTAAAACGCTGATGAAGTCTTGCCACGACAACTACAGTCTGCCGCGGGCGTTCTACTCCGATCCGCTTGTCTATCAGGCCGATGTGCATCGCGTCTGGCGGCGCAACTGGCTGTTTGTCGGGCATAGCTGCCAACTGCGCGAACCGGGGGACTACCTGACGCTCAGCGTGGATGCCGACTCGGTCGTCGTACTGCGGGACGACGACGGCCAGATCCGCGCGTTTCACAATGTTTGCCGGCACCGCGGGACGGTTCTTTGTCCGGAGCCGGCCGGCCGCGTGGGCCGCATTGTCTGCCCCTATCATCAATGGACCTATGGCCGCGATGGTGCGCTGGTAAGCTGCCGCGGCATGCAGCCGGAAATCGACAAATCGCAACTGGGCCTGTTTCCAGTGCAGACCCAGGAAATGGCCGGATTGGTCTACATCTGTCTGGCGGATGAACCGCCCGATTTTGAGCGTGCCCGAGCGCTGATGGAGCCGCTGGGCCAGCCACAGGGTCTGAACCGGGCCAAGGTGGCCGCTGTGCGCGATTATGAAATTGCCGCCAATTGGAAACTAGTGTGGGACAACAATCGCGAGTGTTATCACTGCAACGTGAACCATCCGCAGTACATCAAGGCGAACTACGACCATTACAACGCGGATGACGCGACGGAGCGAGTGCGGGAAAAGATGGCCGCCGCCACGGCCCGTAGCGAAGCCAAATGGGCTGCCTGCGGACTGGCCTTGACCCATCGTCAGACCGGAATGGCTTCGTTCCCCGATCCGGATCACGACTGCTGGTTCTCGGCCAATCGGACGGCGCTGGTGGACGGCTGGGTCAGCGAATCGCTCGATGGCCGGCAAATTGCACCGCTGATGGGAGATTATCCGGACGCCGACGTGGGCACGCTCCGGCTGCGCACAGTTCCCAACTTCTGGAACCACTCCAGTTGCGACCACGCCGTGAGCACGCGGCTGTTGCCCGCCGGCCCGCAGAAGACGTTGGCCCAGGTGACGTGGCTGGTGCACCAGGATGCCGTCGAGGGGCGCGATTACCAGGTGGCAGACCTGCTTCCTTTCTGGCAGCTTACGTCCGAGCAGGATTGGGACCTCTGCGCCGCCGCCCAGCGCGGCGTGCTGTCGAGTCGCTATGAACCGGGGCCGCTTTCGACGTACAAGGAGTACAACGTGGAAGCGTTCAGGCGGTGGTATTTGAAGCAGTTGGGGAAGGCAAATGATCAAGCCCAATTACCAACCCGATCCTGATATGGAAAAAGTTTATCCGGCAGTGATTCGGGCCGGACAGCGCGCGAGAGAGATATCTCGAATCACGGGTGTGCCACTCGTCTTTTGGAAGGATGGCAAGGTTGTTTATGAACATGTGCCAAAGGATGAACCAGGTTCGGAGAACTCGGTCATTTCAGACATTGAATAGTCCTCAATGACAACAAGTGATCTTCCGCAGTCGATTCAGTACATCATCATCGGCGGCGGCGCCATGGGTTGCGGCGCGGCCTATGCGCTGGCCAATGCTGGCCATGCGAATATCCTCGTGTTGGAAAAGCAGCCAAGCCTTTGCGAGGTGACCAGCTCGCAGGGGGCTGGGCTGTGCGGCCAGGTGCGCAGTTCGGCGGAGCGGACCCGGCTGGCGATGTTCTCGGCCCAAACGTTTGCCAAGCTTCAGGCCGCCGGTGGGCCGGCCACCCCCGGTTGGCACCCGGTTGGCAGTCTGCGCCTGGCGCACACGGTTGAGCGGGCGGCCGATTTGGCACGGCTCAAAACGGTGTGCGACGAGGTCGGGCTGGAAGTGGAGTTGATCGATATTGCCCGGGCACAGAAGCTTTGGCCCAAGTTGACGTTTGCGGGGATCCGCGCGGCGCTGTGGTGCCCCAGTGATGGCTACATGCACCCGCAAAGCGTCGTGGGAACGTATGCCCATTACGCGCGCGAATTGGGAGTACGGTTCGTCACCGGTGTGGTCGTGCAGGGAATCGAACTGCGTGGCGGACGGGTGGCGGTGGTTCGCACCAATCGCGGCACGATTGAGTGCGAGAACGTGATCAACGCGGCCGGGTCGCACGCCTATCATGTGGCCAAGATGGCCGGGTTGGAATTGCCGATCGTGCCGGTGCGGCATGAATATTTTGTCAGCATCCCGATGCCAGGGTTGCATCCGGAGCTGCCCGTGGTCCGCATACCCGATATCGGCCTCTATCTCCGCGCGGACGGCCAGGGTGTGTTGGCCGGCGGTTTTGAAGAGTACGCGTGCTCCAAGAATCCAACTGAGTTCGGTTTGACCGACGAACCGCCCGTCCCCGGCGTGGAAGAGGTGGCGAGCGATTTCGCGCGCCGGCTGGAGCCGCTGTTGCCCGGCGTGTGCGGGCTGGCCACAGCGCGGCTGGCCAAAGGTTGGCCGACGTTCACTCCCGACGGCCGCTTCATCGTTGGCCGCAGCAGCCGTGTGCCCGGATTGATCATGGCCGGGGGCTGTAACGCACACGGCATCAGCGGCTCACCCGGCCTGGGTCAACATTTGATTGAGGCCCTGTTCAACGACGATCCTTCTCCGTACGTTAGGAGTCTCAGTCCCGATCGATTTGAAGGACAACAGTGGGACTGGCCCAGCGCGCAGCGCGCGGCAGAGAAGATTTATCGCGAGTATTACGGGATTGGGTGCTAGATGAAAGAGCAGGCTCGCGCCGTCGTGGTTGGCGGCGGCATTGTCGGTTGCAGTGTGGCCTATCACGTGGCCGGCCTGCGCGGCTGGTCGGATACGGTCGTCCTGGAGCAAAACAAGCTCAGCGGCGGCACCACGTGGCACGCGGCCGGGATGGTCGGCCGGCTCCGCGTCAGCAAGAGTATGACCGAGGTGAACAAGTACAGCGCGGAGCTGTACGCGCGCCTGGAAGCGGAGACCGGGCTTCCCACCGGCTGGCGCGAGACAGGGAGCCTGATGGTGGCTCAAACGGCCGAGCGGATGACGCAACTGCGCCGCACCGTGGCGATGGCCGAGTTGTTCGGCATTGAGGCCACGATGGTCGATACGCGATTTATTGCCGAGAAATGGCCGCTGCTGCGGATCAATGATCTGACAGGAGGCGCTTGGATTCCCGGCGATGGCAAGTTGAAGCCGGAGTTAGTCACCCTGGCGCTGGCGGCCGGCGCCAGGCAGCGCGGAGCAACGATTCTCGAAGGTGTGCGCGTGGTGCGCCTGTTGCGCGATGGCAACCGCATCACGGGTGTGGAGACGGATCAGGGAACCGTTCACGCGGAGACGGTGATTCTCTGCGGCGGCATGTGGATGCGGCAGTTGGGGCTCGATTGTGGGATCGACATTCCACTCTATCCGGTCGAGCACCACTATGTTGTGAGCGAGCCGATTCCCGGCGTCAGCGACGACCTGCCGATCGTCCGAGATCCGGACAGCATGACGTACTTTCGCCCGGACGGAGACATTATCTGGCTGGGTGGATTCCAGAAGATCAGCACACCCTGGATCGTGGAGCGCGTGCCGGACGATTTCAGCTATCAATTGCTGCACGACGATTGGCCGAAGTTCGATCCGCCGCTGCAAGCTGGGCTGCATCGGATGCCGGCGCTGACGCAGCAGAAGTTCACGAAGTTCATCAACGGCCCGGAGAGTTTCACGGCGGATAACAATTTCCTGCTTGGTCCGCCACCGCGGTTGGAGGGGGTGCTGATCGCCGCGGGATTCAATTCGGCCGGCATTGCCTGCGCCGGCGGGGCAGGGCGGCTCGTTGCCCAGTGGCTGGAAGCGGGGGAAGCTTCGGGTGACCTGTGGTCGGTCGATCCGCGGCGCTTTGGGCCGCTGGGAAACAATCGGGCGTTGCTGCGAGAGCGTGTCAGCGAGGCGCTCGGCTGGCACTATCAATTGGCGTGGCCCAATCGGGAGCCGGAATTGGGCCGCGATGTCCGCCGCTCGACCTTGTACGAAACGCTGGCGGCCGCCGGCGCCTGTTTTGGTCAGAGGAATCTTTGGGAGCGGCCGTTGTGGTTTGCCCCGCGCGGCATTAAGCCGGAACTGGAATACAGTTTCGGCAAGCAGAATTGGTTTCCGTACTCGGCCGCCGAACACCGCGCCACGCGCGAAACGGCCGCCATTTTCGATCAAACGACGTTCTCCAAATACTTCCTGGAAGGTCCGGACGCTTGCCGGGTATTGCAATGGATTTGCGCCAACAATGTGGATGTTCCGCTCGGCGGCGTGGTTTACACGGCGCTCTTGAACCGCCGAGGCACATTCGAGAGCGATCTGACAGTGATCCGGCTGGCGATGGATCGGTATTATATTGTGACTTCCACCGCACAGACAGTCCACGATTTCGACTGGATGATGCGCAACAGGCCCACCGATGCCCGGGTTACGTTGACGGACGTCACCGGAGCCTACGGCGTGCTGGGGCTGATGGGACCGAAGTCGCGGGACATTCTGCGGAACGTCAGCGACGCAGACGTGCAAAACGAAGCATTTCCGTTTGGTAGCGCACGGCGGATCGACATCGGCCAGACCGTCGCCACCGCGGTGCGGATCACGTACGTCGGCGAGCTGGGCTGGGAGTTGCACTTGCCGATCGAGCAGATGCCAGCCGCATACGCGGCCCTTTGGGAAGCGGGCCAGCCGCATGGGCTTGTCAACGGCGGCCATTACGCCATTAACTCGTTGCGGCTGGAGAAGGGCTATTGTGCCTGGGGGGCCGATATTTCACCGGATGAGACGCCGCTGGAAGCGGGGCTGGGCTTTGCCATCGACTTCAACAAGGAGTTCCTGGGGCGGGAGGCACTGTTAGCTCAGAAGAAGGCTGGCGTGACGAAGCGGCGGCTGGTGTTTGTACTGAAGGATCCGGGGCCTATGCTCTGGGGTGCGGAGCCAATCTGGCAGGACGGCCGCAAGGTGAGTTACACCACCAGCGGGGCGTATGGGCACACCGTCGGCGGCGCGGTGGCGATGGGCTACATCAAGCTCAAACCGGGGCAGACGGCCGGCGATCTCAAGTCGTGCCGGTTTGAGGTCGAAAGCGACGGGAAGCTCTATGCAGCAGCGGCCCACTTGCGCAGTCCGTACGATCCAGATGGTGTGCGCATAAAGGCATAGTATCCATCACGCTCCGCGTGATGAGCGTGCGTATTCAATGCAAAGGAATTTGTGCCGAGCGTGAGCGTTCGAAAGTCGTGGCGTCGGAAACGTGTTGTGATTTCATGCCTGGCCCACATCACGCGGAGCGTGATGGGTACTTTGGGCATACACCGTCGGATCGAACCGGCCGGCGAAAGAAAACGCCTTCTGCCTCTCCGCGCACTTGTTACATCGGCCGCAATGGAGCCCGCCGATGGTGCGCAGGCAGGAGTGCGTCAACTCCAGTGGCACTCCGTTGGCCCGGGCAAGCACTTCCGTCTTGGAAAGTGATCCGTAGGGGCACTCCACCTGCACCTGACCGCCGACGGCCCGGTTGACCGCTGCTTGAAGTCCACGCAGGAAATCCGGCGTGCTATCGGGAAACGGATTTCCCCGCAGCACGGCCAGGGCCACGCTGGGGACGCCATGCAGGTGGCACCAGAGGATCGCCTTGGTCAAGAGCAACACGTTGCGGCCGGGCAGGTAGACCGCCTCATCGGCGGAAGCTTCGTCCGGCACGCCGCTGCCGTCAATGCTCCAGTGGCGACCATAGAGATCGGCTACGGGCGCGTCGAGCAGTACCAGCGGCCGCAGGTTAGGTACCACCATGGCCGCCAGCAGACGCTGCACTCCCGCCAGTTCGTCCTCTTCCCACCGCAGGCCGCAGCGCACGTACAGAGGGTGTACGATTGCGCCCTGAGTCAGCGACTCACTCAGAAGTATGGCACTGTCCATTCCGCCGCTGAGCAGGATGGCGACCGAAGGCGTGGAGGGAGCTGGCATAGTATGCGGCGGGGCATCGTTCCCGTTCTTCAGCCTTAGTTTGAACCGAATCGACGCCAGGTCGCGGCACGAACGGTGGCCGGGCCAGGCACACGCTGCGGATGCAGCAATTGAGCCAGCAGTTCCAGCGTGTCCACCACACCCGGGCTGGGACAATTGAAGTGTACATCACCATCCAGTACCCAGACACGCCCCTCTGTCACGGCGGCAATGTCGCTGAAGCCGGGGAGCTGCTGAAGTTGCCGGGCTTCACTTAAGGTGCGGTTGAGGTCAAAGCCACACACGGCCACCAGCAGAACCTGCGGATTGTACTGCCGCACCGTTTCCCAGGGTACACAGACGCTATGGCGGCCAGATTGGGCCAGAGCATATTCTCCGCCAGCCAGCGCCACCAGGTCCGGCGTCCAGTTGGCCCCGATCATCAGCGGATCGAGCCATTCGATCAGTGTTACGCGAGGTCGCTCGGCCAGGGTCAACGCCTCGGTACGGCAGTGCACATGATCGATCCGGGCTCGCAACTGGCCAACGCATTGCTCTGCCCTGCCGGGCACGCCGGCGGCTTCTCCGACGCGCTGAACATCCTTCAGAATGTCGTTAAGCGTTGCCGGTTGCAGCGACAGAACGCGGACTGCTCCCTCCGGCGCGATGTTCCGTGCGGCCGTAACCACGTCGTCGTAGCGGACGGCACAAATATCACACTGCGCCTGGGTGATGATCAGATCGGGACGCAGTGCCCCCAACAGCGCCTCATCGATGCCGTAGAGGGGCTGGCCCTGGGCGATCTGATGACGCACGACGGCGTCGATTTCTCCGCTGGTTACGGCGGCGGGAATGGCGGAAAACGTGACGGTTGGCTTGTCGGAAAGTAGGGCTGTCCTACGGCATTGATGGCTGACGCCGACAAGTTGGTCCGCCAAACCCAGGTGGCATAGAATCTCCGTGGCCGCTGGCAGCAGCGAGACGATGCGTCGGTTTTCATCCTGTATGTCGAACATGCGTGTCCGTCAGTATATCACTCGGAGCAGCAACACCAATTCCCGCCACTTTTCTCCCCTGTCAATGTCCGTTATTTTGGGGGACTGTCCTCCAAATACACTCCCGCAACTCGTCCCACCCAGAACAGACTATGGCCGACACAAGCGATCCTTATTTCCAGTCCCTGTTTGCCGAGCGGATCGGCGGCGCCCAATATGGGAAGGGGACGGAGATCTACAAGTTCGAGAAGATCAAGCGGGCCAAGCGGAAGGCACTGGCGGACCATCCGGAGCGGAAACTGCTGGACTTCGGCATCGGGGAGAACGACTCCATGGCGCCGGAGAGCGTTCGGCAGGTGATGGCCCGGGAAATCAACAAGCCGGAGAACCGGGGCTACGCGGACAACGGCATCTTCGAGTTCAAAGAGGCGGCGGCCAACTTTATGCGCCGTAATTTCGGCGTGGAGTTGAATCCGAACACGGAGGTGAACCACTCGATCGGATCCAAGCCGGCGCTGGCCATGATGCCGGCTGCACTGATTAACCCTGGCGACGTGACGCTGATGACCGTGCCGGGCTATCCCGTGGCCGGCACGCACACGCGGTATTACGGCGGCAGCGTCTATCGACTGCCGTTGACGGCGGAGAACGGGTTTTTCCCCAATCTCGATGCTATTCCGGCCGACGTCCGCAAAGCGGCCAAGCTGCTGGTGATCTGCTATCCCAACAGCCCCACTGGGCAGACCGCCACGCGCGAGTTCTACGAGCGGGTGATCGCGTTTGCCAAGGAACACAATATCGTCGTGGTGCAGGACGCGGCCCACATCATGCTCAGCTACGACCAGCCACCGCTAAGTTTCTTAAGCGTGCCCGGCGCCTGCGACGTGGGGGTGGAAATCCACTCGATGTCCAAGGGCTTTGACATGATCGGCTGGCGGATGGGCTGGGTATGCGGCCACGAGCGGCTGGTCCGGGCCTTTGCCGACGTGAAGGACAATACTGACTCCGGCCAGTTCATCGCTATTCAGAAGGCGGCCGCCGCAGCGCTGGACAACGACGACATTCCCCGCCGTATCCGCGAAAAATACCGCCGCCGGCTGACCAAACTGGTGACCACGCTCCGCGAGGCCGGGTTCGACTGCCAGATGCCCGGCGGCACCTATTTTCTCTATACCAAAGCGCCGCGCGGCCTGAAGGGCGGCCGGCGTTTCGAAACGGCAGAGGATGCCAGCCAATATCTGATCACCGAGCATTCCGTCTGCACGGTGCCGTGGGACGACGCCGGGCCCTATTTGCGGCTGAGCGTCACGTACGAAGCGGCGGACGAAGCGGCCGAGAACGCTTTGATGGCCGAAACACGCCAGCGGCTGTTGGGGCTGGGTATGGAGTTTTAGCTCCCGCCGCTCGCGAGGGGCTGTCCGGCGCGCTATACTAAAAGGATTGCCAGCCGTGACAGGTTCTGCACCGGATGGGCGACGAAGAGATCGGCACTAAACGGAGGAGAAGGTCCAACGATGAGACGATTTGCCACACTCGCGTTTTGTGCACTGATGCTGGCTGGGACCAGCGGTTGTCCAAGCGGAAACAGGACGAACGTCCCTGCCGGACCTTCGCTGATGGATCAGTTCACGGCAGCCAAAAAAATTGAGGATCCCGAGGACCGCGCCGAGGAATATATCGCCATCGGCCTGAAGTTTGTTGATATGAAGGACAGCACCGCGGAGATGTGCTTCCGGGAAGCTAATCGGGCGATTGAAGGGATTCGCAAGAAACCGCAGGCTCAGGCCCGCCTCTATCTGGCACTGGCGGACGGGTACCAGCGGAGCGGCAGCAAGACCAAGGCGTCCAATGCATTGGACGGAGCCGCGGAGGCGATACAGCAGATTGAGGGGGATGTCTCGAAGGCCAATCAGTGGGCCAGCGTGGCGGCGATGCGGGCCGCCACGGGAGATCCTGACTCGGCGCTGGCCGCAGCGCAACAGGCGGAGAAACTGCTTGAAAATATCGAGTCCCCCCTGGATAAGGCGGACGTGCTGGCCGTGGTGATCAAGGCCTATGGGGGATTGAAGAACCAGGCGGAACTGGATCGGGTTGTGGTGGTGGCCACCAAGCTGGCGGATGATCAGGAGAAGCCCAGCGACAAAGCCCGAGTGGTTTTGAGTATCGCCAAGGCGCAGTCTGCCGTCGGCCAAAAGGAGGCCTCCATT
>Ga0194132_10009214_pt1 | contig 13730 bp, 11 predicted proteins | sample TA2KigOf80mmetaG_FD_148612 | JGI IMG/M metagenome (GOLD analysis project Ga0194132, IMG submission 148612) | Freshwater microbial communities from Lake Tanganyika, Tanzania - TA2015054 Kigoma Offshore 80m | ecosystem: Environmental > Aquatic > Freshwater > Lake | place: Tanzania: Lake... | reverse complement strand
CTGCCGCGTTGGTCTGGTCAAGCGTGTAGCCGGTGACATATGCGGTGCCCTGCGGCCATGCTGCTGTGGCGTACCACAGAAAGAGCGCCGGGCAGGTAGTGCGAACCCTCGAAGCAAGCTGCATGATCTCCCCCCTTTCGGACTGTGCGCTATGCGCACACTGCGTGCGGATGCCTAAAGAATTCTATGCCCGCGTGGGGAGGCTGTCAAGCAAAAACTGAAACAGGCGTGCGCATGACGCACGGCCGTCAGCCCGCCGTCGACCTTCCACGGTCGGGATAGCCGAGAGCAAACGATACCTGCCTGGCTTTTCCGACGACCATGGTGCCGATCTCGGATACGCGCGCCTTCGAGAGCACTTCGACCGGGCCAGATAGGCCGATCGCCGCAATCGGGCGGCGGCTGCCATCCAGGATTGGGGCTGCGACACAGCGGATCCTGGGATTCATTTCTCCATCGTCAACGTAGAATCCCTGCGCCCGTGACTCGGCGATTTGCCGCGCAAGTACACTGGCCGACGTGATCGTATGCGGCGTCATCGCGGGCATGGGCAGAGTGGCCAGCAGGGCGCGCAGATCCGGCTCGGACAACGCTCCCAGATAGGCCTTCCCGACAGCCGTGCAGTGGAGCGGCCGTTTCGTACCGGGTGGATTATTGACCGCAAGTCCCGTCGATCCGATAATTCTCAGCATGTAGACCATCTCGCGGTTACCCGCCATGCAGAGATTGGCGGACAGTTCCGTGGAGGCGTGCAACTCCTCGAGACAACTTTCGGCCAGTGTAAGCCAATTGCGGGGTCCCCTGCTCGTTAACTTCTCCACCATCTCCAGGAATCTCAACAGATTCGCCTGATAAGTCGAATCAAAATCGCGTTTTTTAACATATCCGCGCTCGACCAGGGTGCGGAGGATGCGGTGGGCCGTAGCCCTGTCTACTCCCAGCTGGTTGGCTATCTCCGTCGCTCCCATGTCCTTCTCAGAGAGCAGGCCGAGCGCGTCCAGGCCGCGCTCGAGCGTTTGCAGGGTCCGGGAGCGATTCGGTCCTTTGGGGGGATGTGTCGCAGAGACGGTCACAGCTTCGATTCTACTATCTTCGTCCAGCCGCAGTAACCGCGACGGAGAAAAACGCCTCCCGCTCGCGGTTGGAGCCGCCTTTTACCCGATGCGTTAGGAACACCGCTACCATCTGGCGTTCGCGGTCCACCCACATATGCGTGCCCCAGGCTCCCCCATGGCTGAATGTACCCGCCGACGGAAAAGAACTGCCGCGGGGATCCCGCGTGATCGACCATCCCAATCCGAATCCGTTGCCGGCCTGATTCGTCGCCAGGTCCCCGGTGTGTATGCGCGTCATGAGGTCCACCGACTGAGCGGTGAGGATTGTCGTGGCGCCGAAACGTCCCCCGTTCAGGAAGGTCTGGCAGAAGATTCCAATATCGGCAGCGGTAGAGAACAGTCCGCCGGCCGCGCTGGCCAGTTTCGCCTCCTTGCGGTACAAATCCACCGCGGCTGGGGTCAGCCTGCCATCGCTGTAGTCATAGGCGATCGGGATTTGCTTCCATTTCTCCGGAGCAGGAAAAAAGCACGTGTCCCGCATCCCCAGCGGCCGGAAAATCCGATCGGTAAGGAATCGATCTAACGGTTGTCCGGAGACAACCTCGATGATACGGCCGAGGATGTTAATCCCGACGCTACTGTACTGCCACTTCGATCCGGGAGCAAACTCCACCGGCGACTGCGAGATGAGGAGCACGGCGTCAGCCAGCGTCCGGTCGCGTTTGTCGCCCAAACCCCGGATCGCTTCCGGATAGTCCCCCATCCCGGAGGTGTGCGTCATCAGATCGCGAATCGTGATGGGACGCGGCGGCCGACTCAGGACCTGGATTGAAGCATCCTGTTTCACGACCATCTTCTGCCCGCGAAAATCGGGCAAGTACTGCTCCACGGGATCGTCCAACCTGAGCCGCCCCAACTCAATCAGAGTCATGATTCCGGCGCAGGTCACCGGCTTCGACATCGAGTGGACCTGGAAGAGCGCGTCTGGCGTCATCGGCTCGCGGGTTGCGAGATCACGGTAGCCAACCGCTTCCAGGCTCACGACCGAGCCATTCTTAAGGACCAAGCCCACCGCGCCCGCAACCGTGCCCTGCTCCACGAAGGCCTGGAGGGATTCGCGGATTGGCGTGCCGCCGGCCGGGTAGCACGGACCGGCGGTGGCGAGGGCGAACAAGAAATATGTGATCTGCGCGATCCGCATCGGCTTGCCCGTTTCCCTTCTAACGCACGGGAGAGTACCCGGCGGACCGATACAGTTGGATCTGCATGTAGCTGTTAATCTGTCCGTGCTGCTCGACCGATTCCTTGCGCACACGGATCCACTCCGGGTCTTCGCGGAACGCGTCCCACGCTTTCTCCCGCGCTGCGAGATTCTCGAATGGAGTGAGGTACACCAGGGTTGGCACATCCGGCCCGAACAGAGTCGAGGCGTAAAGGATCGGGTGAATTCCCAAGCGGTGAAAGATGCCGATCTCTGGCCCGGCGAAGCGTTCATGAAGTGCGCGGAACTGGTGCGCGGACCCGGACCGGTAGACGCGAAGCTCGAATACACGCGCGGCCGGCGAGGCTTCGGCGATGGTGATGGGCGGGGAATAATCGGCCGTCTCCAGCAGGATGCGCTCCTGTCGTTCGAACGGCTCGCCCCCTTCCTGCCAGCGTGCGGCAGCGTCGAAGTGCGGATTAGCCCCCAGCGCGGCTTGGACGTCTGCGATCTCTTCCAGGGAACCGAATCCGGTGAGCACCGTTACCTGCGGAACATGAGATGTGATCAAGCCCTCCAGAACGATCGCGGTCTGAACGCCGGCGGCCATCACGGCGGGCAGATACGCCGCTTGCAGGTACTCATGCAACCGCGGGAGCTGTGTCCCCTGCCGCAAGAGATAACGATCCAACGCGAAATACCGGCTCTTTACGCCCGCGCCGCTCACGCCAATGCCTCCTCAATTGCGGCCATCGGCGCGGCAGCCGCGCGCGGCGCCAAATTCAATAGCGCTCGTGTCTCTTCCGGTGACGCCACATCACGGCCGAGGCTAGCCGCCAGACGGCGAACCTTATCGACCAGTTCCGCGTTGCGCGCGGCGAACGTTCCCGGTGCGAGGTAGGGATTATCTTCCCATCCGACCCGGACATGCCCGCCCATTTGAATCGCCTGTACCAGCAGACCCCAATGCGCGGGCGGATCCATGACACTGATGCCCCAGATGCAGCCTTTAGGGAGGCAATCCACCATGTAGGTCAGCGCCTTGGGAGTCGGCGGCGTCCAGGTGCCTCCCGGCCATCCAAGGAACAAAGTGCAGAAGATCGGCTCGGGCAGCGGCGCACGCTGCCTGACATAGTCGATATTCCAGTAGGCTCCGGTATGAAAGCACTCGATTTCATGACGGATCGAGTACTGGTCCAGCAGCACGGCGTACTCCAGCAGTTCCTCTCTTGTGTGCGACGCATAAATCTCACGCGGCGCGAAGCCGGGATCGGGCTGAAAGCGTTCGTCGTGCGGGCCGTAGATCACCGACATCATATCGGGCCGAAATTCCATCAATTGCCTTCGGTCGTCGAGCCGCGCCGCCGAAATGCCGAATTGCATGATACAGTCGCGGCGCGAAAGAATGCCTTCCTGCATGCGGCGCCAGCCCGCGGGGTCCAGGCGAGACACCTTTCGCCCATCCGGTTGGATCTGAGGCTCCAGGCTGCGGACGCCGTGGATGTGCACGATGGAGGCGCCGGCATCGACGCCGTCGACGTACTGCTCGACGGCGCTGTCGACGTCATGGATCGGAATCAAGTACGGATTGTTGGGAAACGAAACGGTGCAGTCGACTGCCACCGTAATGATCAGCTTGTCCATGACCTACTGCACCTCCATTGTTTTTCGTCCGGCCGGCGTAAGAAGCACGGCGCGGCCCAGGATCTCGCCGGCGCGCAAGGCATCCATCGCCCGGTTCACTTCCTCCATGGGAAAAAGATCCGTGACAATGGACTTGAACCTGCCGCCGGCTACAACTTCCACCGAATCGATCAGGTCCTGGAAACGGCCGGCCCGCGTGCCGATGATCTCGAGTTCGTTCTGAGCCAGGCGCTTGCCGTTGAGCCCGTATACCTCCGGTGTGTAGCCGATGACAACGAGACGGCCGCCCGGCCGGAGCGCTTCGATGCCGGCCGCCATGGTCTGCTCGACGCCAACCACGTCGATGACGCAGTCCACGCCAAAGCCCTGCGAGAAATCGCGCGCGAGCTGGACAGAATCGGAGTCGCAGGAGTTCCAGGCTGCATCCGCGCCCATCTCCAGCGCTCGCCGGACCTTGTCCGCGCTGCGGTCGACAGCCGCGACTCTGGCGCCGCGCATCTTCGCGATCTGGATCGCGGAGGACCCGACTCCGCCCGCGCCAAAGATGAGGACTGTCTCGTTCAGTTGCAGCCGGGCGCGGTCCACACCGTGCAGCGCTGTGATGACGGCGTCTGGAATCACCGCGGCGTCCGGCCAGGAAACGTGAGCGGGAATGGCGACCACCTGCCGCGCGGGCAGACACAAATACTCGGCGTAGCCGCCGTGCTTGACGCGTGCACCCATCACGCCGGCCATATTCTGGCAGATCTGCTCGCGGTGGGTCAGGCAATGGCGGCAACGGCCGCACGGGAAGAAGTTGTAGGCGATCGCACGGGCGCCGGGCTGCCAATCAGTGACCCGGCTGCCCACCGCATCCACGACACCGGTGATTTCGTGGCCGATGATGAAAGGCAGGACCGGCGTGTAGCCGAAACCCTGGACCATCTTCAGGTCTGTGCCGTCGGTGCCGCAGGCCATCACTTGCAGGCGCACTTCCTCCGGGCCCGGCTCCGGCGTGGGAACCTCTTCCCAGACCAGTGGGTCACCGAACTTCTTCAAGACTGCCGCTTTCATACAGCCGCTCCCTTCGATCCAAAAACGCCGTTCAGGAAAGTCAGCGAGTCCGCAAGGACCCGCGCCGGCTCGGAGGGATAACCCCAGGCGAAGGCCTCGTACTCTACAGCGCAAAAACCGGAATACCCGGTTCGCTCGATCGAATGAGCCAATCCCGGAAAATCAACGTCCCCCATGCCGAGTGGCGGGCAAGAGTATTCCTCCACGCCGCCGCGCGCGTCCTTCAGATGCACATGCGCGATATGTTCCCTGAGGGCCTCGAAGGCGCGGGAAACATCTTCACCGCGGATGTGGAAATGCGCCGAGTCGAAGAGCAGCTGCAAGTTCTCCAAGCCGGCAGTCGAAAAGAGCTTCCGTACTCTGGCCGTCCCGAAGAGCAGCACCCCCGGCTGCGATCCGGCCTCCACCGCCAGCGCGACGCCGTTCGGCGACGCGGTCTCCAGCAGCTCGCCTAGACTTTGTACGAGGCGGGCCCAATAGTCGGCGTCCCATCCGTAATATTCTTTGCGTCCGCCTCCGACGACGACACAACCACAACCGATCTCGGCGGCCAGCATCACGATTTCACGAACGAATGCGACGTTCGCCAGCCGCTTCTCGCCGATCGGGTGAACCAGGCTGCAATGCGCATTCATGGAAACCAGCCGAAGGCCGGCGCTTTCCGCTGCCCGCCTTACTTCCCGCCGTTCCGAGCTGCTCGAGTCCGGCCTCAAGTGAGGGCATGGAGCCGGCAAAAACGGAGGAGCCGTTTCGGCGTTGATGTCCACGCCTTGATAGCCGGCATCGGCCAGAAAGCGGATGGCGTCCGCCAACGGGCGGTCCGACAACAGATTCGAATTGCAGCTCAGCCGCGGTCTCATGCCCGGACCAGCCGCTGGGCGAGATTGGTGTGTCCTCCCACGTCGGTAAGGCGGAAATCGCGGCCCTGAAAATGGAAGGTCAGTTTCAAATGGTCCATCCCGAGCAGGGCCAGGATCGTTCCGTGAATGTCGTTGACGTGAACCTTGTCCTCCACGGCGCGGAATCCGAGGTCGTCGGTGGCGCCAATCGCTTTGCCTCCACGCACGCCTCCGCCTGCCATCCAGATGGAAAACCCATACGGGCTGTGATCCCGGCCCATGCTGCCCTGCATGACCGGAGTTCTTCCGAATTCACCCGCCCAGACGAGGAGCGTGCTGTCGAGCAGTCCCCGCTGCCTCAGGTCCGCGATGAGCGCGGCGATCGGCACATCGGTGGCGGCTGCGTTCTTGACGTGATTGTCGTCGCACTCGGAATGGCCGTCCCAGTCGTTGTTGATCAATTGAATGAAGCGCACGCCCCGCTCCACCATGCGCCGGCTCAGAAGGCACATGCGCGCGAACTTCGCTGTCTTCGGATCCTCGACGCCGTACGCCCGCCGGACTGCCTCAGTTTCCTTGCTCAAGTTCCCTACCTCGGGCGCCTCCATCTGCATGCGAAAAGCGAGCTCATAGGAGCGGATGCGGGCTGTGAGGCGCGAATCGTCCTCCCGCGACTCGACGTGCTGCCTGTTCCACTCGTTGATCTTGGCCAGCAGGAGGCGCTGGTCCTGACCGCTGAGCTGCTCCGGCGGGTTCAGATTCTCGATGAGAGTGCCTCCCTCGGCTCGCAGCAGAGTGCCCTGGTACACAGCCGGCAGGAAGCCCGATCCGAACAGCGACTTGCTTGACCGGATTCCTCCGTCGGACATTACGATGAACGAGGGAAGGTTCGAGCTCTCCGATCCAAGCCCGTACAGAACCCACGAACCCATGCTGGGAAATCCCATGCGGATATGTCCGGTGTTCATCAGCAGAAGCGCCGGCCCGTGCACGAACGAGTCGTGGAAACAGGAACGGATGACGGCCAAGCCGTCGGCGTGACGTGAGAGGTTGGGGAACAGATCGGAGATCTCCAACCCGGATTGACCGTGGCGCCGGAAGGAACGCCGCGTGCCCATCAGCTTGGCCTGACCCGCCTTGATGAACTGGAGATTCAGATCCTCGCTTCGGAAGCTTGCCGGGAGGGATTGTCCGTCCAGGCGGCTCAACGCAGGCTTGGGGTCGAAGGTATCGACCTGGCTTGGGCCGCCCTGCATGAAGAACAAAATGACGCTCTTCGCTTTGGCGGAGAAATGAGGGCGCCTCGGCGCCAGCGGATCTGCCGGAGCCGCCTTGGCCGACGCCCTTGCATCCAAGCCAAGTAACTGGCCGAGCGCCATCGCACCGAGGCCCAGGCCGGACTTCTCGATTGCCTCGCGACGGGAAAGGGCCGGTGCAACGCGGCCACAGAACGCAGATCTCACACCCTACTCCTCTCTCAATCCACGAAGATGAACTCACTCAGGTTGAAGATCGCCAAGCACAGCTTTTCGAGTGCCGGCTGGCTGGCGCTCCCATCCAACCCCTCCAACGACGCCAGCAACTCCAGTGCCTGCCGCTTTTCTTCCGGGGATGGCATGCGCTGCAGCGCAAAGCGCCACGCCTGCTCGACCCGGGCGGCCGGATTCGTACCCACCTCGTGCGCCACCCGCCGCGCGAGGTGTTGCGCCTGTTGGAACGGCACACTATTGTTCATCAGCCAGAGCGCTTGTGGCGCCACCGTGGTCACGTCCCGCTCCGGGCAACTTACCGACGGATCAGCGCCGTCGAAAATATCGAACAGCGGAAATCGGGAATTCCTCCGCACCAGCACGTAAACGCCGCGCCGGTTCTGATCCTCCGGGTCCCCGGCGTGCACCCACTGGTTACGCGACCGCAGGCCAGTCCTCTCCTCGGCTGATAGCGGCGGCACCACGGGACGCCCGCCCATCCTCAGGCTGAGCGTACCGGCCACGGCGTGTACCGCATCCCAGATCGCCTCCGCTTCCAGACGGCGGCGGTTCATCCGCCATAAGGAACGGTTGCCGGCGTCCTTCGCCGCATTCGCGTCATTCGCAAAACGGCTGCTCCTTTGATACGCGTCCGAGAGCAGAATCATGCGATGCAGGCGCTTCATCCTCCATCCGCCGGCGACGAAATCCGTTGCCAGCCAGTCCAGCAGTTCCGGATGAGTCGGGACTTGGCCCTGACGTCCAAAGTCGTTCAACGTACTCACGAGCCCCTGTCCGAAATGCCAGAACCATACGCGGTTGACGATGACCCGGCTCGTCAACGGATGATCGGACTCGGTCAGCCAGAGCGCGAGTTGCTTGCGGTAGTAAGGGACACAGTTGCCCGAGCAATCCGGCGTCAATGCTCTCCCCTGGCTCAGCGCAGCGGGCAAGCCGGGTAGAACCTTGTCCCTCGGCCTGTCCAACTCGCCGCGGTCCAGGACATGCACATCGCGGACGAGCGCTCGTTCGAAATGTCCCAGGACCGTCGCAGTGGCTACATCGAGCAGGCCGTCAAATGGAATCGGCCGGTCGCCGGTCTGCGTCGGAAGGTTCACAATGCCCTTCGCGATCTGGCGTAGGAGGTCGTCGTGGCGCCGCAACTCATCCGGCGTCATCTCCTTCTCGACCTGAATCGATTGAATGGCATCCACCAGCGGCGCCGTGATCGCCTTCTCTTGCGCCGTCCGCTTCCTGGCGTCCTTCTCGTATGCCGCCACCACGTGCGGCGGGAACCTGGCCTTCACGGCTGCCGCGGACCGCTTTGTGACGTCGCTCACCAGCAGCTTGTAGGCGGTCCGCAGCTCCAAAATTGGGAGCATTTGCGTGGAGAATACGATGTCCCGCGCGCGAAGCTGCATCTTATCGGTGACCGGTATTTCGATCTCGCGGCTGCCGCCAAAGATCGCCTGCAAACGGTAGTAGTCCTTTTGAGTGACCGGATCGAATTTGTGATCGTGACAGCGGGCGCATCCAAACGTCAGTCCCAGGAACGCCGCCCCTGTGATATCCGCCCAGTCGGCCAGCTTCTCGGCACGCGCCTTCTTGAAATCCAGGTTTGACTCGCCAACCTCGGCGCCCACTGCGTACATTCCGGTGCCTATCCAGGCAGTGAGATGTTTTCGCTTCTCATCCGGAATGTCGTAGCTTCCTTCGAGGGCCAGGTCATCCGGCCAGATCTCATCGCCGGCGATTTGCTCCTGAACGAACTGGTCGAACGGCTTGTCCAAATGGAACGACTGGATCACGTAGTCCCTGTAGCGCCAGGCGTTGCGTAGGTAGAGATCGGTCTCATATCCGCCGCTGTCGGCATACCGCACCACATCCAGCCAGTGCTTGCCGTAGCGTTCGCCGTAACGCGGAGACTCGAGCAGCCGGTCCACCAGCTTTTCGTAAGCCGCCTGCGAGGGATCTTTCTCGAAGGCCTCCACCTCGTCGATAGCCGGAGGCAACCCGGTCAGATCGAAGTAAACCCGCCGGATCAGGGTTCTCGGGTCCGCGGGCGGGGCGGCGGTGAGGCCTTTCTCGCGGAGCTTGGCCTCGATGAATGCATCGATCGGATTCTTGGGCCGATTCCCGCTCGTCACCGGAACCGCTGGTCGAACGGGCTTGCGGAACGACCACCAGGAGGGTGCGCCAGCGCCGCCATCCTTGTTATCGTTTTCCCACCTGGCGCCCTGGTTAATCCACGATCGCAGCACGCCGATCTGTTCCACTGAAAGCGTCTGCTTGCCAGGGGGCATCTTCAAATCACCGGTTCGCTCGACAGCTTTCAGCAGCAAGCTCTCCACCGGTTTTCCGGGCACGATGGCCGGCCCCCGTTGGCCCCCCTTCAACATCGTCTCTCGTTGCCGCAAGTCCAGGCCCGACATCCTCAACTCGCCGTGACAACCCAGACAATTCTCGGCGAGCAGTGCGCGTGCTGCCTTCTCCGCGGGCGCTTGTCCGAACACGGACTCCGCCCATAGCACCGCCGCTAGAACGGGCAGAAACGGGCGATGAATACGTATGCGCATAGTGATACAGCCTGTGCGGAAATCATCCCCAGAATAGAAGAGCAACCCTTTGATGTCAACTGCTGGCTCATCAATCATCAATCCAATCCCATCAACCCCATCAATCGAGCAGGCGCTCCGCCTTTCCGAAGAGCAGGAACGCCGCCATCCCAGCCAGGCAGATGACGGCCGTCAAATAGAAAGCCACGTTCCAGCCCCCGGTCCGGACGATGTAGCCGATCACCACCGGGGCCAGGATGCCAGCCAGATTGGCGAAGCAGTTCTGAATGCCAACCACGGTGCCGGCGAAACGGGGAGCGATATCCAGAGAGTTGCTCGTTACCACCGGCGACGCCCCAGTCTTGAAGACCATGGACAGGCTGAGCAGGACAACCGTTATCACCGGCCCGCGAAACAGCGGCACCAGTGCGATCGCCACGGCTGACGCCGCGTACAACAAGAGCAGAGCCTTCCGCACCACCGTGCGATCATGTCTGCGGCTGAAGTGGTCCGCGAGCGCGCCCGTCGCGTTGGCCCCCAGAAACGCCGAAAGGAAGGGGAATGACGCGCCGAGGGCCATGTTGGACAGCGAGAATCCCCGGTCCATCATGAGGAAGGTCGGTAGCCACGAATTCATGAAGTACGACAGCCAATTAGTGGAGAAGTGAAGAATCAGAAGCGCCCATAGCGGGCGGAGCCGCAGCATCCGCCCCCAGGGTACGGCTCCCGTCTTTGTCTGCGGCGGTTCGCCGGCGCGGATCAAGGCGAGCTCCGCGGCGGTAACTGCCCTCGAGTCTTCCGGCCGGTCTGTCGCTGCCGCCTGCCAAAAGAACAGCCACACGATGCCGCTCACGGCGAACAGATAAAAGATCGCCTCCCAACCCCACACGCTCAGAATTGCCGTGGCGAGCGGAACGCCGACGATCGGCCCGACGTAACCTCCGCTCCAGCAAAAGGCCGCCGCGCGCGCGTGCTCGGAGCGAGGGAACCAACGCACCAGCATGGCGTTCGTGGCGGGTTGCGTGCCGCCTTCTCCCGCTCCCATCAGCGCTCGCATAAAGGCCATTCCGGGCAGAGACTTCGGCAGCGGAGTGAGGGCCGTGAACAAAGACCACCAGGTGATGCTGAAAGCGAAGACGCGTTTGGGGCCGTAGCGGTCCACAAGCACACCCACCGGAATCATCATCGCCACATAGCCAAAGTAGAAGGCGGAGAGCACCCAGCCCATGCGCGCCGTGTCCCAGCCTCTCTCCCGCATGAGCACGGGTGCGGCGACGGAGATATTGATGCGGTCGCAATAGGCGATGACGAGCCCGGTAAAGCCGAGCAAGGCTATGTCAAACCGTTTTGGCCAAGGCAGCACCCGGCACGAGGCGGATGACTCGGTCCGCAGCAGGGGATCTGGCCGGATCATGCGACCCGCACAAACTTTCGCAGTACGGGCGCATCGGCCGGCGCCTGTCGATAGCTGTATGAGTGCACCACCTCTCCGGCGTACAGATCCCCGTGCGAATCGATGGCGATGTCGTGGGGCGCGAAAAAGCGTCCCACTCCGCCGGCGTCCTCCGCCGACCACTCAGCCAGTACAACCCCACCCGGATTTCGTACCGTGATACGCGCCGCGGGCTGATCCAGTCGGGCCTCCTTACCGAACATGAATGTCCCACCGACCTCCGCTACGTACATATTGCCAGCGGGGTCCAGGCACATCGCGCAGGGCCACCAGACCTGCTTCCACTCTCCCTCGAAGGCTCCTTCCGGCGAAAAGATCTGGATCCGCGTATTCTTCCGGTCGGCCACATACACGCGGCCGCGCGGATCGACGCAGACGCCGTGGATCTGCTCGAATTGCCCCGGACCCGCTCCCGGCTCGCCCCAGGAGAGCAGCAGTTCGCCGTCCCGGCTGTACTTGTGCACGCGGGCGTTTCCGTATCCGTCCGTAACGTAGATCTCGCCCGTGGGCGACAAGGCGACATCCGTCGGCCGGTTGAATGGCGGCCCGGCGCGTACCACCGACTTGGAGTCACCTGGAACGTAGCCGGTGTCGGCCGGCCCGTTCAACGGTTTAAGCTCCAGCAGGAGCTTGCCGTCCGGCGTGAACTTTTTCACGCGGTGGCCCACGTCGTCCACGCAGTACACCGAGTCATCCGGGCCGATGAAGATGAGATGAGGACGCGCGAACATGCCCTCGCCCCAGGTTCCCTGCCAGCGCCCATTGCGATCCAGGATCACCACCGGGTTTTCGGTCCGGCAGAAGAGATAAACCAGGTCCTGGGAATTGACCGCCACGCCCGCTACTTCCCCGAGACGATAAGGCGCGGGCAGACGCGACCAATCCGTAAGCTCTTCGTAGACGAACGCGCCGGCGCCGACCTTTCGGGGTGCGTGCGCTATGTGCACAGTGGTGGGCGCCATAAGATCCTCTATACTACGGCGTGCACTGGCGCTTGTCAATCGAAAACGCCGCCGCGTATAATGAAACCCCGGTCGCCAACGCTCTGTGCGCATAGTGCCCAATCCCCATGCCCAACTTCTCCGCTCCATCGCTCGAAGACCTCGCCCAGCGCATCTTGCAAGCTATGGGGCTTGCGCCGGATGATGCCGCGTGGCTGGCCCGGCTGCTTGTGAAGTCGAATTTGCAGGGGCACGACTCACATGGCGTCGCGCGGATGCCGCAGTACTACCAGATGTGGCGGCGCGGCGGCGTCAACCCCGCAGCGAAGCCGTTGATCATCCAGGAAGGGCCGGTGACGGCGGTAATGGACGGCCAAATGGGCTTTGGGCAGCTCGTGGCGCGCGATGCCATGCGGTTGTGCATCGAGAAGGCGCGCGGAGGCGGCATGGCGGGCGTCGGCTTCCACAATTTCACGCACCTGGGCCGCCTGGCGGATTTTGCGGAGATGGCGCTCGAGCACAGCATGCTGGGATTCCTCTTCGTGGGTGGGCGTAGCGCGGATCAATGGGTCGCTCCCTGGGGCGGGCGGGCAGGCAGGTTGAGCACAAACCCTCTCGCGTTTGCCGCGCCCGCCGCGGAATGCACACCGATCTCGATCGACTACGCCACCTCCGCTGTCCCGGAGGGCGTCGTGCGCCTGAAGAAGCTGCGCGGAGAGAAGACGCCTCCCCGAACTCTCATCGACGCCGACGGCCACCCGACGGACGATCCCAGCGTCCTTTATGCGTCGCCGCGCGGTTCGATCCTTCCGTTCGGTGGGCACAAGGGATATGCATTGTCGCTGATGGTCGAGATCCTCGCCTGCCTGCTGGGAAGGAGTGGAGAGCGCCTCGCGGTGGCCAGCGTGAATCAATCCCGTTTCGGAGCGTTTGCCATGGCGATTGACGTCAGCCGCTTCGCCCCCGCAGACGAATTCCGCAAGGAGGTGGACTCGCTGATCCGGCACGTGAAATCCTCGCCTCCTGCCCCGGGGTTCGAGGAAGTGCTGACACCTGGAGAGCCGGAAGCGCGCCAGGAACAAAAACTTCAGGCGGAAGGCATTCCGCTGGAAGATGAGACCTGGAGCCGGATTCGCGAAGTGGCGGCTGAGTTGAGCGTCGAGATCTTCTGAGGACTCAAAAATACGCGATCGGATCGACCGGCGAGCCTGTGCCGCCGTGGACCGCCAACGGCGCGACGGTGAGGGGATAGCGCAAAGATTCTTGAAAAAACGGACATAGAAACCGTAACCGCTTGATTCCGCTACTCTTCCTCGCTGATCATTTCCACCGCCTGTTGCAAGTCTTGAAGCGAGGGCTCGCAGTAGCGCCGCGTGGTCTCCAGGCTCTCGTGCCCTGCCAGCGCCGCGACCTTCTCCAGGCTCACACCAGCGTTGATCAGGTTCTTGCAAAAACTGTGGCGAAGCGAATGGGGTGTGGCGTCCTTGAGTTTCGCCGCGCTGGCATAGCGGCTGAACAAG
>Ga0194132_10009213_pt1 | contig 13731 bp, 11 predicted proteins | sample TA2KigOf80mmetaG_FD_148612 | JGI IMG/M metagenome (GOLD analysis project Ga0194132, IMG submission 148612) | Freshwater microbial communities from Lake Tanganyika, Tanzania - TA2015054 Kigoma Offshore 80m | ecosystem: Environmental > Aquatic > Freshwater > Lake | place: Tanzania: Lake... | reverse complement strand
GATAGAGTTGCGCGTTTTCGATGGCCGCCGCAAAGAGAAAGGAGGCGATGGACAGGATGCGTTCGTCGGCATCGTCGAAATAACCGGTTTTCTTGTTCATGGTCTCGATAACGCCAATAAGTTCGCCGTGGTAGTTGCGTACGGGCAAACACAGTATCGTACGAGTTCTGTAACCGGTGATCCGATCCACGTCTCGGTTGAACAGTGGCTCCCGATAGGCGTCTTCGACACGTAGGGGCTGTCCTGTACGCGCCACATGCACGACGATGCCCGGCTGATCCATGCCTACGGTGATGGTGCGTCCGCCCTCCCCTTCGGCTACCCGCGACCACAACACGTTGTTGGCACGGTCGTATATAAAAAGACTCGTCCGGTCTGCATCGAGCATTTTCGAGGATTCTTCGGCGATGTGGCGCAACAGAGTGTCGAGATCTTTTCGCAAGTTTTGCGTAATGGCGTGGCTGATTCCCAAAAACGTGTCAAGACTACGCGCGCGTTCTCCGATATCCTGTTTGAGCGTTTCTACCGCGCTGACCGGCTGGACCAGCCAAAGACAACGTTCGATGCGGGCACGCAGAATTTCCACGACTATCGGAAACGGATGCGCGCCTACGACGCCGGCATGGAGATAACCGGATGGCAACGAAGATACGGACGGAGGCAGGAGCAGGAGCGTTTGCGTACCGGAAACCCCAATCATCTTCCGCAACACATCGCTCCCGCCACAGCGTTCCGGTTCGTATCCGACAACGGACAGATCGGGACGATAGTGTCGACAAAGGGTTTCCAGCAGAGACGGATCGGTGGATATCGCCGTTTTTGGAGCAAAGGGCCGAACCGCTTCAAGTACATCGTCTATGACGGACGGTTGGCTATGTACCACCAGAATCTGCTGGGGCATTCCATTTTCCTTGGTACGGGAAATCCGACAGGAGGCTCGATGTAGGGTATGACGAGAAACGCGATCCGTCCTCACTACGGATCGGTTGTGCGGCGGGTGCATCCTGCTATGACGACACCTGCTGAAGAAACGGAAGGTATTTTTGAAACCTCCCCACGGCTGGTTGCGGGGAATAGTCGATTTTTCGGCAAGACGCTCGTAGTAGTGTCAAGCTAACGGCTTCGGGTCTGTATGTCAATACCGGCTCTGTGTGGAGCACGGAGCCGGTATCCGAAAAAGATAGGTCGTTAGTGCGCGTACTCGTAGGGCTGCGGTGGATCGAAACGCGAATGCACCGGACGGGGACCGCCTTGCTCTATGGACTCGATGACACCGTGACAGATATCGAGGACATGAAACGCCTGATCGCCCGTTACCCGTTGCGGCGCGGCCGTGCGCAGACAGAGTGCCAGTTCGAATACCGCACGCCCCCATTCCACGCCTCGAAAAGGGGTTTTGAGAAACGGGAGCGTCTGCCATTCGCCCTGTCTACCCTGTCGAACCGTAATAGTGCCGTCAAAGTCGTGCGGGGTGGTGGTAAAGAGTGCCCCGCCATCGCCATGAAACTCCACCCCGGTCTGGTGGCTGGCCGCGTAAAAACTGGCCGTCACCCGTCCAAACGCGCCGGACTCGAACTCCAACCCCGCCACGACATGGTCGGGGGTGGTTACACGAAAGGTCCGACCGCTTAACGGCCCTTGTTCGACGACCCGTTCTTCTTTGAGCACGCCCCCCATGCCGCTGACCCGTTTTACCGGTCCCAGCACCGTCGTGAGAAAGGTCAAAGGATACACACCGACATCGAGCAGGGGGCCGGCGCCTTTTGCATAAAACCCTTCGGGGTTGGGATGCCATGCTTCTATCCAGTTCCAGTTCATCTCGGCATAGACCAGCCGCACCTCTCCGATCAGGCCGTCCCGGAGAGCTTTCCAGACCGTCTGCTGTCCCTCGCCCAGAAAAGTAAACGGGCTGCAACTCAGTCGGACGCCATGCCGCCGGGAAAGGTCCAGCAGACGTTTGCCGTCTTCGCGATTTCCGGCCAGCGGTTTTTCGCTGTGTACATGTTTTCCGGCCTGCATGGACCGCGCGGATACGTCGGTGTGCGCATGATGCGAGGTCAGATTGATCACCGCCTCCACATCGCTAGCGCCCAGCAACACATCAAGGTCGGTATATACTTTCCCGCCAAACGCTTCGGTAAACGTCTTTGCCTTCTCTCCATCCACGTCAAACGCACCCACGATACGTACCAGTTCCGGGCGCGTAGTCAGACGCCGGCCATAGCCACCCGAAATATTCCCGCACCCTGCCACCGCAACCCGCAGGGGTTCGAATTGCCGCTTATCCATGAGATCCCTTTCCTGAAAAGCACGCCAGCACGGGTGACAAAATTTGGTTTCTACGTTTCCATCATGGTGTTGAGTTTTTCCGCCACCCAGCTTACCGCAATGTCGATCATGGCCTGTCCCTTGACCGTGTGGGCCAATTTGGCTTCGTGATGAAAATTTCGGTCCTGTGTGGCCCGATCCGGCAGGCTGATCGTCAACTTTGCGGCATCGTAGTCTACCCCTTCCCAGTGTACGTGACCCGGAAAAGCGGCAAACGCAAACGAAGTCTCGAATTCACTCGCATGACCGGGGCAGTTGCCCGATTCCATGTATTTTTCTATCACCTCACGGGTATAAGCGTCCCAGTAGCAGCAAAAATCGAAGTCGATACCAAGCCGCGCCCGGAGTTCGTCCAACCGGTTGCGCACCGGAGCCGCATTGCCGGCATGACCGTTGACGGCCAGCACATGCGTGATACCGCCTCGTTTCATGCTGTCAGCTACGTCGTAGAGCAGTTCGGTAAAAATCTCCGGTCTCGTGGTAAGCGTCCCCTTATGATCCATCCAGTGTTCCGAAATACCGATGGAGATCGGAGTGGTAACGACCACGCCGGGGTAGAGTTGCGCCGCTACGCGCTCGGCGACGTAAACCGCACTGTCGGTGTCGTGCGACATCTCAAGATGTTCGTTATGCTGTTCGGTACTGCCCGTAGGAATGATCGCAGCCTTGAGAGAACCGTCGTATATGCCCTCGCGAAACTGCCGGCGGGTCATTTTCCACAGTTGGACAGGGCGGTCGTACGGAAGACGAGACATGAGAAGCTCCTGACAAAGTTTGAAGGGTGAAAGGATAAAACGTCGGCTGGAGACCAACCTATAATCGCCTGTGCCATATACACAGGGGCGGACACCGGTAAAACTCCCCGCAGCCATTGCGCAGCAATCGAAGCATCTTCACGCTTCTACCTGCGGGGTGTAGTTGGTCTTGCAGCAAGCTGCAAGGTGTAGTTGGTCTTGCAGCTTGCTGCAAGGGTTGTACTCGCTGTTCTGTTCAAGCCGATCCCGTCTCCGTCGACGATGGGACGTCCATCTGTCGATCGGTTCCGGCTCATAGGCAAAACAGGGCAACGCCGACGCATGTCATGACGGCGCTTATAAGTTGGGCATCGGTAAGCCCGAACACCATTTTAGGATTGGAACGGATAAACTCGACAAAAAATCGGGCCGGTCCTGCCAGTAAGAGATATAGCCCTAACAAACGCCCGGTTCCGGCCAGCCGAGCACGAAACGTGAGCAACGTCCCGAATACCGCCAGCGAAGCGCTCGCTTCATATACAGGGGTCGGGTGTACCCGTTCGAGGGTTGGGATCAGTCCGTCGGGATACGCCATCCCCCAAGCGAGGTGGGTGGGCGTGCCGTAATCCCCGTCGCCGGCAAGCTGGCATCCGATACGACCGACCGCATAGCCGAGGGGGAGCGTGAGCGCGACCGCATCGAGAACCGACCACAAAGGAAGTGCGCGGTGGCGGATGACGAAAATGACGCCTGCGGCCCCCCCGATCAGTCCACCGTAAAAAGTAAACCCCGCCCCCGAAAACAAGAAATCGAGCGGATCGTCCAACGATAATGGAAAAGTTTCCAAGACATAATACGCTTTAGCGCCGATCAGCCCTCCTGCCATCGCCGCTATGGCGAGCGATTCCGACAGGATAGGATCCAACGATTGGCGTTTCAGTTCGCGCCGCAACACCCACATCGCCCCCAAAAAGGCAATCACGAGCATGAGACCAAAGCTGGGAATCCGTGCGGGGCCGATCGTCAGATAGGGATACACGTGAGGGTCCGGGAACTCGGATAAAAACTCCGGTGTCGAACCTCTAACCAAAATCTTGTCCCGACTCGGCGGAGCAAGTTTTCAGACAGACTACAGGTCACCTGTACTCTTCCCGTGGCGGGCTAAAGATGTCCAGTGCGACCGAGGGGGTCTTTACCTCGACCACGCCATGCTCCACACCGCCCGGAATGACATAGGTATCGCCTTTCCCGAGCGTTTTTCTCTGCCCGTCTACAACCAGATCGAACGAACCTTCCATCACGACGCCTATTTGTTCGTGCGGATGGCGGTGCATCGGCACCTGAGACCCCGGGGCAAGCGAGACAAACGACATCTGTGCCTTTTCGCCGGAAATCACCCGGATATCGACCCCCGGCGCTATCGTCTTTTTAGAGACCTCGGTTTCTTCTATAAAGTACATAATCCCCTCGGAGAAAGTTTGAAGGGTAAAGTTTGGAAGATAAAGCCCTTGCGCATCCGTTAGCCCGCATACACCGCCGCCGCCGCCGCCGTGCCGCTTCCTGCAGTTCGGAAACCTTGGGCGAGTAGCGCCTCTTCAAGCGCGCCGAGAAACAGCAGCACGTGGTCTTTCTGCGACGACTGTCCCATGAGGCCCACGCGCCAAGCTTTGCCGCGTAGCGCGCCAAGCCCGCCGCCGACTTCGATGCCATAGCCTTTGAGCAGGTGGGCACGCGCCTTGGCTTCGTCTATGCCGTCCGGCGCGAGCACTGGGTTGATCATAGGTGCACGGTACGCTTCTTCGACAAAAAATTTCAACCCCATGGCATCTATGCCTGCCCGAAAGGCACGATAATTAAGCGCATGACGGGCAAAACCGTTTTCCAACCCTTCTTCGTGCATCAGTACCAGCGCCTCGCGCAGTGCATAGATCATCGTTACGGGTGCGGTATGATGATAGACACGGCTACCCCCCCAGTAGTTCTTGACCATCGACATGTCCAGATACCAGCTTCCGACGGGTGTTTTCCGGTTTACGATTCGCTCTACCGCTCGGTCGTTAAGCGTGATGGGCGCAAGACCGGGAGGACAACTCAAACATTTCTGACTACCGGTATAGCAGGCGTCGATGCCCCATTCGTCTACTGGAATGGAAACTCCGCCGAGCGAGGCGACGGTATCCACCAGAAAAAGGGCGTCGTGACCATGCACAACCCGCCCGATGTCTTCGAGCGGTTGAAGCACGCCGGTAGAGGTTTCGGCATGTACGATGCCAACTACTTTTGCCGCGTTCTCTTTTAGCGCTTTGTTTACCTGATCCGCCGTAAAAGGCCGACCCCATTCGTTTTCAAGCCGAACAAGTCTTCCACCGTGACGTTCTACCATCTGGGCCATCCGGTCCCCGAAATATCCGCCGACGCAGATCAGCACGGTATCGCCCGGTTCGATCAGATTGCACACACAGGTTTCCATACCAGCGGATCCGGTTCCGGAAACGGGCAGGGTAAATTCGTTTCGTGTCTGAAATACATAACGAAGCAGTTCTTTGGTCTCGTCCATCACCTGGATGAAGTAGGGGTCGAGATGGCCTACAAGCGGGGTAATAAGCGCTTGATACACACGCGGATGCATGTCGCTCGGTCCGGGCCCCATCAACATTCTTTTGCCCGGATTGAGAGGACCGTAGTTTTTCTCCATAGCTGTATTCTCCTAAAAGGTTATTCCACGATAAGGGTTTTGACGATCCATGCGTCCGAAAATCCTTTGCGGGATTTGAGAAGACTCAGCGCAGTTTCGGCGGCGGCTCGATCCGCATAATCGCCCGCGCGTACTTTGTAGTAAGGCGCTTCCTCTTCGACATATACCTCCATTCTCATATCTTCGAGTTTCCGGCGCGCGTCCTGCCGAGCCCGTTCCGCGGTCGTACGGTCCTGAAACGAATACAACTGGATGCGAAATCCGGGGCGGGAACGCGAAACCTGTGCAATGTTGCGCTCCGGCATGGCGGGGGGTGTTTCGACCGCAGGGGGAAGCGATTCGGGGCGAGGTGTTTCGACGGGCGTTTCGACCGTAGACGCGGGGGACGACGCGATGGCTCGATTTCGGGTCATACCGGTTAGTTCCCGTTCGGCAAGCGGCGGATCGTCCTGGGTCGATCGAGTGTCTGAGGGGGACGCGGGTCGGAGCGTCGGATCGGGTTTTCTGGCTTCGCCCCCACAGCCGGCGATCAGAATCGAAAGACCAAGAGTACCCGTCAACAGACCCATTCGAATATTTCGGCGCCATCCACGCATAGACGATCCAAAAGGCGCGGCATATCGCGCCCGGCCTTCGAAAGGTAAAAAACGTCCCCAGTTCATTCGTCGGGAAAATTCGTTCTCATGGCGTGCGGCATCCAAAATCGATCAAGGACAAACAACAGGGGCAGTATAGAAAACGATAAAAAGCCTGTCAACGAAAAGAGGAAGACAGCGGAAGCCGTCCTCCTCTTTTCACGACCGATTTCCGATAGCGCCCGGACTATTTGCCCACGCCCGTCCGTATCAGTTCGCGGCGTTTTGCGATAAATTCGTCGCCTTTGGCGTTGAGTGCCTGCTGTTGCGCCGTGTTGGATTCCACTTTGCCAAGTCCGTGATAGACTTTGCCCATGGTATCGTTGCCATCGATGCTTTTGGGTTCGATCTGAAGCAGACTTTCAAGTATCGGTACCGCTTTGCTAAAGGCCTCTTTGGCCGCCATTTTGTCGCCGGCTTCCTGTTTGACAAATCCCATGTTGTAGTACACGGCACTGAGCATTCCGAGGATGTCGAGATTGCCCGGAATGTTGGTGTTGCCTTTTTCCAGCACCGTGGCCGCTTTGTCATAGGCTCTGGCGTTGGCGTATAGCGAGCTTAAATCCCGGTACAGCCCGTAGTCGGTGGGAAAGGCGGTTATGGCGCGTTCGTAGGTCATGAGTACGCTCGCCGTGTCGGTTTTGGCAAAATGGGCATTACGGAGAATCAGATAGGTATCCTTGTCCGGCTGGGGGTTGAGTTCTATCGACTTGTTGGCGGCCCCGATGAGTTTATCGTTGTCCTTCTGGCGTGCATAGGTATTGACCAGTCCATCCCACGCTTGGAAGTTCTTGGGATCCGCCGCGACGATTTTTTCCAGCGCCATGGCCGACTCTTCGAGCATGCCGGCCGAGTTGGCCGCAAATCCCATGTACAGATAGGATTGCGTCCTGTTGGCTTCCAGCGAAGTCACGGCAGCGACGTCTTCTTTTTTGGTGCTGGTTTTCAGCACGGCATGAAGCATGTCAATGGCTTTGAGCGCGGCTTTGGCCTGTTTGACCGCGCCGTCGAACTTTTTGGCCTCATACTGTTTGGTGGTATCGCCGACACGTAGGCGAACCATGTCTTTAAGCTGACTCACGTACTGGGTCTTTTCGGCTTTGCTCAATTTGTCGTAAACTACCTGATTCCAGTGCTCGAAAAACCCGTCGAAATTCCCCTGGTAGTAGTTTACCATGCCGAGAAAAAAGTGCGCCTCGGTATGTTTGGGGTCTTTTTCCAGCGCTGTTTTGAGTAGTTCTGCCGCTTTGTCCAGACGCGGAGGATTTTCTTTCATATACACCTTAGCGGAGGTGACCTCCATACCCTGCGCCTGCACCGCGTCGGGTTGTGTCACGGCGAAAACGGCGATAAACGGTGCTACAAGACTCCATCGGTATTTCACAATTTGCTCCTTTCGAAGTGATTATGGACGCACCCTTCTGGCCGTCCTCTCGCATACCGGTTGCCGATCATTCATACCATACGCGGATCCGGCCGACGGGTTCCAATCGCGCAACAAGTCATACCCGGTGGTCTGCTGTCGGGTTTCTTTTGCTACGTATACCCAAAGGCAAGTTTATTATACAATCGAACGGGAAAACTTCTGCAAAATATTTGTCCGTTTTACGTTTTCAGCTTGTTTCCGACCACCGCAACACCCGCCCTCCTACGACAGTCCAAGTCGTTCGGCCCACCAGCTTGCGTCCATCAAACGGGGTGTTGCGCGACCGAGAAAAAAACGCTTCCGGACATACGGTCCAGTTTTTTTGGGGATCGAATACGGTAACGTCCGCAGGCAGACCGGGTCGAAGCGTACCGGCTTCCAATTTGAGGATCCGGGCCGGAGCAAGACTCAGGGCTCTTGCCGCTTGGAGCATTGTCAGATGACCGGGCTGGACCAGTTCGGTCAGGACGACGGCGAGTGTCGTTTCCAGCCCGATTGCGCCAAACGGGGCCGCTGCATATTCGACGCATTTTTCGTCAAACGACCACGGCGCATGATCGGAAGCGACGGCATCTATGATCCCTTCGGCAAGGGCGGCTCGAAGGGTTTCCCTATCACGCCGGGTGCGCAGGGGTGGGTTTACTTTGAGATGGGTGTCGTAGGTGCGGAGCGCCTCGTCGGTCAGGACGAGATGATGTGGCGTTACATCGGCGGTTATGCGTATACCTTTGCGACGTGCCTCTCGGATTTGTTCCACACTGCCTGCGGCGCTCACACCGGAAATATGAAGACGTCCACCGGTCAGGTCGGCGAGCAGGATGTCTCTTGCCACGACGCTCTCCTCCGCCGCCGCAGGCATACCTTTAAGCCCTAAAATCGTGGACATGATACCTTCGTGCATGACCCCCTCGCCGATAAGTCGGCGGTCCTCGCACCGCGTCATGACCGGGAGGTCGAACATGCGGGTATATTCGAACACGCGCCGCATGACCGCGGGATGATCTATGGGGCGGTCGTCGTCCGAAACGGCGACGATACCGGCGGCGGCCATCTCGCCGATCTCGGCCAGTTGTTCCCCGGCTCGGCCGCGTGTCGCCGCACCGGCGACATGTACGCGCACGTCCGCACCGCCGGCTTCATCGCGGACAAACCGCACCAATTCGGCATTATCGATCGGTGGCGAAGTGTCGGGCAGACAGACCACAGCGGTATATCCCCCGGCGGCGGCGGCCTGCGTCCCGGTGCGTATCGTCTCTTGGTATTCGTAACCCGGCTCTCGGAGGTGGGTGCGCATGTCGACCAGACCGGGGAAAACAATCTGACCCGTCGCATCGATAACCGTCGCACCGGACTGGTTTGCCTGCGGCTCTGCGATACGGCCATCGCAAATCCATACATCACCCGTCTCATCACGTCCGGTCGCCGGATCGACGATTCTTCCACCCCGGATAACGACCGTCTCCCGACCCTCGGTCATACGCTCGCAGACGCTACGCATCTTCGCGTTCTCCTCCGCCGTTGAGCAGATACAACACCGCCATTCGGATGGCTATTCCGTTGGTTACCTGATCCAAAATCACCGACCGGCTTCCGTCGGCCACGGCGCTGTCCAATTCCACCCCCCGGTTGATCGGGCCGGGGTGCATGACGATCGCTTCGGGTTTTGCATGCGCCATGCGCTCCGGCGTAATGCCAAACAATCGGGCGTATTCGCGGAGCGAAGGAAAAAGCCCGCCTTGCTGGCGTTCAAGTTGGATACGCAGGGCATAGATCACATCTGCGCCGTCTATAGCCTCTTCCAGCCGGTGCGTCACCTCGACGCCCGTCGCCTCAAGATCGGGAGGGATAAGGGTGGGGGGGCCGCAAACCACCAAGGATGCGCCCATCGTGCGAAGTCCCCAGATATTGGACCGGGCGACGCGGCTGTGTGTGATGTCTCCCATGATCGCTACGCGCAGCCCCTCTATTCTTCCCATATGATCCCGGATCGTGAGCAGGTCGAGCAACCCTTGCGTGGGATGTTCGTGCGCGCCATCGCCCGCATTGACCACCACCGCACGTTCCAGACACTGGCTCAGAAAAAGCGGCGCGCCCGACGCCGAATGTCGAACGACCACGCAGTCCACTTTCATGGCTTCTATGTTACGCGCCGTATCGCGCAAGGTTTCGCCTTTGACGACGCTGCTTGCGCTGGCCGTAAAGTTGAGCGTATCCGCGGAAAGCTGTTTTTCGGCGATTTCGAACGAAAGGCGGGTGCGTGTGCTGGGTTCGAAGAACAGATTGACGATGTTTTTCCCGCGTAGCGCTGGGACTTTGCGGATCGGGCGTTCAATGACTTCTTTGAACGAATCCGCCGTGTCGAGAATCAGTCGGATTTCTTCGCGTGAACAGTCTTCCAGCCCCAGCAGATGCCGACGGTTCAGACGCGGCGTCTCGTCTGCGTTCATGTTGGTTTCCGTTCTACGGAGACGCCGTCCTCTCCGTCTATTTCACGGACAAGCACCACCACCGTCTCTTCCGGGACGGTAGCCACGTATTCTCCCGTGTAGTCGGCTTGTATGGGCAGTTCACGACCGTCTCTGTTGATCAGTACGCCGAGTTGGATGCGTCGTGCTCTGCCAAAGTCGTTGAGTTCGTCCAGTGCGGCGCGGATCGTGCGTCCTGTAAAGAGTACGTCGTCTATGAGTACGATGATGCGTCCTTCTACCTCGAAGGTAATCTCCGAACGCCGCACCACCGGCTGTGCCGCACGTACCTGAAAATCGTCTCGGTACAGGTTGATGTCGAGCGCGCCCACTGGAACCTCGGTTCCTTCGAACTCTCGGATCATGGCGGCAAGGCGTTTTGCCAGTTGGTCCCCGCGTCTTCGAATCCCCACGAGGGCAAGCTGTTCCGTGCCTCGGTTACGCTCGACGATCTCGTGCGCCATGCGGGTTAGGGTGCGCGACACCCCTTTTTCATCCAGAATAGAACGCGAAGCTGTCATGGGTTATATTCGTTTCATCGCTTCGGTCAGCGTTTCGAAACTTTTGCGGGCGATGGTCTCTGCGCCCGGAGAAAAATCGAACACCTCGACCGAGGCGTAGCCTTGATAGCCGACGTCGCGCAGGGTACGAAGAATGGGAACAAAGTCCACGTTCCCAAAGCCGGGGCCGCCGCCGTTGGCATCGTTGAGATGAAAATAGGCCATTTCCTTATGGACCGCCCGGATCGACGCTACGATGTCTTCCCCTTGGCACAGCGTGGAGCGTACATCTACGATCATGCGAAAATGGGGATGATCGATTTCCTGCACCATGCGGGCGGCTTCGGCGGGTGTATTGATAAAATCGGTCTGCGCCTTGTCCAGCGGTTCGATACAAATTGTGATGTCGTGCTGTTCGGCGACCGGAAGACAGTTTTCGAAAACGGTCTTCGTCCGGTCCCACGTCGCCTCGAATGTCTGTCCCGGAACGATATTGCGTTGTTTGGGCGAGCCGACGATCATGTATTTTCCGCCGATGTCTCCGCAAAACCGGACAAGGTGTTTGAGATATTCCTGTGTCGGCAGACGGACGGCGTCATCGGGATGGTTGAGATACAAACCTTTCGGGCAGATAAACAACCAGTGTATCCCCGTGATGTCTAATCCGAACCGGGCGGCCTGCTCTCGGATATCCCTGCGCCGTCCTGCGTCGAGGTCGGTCACTTTCTCGGCAAGGGTAAACGGTGCGATTTCGACACCGTCGTAGCCCGTTTGGGCGGCGGTTTCGAAGACTTGTTCAAGCGCGCGGTTTTGAAACATCTCGTTACAGAGGGCAAACTTCATACGACCGTCTCCGTTTTGGCGACGGGTTCGAGACCCAGAATTTCCCGACCCTGACGAGCATAGTCGTTTTTGAGGTCTTGAGGCAAGGTCCGCCATACGAGAAACCGTTTGCGGAGGACACCCAGAAACCGGCGATTGATGCGTTGCCACGAGGCTACGTCACCGCTTTCGCGGTGAATTTCCACCCATACCGCGTACAGCGCGTTTTCGTTTTCCGCTGGGGCCGCGCTGAGCGACACCCGCTGGCTGATGCCGAGATCGTAAGGGGCGAGCCACGTCATCATCGAGATGTCGTAACGCCGATGTCCGTTTTCCAGTGTAGACGTCAGCCGGACGTTTTCGGTGACAAAAGCGCCGAGCGATCCCTCTTCGTAGGATTCGAACACCTTGGTCAGATAGGCGTACATACCGAGCGCTTCGACACTGCCGATGGTAAAGGGAAAATCGAAACTCCAGCGGTCGCCTTCGGGTTCCGGGAATTTCCATTCCCTTCCGACGTCGGGTACGGCCATGTCGGCCGCTTTTTTGGCGGGATAGAGCGTGGACAGAAACACGGTCGCCATGACCACTACCGCCGACCAGATGGCCGACAGCGACGAATAGTTGAGCGACAACCCGCTCATCAGGTCGAGGTTGACAAGCGCCAGCGTCAGCGACTGGCCGACCAGATAGCCCATGACCGCGCCGAGGGTGGCAAATACCGCCGACTCGGCGAGAAACAGCGCGGCGATATGGCTGGGGGCCAGCCCTACCGAGCTGTACACGCTGATTTCGCGGAACCGTTCATGCACCGCGCCCATCATGGTATTGAGTACGATCATGGCGGCTACCAGTATGGGAATGAGAAAGTTCTGAATCCCGCCAATCGACGTGGAACCGATCGAGCTATAGACGTTGACCGTCCCGTCCTTGCCTACGAACATGGTCATGGCCACACGCGCCAGGAAGTTCTCGATCTCTTTGTCGAAATTGGGGTTGGGTTGGCCGTTTTCGTCACGAAATCCTGTGATGGCGACCGACTGGAGTTTGCCGTCGAGTTCCATGACCGTTTCATGCGGCAGGATCATGACATTGTTGGATTCGAGATGGATAAACGCTTCGGGGGGTGACTCGGCTTGAAGACGAGGATCTTCGCCGATGCGTTGCTGGATTTTGCCTTTTTCCTGCACCAGATCGACGGGAGTCAGCTTTTCGTCGTCAAGGTCTTTGATCTGGTTAAAGCGTTTCGAGTCGATAAGCCCTACCACCTGAAAACGGAGACCGAACATGTCGATAAAGGCGGAGTCCATGCCAGCGGGGGTGATGCCCACCACCTGTGCCACGTCGTCGGGGAGAATGGCGGCCTTTCGTTCACCGGGCGCAAACCAGCGGCCGGCCAGCAGATAGGTATCCAGTTTTGTAGCTTTGGGTTCATCGGCGCTGAGTCCGAGTATGCTGTTGACATAGCTTTCGTTGGATGCGCGGTCGGAGGTAAAGGAGAAAAATCCTTTTTCCCCTTTGACCTGCGACATGTACCAGGCGCGGGGGATCAGCGTCGCTCTGTCTTGAAAAGCGCTTTTGAGATATTCGTAGACCGACGGCTGAAGCCCTTTCCAGTTACGGTCGCGCACCAGCGTGCCCTCGTAGGTGGCCGGATTGTCGCGTTCCAGTTTGAAATACTTGAGCGAGGTTTTGATCGACGTAAACGACAGCACGGTAAAAGTAAGCAGGGTGATGGTCGCGGCGGTAAGACCGGTGCGGAGTTTACGTTTTCTCAGGTTGGACACACCCAGTGAAATGGCTACGGCGGTGGCGCTCAACCGGCCTATGTCGGCTTCGTGCATACCGGTTTGGGCGCGTTTGATCTTCTGTACTTCTTCGTTGAACTTTGACAGAACGATGACCAGCACGATACTGCCAAGCGCAAAGATGACAAACGCCAGAAAGATCACATAGGGCGAGGTGCTGAGCTTGAAGGCCGGGTGGACCAGCTGAAGAATGAGAAACACGGCCACAAAAAACCCGGCAAATCCGGCGATCCGCTTGTTGATCGAGGCAAATCCGAAAATGAGCCGTTCCATAAAAAACGAGAAGGGAATCAACAGGATAAAATAAAAGATCACACC
>Ga0194132_10009208_pt1 | contig 13740 bp, 10 predicted proteins | sample TA2KigOf80mmetaG_FD_148612 | JGI IMG/M metagenome (GOLD analysis project Ga0194132, IMG submission 148612) | Freshwater microbial communities from Lake Tanganyika, Tanzania - TA2015054 Kigoma Offshore 80m | ecosystem: Environmental > Aquatic > Freshwater > Lake | place: Tanzania: Lake... | reverse complement strand
TTGGGCGTGGTCGCCGGCATCACGCCGTTCAACTTCCCGGCCATGGTGCCGATGTGGATGTTCCCGGTGGCGCTGGCGACCGGCAACTGCTTCATCCTGAAGCCGTCGGAGCGCGATCCGACGTTCGGCGTGCGCATCGCCGAGCTGCTGAAGGAAGCGGGCCTTCCCGACGGCGTCTTCAACGTCGTCCATGGCGACAAACTCGCGGTCGACGCGATCCTGCATCACCCGGACATCCAGGCGGTCAGCTTCGTCGGATCCACGCCGATCGCCGAGTACGTCTACAAGACCGGTACCGCGAGCGGAAAGCGCGTGCAGGCGCTGGGCGGCGCCAAGAACCACATGGTGGTGATGCCCGACGCCGATCTCGACCAGGCGACCGACGCGCTGATCGGGGCAGCCTACGGCTCGGCCGGCGAGCGCTGCATGGCGGTCTCGGTCGCCGTTGCCGTCGGCGATGTCGGCGACAAGCTGATCGACAAGCTGGTGCCGAGAGTGCGCGGCCTCAAGGTCGGTCCCGGCACCGATCCCGAGGCCGAGATGGGGCCGGTGGTGACGCGATCGCACATGGAGAAGGTGAAGGGCTATATCGACCGCGGCGTCGCCGAGGGCGCCAAGCTCGTGGTCGATGGCCGCGGCATCAAGCTCCAGGGCTACGAGAACGGCTTCTTCGTCGGCGGCACGCTGTTCGATCAGGTGAGGCCGGAGATGACGATCTACAAGGAAGAGATCTTCGGCCCCGTGCTCTCGGTGGTGCGCTCGCCCGACTACAAGAGCGCCGTCGATCTCGTGAACAGGCACGAGTTCGGCAACGGCGCCGCGATCTTCACGCGCGACGGCGATGCGGCACGCGACTTCTGCAACACGGTCAAGATCGGCATAGTCGGCGTCAACGTGCCGATTCCCGTGCCGCTGGCCTTCCACTCCTTCGGAGGCTGGAAGCGCTCGCTGTTCGGCGACCACCACATGCACGGGCCGGAGGGCGTGCGCTTCTTCACGCGGCTCAAGACCATGACCCAGCGCTGGCCGACCGGCATCCGCGCCGGTGCCGACTTCAACATCCCGACGATGAGGTGACCTCCGGCGTGCCGCGATAGACATCCGGCACGTACATCTCCTTCGGGAGCGGCCGACGGCTGTATCCTTGCTTGCGCTCGCGCTCGGGAAGCGCGACCGGCTCGCGCTTCACCTCCCGATAAGGGATCAGGCTCAGGAGGTGACGGATGCAGTTGAGCCGCGCCTTCTTCTTGTCGACGGCTTCGACGATGTACCAGGGCGCCTCGGGAATGTGGGTGCGCGCCAGCATCTCTTCCTTGGCCTTGGTGTACTCCTCCCAGCGCCGCCGCGATTCGAGATCCATCGGGCTCAGCTTCCATTGCTTGATCGGGTCCCGGGCTCGCATGCGGAAGCGCAGGTCCTGCGCCTCGTCGGTGATCGAGAACCAGTATTTGAAGAGGCGGATGCCCGAGCGGATCAGCATCTTCTCGAACTCCGGTACCGAGCGGAAGAACTCCTCGACCTCGGTCTCGGTACAGAAGCCCATTACCCTCTCGACGCCGGCGCGGTTGTACCAGCTGCGATCGAACAGCACGATCTCGCCGCCGGCCGGGAGATGCGCGGCGTAGCGCTGGAAGTACCACTGGGTTCGTTCGCGCTCACTCGGCGCCGGCAGCGCGGCCACGCGGCAGATACGTGGGTTGAGGCGCTGCATGATCCGCTTGATCACGCCGCCCTTACCGGCGGCGTCGCGCCCTTCGAAGAGAACGACGACCTTCTCCTTTGAGGCCATTACCCAGTCTTGGAGCGTAACCAGCTCCTTCTGCAGTCGGAACAGCTCTTTGAAATAGAAGCGACGGTCCATGCCGTGGCTGTCGCGCTGCTCCTCGGATTCGTCGAGCAGCTTCTCCAGTCGCTCGTCGTCGATCTCGAGCTCGAGTTCCTCGTCGAAGGTATCGGCAATCTCCGCCTCGATCCGGCGGTCGGCCTCGTTGTCCTTGCTTCCCTTAGCTGTCATCCCGAACTCCGTGGTCGCGCCGGCTGATAAGTCTCTTCCTCGCCGATGGCTGCCTGATGACATAGCGCCGGGCTCTCGAGCCGCCAGGGCTAGCGGGGATTGATCACCGGTTAACCACAGGTAGCGTTAACCAATTTTCAACGCTCGTCCTCTGATAGTGTAAGAACTGCGCTTTCCGCCACCAAAGGGCTTCCTGGCGAGCATGGCGAGCATGGCGACATGGGATCTCTGGTTGAACGGCGCGATCGCGGCCGGCTGGCTCGCGGTCGCCGTCGTCACCCTGTTCGGCCTCCACCTGACGCGGGATCGGCCGCAGCTCCGGCTGCCTTTCGCGTTGCTGGTGGCCGCCGGGCTGATCCTCTCGGCGACGGCCGTCGATCCGGCGCGTGCGGTCATCGCCGCCTATGTCGACCCCCGCATGGCGGAACTCATCTCGGTCGCGATGCTCGCCGGATGCTTCGTCCTCCTGCCCAGCTACTGGCGAAGATCGGCCGACCAGGCGCGCAGCCTGGCCGAGGCCGAGGCGAGCTATCGCTCGCTGTTCGAGCACTCCGACGACGGTCTCTATCAGACCCTGCCGGATGGGCGGGTTCTTCGCGCGAATACCGCCTTCGCCCGGATCCTCGGCTTCGAGACGGCCGACGCGCTGATGGCAGCCGACATCAATGTCGCTGCCGGCATCTACGTCGTCGGAGGCCGGCGGCGCGAATTCATGGATGCGGTCGCGATCGCCGGCAAGGTCGAGGATTTCGAGAGCCAGATCCTGCGCCGCGACGGAACCGTGATCTGGGTCTCGGAGAGCGCGCATGCAGTCCGTGATCGCAATGGCTGGCTCGTCTGCGTCGAAGGCAAGGTCACGGATGTCACGCCGCGCAAGCGCGCCGAGGAGCAGCGCGACCGCGTGTTCGATCTGGCCACCGACATGCTGTGCCTGATCCGCCGTGACGGCCGCATCGAGCGCATCAATCCGGCCTTCGAGCGCGTGCTGGGATACGAGGAGGCCGAGCTTCTGGGGCGGCCGCTCGTCGATCTCTTCCACCCCGAGGATGCGCTGGCCGCCACGGTCGAGTTCGTCAAGGTCGGCCAGGGCCTGCCGATGGTCGATTTCGCCGCGCGCTGCCGGGCGAAGGATGGCGGCTTCCGCTCGCTCTCATGGACACTTATGCCGGTCGGCGATCGCGCCCAGGCTGTCGCCCGTGACCTGACCGAGCGCCGCTCGGTCGAGGAGCAGCTCCGCCTCGCCACGACCGTGTTCGAGACCACGGGCGAGGCGATCATCGTCACCGATCCGTACCAGCGCATCCAGAAGGTCAACCACGCCTTCACCGCGATCACCGGCTTCCGCGAGGACGAGGTCGCCGGCCATACGCCACGTATCCTCTCCTCCGGTCGACACGAGCCGGGCTTCTACGAGGCGATGGCTTCCATGCTCGCGACCACCGGGCATTGTCAGGGCGAGGTGTGGAACCGGCGCAAGAACGGCGAGCTCTGCGTCGAATGGCTGAGCTTCGCCGCGGTGCGCGATGTCGACGGTCGCGTCGTCAACTTCGTCGGCGTCTTCAGCGACATGACCCGGCACAAGCAGGACGAGGAAAGGATCCGCCACCAGGCCAACTACGACGCACTGACCCAGCTCCCCAATCGCTGGCTCTTCCAGGCACGCCTCGGCCAGGCCCTCGATCGCTCGCATTTGTCGGGCAGCAAGCTGGCGCTGCTCTACATCAACGTGAACGAGTTCAAGGTCGTCAACGACAGTCTCGGCCATCGCGCCGGCGACGAGCTGCTGAAGGAGCTGGCGCGGCGCTTCCTCGGCGTCGTCCGCCACGGCGATACGGTCGCCCGGCTCGGTGGCGACGAGTTCGCGATGATCGTCGAGAATTTCCGAGACGAGGAGCCGATCGAGGTTCTACCCGAACGCATCCTGCGTTCGGTCTCCGAGCCGTTCCGCTTGGACGGTGGCGAGCTCGTTGTCGGACTATCGATCGGGATCGCCCTCCACCCCGGTGACGGCGCCGAAGCCGAAGCGCTGGCCCGCAATGCCGCGACCGCGATGAGGCACGCCAAGGAGCAGCGGACTTCCGCCTTTCGCTTCTTCGACGACCGCATGGAGACGCGTGCGCTCGAGCGCCTCAAGCTCGAGTTCCGGCTCCGCCGCGCGCTCGAGAAGGGCGAGTTCGAGGTCCACTACCAGCCGCAATACGACATCCCGTCGCGCGCCCTGACCGGGGCCGAGGCGCTGATCCGCTGGACCGACCCGGAGCTCGGTCCGGTCTCGCCCGGGATCTTCATCCCGGTAGCCGAATCCTCCGGCCTGATCGTCGCCATCGGCCAGTGGGTGCTGCGCGAGGTCTGCCGCCAGATCGTGACATGGAAGGCGGCCGGCCACGCGGTGCCGCGGATCGCGGTCAACCTATCCTTCCTGCAGTTCCGGCGCCCCGACTTCATCCAGATGGTGACATCGATCCTGGCCGAGTCGGGCGTCAGCGGAAGCCAGATCGAGTTCGAGCTTACCGAGAGCGTCGTCATGCACGACGCCGATCAGGCGATCGCGACCCTCACGCAGCTGCGCGCGCTCGGCATCGAGCTCGCCATCGATGATTTCGGCACCGGCTATTCCTCGCTCAACCGCCTCAAGCGGATGCCGATCCAGACGCTCAAGATCGACCGCAGCTTCATCAACGACGTGACGCGCAGCACGGACGACGCCGCAATCGTATCGACCATCCTGTCCATGGCGCACAGCCTCAATCTCAAGGTCGTGGCCGAAGGCGTCGAGACCGAAGCGCAGCTTGCCTTCCTCGCCGGCAAGCGTTGCGATACGGCGCAGGGCTACCTGCTCTCGCGGCCGGTCGCGGCAGATCGTTTTGCGCGTCTCCTCGCCGACTGCGACGCGAAGGCGATCGCCGTCGCCGACTAGCTAGTCGCGGCGGTTGGCGCAGAGCCGCTCGATAGCGTCGGCGACCAGTCTGTACTTGACCAAGGTCGAGCTCAGATCGCGGAAGTAGTTCACCAGGTCGCCCCAAGGATCGTTGAGCCGCCCGATCGACGAAATGAACGCGACCACGGTGCCGAGCTCGATCCGGCCGTTCAGGACCAGCCAACCGCCGAACATCAGCGCCCCGGCGATCTGCAGGTGATGCGTCAGGTTCATGATGAAGTTCATCGAGAACTTCAGCTTGAAGATGCCCATGTTGAGCATGAACACCTGCTGGATCAGGCGCTCGCCGCGCTGGCTCGGCTCGCCTTCCTCGGTGCCGGCGGCGACGATGCCGGCGCTGACCTTGCGCAGCGTCTCGACGCGAAGGTGCGTGCGGCGATTGATGACCTTCTGGATCAGCGGCACGACGAAGATGTGCGGCAGGAAGATCGCGAGCGTGACTAGGCCGAGCCAGGGCTCGAGATAGAACATGTAGCTCAGCACGGTGACCAGGATGCCCGCCTGCAGCAGCGGCTCGGAGATCGCGGCGCCGACGAAGCCGCCGATGGGCTCGACCTCGGCCACCACCATCGAGACCTGGGTGCCGCTTTCCTCCGGCAGCGTCCTGGTGCCGGAGGGCGAGCCGCAGAGCGCGTGCGCGCGGCGGCGAAGGTCGCGCGTCGCGCTCTCGCTGACCCAGCCCCGGTACACATTGAGGCCGAGCTTGATCAGGCCGTGGACCAGCGCCATGCCGCCATAGGCGGCCGCGAGCCAGAAGACCACCTGCCAATCGCGCCGCTCGGTCAGCTCGTTGACGACGCGGCGCTGGATCTCGAGCGGTGCCAGCTCCAACAGGAAGACGACGCCGGTCAGCAAAGACAGCAGGACCTGATGTCGCCCGGTCGTCGTCAGTATGAAGCGGAAGAGGTTGCGGGGCAGGGTTCTCGGCGCGTCCTCGTCCGGACGCGCTTCGAGCGCCGTCTCCAGTCGGTCTGCCAATGCCATTGCTGCCTCGGGATCGGGGGACGAGACGCCACCCGGATTAGACGAGGCGCTTCGAACGCTCCGGCCGGCAGAACTTCAATGCGCCTCGGCCCAGGTGGTTCCCACGCCGGCATCTGCGATCAGCGGCACGCCGAGGTTGACGGCGGGGGCGATGGCGCCTTCCATCACCTTGCGGACCAAGGCCTTGGCCGTCTCGACCTCGGCGTCGGGTGCCTCGAACACGAGCTCGTCATGCACCTGCAGCAGCATGCGGGTCTTGAGGCCGGCCTCGCCGAGCGCCGCGGGCATGCGGATCATTGCACGCTTGATGATGTCGGCCGCGGTGCCCTGGATCGGCGCGTTGATCGCCTGGCGCTCGGCGAAGCTGCGCATCGCCGGGTTCTTGTCGGCGATCGTCTTCACATGCACGCGGCGGCCGAACAGCGTGGTGACATAGCCGTGCTTGCGCGCCGTCTCCTTGGCCTTGTCCATATAGGCGCGGATGCCGGGATAGCGTTCGAAGTAGGCCTTGATGAAGGCTGAAGCCTCGCTCTGCGCCACGCCGATCTGCCTGGCGAGGCCGAAGGCCGACATGCCGTAGATGATGCCGAAATTGATCGCCTTGGCGTTGCGGCGCGTCAGCGGGTCCATCTTTTCCAGCGGCACGCCGAAGACCTGGGATGCGGTCAGCGCATGGATGTCGAGCCCGTCGCGGAAGGCCTGCTTCAGCGGCTCGACCTCGGCCATCTCGGCGACGAGGCGAAGCTCGATCTGCGAGTAGTCGACCGAGAGCAGCTTGTGTCCGTCCTCGGCGATGAAGGCGGCGCGGATGCGCCGGCCTTCCTCGGAGCGGACGGGGATGTTCTGCAGGTTGGGATCGTTCGAGGAGAGCCGCCCGGTCGCCGCACCGGCCATGTCGTATGTCGTGTGGATGCGCCGGGTGACCGGATCGATCTGCTCGATCAGCGTATCGGCATAGGTCGATTTGAGCTTCGAGACGAGCCGCCAGTCGAGGATCTTCTTCGGCATCGGGTGCTCGTCGATCAGCTCCTCCAGTATGTCGGAGTGCGTCGAATAGGCGCCGGTCTTGCCCTTCTTGCCGCCGGGCAGCTTGAGCTCGTCGAACAGGATCTCGCCGAGCTGCTTCGGCGAGCCGACGTTGAATTCGCGCCCGGCAATCTTGTGAAGCTCGCCTTCCAGAGTCGCCATCGTCCTGCCGAACTCGTTGCTCAGGCGATGGAGGGTACCCGGATCGACCTTGATGCCGGCGGTTTCCATCGCCGCCAGCACCGGCACGAGCGGGCGCTCGACGGTCTCGTAGACCGTGGTCAGGCGCTCGCGAATCAGCCTTGGCTTGAGCTCGCGATGCAGGCGCAGCGCGACATCGGCTTCCTCGGCGGCGTAGCCGAGCGCCTTGTCTGGCGAGACATCGGCGAAGGTGATCCGGGCCTTGCCCGCGCCCGTGATCTCGTCGAGCGCGATGGTCTTGTGCTCGAGGTGGCGTTCGGAAAGCTCAGCCTGGCCATGACTGTGCGAACCGGCGTCGAGCACGAAAGACAGCAGCATGGCGTCGTCGACCGGCGCCACGGCGACGCCAAGGCGTCGCATAACCCGTTGGTCGAATTTGATCTCGTATCCGATCTTGAGGACCGAAGGGTCCTCGAGCATCGGCTTCAGCGCCGCAACGGCGTCCTTGAGCGGGATCTGCGGCGGCCTCTCGCCGAGATCGAGGCCGCCGCCTCCGGCGCGATGGCCGAGCGGGACATAGCAGGCTTCGCCCGGCGACAGCGCCAGCGAGACGCCGACCAGCTCGGCCTGCGCCGCGTTGGACGAGGTCGTCTCGGTATCGAAGGCGACGACGCCGGCATAGGTCGCGCGGCGTACCCATTCCTTGAGCACGTCGAGCGACTGCACCAGCTCATAGCGCTTCTCCGCCTTGCCGGCCGGCACCGATGCTGTCGTGGTCGCCGCCGAAGTGACGACCGGAGCGCCGGAGCCGCCGTCCGGTGCCGCGTCGAGACGCTGGATCAGCTTGGTGAAGCCCATCTTCTGGAAGAAGTCGCGCAGCACCTGGCGTTCGGCCTTCTTGACCGCGAAGGCGGTGAGCGGCTCAGGCAGCGGTGCCTTACGGTCGAGCGTGACCAGCCGGCGCGACAGCAGCGCCTTCTCCCTGTTCGTCTCGAGGGTTTCGCGTCGTTTCGGCTGCTTGATCTCGCCCAGACGGGCAAGCAGGGAGTCGAGGTCGCCGTACTCCGTGATGAGCTGCGCTGCGGTCTTGACGCCGATGCCGGGCACGCCCGGCACGTTGTCGGTCGGATCGCCGATCAGCGCCTGGACGTCGATGACCTTCTCCGGTGGCACGCCGAACTTCTCGATCACCTCGTCGCGGCCGATGCGCTTGAGCTTGATCGGGTCGTACATCTCGATCCCGTCGGCGACGAGCTGCATCAGATCCTTGTCGGAGGAGACGATCGTGACCTTGTAGCCGGCGGCGACCGCGGCCTCGGCATAGGCCGCGATCAGGTCGTCGGCCTCGTAGCCCGGGAGCTCGATGCAGGGGAGGTTGTAGGCGCGGGTCGCGTCGCGGATCAGCGCGAATTGCGGGATCAGCTCCGGCGGCGGTTCCGGCCGGTGCGCCTTGTAGTCCGCATAGACCTCGTTGCGGAAGCTGGTGCGCCCGGCATCGAAGATGACCGCGAGTTGGCTAGCCCCGACATCCTGGGTCAGCCGGTTCAGCATCTGGCAATAGCCGAACACCGCGCCCGACGGCGTGCCGTCCGGCGTCGTCAGCGGCGGCAGCGCATGGAAGGCCCGGAAGATGTAGCCGGAGCCGTCGACCAGATAGAGGTGAGGGGCATTGGAGGAGGTCATGCCGGGACCTTAGCGCCTGCTGCCCGGCCGAAGCTACATCCCGGCATTGTCGTCCTATCCTCCCTCGAACGGAGGATGCCTCCGGCGCCGGCCGGCCGATCATGGAGGCTCCTGGCAGAGGAGAGACGGATGGTCGTCTCCGAGTTGGCTTCCAAGTCCCTCGACCTCACCATCGACCGGATCGTCGCGGCGCGGGAGGTCGCGCGGGCAGAGATCCTTGGCAAAGCGAAGGCGCTTCGCGGGCGCGTCGAGGAACTCGAGCATCTGCGCATCAAGGTGCCCCTCACCTCCGAAGAGATGATCGAGCTCGAGAGTCTCGGCAAGGCATGCCGGTCGCTTGCTGACGCGGAGGCCGTGGTCGTCCGCGTCGTCACGGAGCGGTTGGCAAGCTGGGATGACGTCCGGCGCATGATCGAGGCGCTCGAGCTCGCCAATCAGGAGCTGGGCCGGAAGGTGCGGGACGCGGATGACGTCGCCGCGAACGTCGAGGCGGTCGGCGATATGCTCGAAGCGCTCGACGCGTTGGCCCGGGATCTGATCGTGCTGCTGGCTCGCCTCGCCTGAGGCCGCTCAGTGGGCGGCTTGGGCGACCGCGACTTCCTTCAGCACGTAGTGCCGGCCGCAATAGGGGCAGTCGATCTCGCGCTTGTCGCCCATGTTGAGAAACACGCGCGGATGGCCGAGCGGGCCATTGCCGCCGTCGCAGGCGACGACGGGTTCCTCGGCGATGACGGTCTCGAGCGGCTGCATTCCCAACCTTCCGACGTTTGACCGGGACGAGCGCGGATGATAGCCGAAGGCGCGTCTCAGGCAACCCACGAACTCCGCCGATGCCACAGCCTCGACATGCCGTCGCCGTCTCGAACTTAAGCAAGACCTACCCCGCCTCCGGCAAGCGCGGGCCGAAGCAGGCGCTCGACAATGTCGACCTCGCGATCCCGCGCGGCAGCCTCTTCGGCCTGCTCGGCCCCAACGGCGCCGGCAAGTCGACGCTCATCAATATTCTCGCGGGCCTGGTTCTCAAGACCTCCGGCCATGCCGAGGTCTGGGGCATCGACATCGACGAGGATCCCCGGCGCGCTCGCGGCGCCATAGGCGTCGTGCCGCAGGAACTGAACCTCGATCCTTTCTTCACGCCGAGGCAGCTTCTCGACCTCCATGCGGGTTTGTATGGCGTGCCGAAGTCGGAACGACGCACCGCCAAGATCCTGGAAGCGGTTGGGCTCACGCCCCAGGCCGACTCCTATGCACGTGCGATGTCGGGCGGCATGCGCCGTCGCCTCCTGGTCGCCAAGGCGCTGGTGCATGCGCCGCCTGTGCTGGTGCTGGACGAGCCGACGGCCGGCGTCGATGTCGAGCTGCGCCGCCAGCTCTGGTCCTATGTCCGCAAGCTCAACGAGGAGGGCGTGACGATCCTGCTCACCACGCATTACCTCGAAGAGGCCGAGGAGCTCTGCGACCAGATCGCGATCATCAATCACGGCAAGCTGGTCGCCAACGACACCACCGCCGCGCTGATTTCCCGGCTCGACACCAAGACGGTCGAGCTGGTGATCGAGCGCGACCTCACCTCGGTGCCGCCGGCGCTGGTGCGTCTGGGCGCCGCGCTCGCAGGTCCGCGGCGGATTTCCGTGCACTACCGTCCGAGCCAGACGCCGGTCGCCGCGATTCTTGCCGCGGCGGCGAGCGACAGCCTTGTCATCAACGACCTCACCACGGTCGAGTCGGATCTGGAGGACATCTTCCTCCAGCTCACCCGCAAGCCGGACGCCGCCGACTGAGACGGGCCGCTTTCCTCCTCGCGTTCTGGCTCGCCGCCTGCGCGCCGGTGATCCATCCGCCGCCGGCCGCGCCGCCGGCGGGCGAGACGCCGCGACTCGAGGGCCGCGACCTGATCGCGACAGACGGCAGCCGCCTGCCGCTTCGCCGCTGGCTGCCTTCCTCGGGCAACCCCTGGGCCGTGGCGATCGCGCTGCACGGCTTCAACGACTACAGCATGGCCTTCTCCGAGGTCGGGACCGAGCTTGCGGAGCGCGGCATCGCCGTCTACGCCCTCGATCAGCGCGGCTTCGGCGAGGCGCCGGGGCGCCGCTATTGGCACGGCAGCGAGAAGATGATCGCGGACTACCGCGACGCCGTGACGCTGCTGCGCGCGCGCCATCCTGGCCTTCCCCTCTACGCGATCGGCGAGAGCATGGGCGGTGCGGTGGTGCTGGCGGCGCATGCGAAGGCGCCGAAGCCGGATGTCGACGGCGTTGTCCTGATCGCGCCGGCGGTGTGGGGCGCGTCCACCATGCCGTTCTGGCAGACCGGGCCGCTCTGGCTCCTCTCGCATACCATCCCGTGGTGGCGGATGAGCGGCGCTGGTCTCCCGATCACGCCGTCCGACAACAACGCGATGCTGCGCCGCCTCGGCAACGACCCGCTGGTCATTAAGGAGACGCGCGTCGATGCGGTCGACGGCCTGGTCAAGCTGATGGACGAGGGCCTCGAGGCCGCTGCCGCGCTGACCGGGCCTGCGATCATCCTCTACGGCGATGCCGACGATGTCGTGCCGAAGCGGCCGACCTGCAAGATGGTCCGAAGCCTGCCGGCGGCGCCCGCAGGCGGCTGGCGCATCATCCTCTATCCCGAGGGCCACCACATGCTGACGCGCGATCTCGCCGGCCGCGAGCCGATCGACGACATCGCCGCCTTCATGGCGGCACCCTCGCGCCCGGTGCCGTCGGGCGCCGAGATCGAGCGCGCCGAGACCGGCCGCCCGGCCGCGTTGCGTGCGGAGAAGCTGTGCGGTAGGTTCCCGCCCGGTTAGGACCCGTAGCTCAGCTGGATAGAGCGTTGCCCTCCGAAGGCAAAGGTCGCACGTTCGAATCGTGTCGGGTCCGCCAGTAAACTTTCTAAATCAATAAGTTAGGTCGCGGCCGTCAGGCCGATCAATTCCGCGTTATGAGTTGCAACAACGCTGCAACAACGCGGCGAGATTTCGAGCCGCAATGAATCTGATGGCCAGCGCGGCCTCTCAGCGTTGCACCGAATACTCCGGGCTGCAGCGAGATCGCTGGCAATCAGCGTCATGCCCGTGATCTCGTCCATCTGGAAACGCGACCTGCAGGTCCGCGTCGGCGCTGTATCGGTCGACGTAGCGGCGAGCCTCGCGCCAGACGTCGTTACCGAGGTTCACTAGAACAGCTTCCCTTGGTCGGGCTTATCCGTGACGCGCGGCGCAGGCGGTTTGGGAGGCTTCGGAGGACGTGGCGGCTTCGGTGGAGGATCTTGCGGCGCCATCGTCCAGTCGCCCTCATAGGGCTTCAGCATGGCCTTCAGCTCTTCGGGCGTCGCCGGTTCCTCCCCCAGCCACTTCCCTATGTCCTGGGGCTCCAGGACGGCCGGCATCCGGTCGGTGATCGTGCCGATCAGCTTGTTGTTGATCGTGGTGACCATCACGAAGGCGAGATAGGTCGCGCCGCCCTCAATCGTGAACCTGTCCCAGAGCACCGCAACGGGGATCGGCTGCTGATCGTTGGGCGTGAGCACGTACTGCTTGGTCTTGCTACCGACCTCTTCGCCCTCGTTGAAGGTTTTCACGAACAGCACGCCGCGACGCCCCTCCAGGAAGGACTTCTTGAAGGTCGGCTTCTGGTCGATGGTCTCGCAGCGAGCGTGAACAACTAACTCAGGCCGGCGACCCGGTTCTGGCTTGCCGCGCTTGTCGTAGCCCCATCGCATGCGGACCAAGCGACGGCGGCCAAGATCATCGGTGACCATGATCCGCGCCGAGCGCATTGGCGTGCTGGTCTCGATACGCTCCTCGGGCTCGCCTTCGTCCCCAGTCTCAGGCGACGGTCCGTCGCCTGGCTCTTGATGGATGTTGTAGAGGCGGACCAGCTCCCGCCAAGGCATCTGCTGAGTGAACTTGCCGCACATAGGGCTAGGCTCGCACTAGCCTCGCCACTTGTCGATGAACCGCGTCTGAAAGGCGTTTGAGTCTTTCCCGGTCGCGAAGTGAAACGAGACCACGTCCCGGAAGCCGCCCTTCATCTCAACCGACCGCGACGACGTTGTGTACCCGTTCGGTCCGCACCGTTCATGAGCCCACCTCAGCATCTCGGCGTGGCGTCGCTCCCAAGCCTTGTAGTCGTCGTTCCCTTCGGCGTCCGTGCCGTTGAGCATTTCGACCTTGTGCGCAAACTTCTCGACCTTGGCCCGTAGGAGGCTGCGGGCGGTGTAGTGGCTGCTTCTCATCGTCCAAAGTCTGCAACGTGCTGGCGGAGGCAGCTACCCAATTCCGGATGACCGACCTAGGCCGCACGAAAGGTGTGGACCCTGTCCCCGCCGGACAAGCCGGGCGCTCGCCGCGGAGCGTAGCGCTAGGGTCCCTATGCGCTCGCGATCGAGGCGGAAATGAACCCCTACGGAGGCAGATTGCCTGAGCGTGGTCCCCTTTCATTCGGGGTCTGGCCCGGTCCACCCGTCGTCTGCTTCCTGGCAACTCCTGCCGCCCGGGTCCCCTGGTGATGGGAGATCACCAGTTCGACGACGGGTCCCTTCGATGGGGCAGGGGTGGAAATCGACCGGTAGTCGAATTACGGAAGTAAGACGAGGGAGGCGGCTAGGTCGTTTCTGTTCTGAACTTCCTGTCAAAACGGGACGATCCCACAATCGGTTGAGTCCCGCTCGCATTGGCATAGCAGCCCGTTAGCGCCTACGCCTGCGAGCCGGCGCCACCAGCGCTTCGGCCGCAATATGGGACACCGTGCGTCGCCCTCTAACCCGGCCTATTCACGAGCGAGCATGATTTGAATTGCGGCGATGGAAGGCGATCAGATGGCATGCTTTGTCGTTGCGCCTTTTTCATCGCGGGTTGGTTCGTCGGGTGTCGGGTTATTGGTTTGGGATTGAGGGAACGGGTGTTTTCGGGGCATCGGCCCCGTCGGTCATGGAGCGGCGGGTCGAA
>Ga0194132_10009207_pt1 | contig 13740 bp, 13 predicted proteins | sample TA2KigOf80mmetaG_FD_148612 | JGI IMG/M metagenome (GOLD analysis project Ga0194132, IMG submission 148612) | Freshwater microbial communities from Lake Tanganyika, Tanzania - TA2015054 Kigoma Offshore 80m | ecosystem: Environmental > Aquatic > Freshwater > Lake | place: Tanzania: Lake... | reverse complement strand
GCGCTTGGAGGTGGTGCGCCGTTCGGCAGACGCCAAAGGCTTTACCGTGTTGCCCCGCCGCTGGGTGGTGGAGCGGTCCTTCGGTTGGCTGGGGCGCTAGCGGCGCTTGTGTCGGGACTTCGAACATACCACCGTTTCCAGTGACGCTATGGTGTACTTGGCCAGTATCCGGCGCACGCTGCGGATGGTGACGACGGAAAATACGAATTAAAAAACACTTTCTTAGCAAAATACCCAAAAGGAGGGAGTCGTCATGGCTGGAGCAGAAATTACCAAACTCAAACAGATCCTACGGGAGAAGGCCTTACCATCGGGAGCACAAGTCACGCTCGAACAGCGTCGTAAAGGCATGGAGAAGGTTGCCTTTAAGGTTGCAGAAGACGTTATCATCGAGCAGGTCAAAATCGGCGGGTGCGCGGCGGAGTGGCTGCGGGCCCCTGGGACAAACGCCCAGCGCGCCATTTTGTATTTGCATGGTGGCGGCTATGTCATGGGGTCACCCAATACTCACCGCTCGTTAGGTGGGGAAGTGTCGCGCGCGTCACAAGCAGCAGTGCTGATGCTGGATTATCGTCTCGCGCCAGAATCACCATTTCCTGCCGCCATTGATGACGGCGTTGCCGCATTTGAATGGTTGATCGCGCAAGGATTCAAACCTCAGAACCTCGCCATTGCTGGCGATTCTGCTGGTGGTGGCTTAGCTGCTGCGACACTGCTTGCGTTGCGCGATCGCAAGTTGCCACTGCCAAAGGCTGCCGTGTGTATCAGTCCATGGTCTGATATGACTTGTTCGAATGAGTCGTACAAAACGCGAGCAGAAGCTGACCCGATGGTTACGCCAGATGGCATTGGTGGTATGGCGGGGCTCTACCTGCAGGGAGCAGACGCAAAAAACCCGCTCGCGTCTCCTAACTTTGCTGATTGGCGTGGGCTACCGTCACTCCTCATCCATGTTGGTCGTGACGAAGTGTTACTTGATGACTCGATTAAGATGAACGAGAAAGCGAAGGCGGCTGGTGTCGATAGCACGTTAGAGATTTGGGACGACATGATTCACGTCTGGCATGCATTTCACCCGATGCTGCCAGAAGGGAAACAGGGCATTGAACGGGTTGGTGGATTCTTGCGAGAAAAGTGGGGAGCCTAAATTGAAAAGGGCGACCAATCGGTCGCCCCTACCTCACTCAAAGTAATAGAACGATTGTCCTATCGCTGCGCTAATGGGCCACGCAGCAACTGCCCCGGCAGTGCACCGGTATGCTCGTTATTGCGCAGCACCACTTCACCATTGACGATCGTTGCCTTAATACCAGCAGCTTTCTGCTTTAAGCGCCGGGCGCCAGCAGGAAGATCATGGTCGACTTCCGGCATCATTGCCGAAATCGTGTCTGGATTGAACACCACCACATCAGCCTTCCACCCTTCGCGCAACATCCCGCGACCAGTCAGCCCCCAGTACGATGCTGGGACAAGAGACAACATCCGTACGGCAGCCTCTAGTGTCACTTGTTGTTTCTCTCTGACGATCTGACTGAGGAGATGCGTCTGTAACGACGAATCCATAATCTGTGACACATGGGCGCCAGAGTCGGAGAACGTGACCACAGCATTCGGATGTTTAATCATCTCTAGGGCGTGCTCTTCATTCTCATTCGCCAGTGGCTGCAGGAAGAACTGCTTCATCTTCTTGGCCAAGGCAAGATCGATAATCGCTTCAACTGGATGCTTGTTTTGTTCTGCCGCAACTTGCGCCACTGAACGGTATGGCGGGTTGGCCTTATCCATCACATACAGATATTTGTAGTTCGCAGGTCGCGCTTCGGCACCAACAATCCGTTCGTCGGTGCGTTGGCTTGCCGCTTCAATCAGTTTCTGACGCAGGGCAGGATCACGCAGTTTGGCTTCTTGTTCTGCAAGTGGTAGCTTCCGCAGCTCTTTCCACACCGGCAACCGATCGAACGGCATGGTCGTCTCGAATGAGAGCACTAAGTTGAGTGAGCGACTATGGGCTTGCACGAACATACGGCCACCAGCGGCCACGGTATCGGCGGCTAATTGATAAAATTGACGCCAATACTCAGGAGCTTTGCGGTTACTGAACATGCCGTAGGTCACCGGTACACCAAAGTCCAGCGCCAAGGCCTTCAGGCGATTCAAATAGTCGTTAATGCGATCAGGATTGAGGCCAGTATCCTCACCGGCAATTTCAAAGATTCCTGCACCAAGCTCGCCCATCACCCCAACGAGTTGGCGAACTTCGTCCCAGGTCGCTAAACGGCTCGCTACCGGCTGTCCATCTGGGGTCTGGTGATTTCGTGTCCGCGAAGTTGTGAAGCCAATCGCACCAGCGCGAATCGCGTTACGCACTTCCTGTTTCATCGTTTCCAGGTCACTCGGAGATGCGGCATCAGTAAAAGCCCGCTCACCCATGACATACGTGCGTAAGGCGGAATGCCCCATGTAGGCGGCGTAATTGATACCTTTCGGGAGACGATCGACGGCATCGAGATATTCGGGGAAGGTGGTCCAACTCCATTTAATGCCAGCTTCCATCGCTTCAGGAGCAATGTCTTCTGCGCGTTCAAGATTACGCATGACGAGCAGTTTGTCCTTCTCTGGGCATGGCGCCAGCGAAAAACCGCAGTTGCCCATGACGACACTGGTGATGCCGTGCCAGCATGAACATGTTCCCAATGGATCCCAGAAGACTTGCGCATCCATGTGGGTGTGCGCATCGACAAAGCCGGGAGCAACGACGTGCCCTTCGGCATCAAGAACCTCTTTTGCACTCTCACCGATTTTCCCGATGGCAGCAACTTTTCCTTGGACGATGCCGACATCAGCACGAAAACGTGGCATTCCTGAACCGTCAATGACGGTACCATTTTTTATAAGTAGATCGTATGGCATGAGGCCTCCTTTGCTAGGTGGGCTGCGAGCATAGAGAACAGGAAGCGCGGCCTTCCACTTTCTCCTGCTCTGCTGATTACGACACTCTATTGGTTCTCGTCAACCCCTTGAAACCTTCTTCTTTTCGTCCAGGGTCTGGACGATACGGCTTTTATTTTCCCTCAGGTCTACAGCGAATGGGAGAGGGAATTTTGCCCCATGTATCAGTAGACACTCTGCACAGCGAGCGCTATCGTCGTCCCACATAAGGGGAGAACCGTACTTGCCGAACTTTTGGGCATTGTTGATTAACCGTTGGCAGTTGATGGGGCTGGTATTATTGATCACGATCCTCCTCGTTAGTGGGTGGATCATTTTCAGTGTACCGCAATATGTCGCCAGCACCACACTTTTGATCGAACCACCGCAGTTACTCACGGAACGCCTCGACGCTGAAGACGCACAAGACCGTTACTATCAGAAGCACGTCGATGTGCTCCAAAGTTCGACGGTGGCAAACCAGGTCATACAAGCTCTGAATCTTCAGACCAACCCGAGTTTTGCTGACATGCACAACACCAGTGTTGGTCAGCAGGTAGGGGAGTGGGTCCAACGTGCCTTTTCACGACTCTTGACCTATGGATCGTATCTCATTGTCGGAGCCGCCCCGTCGGCTTCTCTATCTGCAATCCCTGCAATAAATGAGGCGACCATTTCATCGGCTCTCGTCAATCGTTATCTTTCTGTCCTCACCGTGACGTCTGATCCATTTACCTATGCGACTGAGGTCATGTTTGTTACTCCCGACCCCGCATTGTCACAAGAGTTAGCAAACACCCACGCCACCATATTCGTTCGCACTTCACAAAGTATCCGCTTTGAAGTCTCGCCAGAACAACGCGCATTCCTTGCTCAAGAACTTGCGGCTCAGGAAGGTCGACTCGCCCAGGCAGAAGCAGCACTCGCACAGTTGCACCAAGACCACCCTAACCTCTCGCCTTTAAGCAAGGATAACCTCGTTAGCCAACGTCTCCTCCAGACTCAACAGCGCCTTACCAACGCTCAGGCGAAATGGTTTGAGACCTCACTGTTCTATCAGCTCACCAAAGAAAAGGAGCCAGCCCAACTTATCACCTTCATCAAGAGTGATCGCTTGGCGCACCTGCGCGCGGCTTTCAATAAACTTGAAGTCGAACATTCTCGCCTCACCACGCTCCTCGCCCCTTCGCACCCGCGCTTAAGTGAAACAGTCAGCGCCAGAGATACCGCTCGACAGCGTCTGGAGCAGGAGTTGACCTCGCTCGTCAAGGCATTTGCAGCTGAAGCTACCGAGGCACGAAATACGGAAGCCGCCTTACGCGAGGAAGTGGCTCAACAAAGAAAAGCCGCACTCGATCGCGGTGAGTTCAATGTTGTCGCTGCGGCGTTGAACGCAGAAATCGACTCAGTTCGGTCGCTCACGCACCTCCTCCGCAAACAACAGCAAGAGGACGCCTTCCTCAAAACACTCCCTGATCCCAATATCATGATCACGACGCCGGCAGAGATGCCGACCGCCGCAATATCACCGCAACCGGTGCGCGACTTTCTCCTCGCGCTCCTGGGCGGGACGATTCTCGCCACGGGGCTCGCCTTTTTTGTTGAGTGGACAGACACCAGTGTTCGTACTGCACAAGATGTGCAGCAAGCGACAAAGTATCCGCTCTTAGGCATGGTGCCGTCGCGCGCGGCTCGATTTGACATGCTCATCCAACGAGGTCAGCCAGCACCCAGTTCCTCTCCGCAGGACAGCGACACTCCCATGCGTGAAGCCTCGCTAGCCACACTGCCAGAGCAGATGTCACTCCAGGACCTCTTGGATGAATCGTATCGCGTACTCAGTACCAAACTTCCTATCAAGCGAGGAAAATCCCCACGCACGTTTCTTTTCGTCAGTCCATACGCCGACAATGACAAAACCAATACCTTGCTCAGTCTCGCAGTGATCCTGGCTGGCAAAGGCTATAAGGTTGTCGTCGTTGATGCCGATCTCCGTGCAGGCCAGTGCCACACGCTCTTACAGAAAGATCACAGTATGGGATTAAGCGAGGTGCTGCGAGACGGAGCCGCCTTTGCCTCGTCGTCTCGGCGACGCAGCAAAAAAGTCCGAGACGACAACCACGCAGAGATCGCTCCTTCTGGGCTGGATCATCTCCAAGAGGATGCCGACCACGAGTCGCAGCGAACGCGGTCTTCACCAAAGCTCAGAGCGCTGGTCGAATCAGCAATCCAAACCACGACGATTGAACGCCTCTCCTTCGTTGCGTGTGGCCAAGTGCAGCTCGATACCGAAGAGTACCTTGGGTCACAAACGCTCCCGGAGGTCTTGGACATTCTGAGCCGTAAGTTTACGTGTGTACTCATTGACTCACCAGCAGCGATGACGTATGGCGATGCGGAACTTTTAGCTCAACTGAGTAATGCCACTATTCTGGTTCTTCGTGGACATAAAACCCCGATGGCCGCAGCATATCGTGTCGCTGGACAACTCCAAGCTGTACGGGCAAATGTGCTCGGGGTCGTGCTCACCAATGTTCATTCGTTTTCTCCTGACATGCTGGAGTATCACTAACGTGTTGGTGAAAATGCGCGGGGCTGGCCACGTATGAGGCACGTTCCTCTGCTCGACTTACGAGAGCAATACGCAACGATCCGGGAGGAAATTCGCGCAGCCATTGACCGTGTGTGCGAGTCGCAACAATTCATTCTTGGTCCAGAGGTCACTGAGCTGGAGAGAGAAGTCAGCATCTTCTGCGGTTCTCGATTCGCCATTGGGGTTTCATCGGGCACGGATGCCCTTCTTGCGACACTGATGGCCCTGCAAATCGGCCCTAATGACGAAGTGCTCACAACTCCGTATTCGTTCTTTGCCACGGCGGGCGTGATTGCCCGGGTTGGGGCACGTCCAGTCTTTGTCGATATTGACCCACTGACGTTTAACATCAATGCAGCGGCAGTAGAATCTCGCCTAACCGCCCATACCAAAGCGATCCTTCCTGTTCACCTCTTCGGTCGTTGCACTGATATGGCAGCGATACAACACATCGCAGCGCAACGCGGGATCCCGGTCATTGAGGATGCAGCTCAGGCAATCGGCGCGACGGGTGACCAAGGACAACACGCAGGCACCGTCGGCATCGCCGGATGTCTGTCATTCTTCCCCAGCAAGAACCTCGGCGCCTTTGGTGATGGCGGAATGATTCTCACACACGATGCAACATTCGCCGATCGGTTGCGTCTTTTGCGTGTTCATGGAGGCGAGGCCAAGTACTATTATCGACTGATTGGCGGGAATTTTCGTTTAGATGCCATCCAAGCGGCGGTCCTGCGCGTCAAGTTACCCTATCTTCCGCTTTGGACAGCAGCGCGACGGAAGAACGCAGACCGTTATCGAGGGTATTTTGCTGAAGCTGGGCTCACTGGCGAGGTGTCACTTCCACAGGATACGCCCGGCCACATCTATAATCAGTTTGTTCTCCGCTGCAACGAACGGGACAGACTCCAGCAGTTCTTACGTGAACAGGGAGTAGTCACCGAGGTCTATTATCCTCACCCACTTCATTTGCAAGAGTGCTTTCAGTCTCTCGGGTACCGTCGCGGCGCCTTCCCGCACGCAGAGGCGGCAGCGCAGGAGACGCTCGCCTTACCCATCTATCCCGAACTTACAGAAGAGCAGCAATACTACGTCGTTCAACAATGTCGGAACTTTTATCGCGGTTAAACTGGACCGCTGGAGTCGACGCATAACTTTTGAGGAAGACGTGCATCAGACTCGGACCGACAACTCTCGTTCCTTATGGGTGCCAACCCACCCACTCTGGACATGCGTCACAGGTACTGTCACCGCAAGTTCGCGATTGAGCAAATTCATTAAAATCCGCACTCGCCCTTTCGCATCGGGTGGTTGCTGAATAATACCTTTGAGACCTTCGAGCGGTCCATTGGTAATACACACTTCTTGCCCAACCATCAGGTTCGAATGCGCGCTGATAAGTCCCTCTTCCGTTGCTTGGCTTTTGAGAAATTGGATAACTTCCTCATCAAGGGGCGCCGGGACACCATTGAAGCTGACCAAACACCGTACGCCCGGACACCACACAACCGCAGCATGCTCACCTGGAATCGACAATTGCACAAAGAGATAACTGGGAAAGAGTGGAATAATCTGCCGTTGCCGTGTTACCACAACCGGCAGTTGTAATCGTGGAAAGAAAACCTCGATACCTTTTCGTTGTAAATGAAACTGCGCGTATTCTTCTCGGTTTGGTTTAGAGTAGACAACATACCACTGCCGCCGCACTTACTGGCTCATAATAGTCTTGTACCTCTGCTGGGCAGGGCAGCAATAATAATGCCATGTAAAGTACAGTTTGCTATTTTATTTCTTAAGTTATTTCAAAGCGTTACAAACCTCGTCGCGACAGCAACTCCCAATAACCGGGTAACAATGCCTGAGTTTGATTGGATAACAAAAAAGAACAAGCTCGTAAGGAAAATTTGATCGGGCAAATATGACTGATCAGGCAAAACTTCCCTAGAGGAAAACAGTAACAAAAGTTACCTTTTCTTACATAAGGTCTCAATTTATCTTAAGAATTGGGACCAAACGGTATAGAATCCCGGTCGAGGAGAAGGCGCTGGCCCCTAAATCCACCCACGAGACATTGGCACAGTTGGGGTAGCGTGCGCTGTGCGCACGAAAATCCACAGCAGCGCAAGGAGGAGAATGAGCGAAGGATGCGTCGCGACCGAGTGAGACGGATGAGTTTCTCTTTAGATATGAAGGATAAAGGGAAAAAGGACCGGTGTAGGGCCTGGCCTCTCGTTTTTCCGTCTCTAGCTCTTATCCATTCTCCGTTATGCCAATTTTCTTTCTTATGCTTCGCACGCGGCAAACCGCTCAAGATGATAGTCAGCATCACCAAACGCCTGCGCAATCGTGGTGAGTCGGCGAAAGGTATGACTCACTTTCAGTTCTTCGGTCATCCCCATCCCGCCATGCAACTGCACAGACTCCTGGCTGACGTGACGACAGGCATCAACGATCTTGATCTTTGCTGCCGAGACAACCCGTTTACGCTCGTCGGCCTTGGCACTCTCGACTTTCACCGCGGCTACGCTTGCCATCGACTTGGCTTGTTCATAGCTGATCATCATATCGACCATGCGATGCTGCAAAACCTGAAAGTTGCCAATCGGCACGCCAAATTGCTTGCGGGTCTTGAGGTAGGTCAAGGTTGCCTCATTAGCGAATTTGATCGCGCCGACAGCCTCACTGCACAGGAGAGCTGTTGCATAATCGACCACTTCTTCAATCAGCGAGTAGGCTTTCCCTTCCTTACCCAGCAAAGCGTCAGCTGGAACATTGACGCCAGAGAAACGCACATCCGCCGCACGCAGATTATCAGCGGTCCGATAGGTCTTCAGTGAAACTCCTGGGGCATTGCGATCAAGGATAAAGATACTAATGCCTCGACTACCACTGTCTTTGCCTGCGGTCCGAGCCGACACAATCAGTTTATCCGCCTGAGGAGCATGGAGAACAACGCTCTTCTCCCCGTCAATCGTGTAGCCACCATCAGTTTTCTTCGCACTAGTAGTGACATGATCGAGATCATAGCGAGCCCCGCGTTCGCTATGGGCAAAGGCGAGTTTGAGTTTCCCTTCGACAATCGCAGGGAGCAGAGTGTTTCTCTGCATGGGACTGCCGCCACGCGCAATCAGCCGACCACCAACGCCAACAGTCGACAAAAAGGGTTCGACCACCAGTCCTTCGCCAATTGCTTCCATCACCGGCATGAGATCAACGGCATTGCCGCCGAATCCACCGTAGGCATTGCCAAACGGCAATCCCAGCAAGCCCATCTCGGCAAAGGTTGCCCATATACGATCGCTATAGCCGCTGGGCGAGTCAATGATTTCTTTGCGCGCTTCGAACGTATAATCCTTAGTAATGAACTGATTGACGCTGTTTGCTAATAACTGCTGTTCTTCACTGTACTCAAAGTTCACGTGCTGTTCCCTCGTCTCTATCTCGGGCTAGAGCCCCAGCGTTGCTTTGGCAATGATATTGCGCTGGATCTCGTTCGATCCGGCATAAATAGTCGTCTTGCGATAATTAAAGTAGCGGGGCAGCAGCGCGGCAGTCGCTTTGTCGAAATCCATTGCGTCGATCGCCTTGAATGGTTGTGCCAATGGTCCCATCACCTCAACCATCAACTCAGTCAGTGCTTGTTGAATCTCCGTCCCTTTGATCTTCAACAACGAAACTTCAGCGCCTGGTGCACGCCCACCGCGCAATTGATCGAGGAAACGCAGGTTGGTGATTTCTAACGCCATCAATTCAACTTCCACGCGCGAGACCTTGTCGCGAAAGCGCGGATCATCCAGTAACGGTTTGCCGCTGCGCCTTTCTTTACCTGCGAGCATCTTCACCTTTGCCAATTCCCGCTTCGAGCCGCCGATGCCACCGGTTCCCATCCGTTCGTGGCCGAGGAGATATTTCGCGACTGTCCAGCCATCGTTCTCGCGATGAACCAGGTTTTCCACCGGCACTCGCACATCATCAAAGAAGACTTCGTTCACTTCGTGATGACCATCCATGAGAATCAGTGGTCGCACCGTGATGCCGGGAGTATTCATGTCAAAGAGAAGAAAGGAAATGCCTTCTTGCTTCTTTGCTCCCTGCTCAGTACGCACGAGACAGAAAATCCAATCCGCATGATGTCCCCACGTGGTCCAAATTTTCTGGCCGTTGACGATGTAATTATCACCCTGCCGCACAGCCGTGGTTTTCAGCGAGGCAAGGTCAGAGCCCGACTCTGGCTCGGAATACCCTTGGCACCAGAAGACATCACCGTTGTAGATGCCAGGTAAGAAACGTTGCTTCTGCTCTGGCGTGCCAAAGCGATGCAGGACCGGACCACACATTTTGAGACCAAAAGGGATCAGCGGTGGGCAACCCGCATAGGCACATTCTTCTTCAAAGATATAGCGTTGGACAACCGTCCAATCATTTCCACCCCATTCAACCGGCCACTCCGGTGCGATCCACCCTTTCTTCGCGAGAATGCGATGCCAGCCAAGTAAGTCATCGCGACTGAGTTCTTGGTAGGTTGTTACTTTCTCACGCAGGTCAGACGGCAAGTTTTCCTGTAGCCATCCTCGCACTTCGTCACGAAACGCCAATTCTTCGGGAGAATAATTGAGGTCCATACACGCTCCTCACGAAAATCTGCAGAAATATGTAGCAGGTCAAGACAGAATTCCTAGCCCACCGATTGCCATGTTCCATCACTAATGAAAACTGAATCGGTGAATCGGGGAAACGGTGAATCGGTGCAGAACAATGGTGGGGCCGGTCTCCGGTTCTCCCATTCTCCGCTTCTCCGTTTCTTTTTCTGGTCGGTTTTCTCTTCTTCCCTTGCCTCCATAGGGCGAAGCAGAGTAAGGAAGCAATACCATGACAAAGGAGGGATAATATGAAAGTTGGCTTTATTGGTTTAGGCAACATGGGCGGTCCGATGGCCATGCATATTCTCGAAGCTGGACACACGCTCACGGTGTACGATACTCGTCGCGAGGCTGCCAGTGATCACTTAGCAAAAGGTGCGCATTGGGCAGAGAGTCCACGCGCTGTCGCCGCGACGAGTGAGATCGTCTTTACTTCGCTCCCAGGACCGAAAGAAGTTGAGTCGGTCGCACTCGGAGAAGGCGGGGTCTTACAAGGCGCAGCCTCAGGCAGCGTATATATCGATCTTTCAACCAACTCGCCGACCCTGATCCGCCACATTTACGAAGTGTTCAAAGAAAAAGGCGTGCAAGTCCTTGATGCGCCAGTCAGTGGTGGCCCGATCGGCGCGCAACAAGCAACACTGGCAGTGATGTGTGGTGGTGATGCCGCAGTCTACCAACGCGTCAAACCAGTCCTCGATGCTATTGGCAATAAAGTCACGCATGTCGGAGCGATTGGTTGCGGGGCGATTGCTAAGCTCGTGCATAACATGATCGGCATTTGCCAACTGAACCTTCTGGCCGAGGGTTTCACGTTAGGGGTGAAAGCTGGAGTCGACCCTGAAGCGCTCCGGCAAGCGGTCCTTGGTGGCGCAGTCGGACAAGGATTGTTTCTCAATTACATGCTGCCCAATGTCGTCTTCAAGGGCGACTTCGATACCGTCCGTTTCGCCTTAGAGTTAGCCCGCAAAGATATTGGCCTCGCCACCGCCTTAGGTCGTGAAGTCAATGTTCCTCTCAAGCTTGCCAACGTCGTCGAGCAAGAACATGTTGAGGCCCTCGCTCGTGGCTGGGGCAAACGGGATTCGTCAGTTCCGTTTTTGTTGCAAGAAGAACGCGCCGCCGTAAAGGTGCGCAAATAAGAGAAGGAGAACGATCATGCGCGTACAATTTGGCACTCATTATCTCTCGACGCTTCGACAGCAAGAACGTCCAAGCGTTCGCGCTTTTTACCGCGATCTCTTGGAGTGTCGAATCGAAGCGCATGATCACAACGTCACCGCCAACATTCCGGAGAACATTGACCTCTTTCACTTTCCCGATGGCGAAGTGTTTGGTGTGCAATATGTCTCTGAGAGTGAGGCTGTTCTCACTGCTAAAGAGTGTCGTCACGCCTTGTGGCTAGAACTGAAGACCGATGATGTTGAAGGATTAGTCGCGAAACTCAAAGCCTTCGGTGTCGAACAGATTACCGACTTTTGGGACACCGAGCATTTCTATTTTCACGCACCCGGCGGGCAGGTGTTTCGGGTGATCGGGACATAAACCCTTCGCAAACGCCAGAAGCATCGCAACGTTTCCAGCATCGGTGAGCTTTGCTCCTGCCGGGGACGGCCTCTGGACTAAACTTGACGCTGTTCTTCTTATAGCTATGTTATAGCTATGAAGTTGGTCGACGATCCGGAGACCGCTGAGTGGCTTGGACAATTCACTGGGAGAGCGGAAGATTTTGATTGGGATAAAGGCAACCAAACGAAGAATCGTAAACATGGTGTGGAACACGCGGATATAGAAGCACTGTTTCGATTCTCCTTGGTATTTATCGGTCGTATTCTCGAACCTACTCACCCCGAACTACGCTGGCTAGCATTGGAGCAGGATGCTGAGAGTCGTCGACTTGCCTTAGTATTCACCCGGCGTGGAGATAAGCTCCGACCAATCAGTTGTCGGCCTATGCGTCGCCAGGAGCGAAGGATTTATGAAGACGCCCTCAAAGAGGACAGTGCAAAAGAAGAGTAAAGATAGACAGATCGAAGAGTTTGAGACCCGAGATCTCGGGGGCGACATCCGCGCTTCGGGCGTCAGACCAGTCGTACTTCGACCTAAGGGCCATCCCACCTCAATTCTGCTTGAGCCGGAGTTAGTCGAACAGTTGCGAGAGAAAGGGAGTAAGCGCGGATTGGGATACCAAACAATGCTCAAGCTTATCGTACGTGAGCATTTGCATGAGTACTAAGCCCGGAATAAGAGCGGCGTTTCCGGCCTCGTAAGCCGCCATGGATCGTTACGTTGCCAAGCCACTGACCACCCAGCGCCGCATCAGCTTAACTGCATAACAACATTTGCCACCAACAACTGTCACCACATCATCCCGCTGCAACATCTCCAACGCTGCGTGGGAGGTGTTGCCAGGTTTGTTCATCAGGAGAACGAAAGTCGGCATAGCTGCGAAACTTGAGACGTTCCGGTATTTCACAGTTTTCCTGTAACAGTGGCATCAGCCTTTGCAGCCTTCCGATTGGATCTATTGCCGTGGTAATCAAGACTTCAAATTGCGACCAGTCACTGTCCACCCGTTTTTGTGTCAGTACCGCAATTGTATGGCGACTGTTCTTCGCCGCTTCCTCCATGCGAAAATGTCGTACTGATAGTTCCCCTGTTCTGACATTGCCCCCTCCGCTGTGTTGCGGTCCCCGTTTCGTTCGCTATGTAACATGCAGTATCGAAGAGGAAAAGGGATAACGTCAAAGGATGGAGTTCTCGGCAGGTTGGCTGGAACAAACATCGCGTTCTTAGCACTGACAGGTCTTGCACCCACAACAGATTCATGACCATTTCTCCGAGTAGTCGCGAGATTGGGTTAGCACGCTGACCTGAGATCTCGTCCCAAGGAGAACGTATGAGTAAACCAGCAGCTATCTCGTCACAAGACTGGTCGGCCCTCTATGCCGCAGCCATCGCCTTTAAGGATCTCGGCTGTTGGGAATGGATGTACGACAGCGATCTGTTTGGCGTGCAGAATCCTGAGACCGGAGAAATCGGCTATTGCTGCATCATGGGGAATTTAGGTGAAGTCTTCGCCCTGCATGTCTATCAAGGTTCAGAAGGATTAGAGAGCTATTGGCTGCTGCATGAGCAGGCTGAGTTGGAATATGAAGGGGTTCCACTCTCGCCAGCGGAATTATTGGGCAGCCAGAAATGCCTGGCTGCCTCCTTTGAAGATCGTGCTGATCTAGAGAAAAAAGACCTCCAACTCATTCGCTCTCTCAAATTACAGTTTCGCGGTAAGAACGCCTGGCCGATGTTTCGTAACTACAAGCCTGGATTTTTCCCCTGGTTTCTCACTTCTGCTGAAGAGGTCCGCTTTCTCACGATTGCCCTGCAACAAGCCACAGCAATTGGTCTCCGCATGCGGGAGAACCCCGATCTTCTCGATCCACCTCAAGGTAATGACACGACTTGGAAGGTTTCACGCGAAACCAAGTAGTGCACTGGTAGTGACTCAGGCGGGCATCAACGCTTCCATCACTTGCTCACACGAATACCCCCCAGCAAAGAGGCGTTTCGCAAGCGAGAGTA
>Ga0194132_10009205_pt1 | contig 13744 bp, 8 predicted proteins | sample TA2KigOf80mmetaG_FD_148612 | JGI IMG/M metagenome (GOLD analysis project Ga0194132, IMG submission 148612) | Freshwater microbial communities from Lake Tanganyika, Tanzania - TA2015054 Kigoma Offshore 80m | ecosystem: Environmental > Aquatic > Freshwater > Lake | place: Tanzania: Lake Tanganyika... | reverse complement strand
CGCCGGAGGAGAGATCCCCCAAGACAGCAACGGCTTCACCAACGTCCTGCTCCTCGGGCAGGGCGACACCAGCCACGATGGCAAGGATCTGACGGATACCGTGATGGTCGCAAGCATCGACACACAGGCCAGTAAAAGCGTCGTCGTCCTATCGCTCCCCAGGGATCTCTACTTCCTGAGTACGGAAAAGATGGGCAAAGGGCGCTTAAACAGCCTCTACCGAGACTACAAGGGATACCTGCGAGGACAAGGCGTAGAGCACCCCGAAGCAGTGAAGGAATCCATGCGGCAGCTCTCGGCAGAAATCGGACGGGCGCTGGGCCTCACGATCCACGGCGCGGTGAAAGTGGACTTCGAGGGATTTGTGCAAGCCGTCGACATCATCGGAGGCATCGACATTGACGTTCCCGAGGACATCGTCGACACCGAGTACCCCGATGAGCACTACGGATTTGAAGCCTTCAGCATCAACCGTGGCATGCAACACCTCGACGGTGCAACGGCACTCAAGTACGCGCGAAGCCGGCACACCTCGAGCGACTTCAGCCGCTCCGCCCGTCAGCAGCAAATCATCGTTGCCATGGCAGAAAATGCCAAAGCAAAGAAGCTGCACCGCGATGTTTCGGCCATCAGCGATCTGCTCGGGGTTCTCCACGAACATGTGGCAACGACGTTCTCGGTCCGGGAACTGATTGCACTCGCTGGTGCCGGTGGGGAAATCGACCGGCAGAATGTCGTCGCTCTGCAGCTTTCCGATCGAAACGGACTCTACGACACCCTCGCGGAACCCGGCGGACTCCTCTACGCACCGCCGCGCAATCTCTTCGAAGGGGCATCCGTGCTCCTTCCGGTGTCGATCCCCGAGTTCCCCGTGACTTGGAAGCAGGTACAGGCGTTCGTCTCCCTCGTCACGCGTCATCGCGCCGTCTACCTCAGCAAACCCACGCTGAGCATCCTCAATGCGGGAGCCAAACCCGGCTCCGCCAGAAGCCTCGGCAATGAGCTCACCCGTTACGGCTGGCGCGTGGACTACATAGCCAACGCCGAAGCACTCGAGGATCAGGAGGCATCATGGGTAGCAGGAGGAGTGGGAACAAACGAACCCGCGAGAGTCCTCATGGGCGATATCCTGGGGTTGCCGCTGCAAAGCGGCGAATCGCTCACAGCAACGGAGCAGCGGGATGTGACCATCGTGCTCGGAAAGGAGTACCGGTATCAGCCGTTGCAAAGCACGATTGAGGAACGGTGAGCGTACGCCAATCGAGTGACGGAAATCGCTCAACGCACTGCAATTACTCATGTCCATTGTTCGATTATTACTGTGTCCTCGGCTATGATCTGCTGGTGACACCGCGCGAAATCATCGCCAGAGCCTGGGCCATCACGCGCAAGCAGCGCGGTGTGCGCTGGTGGGGCTATACATCGTCCTTCTTCGAGACGCTCCTGCACTTAAAGATGCTCATCTACCAGACCTATTTCTTCTGGAGTTTCATGATCGCAGGGAACACCATTGGTTTCTTTGAGATCGAGGAAATCATCTACCGCTCCGTCCCCTTCCCCGTCTTCGCAACGGTGATGACCCTCATCGTCGTTCTCCTGATCGTCGAATTCTTCATCCCCAGCTTCTGCCTCGGTGCGGTCATCGGCCTGGGTGCCAAAGCCCACCGGGAAGAGGAAGTGAACGGAGGATGGATCCTCGGGCTCTACAACTTCTTTCCGCTGTTCGTCGTCCGCGAGATCGCCGTCCTCAGTAGCGTTTCGCTCGCAGTCACCCTCAGCTCCCTCATCTTCCGCTACGGCGGGAGCCCCGACATGGTCGGCTTTCTCCTAGTCGCACTCTGGTTCCTCTGGCTCTTCTCGGTTGTCCTGAAGTTCCTCATCTGTTTCAGCGAAGAGGCTATCGTCATCCGCAAGGTCGGCATGTTCACCGCAATGGGAATGAGTTTTAAGCTTGTTTTGAGCCATTTGAGCAAGATCGTCTTCCTCCTCGTGCTCCTCTTCGTGATCTCCCTCAGGATCGTCATCAACGCCGCGATGGCCCTGCTGCTCCCTGCCCTCATCATCGGGTTTGCCTTCCTCTTCTCCACCTTCCTCTCTGCTACGGTAACGACCGTCCTCACAGGGCTCATTGCGATCATCCTCGTGGCCTTAAGCAGCTACCTCTTTGCGTACCTCGAAGTCTTCAAGCAAACAGCATGGACGATCACCTTTTTGGAGCTCAGCAAGCTGAAAGAACTGGATGTGATCGAATAGCTTGACGGTGTCCGACCGTACACCTTATGATGGTGTACGTTCGTACCCCCATCTTCATGAAAATCGCCCTCACGCCGCACCAGCGCACGCTCCTCAACTTCGTGCGCGAGTTCCAGATCAAGCGCGGATACAGCCCTTCCCTCTCCGACCTTGCCGTTGCGTTTGGTGTACGGAGCAAGAACGCCGTCGCGAAGGTCGTGCGCGTGCTCACGAAGACCGGGTTTCTCGAGAAGGATCCTCGCGGACGCATCAAGTTCACAGAAATGACCGAAGGAGACGATGTTCCACCGGCACTCACGCTTCCGCTCTTCGGCCCCATCGCCGCAGGCTTTGCCGCTCCCGTCGAGGAACAGGCTGAAGAGATGGTGACGCTGGATCAGTACCTGGTGAAAGACCGTACGCGCACGTTCCTCCTCCGCGTGAAGGGCGACAGCATGATCGATGCAGGTATTTTTGAAGGAGATCTGGTGATTGTGGAACGTGGCAAAGAGCCCAGACCCGGTGAGATCGTTGTTGGAGTGCTCGACGGCGAATTCACCTTGAAGCGCCTCAAGCGCGACAAGGGGAAGTATTATCTGCAGGCCGAAAACCCCGCCTATCCCGATATGTACGCCTTGGAGGAATTGCAGGTCGCCGGCGTCGTACGGGGAACGGTGCGGAAGTATTAAGTATTAGGTATTAGGTCTTTTGAAAAGTGCTCACTCTAAAAAAGCAGGACATACGTAATACATAATACTTCATACCTGATACATTCATGATTGCGCATATCGACGTGGACGCGTTTTTTGCCTCGGTTCTGGTACGTAAGGATCCGCGCCTGAAAGGAAAACCACTCCTTGCCCTCGGCATGGGGGGCGGCTGCGTCATTGCAGCAAGCTACGAGGCGAAAGCGTATGGGATTACCACAGGCATGCGCCTCGTAGAGGCAAAGAGACTCTGTCCTCATGCCATAGAACGCCTCTCGGATTTTGCAGAAGCCTGTAGGGCATCACGGGATATCGAGGATATCCTCGCAAACCATTGTCCTCGCATAGAACGGATGTCGGTCGACGAATGGTTTTTGGATCTGCGGTCCCTCGTCGGAGGAACCCCGAAAGACACAGTCCAATGGGCTCAGGATGTGCAAACAGTAGTGCGGCAACACCTTGCTCTCAGTGTATCGATCGGCATAGGCCCCACAAAAACCCTGGCGAAAATGGCGAGTGAATATCGGAAGCCCGCCGGCATTACCGTTCTTACTCTGGAAAACCAAATGTCGAATCATTCTGCATTCTGCATTCTTCATTCTTCATTTCTCCATGATCGCCCCGCGGCTGCCATCCCCGGTATCGGCCATGCACGCACGAAACACACCGAGGCGCACGGATGGAAGACAGCATGGGATTTTGCCCACGCTCCTGCAGATACCGCCGCACGACTCTTCGGAAAGGCAGGCAGAGAGCTCCAGCAGGAGCTGCATGGGGTCTCTGTCTACCCTCTACAGGTGGATGATCGTCCACCGAAGTCCGTTTCGCGCTGCCGAAGCTTTCGGATGACAAGACATGCCGATGTGGCATACGCCTATCTCCTCGAACACGTAAGCATCCTCGTACGCAAGATGCGTAGAGAAGACCTCGCCTGCCGCTCCATTGCGGTGTGGATCCGCAACCGGGAATACCGCGCATCGGAAGCACGTCGCCGCCTCCCTCAGCCTACCGACACAGAGGAGGCGCTCCTGATACATGTGCGGGAGTGCTTCTATCAGCTCTGGGAATCACAGGGGCACGCAACCCAGGCAGGTCTAGCTCTCCATGAGCTCACCCCCCGAGGATCATGCCAGTATTCCCTCTTTGAGGCTCCAAAGCGCACAGATGGCAGAGAATCGATCCAATGCGCACTGGATGCCGTACACGCGCGGTTTGGCAGGAACGCGGTCGTCAGGGGAAGGCAGGTGCCCATCCAGCCTGCATGCCAGCGGGTCTCAACGGCGTACGGAGATGTCACGGGATCGCCTGTGCCAGCCTGCCCGCGCAAAGCTTCACCCGCTCTCTGCACCCCCGGCCACCACGACACATAGCTGACGATGCCAAGAGTCAGTGTCACTGCTCCGTAGACGAGAACCCGCGTTGCACGGGAAAAGGGTATCTTAGGGGAAACGATACCAAGATTTGCAGTTTCGATGAGTAGAAAATGCCATCCGGAATTGACAGGGAATCGAAACCTGACAATGCAGACAGTTATCAGGAAAAGTTCCTCAGTCGTTCGGTAATCTTCTGCAATTTTTCGGCGTTCGCGCGGAGTTTCTCACGCTCAATCGCAACGACCTTCTCGGGAGCACGTGCGATGAAGTCGGCGTTTGCCAATTTTCCTTCCGTTGCCGCTAGAAAGCGCTGAAGGTTTTCCGCTTCCTGCTGCAGTTTTTTTCGCTCAGCGTCTTTGTCGATGAGTCCCTCAAGAGACACATGCACTTCCATATCGGGAAGAAAGGCGCTTGCAACATTCGTATGCGACTTGGCATCCGTTACGAAGGTCAGGCTCTCGATTTTCCCAAGTCTGCGAATGTGCGCCTGCTCAGACTCCAGAAGTGCCATCCACTTTTTGCCATGGATGATCACGGAAATCTCCTTGCTTGGCTCAATCCCCTGCTCCGCACGGATTTTGCGGACTGCCTGCACAACAGCAGTAAGCTGCGAGAATGCCTCCTCGGCCTTCACATCGACGAATTCTTTTTGAGGCTCCGGCCAGGATTTCTGGATCAGCATCCCTGCGTCCTCGGATTTCACATGCGACCAGAGCTCTTCCGTCACAAAAGGACAGTACGGATGGAGGAGGAGCAGGATGCTGCGCAGTGTATGGACGAGCACGGAAACATTCGCATTGCCCTTCGCAAGCTCCAGGTACCAATCACAGAAATCGTCCCAGACGAAACTGTAGAGAGCATCACCCACTTCGCTGAGCCGGTAACCGGCCAATCCTTCGGTCGACTGCTTGGTGATCGCCTGAAGTTTGGAAAGGATCGCCCGATCGGCAAGAGATACTGCTGAAAGCTGAAAGCTGTCAGCTGACAGCTTTTTCGGATCCACGTGTGCTTCTTCGCACTGCATCAACACAAAGCGAGATGCATTCCAGAGCTTATTCACGAAGTTTCTGTACCCGGCGATTTTCTCTTCATAAAGCCGACTGTCCGCTCCGGGGCTTTGTCCCACGATCATGCTGAGGCGCAGCGCATCGGCTCCGTACTTCGGGATGATATCGAGCGGGTCGATCATCGTCTCGGGGTGACTCTTGCTCATCTTTTTGCCGTCGCGGGTACGGATGAGACCGTGAAGGTAGACGGTCTTGAAGGGAGTCTGTCCTGTTGCGTAGGTCGTCATCAGGATCATGCGTGCCACCCAGAAAAAGAGAATGTCGTAACCCGTTTCCATCACGCTCGTCGGGTGGAACGTCTGGAAGTCGGGGCTCTGCGCGAGGATGTCTTGCAGTGACAATGACGGGTCGGCCGCCTTCTTCGGATCAATGAGCGTCGACCACGTCCAGAGCGCCGAGGAGAACCAGGTATCGAGGGTATCGGGGTCTTGCTCGAGCTTCTGATCTTCTGAGCCTTCCGGCAATACAATTTCTCCCCATAGGCCGAAGTCGGCTGTTTCATTGGAGCGGCGCTCCTCAATCAGGTGCTTCTTGTCTCCGCCCTTCCGGATCGTTTCTAGTGCGGAGAAATTCGTGCGGTGCGAGACAACGAGGATGTCTCCTTCCGACTGTTCTCTTTGCAACTTTCGCCACACTTCCTCGGCGCGTTCCAGAAACTTCTCGATGGTCTCTCCGGTTTTTTCCTCAAGAGCTCGCTCAATAGCGAGCTTATCCGGTGCGTCGGGTAAACCTACGAGCTTTCCGTAATCTATGGCATTGAGTGCATCCCAAATTTCCACATCCAGTTTCAATTTTTTTGCAACGATCTTCGCGGTTTCAAGCGCTCTCGCGGAGCGGCTGGATACTATTTTTGTAATCGTTCTATCTTTCAGGACATGTGCCAGTTTTTCAGCATGCTTTATGCCGTCTGCCGTGAGCGCATCATCCTGACCTTGAATAACTTTCGCGGCATTTCCCGTACTCTGCCCGTGCCGCGCAAGGATGAACCTCTGCTGTTTCCTCAGGTACATTGTCCCCTTCTCGTTGTACCACACCGGCACCCTGTGCCCCCACCAGATCTGCCTCGAGATGCACCAGTCACGTAGGTTATCGATCCAGTGGAAATACGTTTTTTCAAAGCGATCGGGAATGATCTGGATGTCACCATGATGGACGACAGAGTGCATGATCTGTTTGAGGCTCATTTTGGCGTTCTTCGTTGAGCCTTTCGACTTCCAATCAACCACTTCTTTGTTCACATCGATAAACCATTGCTCCTTGATCTGCGGCTCTATAGCACCGCCACCACGCTGCGAAACCGCTTTGTGGTGCACGTACTGTTCGTCTACTTTCACGAGTAGACCCTTGCTCTTCAACTTCTCCACAATCATTGGTCGAGCATCATCGATCTTCTTGCCGGAAAATTCGCCCGCTATGGGTAGGAGCTTTCCGTCAAACCCGATGATCTGCTCCTTCTCGAGTCCGTGCTTTTCAGCGATCGCAAAATCCGTGTGATCGTGCCAGGGAGTGATGGTCATCACGCCCGTACCGAACTCCGGATCAATGGACGTGTCCTTGATAACCGTTGCTCGCACAGGTCCGTTGATCCACTCCGCTTCAAAGGTCTCCCCGTGCTTGTACTTTGCGTATCTCTTGTCTTCCGGATGCATCACCACGTACTTGTCGCCGAACTTCGTCTCGGGTCTGGCAGTCGCAATCTGAAACGGCCCGTACTGGAACGTGTAGAAGGCACTCTTCTCCTCCCTGTACTCCACTTCATCATCGGAAACCGTCGTTTGGAGCTTTGGATCCCAGTTCACGATCCGATGACCACGGTAGATCAATCCGTCCTCGTACATGCGCTGAAAGACTTCATGAACACAGCGGTTCAGAGAGGGCTCAAACGTATAGCGTTCGCGACTCCAGTCGCACGATGATCCCATTTTGCGCACCTGCGATCGGATGGTCGCCTTGCTCTGCTCCACAAAGGTTGCGATCTCCGCGATGAGCTTCTCGCGCCCGAGTTCCTTGCGTGGATCTTTCATGCCACCATCTTTCAATTTCTTGATAACAACGTTTTCGGTAGCAATCGCCGCATGATCCGTCCCCGGCACCCAGAGTGCTTTCTTGCCCTGCATTCTCTGAAACCGAATGAAGATATCTTCAAGGGCGAGCATCACCGCGTGACCGAGGTGCAGCTGCCCCGTGGCGTTGGGCGGCGGCATGGAGATCGTGAAGGGCTCCCCCTTCGGATCGCAGGATTCGGGCGTAAATGCACCGCTCTCCTCCCACATCGCATAGATGCGGTCTTCGCACGCCTTGGGATCGTAAGCTTTGGAGAGCATACGGGAAGCTTATAGCGGTCAGCTGCCAGCTGAAAGTACATTGGTTGTGTCATGCTGAGCGTAGTCGAAGCACGACACAACCGGTACCACTACAAAAACGGCCACCCGTGTAACGGGCGGCCATCGAAGAAAGGAAAGAGCGGAAACTTCTTACGAAGTCGCGGCATTGAAGCGCACCTTCATGCATGAAGGCAAGAAAATCCGTAAGAATTTGCCTTGCGCATCGTCAGAGGGGTGTACCATTGCCATCACATGACGCCGTTCGCAGCTCTTGTAGGAATCCGCGAACACCGCCTCATCGGCCGGGGGGATCTTCGGGCACTCGGAGAGGACATCGACCAGTTTCACCTGCGCGCAGATGACCCGATTGCAGCCGTGGGAGCGGTTCCCATGGCTCTCGCTGCGGGAGTGACCAAAGTGGGAAACGCCATCGTCGGCGAGTTGAGCGATGCTCCGCCTGAGCGCCTGGGCAATGGTCCTCTCAAGTACATGGAGCGCGATGTCCGCTCGACGATAAGCAATGTCTTGAACTTCGGAAAAAACGTTCTAACGTTTCGGCCAGTCAAAGCCGTCGGCAACGCCATAAAAGGGGCATTCGATCTCGCCATCGTCGATCCCATGCTCGACGTCGGCTCCGACGTTTTCGGGCACATCAACCGCAATCGTAGAAGCGTGCGCTCGGCGCTAGGAACGACATAAACATCATAAATCGGTTTATAGCTAAAATATAAATAATATGTTATAATAATAATAGATGCACAAGAACAAACTCCCTCTCATCGAGAAAATCTTCGCTCTTCCCTACTCCGCACTCGGTATCCTCTGGGGCGGACTGGTGGTTCTCTTTGCGTGCGCGTACTTCGCACTCGGCCAGTGGCTGCCGAGTCACGCACCCTACCCGATCGGCACAGAGTCGATCCTCCAAAGCCTCGGTGACAGCATCTACTTCAGTGTCATTACCGCTACCACCGTAGGGTACGGGGACATCCTGCCTCAGGGCCTCAGTAAGCTGCTTGCAGCCATACAGGCCATCGTCGCATTCTTCGTCTTCGGACTCTGCATCTCCAAGCTCGTCAGTAGTAAGCAGGAAGTCGCCATCCGCCAGATGCACAAGCTCACCTTCGAGGATGTCTTCCGCAACACCCGCGAGGGGCTCTACATCGTCCGCAAGGACATCGACCACGTTCTCGCACAGGCAGAGGCACACCGCAGAGTGGATGAAGAGCACTGGGAAAATCTCGCCGTGGCACTCAAGCAAGCGGAGTCGCTCATCGTAGAGATCCCCGAGTTCTATGCCTCCGGCTCAGAGCTCTACGTCATCGACGAACGCCGCGAGGAGCTGTTGCAGGAAGCAGTGCACAGGACACTCCACCGCATCAACCAAATGCTCGACCGCTTTGCAGCTCTCGGTATCGATTGGCAGGGGCGTGGCATCGCGGAGTTAGGACCCCTTCTGACGATCGTCGCTGAAGTCGCAGCGCATTGGAAGAGCGAATCTCCCTACGCCCAGCACGAGGCATTCGACGACATTCTCACCGAGGCAAACCATACGAGGGGCAAGATGGGACACATCGTGTAACGCATGGTGGATACCGTATTGCATACGGAAGAGACGTGCCGTCGGCACGTCTCTTCAGAAGCATCGGATGTGTCTACCGCCTAAATCCCCCAGGTCGCCCTCCACCGTGTCCTCCTGAGCGCGGGGGGCCGCGGAACTCCGGAGGCATATCCGCAGGACGCTCCGTCATCTGCTTGAGAGACAGGCGTGTCTTGCCTTCCATGGCATCGAATTCGATGCACTTGGCCTGCACCTGCTGACCGACCTTGAGCACGTCCTCCACCTGCTCGGTACGCTTCCACTGAAGCTCCGAAATGTGGATCATGCCGTCTTTGCCACGGAGGAACTCCACGATGGCACCGACGCCGGCGATGATGCGGACGACCGTACAGTCGTAGATCTTGCCAACCTCGGGCTTCGCGACAATGCCGAGGATCCACTCCTTGGCTTTCTCCATCGCTTCGCCATTCACGGAGGTCACAAACACCAAACCGCTGTCCTCGATGTCGATCTCGACGCCGAGCTCCTTGGTGATCTTCTGGATGGTCTCGCCGCCCTTGCCGATGACGAGGCGGATGTCCTCCGGATTCACCTGGATCGTTTCAATGCGCGGTGCGAAAGGACTCAACTCCTTACGCGGCTCCTTGATGGAGGCAAGCATCGTCTTGAGGATGGATGCACGACCGACTCTGGAGCGCTCCAGCGCTTCGGCAAAGACGTGATCGGGGAGACCCTTGATCTTGATGTCCATCTGGATCGCCGTGACGCCCTTCTCTGTCCCGCCGACTTTGAAGTCCATGTCACCGCCGAAGTCCTCTTCGTCTTGGAGATCGGAGAGGATGACGTAGGTGTCTTTCGCTTCGTCCGAGATGAGCCCGAGGGCGATACCGGCAACGGGTGCGGAAATCGGCACGCCAGCAGCCATGAGCGCAAGCGTGGAACCGCAGGTTGCTGCCATCGAGGAGCTGCCGTTACTCTCGAGGATCTCCGTGACCGTGCGTACGGTGTAGGGGAAGTCCTCTTCCTTCGGCAACACGGCTTCGAGCGCACGCTGTGCGAGGTTGCCGTGCCCTATCTCGCGGTTACCGACCATCAAACGGTTGGAGGTCTCACCAACGGAGAATGGCGGGAAGTTGTAGTGGTGCATGTAGCGAAGCTCTGACTCTCCCTCCATCCCCTCGGAAAGCTGCTTGCAGCCCGGTCCTCCGAGCGTGCAGGTCGTAAGCCCCTGCGTCTCTCCGCGCTGGAAGAGCGCAGAACCGTGGACGCGGTTGGGGAGCACGTCGACCATGCAGCCGATCGGGCGGATCTGGTCGACCGTTCGCGAGCTCATGCGCACGCCCTCTTCGAGCACCAATCTGCGCATTTCGTTTTTGACGATCTTGTCGACCATCGCCGAGCCATAACCGACCAACTTCTCCTTCTCCTCATCTTCCACGTTCCATGTTCCATTCTCTATCTCTGCCGTGAGCTTCTCCCCTGCCTCCTCCATGAGCTTATTGAAGACTGCTCTGCGCTCGAGCTTTGCCATATCGCTCTTTATCGCCTTGGTAATGGTCGGGAGCGCCCAGCTTTTGAGAAACGCATAGGCATCCTTGTGCTCGAAGGGTTCGTCAAAAACGCGCTTCGGCTTGCCGATCTCCTTCTGGATCTCGCTGAAGAACTTGGCGATCTTCTGCGCCCACTTCTTGCCAAACTCGATAGCACGGAGCACCTCGGCCTCCGGCACCTGGTTTGCCCCAGCTTCGATCATCACGACGCGATCGAGCGACGCCGTGAGGAACATGTCGAGATCGCTCTTGAGCATGGCCTCGCGCGTGGGGTTTAAGACCAGTTCCCCACCGATGAGTCCGACCCGGACGGAAGCGATGGGACCATCGCACGGGCAATCGCTGAGAGCGGCTGCCAAGCTCGCGGCGTTGGCCGCAGCGACGTCGTACTCGTTTTCAAAATCGTAACTGAGCACCGTACAAAACACCTGAATGTCATTGCGAATACTCTTCTGGATCATCGGGCGAAGACCGCGATCAACCACGCGACCCATGAGGACAAAATCATCACTCGGGCGACCTTCGCGCTTGCGGAACCTGGATCCTGCGATCTTGCCGCCAGCATAAAACTTCTCCTGGAAGACAACCTGCAGCGGAAGGAAGTCGACGCCGTCGCGTGCTTTGGCCGAGAGCGTGAGGTTGCCCATGGCAACCGTGTCGCCCATCTGGCAGAGCACGGTGGCATTGGCTTGGTTTCCAAGCATGCCGGTGCGCACGATGAGCGGCTTATCGCCGAGCATGAGCGTGTATTCTTTGTTCGGCGCAATGGCCGAAGACGATGATGTGGACATAGAAAGAATGGGAAGGAATAAACCTTCCGTAAGCCTTGCTCCTCATTCCGCGAATGGATTCACAGTGCAGGTCCCGAGCATGTCATGGTGAGCCTGCCTGTCGGCAGACAGGCGTAGTCGAACCACGACATGTAAGGGGGCTCCAACGTAAACCCAAGGGGAGGAGTGAGAAGACCGGCGGAGGGAAGGAGCTGGGTAAATTATAGAGACAGAGACACAAAAATTAAAATATTTTTGAATGTAATCCGTATGCCTTGTGGTGGAGCCTGCCTGCCGGCAGGCAGGCGTGGGGGAATCGAACCCCATTCACCGACTGACAATTCGGTTATGCTGCCTAGCCACGCCCCATTCCCAAGGCATGGCTATCTGTAGGCCAAAAATGCCAACATGTCAGGTGTACAAACGTACAGCCAGAGCATAAGAAAATGATTGATTTATTCGTAGGCATTGCTATAATAGCTGTAGCTGACAATTCGGTTTTGCCTGTAAGGCAATCGAACCCCGCACTTTGCGGGGTTTTTTCTAAAAAAGACCGGGATTGCTCCCGGCCCTTTCCTCTCCAATGAAATCGAGAGGTGACTACAGATCACACTATGACATTGAATTTAGTACACAATTTCCCTAAAGCCTCGTCCCAGTCCACGGATCGAACTTCCAGTGTGGCAGGGGGAAATCGGCCAAGGTGTGGGCATTGCCGTCGCCAATACGCGGGAGTGTTTTTCTGCTCGAAGTAGAAGGACTCCATCCCCCGCTAGTGCTGGTCACCAAAACTAGTACGTGGTTGATCGGCTCAAATTCCTTCGCAACGCCTTCCGTCCAATCTCCGCTTACCGGATGCCACCGCATACCGAAGGCACCGTGGTCTATCTCATCAGATGAAAACATGCGCGACATTGCTTCTTGAGATTCCCCTTCTGCTGCTACGGCAGCCAACTCCTGCCTCACTGCATCCAATACCGGCGTTACAACATTATTGCTCAAGGGAGCAGTCGAAGAGGTCGCAGACAAGGTGTCTGCACCAAGACTCGAGTCTGCACAATGTTCATGATCCAATAATGACATGATGTACCGTTACATCATTACATACGAATACTGGAAAATCAAGCGCATTCTCTGAAATGCGACACAGTGTTATCTACTCTTTTTCCGCAATTTCTTGAGGAAATACAGAAATCCCCCGCTCCCAAACTGGAGCATCCGAGAGCCCCGGGTGATCTTGCTGATGCTCAATCCGATCTCCTCGGCAATCTCACGCTGGGGGACGCCTTCGTCGAGCATGCGGATGAGCTGCCAGCGCCCGGAGATGCTCGCAACCTCCTCAGGCGTGAGGAGATCTTGCAGGAGCATCTCGGCTTCGCGGGGTGTATCGACCGCAGCAAAGAGCTGGTAGAGACTGTGAAGGGAGGGGTCGCGCTTGGCCATCTAAGGGAGTGTACTACAAAGTGGTTGTAGCGGTACAGCGGACCCAATCCCATCTATCTGCGCCGCAGCAGGAGGCTACGGATGCCCGTTGTGAGGCGGCGCACGAGGCTCGGACGCGCCTGGGTGGGCGGGCTCTCGCAGCCAGAGCCGGCAAGCGCGAGATCGCCGTTGCCCTGCTCCCCAGGCCGGACCCTCCAGCGATTGAGGATGCACTCTACGTGACAGGAGGCGAAGGGGCAGCTGGGGACGGAAGGTGCGAGGGATGGGATGGGCGTCGGAGTAGGAGTAGGAGTAGGAGTAGGAGTAGGAGTAGGAGTAGGAGTCGGCGTGCCTACTGGCAATGCGGTTTGGGGGGTACCCGATCCAGGAACTGCGGATGGCGCTGTGGAGGGCGAGGGTGCCAATGCTCCAGGAGTCGTGCACGTGCTTGGCTCCCCTGCTCGGCTATTGGGCATATACGCGCACCGTCCGCCGCTGAATCCGAGACGGCACCCGAAACCAGCGGAGCAGAATGCTGGAGGTGGAGGGAGCGATACACCTGAGGGAGGAACGGGACCGGGAACCCCAGATGGATCGCCTGTTGGCGGGATGATTGCAGGCGGATGCTGGCATGTTTTGGGAAACCTCGGGCCCGAGCAAACGAGCCCCCCGCAGCAATCCGAAGCAATAACACAGGCTGTTCCGGGGGTGCTACAGCACGCAGTTGATCCGATGCAATCG
>Ga0194132_10009202_pt1 | contig 13749 bp, 14 predicted proteins | sample TA2KigOf80mmetaG_FD_148612 | JGI IMG/M metagenome (GOLD analysis project Ga0194132, IMG submission 148612) | Freshwater microbial communities from Lake Tanganyika, Tanzania - TA2015054 Kigoma Offshore 80m | ecosystem: Environmental > Aquatic > Freshwater > Lake | place: Tanzania: Lake... | reverse complement strand
CGTTTGCGTTTTCGGGCCCCTTTGCTCCTTAAGGTTAATCGGCCCGGCGCGCCGCGCAACTCGCGTGACGGTCAGAACGATTCTTACGCCCGGCTTGTCGGCGCGCTCTTCGCGGCTATACTTCCTTCCCAATAAGAAGACGTGGAGAGACGGAGCTAGCGCGCCATGCCGCAGTGGACGGTAGATGATATCGCATGGGATAAGTTCGACCCGAAGAAGGTCGACCCAGAGATGGTGAGGATTGCCAAGGCCGCCTGCATGGTCGAGCACCATAGTGGCGACTACGGCGCCTATTTGTGCAGCGTGTTTCCGGACGATGCGGAGTTCTCCGCTGCAGCCGCCGCATGGGCGCAGGAGGAGATTCGCCATGGCCAGGCACTGCGGCGCTACGCGGAACTGGCTGATCCTTCATTCAACTTTGACGAGGCGTTCGAGCGCTTCGTCGCCAATCACAAAATCGACACCACGGCGAAGGAATCGGTTCGCGGCTCGCGCTGCGGCGAGCTGGTCGCGCGGTGCGTGGTCGAGGTCGGCACCTCGGCCCATTACAGCGCGCTCCGCGATTCGGCGACGGAGCCAGTGTTCCGCGAGATCTGCCAGCGCATCGCGGGCGATGAGTTCCGCCACTACAAGCTCTTCTACACCTACATGAAGCGCTACCAGAAGGCCGAGCGGATCAACCTGCTCGCCCGCGCGAAAGTCGCGGCCGGCCGCCTGTTCGAGAGCGCCGATGACGAGCTCGCCTATGCCTATCATTGCGGCTCTGGCGAGAGCCTGCCCTATGATCGGCGCCGTGCGATCAAGTCCTACGCCGCGCGGACCTTGCCGCTCTATCGCTACGGCCATGTCGAGCTCGGCTTCGGGATGACGTTGAAGGCGGTTGGGATCAAGCCCCAGGGCCTGGCGGGCAAGGTATTGACGCGCCTCGCATGGGCCGCGTTTCGCGGCTATGCGCGGTACCTTGAGCGCGGGTTGGCGCACGCCTGACGCCCGCGCAGCCATGCTGCGCCATTCATTGCCATGGCGAATTCCCTCCACCAGGTCAACCTGACCATCTCGCAGGAAGAGGATCGGCTGCTTCTTAGGCTGTCGACCTCGAAGCAGCACGAATATCGGCTGTGGCTCACCCGCCGTTTCGTGCGCGCGCTCTGGACGGTCCTGATGAAGGCCGCGGAACGTCAACCCGGGATCGGCGAGCAGAGCGACGAGTCGGTGCGCCAAGCCCTACTCTCGTTTCAACATGACGCGGCTCTGAAGGGCGCGGACTTCAAGACCGCCTATCAAGGCACCGCGCTCGAAACGCCCTTCGGCAACGACCCCGTGTTGCTCACGGGTGCAAAGCTCAAGACCCAGCGCTCCGGCGCGATCGAGCTCTCGCTCGACACCGCCGACAAGCGCACGCTCAGCGTCGTGCTCGACTCAAACCTGCTGCACTCGCTGTGCGGGGTGATCGCGGCCGCCGCGGCCAAGGCCGAGTGGGACCTTGATCTCAAGGTGGGCGAGCCGCTCCTCTCCGCCCCGGCCCGCGGCCCGATGATGCATTGACGGGAAGAAGACCCCTCAGCGCCCCTGGCCCACAAGGTAGGGCTCGAACGCCGCGAACACGGCCTCGTAGAGCGAGCGTTTGAAATCGACAATGCTCGCCAGCAGGTCGCGGGAGGTCGCCCAGCGCCAGGCGACAAACTCCTGATGCGCGGTCTCGATGTCGATATCGGCATCGCTGCCTAGAAAGCGCACGGCAAACCACTTCTGCTCCTGGCCGCGAAACCGCCCGCCCCAGGCGGAGTTCGCGAGCGCCTCGGGCAGGTCATAGCGCCGCCACTCGAGATCTTCCGCGATCAGCTCGACATGCCGCGTGCCGACCCCGGTTTCCTCCTCAAGTTCGCGCAGCGCCGCCTTGAGCGGCGTCTCGCCGGGATCGATGCCGCCTTGAGGCATTTGCCAGGCATCGGGAAAGCGGTCATAGCGGCGCCCGGCAAAGACCTCGCCCCGCTCATTGATGAGCACGACGCCAACGCCACGTCGATAGGGCCGGCGAACAAGGTCCAATGGGGGCTCAGCCGTGTTTCTGATCTGACTCATGACCCCTGGAACCTTCAATGATGGCTGTCGGTCGCATCGTGCCCGGCCGAGTCAGCCTTGGGCTTCGGCGCGGCGTTGCTCTTGGAGTCGGAACTTGCGGGGGCCTCGCCATGTGCCTCGTCTTTGGCGCCATGGAGGTCCTCGACCGGCTGATCGCGCTCGCCCTTTTTGGCTTTGGTCACGATCGCGCTGACCGGCTCCAGCACAATCTCGCGATCGGCCAGAGTCTTCGACCATGCCTCGATCCGCTGCAACGTGACCGGAAACGGCCGCGCGATGGCGAGGAGCGGACGGTCGGGCTTGGCCTCCCGTTCAAGGCGGGCAAGCGCGGCATCGATGGCGCTGCGTGTCGCTTCCATATCGATGAAACCCCGGCTCACCGCATGCGGCAGCTTCAACTGGCTCGCGACGTCAGACACCAGGCTCTCGGCGCTTGAGCGATCATCCACAAACAGAAGGCCACGCTCGGACAACACCGAGAGCACGGGCCGAAGGGAATCCGGTGCGGTCGTGAAGCGTGAGCCCATGACGCCGAGGAAACCGACATAGGCGTTCGCCCGCGCCATGACCAGCTCAAGACGCTCAATGTTCTGCGGCGGCGTGAGCGAGGTGAGAAGCGTGTCGGGGCCGGGGTCATCCGCCGGATAGGAAATAGGCTCGAGCGGCAGATCGATCATCACCTCGTGCCCAGCCGCGCGCGCTTCGCCAATCAGCGCGCCGAGCTCGCCCGCATAGGGCGAGAAGGAAAGCGTGATCTCCGGCGGCAATTTGATCGCCGCTTCGGTCATCGCGCGATTGAGGCCGAGGCCACCAATCACGATGGCGACGCGCGGGCGCTCCTTTTCGTGCGAACCGGGGCGCGCATAGACCTGCCAGGGCTTCCGGCCATCCGGGCCCACGATCGGTAGACCGCCGCGGCTCGATGTTTGCAGGAGTTCGGGATCGACCGGGGCGAGCACGATCGGCTCGGCATGAGCCGCGCCTTCACCGTGCTCGTCTTGCGACTGGCCCGCACCGCCATCGGCCGCCACGTGGCTTTCGCCCGCCGCTCGATCCGACGCGCCATGGCCGGCATCGGCCGCGCCGGCGTGGCCTCCATTGTGCACAGCCGTCTCGTTACTGGGCGTCTCGTGGCCGAAACCGGTCTCCGTGCTACCAGGCCCCGCCTCGGTCGGTTCAGCGCCGCCGTCACCATGCGCGGTTGCCGACGCTGACGACTCTGCCTGACCATGGCCAGCCTCGTGCCCGGCCTCTCCATCCGCACCATGTCCGGGTGCATCGGCCGGCTCCTTTGTGCCGGCATCGTGTGCCGTCGTCTCGCCGTGACTCGCTGAATCCTTCGGCGCATCGTGTGGTGCCGAACCGTCGTGCGCGATCGGCACGGTGACGCTGGGCGCCCCGTCGCCTGGCGCTTCGCCGCTCGCAAGCTCAAGCCAAACCACGAGGCCGATCAGCGCCGCAGCAACCACGCCGCCGGCAAGAATTGGGGGGCGGAGTCTCAGCAGGCGGCCAAACACCCGAAAGCCACTTGCCAGCCGACCAACAAGGGCAAGAGCCATAATGGCTCGCCAGCCAGTCGCGCGCGGCGGCGCAGGCTACTCGACCGAGGCCGCCTTGCTCGAGAGCAGCCTAAGGCCCCGCAAGAGATCGAGGGCCCGCGTCAGCTGGTAATCCTCGGGCGGCGCCGCGTCCGCTGCATCTGCAACCTGTGTTTCGCCGGGCTTAGTAGCGTCGCCGGGCTTGGCTGCGCCCGAACTCGCGGCATCGGCCGGCTTGGCAGCGCCGTCCTTGCTGGCGTCCGGCTTGCTTGCGTCGGGCTTGCTGGGCGGAGTCGGCACGGCGCCCGCGCCATTCTTGCCACCCTTCTCCTCACCCTGCGGGTTCTCGAGATGGCCGCGCAGATCGACCTCACCCCGCCGCTCAAACGCGGACAGCCGCTCGATCTTGGCCTGCTCGACGACGATATCGGGGTCGATGCCCTTGGCCTGGATCGAGCGGCCGGAGGGCGTGTAATAGCGCGCGGTCGTAAGCCGGATCGCGCCTTGCGCGCCAAGCGGAATGACGGTCTGAACCGAGCCTTTGCCGAACGAGCGCGTGCCGAGCAGAAGTGCGCGCCGATGATCCTGCAGCGCGCCGGCAACGATCTCCGACGCCGAGGCAGAGCCGCCATTGATCAGCACGACCAGAGGCAAGCCATTCGCGATATCGCCCTTGCGCGAGTTGAAGCGCTGGATGCTGTCCGCCCGGCGGCCGCGGGTCGAGACCACTTCGCCCTGGTCGAGGAAGTCGTCGCTCACCGCGACGGCCTGATCGAGCAGACCACCCGGATTGTTGCGCAGATCGAGGACAACGCCTTTGATCTTGCTGTCCTTCGCCCCCAGCATCTCCTTCATCGACCTCTCGAGCTCTTCGGAGGTGCGCTCGGTGAAGGAGGTGATGCGCAAATAGGCGATGTCATCGCCCTCGACGCGCGTGCGGACCGAGCGAATCTTGATCACCGCGCGCATGAGCTTGACTTCGATCGGTGATTCGACGCCGGCGCGCTGGATGATGAGCGAAATCGGCGAATCGACCGGACCGCGCATCTTCTCGACCGCCTGCTCGAGCGTGAGCCCCATCACCGGCTCACCATCGAGATGGGTGATAAAGTCGCCCGGCTGGATGCCCGCCTTGGACGCTGGCGTGTCATCGATCGGCGAGATCACCTTGACCAGCTGGTTCTCCATGGTGACCTCGATGCCGAGGCCGCCGAACTCGCCTTTGGTCTGGACCTGGATTTCCTGGTAGTTCTTTGGATTGAGGTACTTCGAGTGTGGGTCGAGCGACGTCAGCATGCCGTTGATCGCCGCCTCGATCAGGTCGGCGTCACTCACCTCCTCGACATAGTCCGAGCGCACGCGCTCGAAGACGTCGCCGAACAGGTTGAGCTGGCGGTAGGTCTCCGCGCTGGCGGCAAGAACCACCGAAGGCGCGATCAAAAACGAAGCGACTGCCAATCCCGCGAGGAACCGCTTGCGCATCATCATCCACTCAGTTTGCTTGAGCCCGTGGCCAGCCAGGGCAAAGGATTGACTGGCCTGCCATTGTGACGCAGCTCCAAATAGAGCTGCGGTCGCGAGTCCGAAACGGAGCCCATGACGCCCACGGGCTCACCTTCTAGCACCCAACGCCCTACGGTGCTGTCAATACGCCCGAGGCCGGCGAGGAGCGTATGATAGCCTTGGCCGTGCGCGATGATCAAGAGTTGGCCATAGTCGTGAAAGGGGCCGGCAAAGACGATCTTGCCCGAAAAAGGGGCAACAACCGGTGAATCCGGACGCGTTTCGATCGAGATTCCTTTGGCGGTGACGCCGGGCGCCGTGGTGGTGCCGTAATGTGCGATCAACTGCCCCTGTGCCGGCATGGTGAAGGCACCTTGGCGCGGCTCGGCGGAGGCCTTGCGGGCGGCCTCATCAAGCAGCGCCTGACGGGCCTCATCGGTCGAGCGACCATCGCTGTCACTGGACTCGGCGGACCGATCGTCTGAACCGTCGGTCTCTGCGGCGGCTGAGACAATGGGATCGCGGGCCAGCTTGGCAACCAACTCCTCAAGGCTCCTGGCTTCGCGCACGAGCTTGTCGATGCGCGCTTCGGCGGCGGACCGGCCGGACGTGGCGGCCAGCTCGAGCGCGGCCCGGTCGGCCATCAGCGTTTCGAGCCGCTTGTGCCGATCGGCGAGGCCTTGGTCGGCCGCTTCGAGACTCAGGCGTTCGCGCGCAATATCGCTGCGCAGCGCGGTCAATTGCGCGAGGCTGACATTGATCTCATGGGCCTCGGACTCCAGCCGCCGCGACAGCGCCGAGAGCAGCAGCACGGTCCGGCTCGAATCGACCACCGATTGCGACGAGAGCATAAGGGCACGTGGCGGGGTACGGCTCAGGCGCGCCATCGCGCCGAGCACCTCGGCCCGAGGACCGGCACGCTCATCAAGCGCCGCGACGAGCCCAATCTCATCGGCAAAGAGCGTGCCGAGTCGAGCCTCGAGCTCGTCGACCAAACGCTCCATCGCCCGGGCTTCCTCGACCACCGTCATGGCTTCGGTGCGAAGCCGATCGAGCTCTGCGCGGTGAATCGCTGCCTGTTCGCCAAATTCAACTACCGCCTTCTGTTCCTTCTCGATGGCGTCTTTCGTGTCCTTAAGAACACGTTCCGCCTGATCGAGCTCGCGCCGGTCGGCCGCCGTTGCGTCGCCGCACAGGCTTATGATGGCGGCGCCGATCGATGCCGCCAGCCCGACCGCCCTTGCGCGCCTAGACGTCAGCCGCCGCACGGGCCCGGCGCCCCGTCTCGCGCTCCTCACGCTCGATCAGGCTACGGCCGGTCATCGCCCCCGGCACCTTGAGCCCCATCAGCGTCAGAAGCGTTGGCGCAACATCGGCCAGCCGACCATCGCGCACCCTGATACCGGAAAGTCCCGCGCCGACCAGCACCATCGGCACGAGGTTCATCGTATGAGCGGTATGCGGCCCTTTTGTGTCTTCATCGTGCATCTGCTCGGCATTGCCGTGGTCGGCCGTGATCAGCAGCACCCCGCCGGCCGCTTCAATCGCGCAGGCAAGCCGGCCGAGGCAGGCATCGACCGCCTCGACGGCCTTGACCGCAGCCTGAAAATCACCCGTGTGACCCACCATGTCGGTGTTGGCGTAGTTGACCACAATGAAGTCAAACCGGCCCGAGCCGACGGCCTCGATCAGCTTGTCCGTCACCTCCGGCGCCGACATTTCGGGCTTGAGGTCATAGGTTGCGACCTTGGGCGAGGGCACTAGAATGCGCTCCTCGCCCGGAATCACCCGCTCATCGCCGCCGTTAAAGAAAAAGGTGACGTGCGCGTACTTCTCGGTCTCGGCGATGCGAAGCTGTTTGAGCCCCGCGGCCGAGACGATGCGCCCCATGGTGTCGTCGAGCCCGAGCATCGGGAACAGCGCGCCCAGGCGGCGCGACAGGGCTTCGGAATATTCCGTCAGGCCGAGCATCGCGGCGAAGCGGACGACCCGGCGCCGCGCGAAGCCATCGAACGCCGGCTCGAGCAATGCGCTCAGGATCTCTCGCGCCCGATCGGCCCGGAAATTGGCCATCAGCAGCCCATCACCATCGGCCATGCCGCGATAGTCGCCGATCACGCGCGGCTCCAGGAACTCGTCGCCAACGTCGGCAATGTATGACGCCTTGATCGCCGCCGCAGGAATTGGCGCGCTCGAAGCCCCGGCATCGACCAGCGCGTCATAGGCGCGCATCACGCGCTCCCAGCGCTTGTCGCGGTCCATCGCGAAATAGCGGCCCGAGAGCGTGCCGATGCTGATCGGCCCGGCGCCGGCGATCGCGCGCTCGAATGCCGCGACATGGTCGAGCGCCGAGCGCGGCGGCGTGTCGCGCCCATCGAGAAAACCGTGGACCACGACCGGAACGCCGGCGCCCGCGATGATCCGGGCCAGCGCCGCCAGTTGATCCTGATGCGAATGCACACCGCCGGGCGAGAGCAGCCCAAGCAGATGGCAGCGCCCGCCGCTCGATTTGAGCGCCGCGATGAACGCCAGAAGATCGGGGTGGCGGGCGAGCGAGCCATCGGCGATCGCGGCATCGATGCGCGGCAGATCCTGCATGACCACGCGGCCGGCGCCCAAGTTCATATGCCCGACCTCGGAATTGCCCATCTGGCCCGGCGGCAGGCCGACCTCGAGGCCCGCGGTCTCGAGCACGGCATGGGGGCAGCGCGCGAGGAAATCGTCGAAATTCGGCGTCCGCGCGTGAGCGATGGCGTTGTCAGGTGTGGGCTCGCCCGTGCCCCAGCCATCGAGCACGCAGAGCACGACGGGGCGCGGCCGAATCGGCGGTGTCATGGGCGGTTATTTAGCGCATGCGCCCCGGCCTGCCAATCGCGGGGCCGAACTCAGCCCCGGTGATAGGGGTGGCCGGCGATGATCGAGGCGGCACGGTAGAGCTGCTCCGCCAGCATGGCGCGGGCCAGCAGATGCGGCCAGGTCATGGCGCCCAGAGAAAGCCTCAGGCGCGCCGCCTTAAGGATCTCGGGATCGAGCCCCTCGGCGCCGCCGATCACGAAGGCAACGGCCTTGGTGCCCTCGTCCTGTAAGCGCTTAAGGCGGACGGCGAGCGCCTCGCTCGACAAAGGCTCGCCCCGGCCATCGAGCGCAATCACATAAGCGCCCTCGGGGATCGCCTTGAGCAGCGCCTTGCCCTCTTCCACCCGCATTGCCGAAGCCGCGCGGTTACCCTTGAGCTCAACTTCCTTGAGCTCGACCGGCCAAGGCAGGCGCTTGAAGTAGGTCTGACACAGTTCTTCGGTCGGGGAGCCGCGATCCTTGCCGACCGCCGCGATCAGCACGCGCACGCGCGCTCAGCTTCCGCGGTCACGCTTGGCGCGGCGCGCCGTGAGGTCGACCGACCACATCTTTTCGAGCGCATAGAGCGCCCGAATCTCGGGCCTGAACAGATGCACGATCACGTCGCCGGCATCGACCAGCACCCAGTCGCTCGCCTTGAGGCCCTCGACCGAGAGCACCGGCGCATCGGCCGCCTTGAGAGCTTCGACCAGGCGCTCGGCGAAGGCCGCGACCTGACGGTGGCTCTGACCGGTCGCAACCACCATGAAGTCTGCGACCGTGGATTTGCCGGCCAGATCGATCGCGACGATATCTTCCGCCTTGGCGTCGTCGAGCACGCGCTCGATCAGGCGCTTGGTCTCCTCCGGTGAGACCGGCGAGACGCTCCTGATCGACCGTCCGACGGGGGTTTTCTTGCGACCCGGCACGCTCAGTACCGGTTCAAATCGCGCGGGAGGCCAGCGGCCCGAATGGCCGTCGCGGACGCCGCATGCAGGCGACAGTGAAAAAAAGTCCAGGCGGGCGGCGCATAATCGGCGAGACGCCGGGCGCGCCGCGGCGCAATCCGCCGCCGGATGAAACGAAGGCTGGGAACCGAGGCATACACGCGCGGAGCATAGGGATGGCGGGCGAAGATCGCAATCGGTACGGACCGGTAGATCTCGGCCCAGCGGCGCCAGCGCGTGAACCCCGGCAGATTGTCTGCGCCCATCAGCCAAAGGAAGCGGGCGCACGGAAACCGGCGCTTGAGCGCCTTCACCGTGTCGGCCGTGAAGGTCAGGCCATGCTCGACCTCAAAGGTACTCACCTTGATCCGTCGGTCACGAGCGAGCGCCCTCGCGCTTGTCACGCGCTCAGTCAAGGGCGCCATGTTGCGCGGCGATTTCAGCGGATTCTGCGGCGAGACCAGCCACCAGATCTCATCGAGCGCGAGCGCGCGGAGCGCCGTCTGGCTGATATGGAGGTGGCCTTCATGCGCCGGGTTGAACGAGCCCCCGAACAAACCGATGCGACGCGCACGACGACGCTTGACCGCCGGCTCATCATCGCAGGGCGCGGCCGAGAGGCGGATCGGTCGCTGGGTCGGCCGTCGGCGCGGCGTCAAGCGCTCACGGCCTCAGCTGACCGGCGCCGCGGACACGGTATTTGAACGTGGTGAGCTGCTCGACGCCGACAGGCCCCCGCGCGTGCAGCTTGCTGGTCGAGATGCCAATCTCGGCGCCCATGCCGAATTGCCCGCCGTCATTGAACTGGGTCGAGGCGTTGTGCAGCACGACGCCGGAATCGACCTCGTTGAGGAAACGCTCGGCGATCGCGTCATCGTTGGTGACGATGCTGTCCGTATGGTGCGAGCCATGCTGGTTCACATGAGCGATCGCCTCGTCCGGGCCCGAGACGACCTTGGCCGCGATGATCGCATCGAGGAACTCGGTGTCGTAATCGATCGGCGCGGCAGGCTTCACCCGCCGGTCGGCCGCAACGAACGTCTCATCACCACGTACCTCGCAACCCGCGGCCAGCAGCGGCTGAATCAACTCACCCACGCGTGTCACGATGGCGCGATCGATCAGTAGCGATTCGGCAGCGTTGCACACGCCGGTGCGGCGCATCTTTGAATTGAGCAGCACCGCCTTCGCCATATCGAGGTCCGCAGCGGCATGGACATAGACGTGGCAGAGACCGTCCAGATGGGCGAGCACGGGGATGCGGCTCTCGGCCTGCACCCGCTCGATCAGCGAGCGGCCGCCACGCGGCACGATGAGGTCGACGTCCTTCGCGAGGCGGAGCAGCGCGCCGACCGCAGCGCGATCGGTGGTCGGGACCAGCTGGATCGCGGCCTCCGGCAAACCGGCGGCGCGCAAACCATCCGCCAGGCACGCGACGATCGCCTTTGAGGATTCAAAGCTCTCGGAACCACCGCGCAGAATTGCCGCATTGCCCGCCATGAGGCAGAGCGAGCCGGCATCGGCGGTGACGTTGGGTCGAGACTCATAGATGATCCCGATCACGCCGATCGGCACCGCAACCCGTTCGATGCGAAGGCCGTTTGGCCGTGTCCACGATTCGAGCACGCGCCCGACCGGATCCGGCAGAGCGGCAACCTCCTCGAGACCCGCGATCATCGCATCGAGGCGCTTCTGGTCGAGCACCAGTCGGTCCAGCATCGCGCCCGAGATGTCATTGCACCCGGCGGCCGCAACATCCCGCGCATTGGCGTCGAGCACGTTCGTCGCATTGCGCCGAAGCGATGCAGCCGCAGCCTTGAGCGCCGCTCGTTTCGCCTCGGTCGGTGTTGTCGCCAGACGGAGCGCCGCGGCCCGCGCGTCGCGCGCCAGGGCAGCAATCGCGGCCTCGAGTGCGGGACTGCCGCCATTATCCTTAGGCGTGCCGCGCGCGTTCATTCGAACAGCACCAGGTCATCGCGGTGGATCATCTCGTCGCGGCCACGGTAGCCGAGAATGGGCTCTATTTCACCGGTCTTGTGCCCGATGATCAACTTCGCGTCGCTCGCCGAATAAGCGACGAGGCCGCGACCCGCCTCGGCCCCATCGGGTCGGCGAAGCGACACGGCATCGCCCCGCATGAAATCGCCCTCGACGCCCTTGACGCCCGCGGGCAACAGGCTCCGCCCCTGCTTCAGCGCGCTTGCGGCGCCGGCATCGATGATCAGCGCGCCCCTTGGCTTCAACGTGTTGACGATCCACTGCTTGCGCGCGGCAAGTGGGCTTGCGCCGGCGACGAACCAGGTCGAGCGCGCACCCTGTTCGATCGCGCTCAAAGGGCGATCGACCGCACCTTTCGCGATCACCATGTGGCAGCCGGCGCCGAGCGCAATGCGCGCCGCGGCAAGCTTGGTGATCATGCCGCCCGAGGCGTCGCTCGACCGTGTGCGGCCAGCCATTGCGTCGATCTCCGACGTCAGCGCATCGACCCGCTCGATCCAGCGCGCCGAAGGATCGATGCGCGGATCGGCCGTGTAGAGCCCATCGACATCGGACAGGAGGACCAGCACATCGGCCGACATCATGCCGGCGACGCGTGCGGCCAGCCGGTCATTGTCGCCGAAGCGGATCTCTTGTGTGGCAACAGTATCGTTCTCGTTGATGACCGGCACCGCGCCAGCGCTAAGCAAGGTATTGATTGTAGAGCGCGCGTTCAGATAGCGCCGGCGTGATTCGGTATCGTCGAAGGTGAGCAGGATCTGCGCCGCCATGATTCGGTGGCGACTCAGCACGTCCTGATAGGCGTGCGCCAGCTTGACCTGCCCGCAGGCGGCTGCCGCCTGCTTCTCCTCGAGCCTGAGCGCACGACCGCCATAGCCGAGCAGGCGCCGACCCACCGCAATTGCGCCCGAACTTACGATGAGCACGTCCTTCTGGCGTGCTTTCAGCGCGGCGACGTCGGCGACCAACTCTTCAAGCCAGCGGTGCTTGAGCTCGCCACTCTCCTGGTCAACCAGCAAGGCGGAGCCGATCTTGACGACCACGCGGCGGGAAGAGCCGAGCGAAGGTGTTGTCGTCATGGCGCGGCCTCCCTGAGGTCGCTCGCCGGTGTGGCCAAGGTCAAGCGTGCCGCGCGGGCGCCCTGCACCGCTTCCATCGCGCGGGCGACCAGCACGTCGAGGCCGGTCCCGGTCGCGGCCGAGATCGGCAGGACCGGTGAATCGGTCTCGCCCTCAAGCGCCGCCACCAATTGCGTGATGGTTTCAGTATCGAGCGCATCAACCTTGTTGAGTGCGATCAGCTCAGGCTTCTCGATTAGCGCATGACCGTAATGCTCGAGCTCGGTGCGCACGATTCGATAGGCCGCAACCGGGTCGCCTTGCGTACCATCGATCAGATGGACCAACACCGCGCAACGCTCGACATGGCCGAGGAAGCGCGTGCCGAGACCCGCACCCTCACTCGCGCCTTCGATCAGGCCAGGGATGTCAGCCAGGACGAACTCGTCATCGCCGCGCGTGACGACGCCAAGCTGCGGCTTCAGCGTGGTGAACGGATAGTCCGCGATCTTGGGGCGCGCGGCGGTCAGGCGCGCGAGCAGGGTGGATTTGCCCGCATTGGGCAAGCCGACCAGCCCAACATCGGCGAGCAGCTTGAGCCGGAGCCAGACCCAGCACTCGGCGCCGGGCCAGCCCGGGTCGGCGCGCCTGGGCGCGCGGTTGGTCGATGACTTGTAGTGCGCGTTGCCGAAGCCGCCATCGCCACCTTTCGCGATAACATAGCGAGCGCCAGGCGTGGCGAGATCGGCCAGCACGGTCTCCTTGTCTTCGGCGATAATGAGCGTGCCGACCGGCACCTTCATGATCAGCTCGGCGGCGTCCGCGCCGGTCCGGTTCGCGCCCATGCCATAGCCGCCCTTGGCGGCCTTGAAATGCTGCTGGTAGCGAAAGTCGATCAGCGTATTGAGCGAAGCATCGGCGATCGCGATGACATCGCCGCCACGGCCGCCATTACCGCCATCCGGTCCGCCGAAGGGCACGAACTTCTCGCGCCGGAAGCTCAGGCAGCCCCTGCCGCCGTCCCCGCTTCTGACATAGACCTTGGCTTCGTCGAGAAAGTTCATGGCCGGTCAGATCCAACGAAAAAGGGAGCGGCCCGCCGCTCCCTCTTTACCTATGGGCGACGGGCCGGGCTTCAGTTCACCGGGTCCACCGACACGACGGTGCGGCCGCGTGCCTTGCGCGCAAACGATACCCGTCCGGGCGCGAGCGCAAACAGCGTGTGGTCCTTGCCCAGGCCGACATTGGTGCCCGGGTGCCACTTGGTGCCGCGCTGCCGCGCGATCACATTGCCGGCCGCGACGACCTCGCCTCCGAAGCGCTTGATTCCCAGGCGCTGACCCGCTGAATCGCGCCCGTTGCGCGAACTGCCGCCAGCTTTCTTATGTGCCATCGTCCTACTCCTTCAGTCGGCGGCGGCGCGTTGGCCGCGCACCCTATTCGGCCGCGCCGCCGCGCCGGCTCTGGCCGGCCGGAAGTATCTCGTCGATCCGCAACATGGTGTAACCCTGGCGGTGGCCGGTGCGCCGGCGATAGTTCTTGCGCCGACGCTTCTTGAAGATGATCACCTTGTCGCCCTTGGTGTGCTCGAGCACGGTGGCGGCGACGCGCGCGCCATTGACCAGCGGCGTGCCGATGACGGTGCTTTTTTCATCATTCAGGGCAAGCACTTCACTGAGCTCGACCGCCGCACCAGCCTCGGCCGGCAGCCGTTCGACCTCGATGACGTCCCGAGGCGCCACCCGATATTGTTTGCCGCCGGTACGGATCACCGCGTACATGGCTCGC
>Ga0194132_10009201_pt1 | contig 13752 bp, 14 predicted proteins | sample TA2KigOf80mmetaG_FD_148612 | JGI IMG/M metagenome (GOLD analysis project Ga0194132, IMG submission 148612) | Freshwater microbial communities from Lake Tanganyika, Tanzania - TA2015054 Kigoma Offshore 80m | ecosystem: Environmental > Aquatic > Freshwater > Lake | place: Tanzania: Lake... | reverse complement strand
TAGCAGTCCCGGGGAGCGGCTTTATGCGAGCCGGCCGGATTTGAGTTGGGCGGCGAGGTGGTCGGAGGCGCGCCAGGCGAGGGCGAGAATGGTGAGCGTCGGGTTTTTTTCGGTGGCGGTGGGGAAGGCGGCTCCGTCGACGACGTAGAGGTTTTTGACCTCGTGGGACTGGCAGAATCCGTTTAAAGCGGAGCGCTTGGGGTCGTCACCCATGCGGCAAGTGCCGTGTTCGTGGATGGCGGAGCCGGGCATGTCGAGCGAACCGCGGCGGAAGGGGAGGATCTCGGCTTTGGCGGCGCGGAGGATGGTTTCGGCGGTGTCGTACATCTCTTCGGTCATCTTGCGCTCGTTATCGGAGATTTTGAATTCGATTCTGGCGATGGGGACACCGTAGCGGTCCAGCGGAGTGCCGTCGACGGTGACGCGGTTTTCGCGGCGCGGGAGGACTTCGCCGTAGGGGTGCAGGGCGACGAGGGCGGGGTAGCGGCGCTTGACGGCCTTCTTGAAATCGAGGCCGAAGCCGTCGAGGGATTTGGCGAAAGATGCGCCGGCTTGCGCGCCGGAGCCCCAGAACTGCATGCCGTAGCCGCGGAGGTAGTCGCGCTTGCGGCCGTCGCGGTGGTTGAAGCGGGGCATGTAGACGTGCTCGCCGGAGATGCCGTCGTCGTTGAGAGTGGCGGTTCCGAGCAGTTCGGGGACGAAGCCGTACATGTGGAAGCGGACCTGCTCGCAGAGGTAGCGGCCGATGACGTCGTTGGAGTTGGCGATGCCGTTGGGGTAGCGGGAGGATTTGGAGTTGAGCAGGATGCGAGTGGAGTCAATGCAGGAGGCGGCGACGATGACGACGTGGGCGCGGACCTGGCGTTCGGCCTTGGTTTCGCGGTCAAAGTACTGGACGCCGGAAGCGCGGCCTTCCGAGCCGGAGAGGACACGGGCGGCGACGGCGTTGTCGATGATGCGGAGCTTGCCGGTTTGGAGGGCGGGTTCCAGGAGATAGTCGGATGAGTTGAAGAAGGCGGAGATGTCGCAGCCCTTGCCGCAGGCGCCGCAATAGTGACAGGGGGCGCGGCCGTTGTGCTCGGTGGTGAGGACGGCGCGGCGTCCGGCAACGAGGCTGATGCCGATGCTTTGGGCGGCTTTGCGGAGGAGTTGTTCGCCGCAGCGTGGGGCGGGCGGAGGGAGGTGGTAGCGGCTGCCGGGGAGCGAGTCCTGATCATCATCGCCGCCGCAGACGCCGATGAACTGCTCGACTTTGTCGTAGTAGGGAGCGATGTCCTTGTAGCGGATGGGCCAGGGGGTTTCCCAGCCGTCGCGCGCGGGGCCTTCAAAGTCGAGGTCGGAGTAGCGGAGCGAGACGCGGCCCCAGATGTTGGTTTTGCCGCCGCGGCCCCAGACGCGCCAGAGGTCGAAGGGCTGGCCGCCGGGAGTGGCGTAGGGTTCGAGTTTGGGGTCGAGGAGGAATTGCGGCGGGCGCTGGCCGCGCGCGATGCGCTGGCGAGATTCCCAGGGTTTGACGTGGGACCAGAAGGAGGCGCGGCGGAATTTTGTGCCGGCGTCGAGCAGGAGGACGTTGACGCCCTGGCGGGTAAGGTTCCAGGCAGCCATGCCGCCGGAGGCTCCGCTGCCGATGATGACGACGTCGTGGACTTCCGGGGATTTTTGGATTTGGCTCACGGCTTGTGCTCCGGATGGGTGCAGCCTTTAAATTCCGGGAGCATGGTCTGGCCGTGCCAGCCGAGTTCCTGGGCGAGGCCTTCGCGGGAGGTGTAGTAGCCGTCGATGGTGAGGTCCTTGAGGGTTTTGAAGAAGGGGTCCTTTGCGTCGTGGAGTTGCTGGAGGAGGGCGGTTTGTTGAGGGGTGCTGAGGTTTTGGAAGCGCTTGAGGGCGTCGCGGAAGGGCTGCCGGCGGGACGGCTGCGCGGCGAGGGTGTGATCGATGAAGAGAGGAACGCCGGCGTCGGAGGCTCCGGGGGTATCAGAGCGAGGGATGATGATGTCGGTGAGTGAGGCGAGGAGTTTCCGTTCGGCTGGGGTGAAGAACTTGGGTTTGGCGTCGGCGGCGGAGGCGGGGAGGATGGGGAAGAGCGCGGCAGTGGTGAGGAGTTGGCGTCGGGTTTTCATGTTAGTGATGGTCGATGCGGGGTTCGATGTGGCGGGTGCGGAGTTCGCGGATGAGTTGGATCATGCGGCCGACGACGGCGTCGACGAAGAGGCGGCCTTTTTCGGCGGAGGCTTTGGTGGGGTCGCCCGAGGTTCCGGTGCGGGAGTAGCGGGAGAAGAATTCCTGGAAGAAGACGGGGGAGGGTTTCTCGAGGTCCCAGTAGAAGAATTCGGATTTTTGGGAGGGGAAGTCGGGTTGGGCCTTTTCCATCTGGACGAGGTCGGGGCGGAGGTGGAGCAGGACAGAGGTTTCGAGTTCACAGCCGTGGGCCATGCCGCCGGGGAAGTCGGATTCGCGGAGGCGGGCGATTAGATCCCGTGGGACGAGGTTCCACCAGGGGACCATGGCGCAGATGGATTTGCCGTGGTTGGTGATGTTGCGGGCGGCGACGTCGAGGAAGGGGACGTTGCTGCCGTGGCCGTTGACGAGGAGGATCTTTTGGAAGCCGTGATGGGCGAGGCTGATGCCGATGTCGGTGACATAGCGGATGAAGGTTTGGCCTTCGACGGCGATGGTGCCGGGGAAGTCGAGGTGATGTTCATTGAAGGCGTAGTAGACGGAGGGGAGCAGGACGGCTTCTTCGGGAATCTGCTCGACGGCGCGACGGGACATCTCGGTGGCGGTGAGGACGTCGGTGACAAGGGGGAGGTGAGGGCCGTGCTGTTCGACAGTGCCAACGGGGATGACGGCGACGCGGTGGGAGGCGGCGGCCTGGCGGATTTCGGGCCAGGTGAACTCCTCATAGCGATACTTGACGGCCATTATGGTATCCTCGCCCAACAGGAGCTTTCTATGCAATCGAGACGTGCGTTTCTAGCGGGAACAGTGATGGCGCCGGCGGTACTGCGCGGCGCGTCGAGCTACACGTGGACGGAAGTGGAGAAGATTCTTGCCAGCGGGAACGTGAAGGGCAAGCTGACGAAGGATGATCTGCCGACGCCGGCGCTGCTGGTGAACCTGGATGCGTTTGAGGCGAACGTGTCGAAGATGGCGGGTTATTTGAAGAGCAAGAACCGGGGGTTCCGGCCGCATGGGAAGACGCACAAGTGTCCGGAGATCGCGAAGAGGCTGGTGGCGGCGGGCGCGGTGGGCAATTGCGCGGCGAAGCTGAGCGAGGCGGAAGTGTTCGCGCGGGCGGGGCTGAGCGGGCTGTTGGTGACGACGGCGGTGGTAGGCAAGTACAAGATCGAGCGGGCGATGAAGCTGGCGGCGCAGCGGCCGGACACGATCTTCGTGGTGGATAATGCGCAGAACCTGCGCGATCTGGATGCGGCGGCGGGCGCGGCGAAGGTGAAGCTGAATCTGGCGGTGGACTTGTTGGTTGGGGGGCGGACGGGGATCAAGGCCGGTGATCCGGCAGTGGCGCTGGTGGAGGGGATGCAGGGGCTGAAGAATGTGCGGTTCGCCGGGATTCAGGCGTATGCGGGCCAGGCGAGCCATGTGACGGGGTTCGAGAAGAGGAAGCAGGTGTCGCGCGATGTGATGGCGACGGCGGTGGAGACGCGGCGGATGCTGGAGAAGAAGGGGATCGCGTGCAACTGGCTGAGCGGGGGATCGACGGGGACGTACAACATTGATTCCGAGATTGATGGGGTGACCGAGATACAGCCGGGCAGTTTCATGTTCATGGATATCGACTACAACCGGATCGGCGGCGCGGATGGGAACGCGCATTATGGGGATTTCCGGAATTCGCTGACGGTGATGGCGACGGTGGTGAGCAAGCCTGCCGATTCAACGGCGATCGTGGATGCGGGGTTGAAGGCATTTTCGACGGACCGGGCATTTCCGCCGGAGACGAAGGACAAGATGCCGGTGACGTACGCGTTCGGCGGGGATGAGCATGGGAAGTTGACGCTGGGCGAAGGCGCGTATGCGTTCCAGGTAGGCGACAAGCTGGAGTTCATCATTCCGCACTGCGACCCGTCGGTGAATCTGTACGACCGGATATTCGCATGCAGGGGGGATCAGGTGGAGGCGGTGTGGGCGGTGGCGGCGCGTGGGATGAGCCAGTAGTTACATTGGCCCTTACATGGCGATGATCGGCTGGCCGGCGACGGCCATGCGGAAGGCGACGACGAAGACGCCAATATAAAGGATGCCGAACAAGGCGAGCAGGCCCATTTGGAGGCTCTTGGAGGAGTTTTTCCAGAGGCGGCTGATGGCGAGGGCGGCGAGCGGGAGCACCTGCATGGCGTGAAGGCCGACGGCGTGGGCGACGCGGAGGTCGCCGGCGTTCGTGGCCCAGTTGAGGAAGGGGAGACCGGGCCCGCCGTCGGGGACGCCGATGGCGTGAGCCTGGTTGAGAACGATGATCATGCCTTCAAGGCTTCCGAACATGAAGAGGATGAGGCCGAAGCGGATGCCCATGAGGACCGTACGGTCAATGTCGATGAACTCCCAGACGTAGAAGAACAGGAACAAGGCGATTAAGAGTGTGTTGGCGAGGATCATGAGGCCCATGAGGCCGAAGATGGAGGCGTCGAAGGGCTTGTCGACGTTGAAGTGAGAGGGGACGCCGCGGGCCGATTGGAGGCAGATGCAGGCGATTTCGCCGAGCATGAGCAGTGAGACGCCCCAGCGGATGAGACGTTTGACGGCCTTGGGGCCGGGGAGGTGTTCCATGAAGAGAGCGAGCGTCCAAAGGTAGATGGTGATGGAGGCGGCGAACTTGATGGGCTTGATCCAGGGATTGATGCCGAGGATTTCGCGGGAGTCCCATGGGGCGGCCATGAAGGCGGCGAACAGGAAGAAGACGTGAATCCAGCCGGTGACGGCGAGGACGGGGTCGGCGCGGTAGATTCTGCCGAGGAGGGATTTCACGCGAGGCTCCCGTAGGCGGAGTCAAAGAAGAGAAGCGGTTTGCCGTCGGAGATTTCGGCGCGGACGAGTTCGCCGATGAAGATGGCATGGTCGCCGGCTTCGACGACTTGGGAGACTTTGCACTCCATGTGAGCGAGGGCGCCGGGGATGAGCGGGACGCCGGTCTGGCCGGGGAGCCACTGGACGCCGGTGAAGCGGTCCTGTCCGCGCGCGGCGAAGCGGTTGGAGAGATCCTGCTGGTCAGAATTGAGGACGGAGATGCCGTAGTGCGAGGCGGCGCGGAAATGAGGCAGGAGGTTCGAGGAGTAATCGACGCAGACGAGAACAAGCGGCGGCACGGCGGAGACGGAGGTGAAGGAGTTGACGGTCATGCCGTGTGGGAGATTGTCGGTGCCGATCAGGGTGGCGATGCAGATGCCGGTGGCGTACTTGGCGCAGGTGCGGCGGAAGGTTTTGGGATCGATGGTGGAATCGGTCATTGTGAAGGCGTGCTTGACAATAGCGTAAAGCCAATCATATCATGAGGTTTGCAAAGACGGTCACTGGGAAGTTGCACGACGAAGTTCCACGGCATGGAAATGGATAAGGAGGCAACGTGATTAAGCTGGACATTATCAATGAAGTGGTGAACCGAACCGGGATCACCAAGACGAAGGCGGAGATGGCGGTAGAGACCGTCTTTGAAAGCATGAAGCGCGCGCTGGGGAATGGGGAGCGCATTGAATTGCGAGGGTTTGGGATTTTCAACGTGCGGCCGAGGAAGACGGGGATCGGGCGGAATCCGCGGACGGGAGCGGAGGTGGCGATACCGCCGGGCAAGGCGGTGCGGTTCAAGCCAGGCAAGGAGTTGCAGGCTCTTTAACGGCCTGCATCGACGGTGTCTCCCGCGGGACCGTATCCGGCCGCCGCGACCTACTCCTACTATTCGCGGCCGAGGCGGCGGTCCGTCGCGCTGCATGCGGCGTTGTTGCTGCTGACATTGCTGACGACGACGGCGATGGGGGCGCGGCTGGCGATCAACTTCGAGCAGAATCTTCCTGCGTTCAGCGATCACGATTTTCAGGCGTTGATGCAGATTGTGCGGAATCCGGCGTTGCTATTGATGGGGCTGCCGTTTTCGCTTACGCTGCTGACGATACTGATGGCGCACGAGCTGGGGCATTACTTTGCGTGCGTGTACTACCGCGTGGATGCGACGCTGCCGTATTTTCTGCCGGCGCCGACGCTGATCGGGACGTTTGGGGCGTTTATCAGGATACGGTCGCCGATTTATTCACGGGCGGTGTTGTTCGATATCGGGATCGCGGGGCCGCTGGCGGGGTTCTTGTTTTTACTGCCGGCGCTGGCAATTGGGTTGGCGAATTCGAAGGTGCTGCCGGGGATCGCTGTGCAGGGGGATTTGATCTTCGGTGCGCCGTTAATGGAGAGGTGGGTGACGGCGCTGGTGTTTCCGGGAGTGGCGGGGTCGGACGTGTATCTGCATCCGGTGGCTCGTGCGGCGTGGGTGGGGTTGCTGGCGACGGCGCTGAATTTGTTGCCGATCGGGCAGCTGGATGGGGGACATATTTTGTATGCGTTGCTGGGGAAGCATCATAAGCTGCTGTCGCGTTTTTTTGTTTTGGTGCTGGTGGTGTTGGGGCTGACGTACAGCTATAGCTGGCTGCTGTGGGCGCTGCTGCTGTTGGTGTTCGGGATGAGGCACCCGGTGATTCATGATCCGGGGCGGTTAGGGGGTGGGAGGAAACGGCTGGCATTGCTGGCCTTGCTTATTTTTGTTGTTTCCTTTACGGTGTCACCTGTGGAGATCAGCGGATTCCAGTGAAGATATCGGCGACGATCATCACGCAGGACGAGGAACGGAATATCGCGCGTGCGATGGAGAGCTTGCGCTGCTGCGATGAAATTGTGGTGGTGGATAGCGGGTCGGCGGACCGGACCATGGAGATTGCGCGGAACTTGGGGGCGCGGGTGGTGGAGTCGCCGTGGCGCGGGTATGCGGGGCAGAAGAATTTCGCCTCGACGCAGGCGGCGCATGACTGGGTCCTGTCGATTGACGCGGATGAATCGCTGAGCGAGGCGCTGGAGGCGGAGATCTGGCAGATCAAGAAGAACGGGCCGAAGTATGACGGCTACACGATGCCGCGGCTGGCGCAGTATCTGGGGCGATGGATCATGCATTCGGGCTGGTATCCGGACCGGAAGGTGAGGCTGTTTGACCGGCGGAAGGCGAAGTGGGTGGGGGATTACGTGCATGAGTCGGTGGAGGTGGAGGGGACGGTGGGGCACTTGCAGTCGAACCTGCTGCACTTCACCTGCGATTCGCTTTCGGGGCATTTGCGGACGATGGATAAATACACGACGCTGGCGGCGACGCAGCTGATCGATCAGAAGGGTCGTGTGGGGTGGACGCAGCTGCTGCTGGATCCGCCGTTCACCTTTTTCCAGAGCTATGTGCTGAAGCGGGGGTATATGGATGGGGTGGAGGGGCTGTGCATCGCCTACATGGCGGCGATGTACAACTTTGTGAAGTACGCGAAGGCGAAGTTCATGCAGTCGGGCCGGTGAAGATGCGCATCCTGCATGTGGATATGGGGCGGGAGATGCGCGGGGGGCAGTGGCAGGTTCTGCATCTGTTGAGAGGGTTGAAGGGGCGGGGGCATGAGTGTGAGTTGGTAACGCGGGCGGGTTCGGAGCTGGGGCCGGTCTTGCGTGGCGAGGGTTATGTGGTGCATGAAGGCGGGTGGATGGCGGTGCGGAGGCTAACGCGGGAGTTTGATGTGACGCATGCGCATGATGCGCGGGGGCACGCGATGGGGGCGGTGGCGGGCGCGGAGAAGTTGGTGGTGGCGCGGCGGGTGGCGTTTGCGGTGGGGAAGGGGTGGATGTCGCGATGGAAATACGGGAGGGCAAAAAGGTTCGTGGCGGTGTCGCAGTATGTGGCGGGAGTGTTGCGGGAGGCGGGAGTGGAGGAATCGCGGATTCGAGTGGTCTATGATGGTGTGCCGTTGCTGGAGATGAGGGAGTTGGGGAAAGTGATTGTTGCTCCGGCATCGCCTGATCCGGCGAAGGGAACGGACCTGGCGATGGAGGCGGCGCGGATGGCGGGGGTTCAGGTGAAGTTCTCCCATGATCTGGAGGAGGATTTGCCTGGGGCGGCAGCGTTTGTGTATTTGACGCGGGAAGAGGGGCTGGGTTCGGGGATATTGTTGGCGATGTCGGCGGGTGTGCCGGTGCTGGCGAGCGCGGTGGGCGGGATTCCGGAGATTGTCGAGGATGGGGTGACGGGACTGCTGACGGGGAATGAGCCGGGGATGATCGCGGTAAGGTTGACGAGGCTGGTGGAGGATCGGGCGATGGCGCGAACGTTGGGGGAGACGGGCCGAGTTTCGGTGATGGAGCGGTTCACGCTAGAGAGAATGGTGGAGGCGACGGAGAATGTGTACCGGGAGGTTCTGGGGTGATGGAAGGCGTGCTGAGTGTCGTCGCGGGGCTGCTGATCGGGAGCTTTCTGAATGTGTGTGTGTACCGGCTGCCGCGCGACATGTCGGTGACGTGGCCTGGTTCGCGATGCACGACGTGCGGGCACGCGATCGCGTGGTATGAGAATGTTCCGGTGGTGAGTTATTTGCTGATGCGGGCGAGGTGCCGGCATTGCCGGGCGGGAATTGCGTGGCGGTATCCGGCGGTGGAGGCGGTGACGGCGGCGCTGTTCCTGCTGGGCTATCTGACGTGGGGGCCGTCGGCGGGCGCGGTGAAGTTCGCGGTGTTCGCGGCGCTGCTGGTGGGGATGATCGTTTCGGACCTGGAGACGCGGATATTGCCGGATGAGTTTACCAAGGGCGGGATGGCGGCGGGGTTTGTGGCGTCGTTTCTTGTGCCGATACCCGACAGCGTGATGGCGGTGTTTCTGCCGGGTGTGGACCGGAGAGTGTCGTCGTTGGTGGAGGCGGGTGTGGCGGCGGGTTTGGCGAGCGGGGCGTTGTGGGGAGTGGGAGTGGTGTACAGCAAGCTGCGGGAGAAAGAGGGGCTGGGATTCGGGGATGTGAAGATGGTGGCGATGATGGGTGCGTTTCTGGGATTGCCGGCGACACTGGCGGCGGTGATGTTCGGCTGCATCGCGGGGTCGGTGCTGGGGCTGGGGTATATTTGGGCGACGAAGAAGGACGCGGCGACGTATGAGCTGCCGTTCGGGAGTTTTCTTGGGGCGGCGGCGATAGTGGTGGGTTTAACAAGCGAGGGAATGCTGCACTGGTACAGAGGCATGTGACATAATTTGGAGCAAGAATGGCCAGCACAATTCACACCTACTTCATCAACACGGAAGACGTGGTAAAGTCGGCGCCGATTTCGGAAGGAATCGCGACGCCGCGGAAGAAGAAGCCGAAAGAGCTGGCGGTGATCACCGAGTGCTGCACGGGGTGCGCGGGCTCGCCGGCATGTGTGGAGTACTGTCCGGTGGCCGATTGCATGTACTGGGTGGAGGATCCGGATCATCCGCCGTTCGGGCACATCGAGGTGGATCCGTTCCTGTGCATCGGATGCAAGAAGTGCACGAGCAAGGGGCCGGACGGCGCGTTCCTGGACGGGTGTCCGTGGGACGCGATCGAGATGGTGCCGATCGAGGCGGTGGAGGGGTGGATCGGGCAGACGATGGCGATTTAGCGGGCGACGCTGAAGCCTCGCGCAAGCTGAAAGTTTGCCCCCGCAACCAACTGTAACCCCCTTTCTTTTGGGAATCGGCCGTGATAGGCTCCGGGCGACAAGGGGGTTCTATGCGCAACTTATCGAGAATCATTCTGGGCGGGGTGCTGCTGATGGCCAGCAGTATTTCCCACGGACAAACGACATTCGCGACCATCACAGGCACTGTGGCGGACAGTTCCGGAGCGGTGATTGCGAACGCCAAGGTGACGGCGACGCACTGGGAGACGAACATCCGGACGGCGGCGAGTTCGAACGAGGTGGGCAGTTACACGGTGGCGCAGCTGAAGGAGGGCACCTATTCGGTGCGAGTGCAGGCGGCGGGTTTCAAGGAGTTCGTGGTGGAGCGGGTGGTGATCACGGCGCGGGATTTGCGGCGCGTGGACGCGATTTTGGAAGTGGGAAGCGTAGAGACGGCGGTGACGGTGAGCGGCGGGGCGACGCTGATCGAAACGGAGACGGCGCGGATCAACGACACCAAGACAGCGGAGATATTGAAATCGCTGCCGCTGAACACGCGGGGGATCTGGGCGTTTCTGGCGCTGGCGCCGAATGTGCTGCAGGCGGGCGGAGGGTCGTCGACGATCCGGTTCGCCGGGAGCCGGTCGAACCAGTCGAATTGGGCGATTGACGGGGTGACGTTTTCCGACGGGGTTTCGAACACGCAGATCGGGCCGCTGGCCAACTACATCGAGTCGTTCCAGGAGATCAAGATCGATATTGCGAACAACACGGCGGAGTTCGGCACGATCGGGCAGGTGACGCTGATTTCCAAATCGGGGACGAACGCTCTGCACGGGAACGTGTTTGATTATTATTCGACGCCGTGGTTCCGCGCGCGGAATCCGTTTGCGCTGACTCGGGGAGCGGGGATCGGGCACACCCCGGGAGGGAGCGTGGGCGGGCCGATCGTGTTGCCGAAGATTTATGACGGCCGGAACAAGACGTTCTTCTTTTTTTCGTTTGAGACATCGCGCGGGAGCCCGGTCAACCAGCTGCTGAATCCGACGGTACCGCTGCCGGCATGGCGGGAGGGCAATTTTTCCGGACTGAGCGGGGGAGTGGTGATCTATGATCCGCAAAGCGGGAATCCGTTTCCGAATAACCGGATTCCGGCGAACCGGATGAACGCGGTGTCGACGAAGATTCAGGAGCGGTTCTATCCGCTGCCGAACTTTGGAGCGACGGACACGTTGATCAGCCAGAATTACCGCGAGAACAAGGTGCGGCCGCGTGATCCGTCCACGTATTGGACGACGCGGATAGACCACCGGATATCGGATAAGGATTCGGTGTTCGGCCGGTTCACATTTCAACGGGCGTACAACCGGACATATGAAGGGAATCTGCCGACGATCGGGCGGCGCATCCAACAGCGGGACAACCGGGCGGCGGCGATCGTGCACACGCACACGTTCCGGCCGACGCTGCTGAACGAGTTCCGGTGGGGTTTCGCCCTGAACAACAATCCGGTGGAGGGGCCGATCAACGGGCCGGAGATGGTGCGCGAACTGGGAATCACGGGACTGGCTCCCGATCTGCCGAACATCTCGGGAATCTTCAAGGTGAACTTCGCCGGCGTCGGGCTGACGGGAATCACGCAGCCGGACTATACGCGGCCGGGATTCCGGAACCATTTGCAGGAGTTTCAGAATCACGTGAGCTGGTTCCGGGGTCGGCACAATATCAAGACGGGATTCCATTTGACGCGGATCGAGTGGGATTCGCTGTCGGCGAATCCGAACCTTTTTGGGAACGTGACGTTTTCCAACCGGTTCTCCAGCGCGGGGCGTGCAAACCAAGGGCATCCGTATGCGGATTTTCTGCTGGGGATACCGTCGAATGCGTCGCGCGCGTTTCCGCCGCTGCGAGTGGACCGGAACCGGTGGCAGTACGATTTCTTCTTCGCGGATGATTTCCGGGTATCGTCGCAGCTGACGCTGAACCTGGGAATGCGGTATGAGTTTCACGCGGGGTGGCGGGAGAATTCGACCCTGACTTCGATGTTCGATGTGGCGAGCGGGAAGATCGTGATCGAGGATGGAGCGAGCGGGAAGATCAGCCCGCTATTCCCGCGGAATTACGTGGGGATTGTGGAGGCACGGGAACTTGGGCTGCCTGGACGGACGATCATCCGGAACGACAGGAACAATTTCGCGCCGCGGATCGGGCTGGCTTACCGGCCGTGGGGTAATCAAACGGTGTTCCGTGCCGGGTACGGGATCTTCTTTGATGTGGCTCCGCGCAATTTGAACCAGGGCGGAATTCCGTTTGTGCTGAACGAGCCGACGTATACGAATCCCGCAGCCAGTCCGGATGTGATCTTCCCGCGGGTGTTTCCTGCGACAGGGCTAGCGGGGCCATCGACGGTGGGGATACCGGCGGCGGTGAATCCAAACCTGAAGATACCGTATTCGATGCAGTACAACCTGACGGTGGAGCATCAGAGGTGGGACGTCGGGTTCCGGCTGTCCTACATTGGAACGAACACGCGGCAGGGGGACTGGGCGTATGACTACAATTCGCCTGTACCGGACACGCGTGCGTTCATTGACAAGCCGCGACCATTTCCGCAGTATCCGGGGATCAGCTATTTCACGAATGGGGCGGGTCACCAGTATCACAGCCTGACGGCGGAGGCGGAGCGGCAAATGGCGAGCGGGTTGTACTTTCAGGGTTCGTGGACATGGGCGCGGGACATCGGGGATAACGAGCGCGGCGAGGGGATCGAGAACCCGTTCGACCGGCGGAGAGAACGTGCGGTATGGATGGACATTCCGACGCATCGCGTAACGACGAATGTGCTTTACCAGTTCCCGGTGGGTAAAGGGAAGAAGTGGCTGTCGAACGCGAACCGGTGGGCGAATCTGGCAGTTGGGGGCTGGGAGATGTCGGGGATCTACAGCCTGTACTCGGGACAGTTCCTGACGCCGTTCTGGACGGGGCCCGATCTAACAGGGACGGCATTTACCGCGAGCAGGACGGCCCCAGTGGTGACGAGGCGGCCGGATCATTTGCGGGATGCGAACCTGGGTTCGGGGCAGCGGACGGTGGACCGGTGGTTTGACGCAGCGGCGTTTGGCGCGCCGCAAGCGGGTCAGTTCGGGACGTCGGCGAAGGGCGTGATCAAGGGACCCGGGGTGAATGTTTGGCACCTTGGGTTGTTCAAGAACCTGGTATTCGCGGAAGGCTGGCCGTTGTTGAGGTGGGAGCTGACGGCGACGAATGCGTTCAACCACCCGAACTGGTCGAACCCGGCGACGAACATTTCGCAACTGGCGAATGTGGGAGTGATCAGCGGCGTGGGTGGCGTGAACGGATCGTCGACAGGGGATCAGCCGGGAGCGCGGTCGTTCCGGATGGGATTCCGCGTGGAGTGGTAGGAGTTTCAGGCAAGAGCAAAGAAACGCGCGACTAAAGCCACCGCTTGCTGACGCGCTGTTCTGTAAAATGGCAGTCCATGGAACGCAGAGGATTCTTGCAGAACACGATCGCGGCGGGCGCGTATGCGCACGCCGCGCAGAGTCAGACGGCGGAGCCGGTCACGCATGAGGAGCATGGGGGGCTGGTGATAGAGCGGGCCGCCGCAGGGCGCCCGCATGAAGGGAAGGTTCTGGCGGCGATACAGCCGCATTCCGATGATATTCCGATCTTCGCGGCGGGGGCGGTTTTCAAGCTGATCCACGAGGGGTACACCGCCTACTTGATCCGGGTGACGAATGACGATATGGCGGGGCCGGGGAGCATCGCGACGACGGTGTCGGCGAATGAGCGGGACAACAACGCGGTGGCGAAGGTGTTTGGGGTGAAGGGTGTGTTTGATCTCAACTATGGGAATCACATGATGGACGCGGTGTCGCTACCCGAGCTGCGGGCACGGTTCATTTATTTGTTCCGGCTGCTGAAGGTGGATACGGTGATCACCTACGATCCGTGGGGGCACTATGAGGAGAATCCGGACCATTACGTGACGTCGGCGTGCGTAGAGGCGGCGTGCTGGATGGCGGCGGGCGGGAAGGATTATCCGGAACATTTCGCGGCGGGATTGCGGCCGCATGCGGTGAAGGA
>Ga0194132_10009198_pt1 | contig 13756 bp, 16 predicted proteins | sample TA2KigOf80mmetaG_FD_148612 | JGI IMG/M metagenome (GOLD analysis project Ga0194132, IMG submission 148612) | Freshwater microbial communities from Lake Tanganyika, Tanzania - TA2015054 Kigoma Offshore 80m | ecosystem: Environmental > Aquatic > Freshwater > Lake | place: Tanzania: Lake... | reverse complement strand
CACGCCTGCTGTGGCACGCCTACGGCATCGATGCCGTATAGTCGATGCCACCCCCACGCGACGGCCGACACGCAACGGAGAGTCTCGACAGATGGCGCAGCCCCTCGACGGTCCCTCGTTCGGCCCCGCCACCGGCGGCCGACCCGACTCCCTCGTCGTGCTGCTGCACGGGCTGGGCGCTGACGGCAACGATCTCATCGGCCTCGCCCCCGCCTTCGCGCAGGCCCTGCCGGGCACGCTGTTCGTCTCGCCCGACGCACCGCAGCCCTGCGATATGGCGCCGTACGGCCGCCAATGGTTCAGCCTGCAGGACCGCCGACCGGCGACGATCGAGGCCGGCGTGCGCGCGGCGGCGTCGATCCTCGACGCCTTTCTCGACGGCCTGCTGGCCGGGCACGGCCTCGGCGGCGACCGCCTCGCGCTGGTCGGCTTCAGCCAGGGCACAATGATGTCGCTGCATGTCGGGCTGCGCCGCACGGCGGGCCCGGCGGCGATCGTCGGCTATTCCGGCTCGCTGGTGACCGGCAACAAGCTGCCGGCCGAGATCGTGTCGCGTCCGCCGGTGCTGCTGGTGCACGGCGATGCCGACCCGATCCTGCCGCCGAGCGCGCTGGATTTCGCCGAGGCCGCTCTGAAGGCCGCCGGCGTGCCGGTCGACGCCCATCTGCGCCCGGGCCTGCCGCATTCGATCGACGAGGAAGGTGTGCGTCTCGGCACCGCGCTGCTGGTCCGCACGCTCGGCCGGCGCGCCTGATCTGGCACACACTGGTTACGGGCTGGGGGCTGTGACCATCCGCTTACAACATGTTGTGTGCAAACGGAAAATCTTTGCGTCGGTGCACTACATCTTCTAGTGTCCGCGCGTATCGTGGTGGTTTGTAGCGAGAGCAGCGTGTCGTGCACGTCGGCCTGCGCGAATATCCGGCACTGGTGCTGAACGCGGACTTCCGCCCGCTCAGCTACTTCCCCCTGTCGATCTGGCCCTGGCAGGAAGCGGTCAAGGCCGCGCTGCTCGGCCGCGTCAACACCGTCGCCGTCTATGACCGCATGGTGCGTTCGCCGACCACGCGCATCGCCCTGCCCTCGGTCATCTCGCTCAAGGAATACGTCCGGCCCGCGAAACGGCCGGCGTTCACGCGTTTCAACGTCTTCCTTCGCGACCGCTTCTGCTGCCAGTATTGCGACAAGCGCTTCGTCGCCAACGACCTGACCTTCGACCATGTCGTGCCGCGCTCGCGCGGCGGCCGCACGACATGGGAAAATGTCGTCACCGCCTGCAGCGTCCATAACATGCAGAAGGGCAGCCGCACGCCGCAGGAGGCGGGTCTGCGCCTGCGCCGCCGGCCACGCGCGCCGAGCAACTGGGAACTGCAGGATCACGGCCGCGCCTTTCCACCGAATTACCTGCACCAGAGCTGGAACGACTACCTCTACTGGGACGTCGAACTGGAAGGCTGAGGCCGCCGCACCCTCGCGGGCGATTTCAGCACGTTTTCGGGAACCGGACCCCGTGCCGCCACGTTAGGGCCGCAGAATTGCCATCCGCCGCGTGCGGAATCGGCACTGCGAACGGCCCTGACGGGCAGTTCCCGATGCCGGCGCCTTGTCCGCGCGACGGCAAGCAAGGTCTCCCATGAAAACGCTCACAAACATCGCGATCGCCGGCCTGTGCGCGAGCACGCTCGCGGCCTGCGCCGGCATGCAGCTCGAACGCACGCCGACCGCGCCCTCCGGCGGCACGACCTTCACGCAGGGGCTCCACAGCGGCTACATGCGGCTGGCCCGCAACGAATACGCCGAGGGCGACTATCGCGATTCGGACCGCTTCGCCCTGCTGGCGGGGCGTGCCGGACGCGGCGAAGCGGTCGACCCGCAGCCCGTGGCCGAGCGCCTGCCGCCGCGCTCCACCTGGCCGGCGATGCCGGGCGACGCGGCGGCGAACGTCGAATCCGCTCGCGCACGCCTGATGACGGCGCTACCCGAAGGCCGCACCCGCGCACCATCCGAGGCGGCGCGCGCGCAGATCGCCTTCGATTGCTGGCTGCAGGAACAGGAAGAGAATTTCCAGCCCGACGACATTGCCGCCTGCCGCCGCGACTTCGAGACGGCGATGACCGATCTCGACACCGCCCTGCGCCCGGCCGCGCCGCAGCCGGCCACGCGCGCCGCCGCACCCGCGGCGACGACGCCGGCCCGCACCTTCCTCGTCTTCTTCGACTGGGACAGCGCGCGGCTGACGGAGAGTGCCCGCTCGGTGGTCGCCACGGCGGCGCGCAACGTCGGGCAGCTCGGTCGGGTGACGGTCGTGACCACCGGCCATGCTGACCGCTCGGGACCGGATGCCTACAACCTCAACCTGTCGCGCCAGCGCGCCGAGGCGGTGAAGGCCGAGATGGTTCGCCTCGGCATCCCGGCCGGCGACATCGGCGTCAGCGCGCGCGGCGAGGCCGAGACCCTGGTGCCGACCGACGACGGCGTGCGCGAACCGCAGAACCGGCGCGTGCAGATCGTCCTCAACTAGGATCGCGGGCCCGCCTCGTCCCGCCGTCGCCGCATCCCGGCGGCGGCCCGGCCGAGGGGTTCGCGCGTCAGCGCCGGGTGGCAGCGGCGGTGGCCAACACCGGTACTTCGGGCATGCTGACGGTATCGCGGATATAGGCCGCGAGGCCGCGCTCGGGCAGCGCCAGGACGGTCGTCAGCAGGCTCGACGCGTCGGCGCAGAAATTGGCGCCCTGCTCGGTGGCGCGCGACGAGGCGCGGTTGGCCAGCACGGTGACGAAGCGGTCGAGTTCGACCTGTCCCTGGCGCCCGAACTGGCGGTTGAAGTAGGCGCGCAGGTATTGCGCGCTGTCGACCATTTCAGGCCGGAAGCGGCGGATCGCGGCGTCGTACTGCATGTTGAGGCCGCACAGCAGCGCCGCGACCATCAGGTCGCTCTGCAGGACATGCATCTGGAAGGCCTCCGTTCGTGCTGCGCCAGCGACTGGTCGGCACGTGCCGGACCCGCGGCGACAAGCACGACCACGACCACCGCGGCCAGCAGGCCGAGCGACAGGCGCATCGGGCGAAGACCACGGCTGCACAATGGACCCGACATCATCCCTCCGCCGGCGGGCTTTGCCGCCATGGCAGCAGCCTAATAACGGCGCGCCACCATGCCGACGGGTATTTTCATCGCCATTCAGATACGCTCCGACAGGCGGATCGCCAGCCGTGTCGCGGCGCCGACGGCAGCATGTAGCGCGCGGTAGCCCGGCGCCTGCGCCGCGCCGTGGGCAAGCCCGGTGTCGCGATGCGCCAGTTCGTCGGCGCGGAAATCCTCGATGGTCCGGCGCAGCGGCGCCTCGCCGGCGCCCAGCGCCGCCGCCTGGCGGGCGTAATGCGCGTCGATGGTCTCCTCGACCGCCACCGTGCAGGCCATCGCCGCGCGCTCGCCGAGCAGGGCCGTGGCGGCGCCGAGGGCGAAGCCGGCGACGTGCCACAGCGGTGCCAGCGCGGTCGGCCGCACGCGGCGGTCGGCCACCAGCCGGTCGAAGGTCTCGAGGTGCCGCGCCTCCTGGTCACGCATCTCGCGGATGGTCGCGCCGACGGGACGGCGGCCGAGCACGGCAAGCTGACCCTCGTAGATGCGCGCCGCGCCGTATTCGCCGGCCTGGTCGACGCGGATCATGCGGGCGACGGCGGCGGCCGGCGACGGATCCCCCGGCAGCGGGCCGGCCGATGCGCGGCGCCTGCGTTTCGCCTTCGCCGGCGCGCGGCTCATGGTGCGGCTCCCCTGCTCGACGGGCTGGCGAGCCGCCAGATGGCGCCGAGGCATCCGCCGAGAAACAGCAGCGAGGCGAGAAAGTTCCATCCCGCCAGCGAAAGGCCGGCCAGCGACCAAGGCACCACGTCGCAGCGCACCACCGGAGTATTGAGCAACTGGTCGCGCACGGCATCGACGCTGGCGTTCGGATCGACAGCCAGGGTGCCGGCGCAGGCGGCGGTGCCGGCCCACCAGCCCTGTTCGATGCCGACATGATAGCCGGCCATGGCCGCCCCCCAGGCGAAAAGGCCGGCGGCGACGATGGCCAGCGCCGGCGCCACGACCTGCAGGCGCCTCGCCGCCGTCACCGCCAGGGCGGCGAGCGCGACGACGGCGGCGATCTTGTATGGCAGGCGTTGTTCGAAGCAGAGCGCGCAAGGGGCAAGGCCAACGACATGCTCGAAGAACCAGGCGCCGCCGAGCATCGCCAGCGACACGCCGAGAACCACCGCGGGCAGCCGCCACGGCCGCGCCGCGACCCAGGCGAACGGTCCGCGCGGCAGTGTCGTGGCGGGCAGGCTGGCCATGCCTCCTATATGGCGCGCGCCGGCCGCAGCCTACAAGACGTAGCCGACGGCGACGAAGCCGCCGGCTAGCAGGACGAGGAAGGCGATGGTGATCGGCCACATCCAGCGCTCGAAGATGCGGCGGATGATGGGACCGAACAGCCACAGGAGGGCGCAGACGGCGAAGAAGCGGATGCCGCGCGCCGCCAGCGAGGCGATGCCGAAGACCCAGAGATCGAGCGTGAACACGCCCGAAGCGATGGTGACGAACTTGTAGGGCAGCGGCGAGATGCCGAACAGCATCACCACCCAGGCACCCCATTCCGCGTACTTGGTCTCGAAATAGGCGAACTGATCGCCCATTCCGTACAGCTCGACGATCCAGCGGCCGACGGATTCGTAAAGGCCCCAGCCGATGGCGTAGCCGGCGAAGCCGCCGGCGACCGAGGCCAGGGTCGCCAGCGTCGCCAGCCACCAGGCCCGCTCGCGCGCCGCCAGCACCATCGGAAACAGCAGCACGTCGACCGGCACCGGGAAGACCGAGCTTTCGGCGAAGGCGACGAGCAGCAGCACCCACACGGCATAGCGCGAGGCGCCGGCACGCATGGTCCACAGACAGAGCTTTTCCAGCATGGCGGTGCGGGCTCGCGCAGGGGCCGCGCCCCTTAGCAGGCACGGCCGAAGCGGCGCAACGGCGACGCCCGGCTCCACCCCGTCACGTAGCCGGACGGCGCACTACTCCGCGGCTTGCTTGCGGTGGTACCGTTCGGGAATTTCGAGGCCGAACAGCCGGGCGGCGTTGTAGCCGAGGATGTTGGCGCGCGCCTTCTCGTCGAGGAACGGCAGGTCGTAGAGGCGGGCGGGCACGTCGAAGTCCCAGTGCGGCCAGTCGGAGGCGTAGAGCAGCTGCGTCGGCGCGGCGATGGCCTCGAAGGTGGCCTCCAGCAGCTTGAGGTTGGAGGTCTCCAGCGGTTGCATCGTGTAGTACATCTCGCGCATGTAGTCGCTCGGCAGGCGTTTGAGCAGCGGCGCCTCGGAGGAGCGCATCAGATACTCGTTGTCGAGCCGCTGCATCAGGAACACCACCCAGGCGAGGCCGCTCTCGATCCACATGAGCTTCAGCCTGGGGAAGCGTTCGGGCAGGCCATTGATGATCCAGTTGGTCATATGGACCATATTGGACAATACGAATGACAATGCATGCATCGAAATGAAGCGGTTGAGCTGGCGCGTGTACTCATTGTGCCAATTATGGTGGGCATGGAAGCCAATCGGCATGCCCGCCTCCTCCAGCATCGCGTAGAGCCGCATGTACTCGTTGGCGTGAACCGGCTGATAGCGTGTGCTGGTGACGAGGAAACCGACGACGCCCGGCGCGCCGAGAAAGCGCCGCACCGTCTCCTCCGCCGCCGCCGGGGTGTTGAACGGCAGGTAGAGCACCGCCTTCATCCGCGGCTCGTGCGGCAGCACCTGCTCGACGAGCCAGCGGTTGTAGGCGGTCGCTAGCTCGACCTCCATCTCGCGCACCGGATGCATGCCGAGGAATAGCAGGGTGTTGGGAAAGAACACCTGGTAATCGAGGCCGAGGGCGTCCATCGACTTACGCGACAGGATCACCTCGCGCGGCGCCGAGGTGTCGGTCACTTTTTCCTTGAGACCCTGGGCGTGCGGGATGCGGCCCCAGGCGTTCTGCCACTGCAGGCCCGGCGTGTCGTTGAGGAAGGCGCCGCGGCCGGTGCCGTCGCCAAAGGTGAAGGCGGCCTCGCGCACGGCGTCGTTCTCGATCAGCTTCAGCACTTCCGGCCAGGCTCCGCCGTCGCCGATGTGCGAGTCGACGTCGACGATGAAACGCGAGGCGAAGTCGCGCTCGACGGCCTGCCGCCGCGCGTGCGCCAGGATATCGGCGGAATCGCTGCGCTCGCCGATCTCGGCAAGGGGGAGGGGCCTGCGCTCGTTCGCCATCGGCGGCTCTCCCGCGTCAGTCGCCGTCGCGCGGGCGGTCGGCCCACATCGACAGGTCGAACAGGTTGAGGTTCACGGCACGCAGCATCTCGGTCACCAGCACCGCGACGTCAGTCGCCGTCGCCGCGTCGCGGCCAGTCAGCGGCAAGAAGGTGCGGCCCTCCTGCTCCACCTTGCGGGCGAACAGGCGGGTGCCGGCGGTTAACAGGCGCTGCACCGCCTCGTCGGGGATGGCCGCCGTCGCCTCGCCGGCGAGCGCGCGCTCGGCGGCGGCCAGAGCCTCGCCGGCAGCTTCCGACAGGCGTCCGGCGTCAGCCTCCGGTGTCGACATAGATGTCCCCGTCGCGTTCGCACACCGCTACGCCAACGAGGCGCAGCGAGGCCAGGCCGGCATGCCGGCCGGTCCGCAGGTCGAACTCCCAGCCGTGCCACGGGCAGGCGAGGTTCAGCCGGCCCTCGGCGTAGTGGATGCCGAGGCTGCGGCGGTCTGCGTCGAGTCGTTCCTCGACGCCCCGCATCACCTTGCCCTGGCAGATCGGCCCGCCCTGGTGCGGACATTCGTTCCGCCAGGCGAACAGTTCGCCGCCGACGCGAAACACGCCGATCTCAACGCCCTCCGCGGCAACCACGACACGGCCGCCGTCGGCAAGATCGGCCGTCCGGGCCACGAAAACCACCATGCCACCTCCCTGGGCGGGACCGGGTCCGCGCGCCCCGCATTCTAGGCCGACGGCGACGGCACAAAAGGCGGGAATTCCCGTTGCGTGCCCACGACCGTGGGATGACAGGCGCGCGGCGGCTTCGCTATAGTCCGCGGCGTTCGGGAGGAAAAATGCCAGTAAAAGTGGCGATTGTCGGTTCGGGGCCGAGCGGGTTCTACACAGCCGCCGCCCTGATGGAGCGAAGCGACGATGTCGAGATCGACTTTATCGAACGGCTGCCCACCCCCTTCGGCCTGATCCGCGGCGGCGTCGCCCCGGACCACCAAACCACCAAGAAGGTCTCGCGCGCCTACGAGAAAACGGCCCTGTCCGGGCCGGTGAAGTTCTGGGGCAATGTAGAGATCGGCCGCGACCTGACGCTCGACGAGCTGCGCGGCCTATACGACGCGGTGGTGCTGGCGATCGGCTCGCCGCGCGACCGGCCGCTCGGCATTCCCGGCGACGACAAGCTGGGTGTCTATGGCTCGGCCGACTTCGTCGGCTGGTACAACGGCCACCCCGACTTCACCGACCTCGCTCCCGACCTGAACACGAAGAATGTCGTCGTGGTCGGCAACGGCAATGTCGCCATCGACATCGCCCGCGTGCTGATCAAGACCGACGCCGAGATGGCCGATACCGACATCGCCGAACACGCTGCGCAGGCCATCCGTGCCGCGCCGCTGACCGACGTCTACATGATCGGCCGCCGCGGCCCGATCGAGGCCAAGTTCACCAATGTCGAGCTGCGCGAGATGGGCAAGCTCGAACAGGCCGCCGCCATCGTCGACCCGGCGCAGTTGCCGGCCGCCGTCGAGGGCGACATGTCGGACCGCGACAAGCGCCTCAAGGAGCGCAACCTCGCCACCCTGCGCGAGTTCACGACGCAGGACCCTGCCGGCAAGCCAAAGCGCGTGCATTTCGCCTTCTACACCCGGCCCGTCGAGGTGCTCGGCGGCGCCCGTGTCGAGGGGCTGCGCTGCGAGCGCACGACGGTCGACGCCGCCGGCCGATCGGTCGGCACCGGCGCGTTCTTCGACATCCCGTGCGACCTGCTCGTCGCCGCCATCGGCTACCGCGCCGACCCGGTCGACGGCGTGCCGTTCGACGACGTCGGCGGCATCGTCGTCCACCGGGACGGCCGCATCGCCCCCGGCCTCTATGCCGTCGGCTGGATCAAGCGCGGCCCGACCGGGGTGATCGGCTCCAACAAGCCCGACGGCGACCAGGCCGCGGCGCAGGTGCTGGAGGACTTCCCCGCCGGGGCCAAACCCGGCCGCGCGGCGCTGGAAAAACTGCTGATCGGGCGGGGCGTCAAATGGGTCGACTACAAGGCCTGGCAGCGCATCGACGCCGCCGAAGTCGCCGCTGCCCGGCCCGGCGCTCCGCGCCGCAAGTTCGTGCGCGTGGCCGACATGCTGTCCGCCCTCGACCAGGCGGGCGCGGAATAGACCAAGACCTTGACTTGGATGCGCAGAAGGGCACTTTTCGCGGCGGTTGGGACGGAGTAATCACCTGACGCCCGGTGGGCAGCCGGCAAGGCGGCGCGGCAACCCGTACACGGGCGGATCAATCCGACAACGGCACGATTGGCGCCACGCCGGGCGAGAGAACGGCGGGGCCCGGGCGGTCACGGAGGACGGCACAGATGGCAGACAGTGCGGCGGTTGACGAGCGCGGCGCCGGGGGGCGTCGGGAGCTCGACTCCGCGGTCGTGCGCTTCGCTGGCGACTCCGGCGACGGCATGCAGCTCACCGGCAGCCAGTTCACGCTGACGGCGGCGCTAGCCGGTAACGATCTCGCCACCTTCCCCGACTTTCCGGCCGAGATCCGCGCGCCCGTCGGCACCACCTTCGGAGTGTCGGCCTTCCAGATCAACTTCGGCGCCCGCACCATCAAGACCTCAGGCGACCTGCTCGACGTGCTGGTGGCGATGAACCCGGCGGCGCTGATCACCAACGTCGCCGACCTCAAGCCGGGCGGCATCTGCATCGTCGACACCGGCGCCTTCAACGAGCGCAACCTCGTCAAGGCGGGCTACAAGGCGAACCCGCTCGAGGACGGCAGCCTCACCGAAAAGGTGCGGCTGGTAAAGATCGACATGTCGCGGCTGACGCTGGAGGCCGTGAAACCCTTCGGCCTGTCGCAGAAGGAGGCGCTGCGCTCCAAGAACATGTGGGCGTTGGGCCTCGTCTACTGGATGTACGGCCGCGACCGGCAGGCCACGGTGAAGTGGCTGGAGGGCCGCTTCAAGGGCAAGGACGACATCCTCGGCGCCAACGTCGCCGCCCTCAACGCCGGCCACGCCTTCGGCGAGACCGCCGAGATGCCGGCCGAGATGTCGACCTTCACCGTGCCGGCGGCGCCGATCGCGCCGGGCCTCTACCGCACCGTCACCGGCACCGACGCGATGGCCTTCGGCCTCGTCGCCGGCACCCGGCTGGCCGGCCTGCGGATGTGCTTCTGCTCCTATCCGATCACGCCGGCCTCCTCGCTACTGCATGCGCTGGCGCCGCTGAAGGAGTACGACGTCCTCACCTTCCAGGCCGAGGACGAGATCGCCGCCGTCGCCGCTGCCATCGGCGCCTCCTACACCGGCTCGCTCGGCATCACCTCGTCGTCGGGCCCGGGCGTGGCGCTAAAGGGCGAGGCCATCGGCCTCGCCGTCGCCGTCGAGCTGCCGCTGATCATCGTCAACGCCCAGCGCGCCGGCCCGTCGACCGGCATGCCGACCAAGACCGAGCAGTCGGACCTCTACCAGGCGGTCTACGGCCGCAACGGCGACGCGCCCGTGTGCGTGCTCGCAGTGTCCTCGCCGTCGGACGGCTTCGATGTGGGCATGGAGGCGGTGCGCATCGCCACCAAGTACATGACGCCGGTGATCGTGCTGACCGACGGCTACCTGGTGAACGCCGCCGAGCCGTGGCGCCTGCCCGACGTGACGAAGCTCGCCCCCATCGACGTCAGGTTCCGCACCGAGGCCGAGGGTTTCCATCCCTTCCTGCGCGACCAGGCGACGCTGGCGCGGCCTTGGGTGAAGCCGGGCACGCCGGACCTGATCCACCGCATCGGCGGGTTGGAGAAGTCCTACGACACCGGCCACATCTCCTACATGCCGGCTAACCACCAGCGCATGACCGACGCGCGGGTGAACAAGATCCTCGGCATCGCCAACGACATCCCGGAGCAGGCCGTCGACAACGGCAGCGAGGGCGGCAGGCTGGCGGTGGTCGGCTGGGGCTCGACCTACGGGCCGATCAGTCGCGCGGTCGACAACATGCGCCGCGCCGGCAAGGACGTCTCGCACATCCACCTGCGCCATATCTGGCCGCTGCCGCGTAACCTCGGCGCGCTGCTCGGCAGCTACGACAAGGTGCTGGTGCCGGAGATGAACAAGGGCCAGCTCCTCACCCTGCTGCGCGCCGAGTATCTCGTCGCCGCCGAAGGGCTCAACAAGGTCAACGGCAAACCGTTCCTGATCATCGAGATCGAGGCGGCCATCGCCCGCCTGCTCGGGGAGTGACAGCAATGAACGTGCAGACCCCGCCGCAGAAGCTGCAGGCCAAGGACTACGTCACCGACCAGGAAGTGCGCTGGTGCCCCGGTTGCGGCGACTACGCCATCCTCAAGGCGGTGCAGCGCACGCTGGTCGAGCTGCAGGTGCCGCGCGAGAAGACGGTGTTCGTCTCCGGCATCGGCTGCGCCGCGCGCTTTCCCTACTACATGGAAACCTACGGGTTCCACACCATTCACGGCCGCGCCTCGGCCATCGCCACCGGCGTCAAGCTGGCCAATCCCGAGCTCGACGTCTGGGTGGTCGGCGGCGACGGCGACACGCTGTCGATCGGCGGCAACCACACGCTGCACCTGCTGCGCCGCAATGTCGATGTGCAGCTGCTGCTGTTCAACAACGAGATCTACGGCCTGACCAAGGGCCAGTACTCGCCGACCTCGCGCCCCGGCACGCGTTCGCCGTCGACGCCCTATGGCTCGGTCGACAATCCAATCAACGCCGCACAGTTCGCGCTCGGCGCCGGCGCCCGCTTCGTCGCCCGCTCCTCCGACATCCTGCAGAAGCACCTGCCGGAAGTGCTCAAGCGCGCGCACGCCCATCGCGGCGCCTCGCTGGTCGAGATCCTGCAGAACTGCATCGTCTATAATGACGGTGCGTTCAGCCACTTCACCGACAAGGGCGTGCAGGCCGACATGCAGGTGCATGTCGAGCACGGCCAGCCGCTGATTTTCGGTAACAATTCCGACAAGGGCCTGCGTTTCACCGCGGACGGCCTCGGCCTCGAAGTGGTGAAGATCGGCGAGGGCGGCGTGGCGAAGGAAGAGATAGCCGTCCACGACGAGAAGAACCGCACCCTGGCCTTCCTGCTCGCCCAGATGCAGCCGCCGTCGTTCCCGGTGGCGATGGGCGTGCTCTACAACGACCCGGCGGCGCCCTACGACGCGCTGGTCTGGGCCCAGGCCGAGACGGCGAAGAAGAAGAACGGCGAGCCCGACCTGGCGAAGCTGCTCAGGCGCGGCCACACCTGGACGGTGGCATAGGACAACCTGCCGGGGCGCTCTCGCGGCGTCCCCGTCATTCGACAATCCCCGTACGAAGACGCCGGGAATCCCGTCGCCGCGCCCTGCGACCGAACCGCGCGCCGGGTTGTCGGCCACCGGGACGCAGCCCAGAATCATTCGCGCCCGCCATCCGCAAGCGAGTGCGCCACCCTTGTCCGCGACCGTCCTCCGCGCGCCCGCGGCCGACCGCCTCGTCGGCTGGTGGCTCGTCCTGTGTGCCGCCATGGTCTTCGCTATGGTCGTCATCGGCAGCATCACGCGGCTGTCGGGCAGCGGCCTGTCGATCGCCGAATGGGCGCCGCTGTCGGGTGCGCTGCCGCCGCTGACGCAAGCCGAGTGGGACCGCGTCTTCGCCCTCTACCGCGCGACGCCGCAATACCGCGCGGTCAATTTCGGCATGACGCTGGCCGAGTTCGAGACGATCTTCTGGTGGGAGTGGCTGCACCGCTTCTGGGGCCGGCTGATCGGTCTCGTCTTCGTGCTGCCGCTGCTCGCCTTCGCCGTCGCGGGGCGCATCCGCCGCGCCGAGGCCGGCGGTTACGCGCTACTGTTCGCGCTCGGCGGCGCGCAGGGGGTGCTCGGCTGGTACATGGTGGCGAGCGGCCTCGTAGACGAGCCGCGCGTCTCGCAGTACCGCCTCGCCGCGCATCTGGCGCTGGCGCTCGTGCTCTACGTCGCCCTGCTGCTGGCGGCCCTGCGACGCCTCGCCCCTCCGGCCGACGCCGTCGCCGACGATCGCCTCGACCGCGTCCGTCGCCTGCTCGTGGCGACGCTGGCGGTCGCCGCGACGACGGTGCTGTCGGGCGCCTTCATGGCCGGCACCCACGCCGGCCTCACCTACAACACCTTTCCGCTGATGGACGGCGCGCTGCTGCCCGACGGGCTCTACGCCGCGCCGTGGTGGCGCGCGCCCTTCGAGTCGATCGAGACCATCCAGTTCAACCACCTCCTGCTGGCCGTGCTGACGCTGGCGCTGGTGCTGGCGACATGGTGGCAGAGCCGCTGGCTGGCGCTGGCGCCGCGGGCGCGCGTCGTCGTCAACGGCACCGCGCTGGCCGTTGCCGCGCAGGTCGCGCTGGGTATCGCCACCTTGCTGCTGGCCGTGCCGCTGCCGCTCGGCGTGCTGCATCAGGCAGGCGCCGTCGTCCTGCTCAGCCTACTGGTCTGGCTGTGGCACGAGTTGCTCGGCGGCCTTCGCTAGCGCCAATGGCGCAAGGCCCGCCGGGGTATCCCGGCGGGCCCTGTTCGATGCGTCGGGGACGCGCGGACGTCAAGCGGCCTTGCGCTCGATCTGCGCGGCGTGGGAGGCGCGCTGCACGGCGATGGAGCGAGGCTTCATCGCCTCCGGCACCTCGCGCGCCAGCTCGACCTGGAGCAGACCGTTGACCAGCTTCGCGCCGGTCACGTGCACATAGTCGGCCAGCTCGAAGCGGCGCTCGAAGGCCCGACCGGCGATGCCGCGGTACAGCGTCTGCACCTGCTCGTCGGCCTGCTTCGCCTTGCCCTTGATGGACAGGGTGTTCTGGTGCTGCGTGATCTCGATGTCGTCCTCGCCGAAGCCGGCCACCGCCATGGTGACGCGGTATTCGTTCTCGCCCAGCTTCTCGATGTTGTAGGGCGGATAGGACGTGCCCTCGTCGACGCCGGAAAATGCGGCGTCGAGCAGCCGGCTGACGTGATCGAAGCCGACCGTGGAGCGGAACAGGGGGGTGAGGTCGTAGGTACGCATGGTCACATGTCCTCCGTCAGAGCAACGTGTGGTACGCGTCATGGCCAACCCGCGGGTCTGGCGGGACGCAGCTTTGCGTGCGCGAGCCCTCGCTGGCACCCGTCACACGATGCTCAATTTAGGAAGGACAGGCTCCGGTTCAAGGGGCCGCGTCGTCCGGACGGACGCGCCTACTTCAGGCCAAGGCTGGCGTAGCGTTTGTTGAACTTCGCGACCTGGCCGCCGGTGTCGTTGAGGCGGTGCTGGCCGGTCCAGGCCGGGTGCGTCTTGGGGTCGATGTCGAGACGCAGGGTCGCGCCGGCCGCGCCGAAGGTCGAGCGGGTCTTGAACTCCGTCCCGTCCGTCATGACGACGGTGATCTCGTGATATTCGGGATGAATGTCCTTCTTCACGACCGGCTCCTTCGCGCGCGAAGCGCGGCTTCTAGCAGACCGGGCCGCGCCCCGCAACCCCGGGACCGCGGCCACCGGCCTGGGGC
>Ga0194132_10009196_pt1 | contig 13758 bp, 8 predicted proteins | sample TA2KigOf80mmetaG_FD_148612 | JGI IMG/M metagenome (GOLD analysis project Ga0194132, IMG submission 148612) | Freshwater microbial communities from Lake Tanganyika, Tanzania - TA2015054 Kigoma Offshore 80m | ecosystem: Environmental > Aquatic > Freshwater > Lake | place: Tanzania: Lake Tanganyika... | reverse complement strand
CCACTTCCGCGCGCTGACCTTCTTGCCGTTCAACGACGCGGTCGCGTCGGCCTCTACGTAAAAATGAGCCTTGTCGCAGGTCAGCACCGTCGAGACCGCGATCGAGACGCGCCAGCCTTTCCGGCCCATCTCCATCGTCTGCCTTACCTCGGCGCGGGCGGAGAGCGGGTCGTCGTCGTCGATGTCCAGGATCTTGTCGATCGAATGCGCCATCTCGGTGCCGATCGGGTCGATGCGGTAATGCGCGACCGGACCGAGCAAGCCGCCGCCCTTGCCGCTCAGCTTCACCGTGGTGTGGCCCGACATCGGCTCGCGCTCGATCGAGCGCCTGAGGGTCGTGCCCTCGAAGATCGTGTAGGGCGTCGGCGGCCCGTTCTCGGGCTTGCCGAAGGCCGGCAGCGACGCATCCCTGGGATCGGGCTTGCGGACCGGCAGCGCCACCTCGCTCTTGGCCGTAAAGACCGTGAGCAGCGGCGATTCCGGCGAGGGCCAGACGATCGGCCAGTAAGAGGTCGAGAGCGCGATGCGGATCTTGTGTCCCGGCGGGAAGGAATAGGCGACCGAGGGCATCCTGATCTCGACGCGCGCGCGCTTGCCCGGCTTCATCGCCGTCGGCCTGTCATGGCCGGTGCGATGGCAGAGGTTCAGCACGCCGAACGTGACGCGGGTCGAGGCGCCGTCGGGATGCACGTCGCAGAGGCGCGCGATGACATGCGCCGCCGGCTTGTCGACCGTGAGCTCCAACGTTATGACCGTCTCCCCTAGGATCTCGGTACGCGTCTTGAGCGGCGCCGTATCGAAGACGAGCGAGCGGCCGTCATCCTCGCGCTGGTCGCGCGGCAGCTCGCCCTTGACGCCGCCGCCGAGCCATTCCGGCGCGCAGAGGCCGAGCGATTGCGGCGAGCGATGCGTCAGCGCGGTTTCCTTCGCCGCCTTGGCATCGAGCGTGCCGGCATTGAGCTTCAACACTTTCGGCTTGATGCGCGGCGACGGCCAGGAGCGCTCCGCCACCCAGCGGCCGGGGCGCGAGACGTAGTCCGAGGCTGGTCGCACGGAGTCCTGCATCCAGACGCGGAGCAGCGGCTCCTTGTCGATGCCGTTCTTCTGGTCCTTCAGCCAGCGGTCGAACCAGCGCACGCAATCCTGCAGGAAGCCCATCGCCGGACCGGGCGTCGCATCCTGCGGATATTGATGGCCCCAGGGGCCGATCAGCCCGCGCCCTGGTGACGGAATCTGCGAAAGAATCCGCGGCACGGCCCGCGAGAGGTAATCGGCCCAGCCGCCGACCGAATAGACCGCAGCCCTGAAGTTCTTGAGCCGGCCGGCGGTCGAGCCCTCGCGCCAGTAAGCGTCGCGATGCGGATGGTCGAGCCAGTCCGACATCATCGGCTTGTTGGCCTCGAGCCGGGCTCGCCAGAGCTTCTCCCAATCCTTGCCGCGGGTAACCGGATCCGGCGGCATGGCGTTGAACATCAGCATGGACGAGCCCCACCACACGCTGTCGGTCAGCATGGCGCCGCCGGTGTAGTGCAAGGTCGTGGTGTACCGATCCTCGGCCGAGCAGACGGTGACGATCGCCTTCAGCGCCTCGGGCGCGCGCGCCGCCGCCTGCAATCCCGAGAAGCCGCTCCAGGATTTTCCGATCATGCCGACCTTGCCGGTGCACCAGGACTGCTTGATCAACCAAGCGATGATGTCCTGGCCGTCGTCGATCTCCTCCTCGGTCCACATGTTCTCGAGCACGCCGTCGGAGTCGCCCGAACCGCGCGTGTCGACGCGGAGGCACGCATAGCCATGGCCGGCGAAGTAGTGATGAATGGGCTGGTCGCGAAGCCGCAGCAGGTCGCGCTTGCGATAGGGCATGTATTCGACGATTGCCGGCACCGGACGCTTCTCGGCATCGGCCGGTATCCAGAGATGGCAGGCGAGCTTCGCCCCGTCACGCATCGGGATCCAGATGTTCTCTACCTCGCGGACCTTCCGCGGAAATCTCGTGACGATCCGCTCGGCCAACGTCCCCTCCCCTAAACCCTAGAAAGTGATCGGCGCGCCCTTGCGGCGCAGCACCTCGCCGCCGCGCCGGCCGGTGAGCTTGCCGTCGCTCAAGGTCAGCACGCCGTTCACCACAACATGCTTCATGCCGGATGCCAGCAGGTTCGGCTCGAAGGTGCTGGCGCGCTCGCCGAATTCGTTCGGATCGAAGACCGCGATGTCCGCGCGCGCGCCCTGCTTGAGGGTGCCGCGATCGGTGATGTCGAGCACGGCGGCCGGGAGCCCGGTCATGCGGTGCACGGCGTCCTCGGGCGTCAGCGCCTTGGTCTGGCGCACCATGAAGCGCCAGAACCAGGAGGCCCAGGTATAGGCCCCGTGGAAGACGGCGCCGGCGAGCGGCCCGTCAGGCGCCAGCGTCGTCGCATCCGAGGCCGGCATGCAGAGCGGATGGCGGAACACCGCTTCCTGCTGGTCCTCGGTATAGGTCAAGAGGATCACCATCGGGCTGCGCGGCAGATCCAGCGTCGCCTCGATGATGTCATAGGCGGCGTCATAGGCGTCCTGGCCACGCTCCTTGGCGATGTCGGCCAGGCTGCGGCGCGAATACTCGCTCATGATCGGCAGGTCGAGCAGCACGACGCGGTTCCAGTCACCGACGCTGGAGAGGATGCTCTGGTATTGCCGCATCTTCTGCCGCGCCTCTTTCGAGCGGAGGTTGGCGCGCGCCTGGTCCTTGCCGCCGCTGCCGGCCCAGGGCGGCAGCATGGTGTGCAGCATGGTAGTGCCGTAGAGGCGGGTGTGCATGTCGAAGCGGATGTCCTGGCCGGCACTCCGCGCGCTCTCCACCAGCTCGATCGAGCGCTCGAAGATGCCGCCGGCGGTGGCGCGCGGCACCAGATGCGAGATCTGCGTTCGCACATCGGCGTTGCGGCCGGTGCGGATGCCTTCCTCGATCGCTTCGAGCGACTTCGCCGCGCGGTCGCGCGTATGCGTGGCGTAGAGCCCGTCGGCCTTGCCGGCGACACGCGCGAGCGCGGTCAGCTCGGTCTCGCCGGCACCGACCTCGGTCGCGTATTCGAGGCCGGTCGAATAGCCGATGGCACCGTCGGAGAGACCCTCGCGCAGCAGGTCTTCCATCGCCCTTATATGCTCGGCATTTGCCGGCTGGTCGGAGAGGCCGATGGTCGAGAGGCGCAGCTGGCCGTTCGGCACCAGCGTGATCACGTTGACCGCCGGCTTCGCGGTGGAGAGCCGGTCGAGATAGCCGCCGAGGCTCTTCCACTCGAGCGGCACCGAGCCGTCGAAGCCATAGATCGCCTGCGGCGCCAGCTCGGGCTTCCGGATCGGGCCGCAGCCGAAGCCGCAATTGCCGATCACCTCCAGCGTCACGCCCTGGTGGACGGCGCTGACGGCGCGCGGATCGAGTAGCAGCGTGTAGTCGGAATGGCTGTGGATGTCGATCAAGCCGGGCGCGACGGCGAGGCCCTTGGCGTCGATCTCCTGATCGGCCTTGCCCTCGACGCGGCCGATCGCGGCGATCCTGCCGTCCTCGATCGCGACATCGGCGACGATTCCAGGCTTGCCGGTGCCGTCATAGACCGTGCCGCCGCGGAGAATGAGAGAGAGGGCCATTACTGTGCCGCCGTCCTGAGCGCCTGGCGCAGGCGCGTTGTCGCCGCCGCATCGACCTTGCCGCCCTCGATCGCCACGCCATAGACCTCGCGCGCGACCTGCGCTGAGACCTTGCCGGCGATGACGTCGTTCAGCACCAGCGCCGGGTCGCGCTCGCGCGCATCGCCATAGCCGCCGCCGCCGGCGGAGATGTGGCGGAAAACGTCACCCTTCTTCAGCTGCATCGCCTTCATCGGCATGGTGGGCAGCACCTCGCTCTCGCCGCCTTGGATCAGCAGGTTGCGCGACGGCGCCCCGGCCTGGCCGCGGGCGATGCCGTAGGGCGGATGGTCGCGCCGGTCGGAGCGCAGCGTGAAGACGGCGTCGTCCGCCGTCAGCCGATACTCGCGCGAGAAGGCAAGACCGCCGCGATGCTTGCCGGCACCGCCCGAGTCCGGCACCAGCGCATAGTGATTGATCTCGAGCGGCAGCTCGGCCTCGATCAGCTCGACCGGCTGGTTCGAGAGGTTGGCGGCCGGGTTGGAGATGCCCTCGACGCCGTCGCGCGTGGCGCGGGCACCCCAGTTGCCGACCATGACCTCGGTCAGCACGAAGGCCTTGCCTTTGTGACGGCCGCCGATCGAGAGCAGGGTCGGCCCGCCCTCCCCGCCCGCGATCACCTTGTCGGGCACCACCTGCGCCAGCACGCCGATGATCGCATCGAAGACGCGATAGCCGATGACGCCGCGCGCGGCGCAGGCGGCCGGCGCCAGCGGGTTGACGATGGTGCCCTCGGGGGCGCGGATCGTGATCGGCCGCATATAGCCCTGGCAGTTCGGGATGCCGGTCGAGGTCATGCAGCGGATCGCGCAGTAAGCGACCGAGTTGACCATCGAGATCGGGCAGTTGATCGCCGCCGGCACCTGGCCCGAGGTGCCGGAGAGATCGATATCGACCGCGTCGCCTCTCACCGTGACGGTGACGGCGATGCGGATCGGCTCCGGCGTATCGCCGATGCCGTCGATCCAGTCGTCGAATTTGTAGACGCCGTCCGGGATATCGCGGATCACCGCGCGCATCATGCGCTCGGCCTGATCCTGCAGCTCGTCGAGATAGGGGTGAAGGTTAGCAGCACCATACTTCTCCAGAAGGCGCAGGTAGCCGCGCTCGCCGATGGCGCAGGCGGCGAGCTGGGCCTTGAGGTCGCCCAGCACCTGCACCGGCTGGCGCGTGTTCTTCTCGATGATGCGGAAGAGCGTCGTGTTGGGTCTGCCCTGCTCGTAGAGCTTGAGCGTCGGGAGCGTCAGACCTTCCTGATGGATCTCGGTCGCATGCATCGCGGTCGAGCCGGGCGCGATGCCGCCGACATCGGAGTGATGCGCCATGGTGCAGGCCCAGCCTTCGAGCTGGCCCTGATGGAACACCGGCTTTATCACATAGATGTCCGGCAGGTGCTGGCCGCCGGAACCATAGGGATCGTTGAAGAGGAAGATGTCCCCTTCCTTCACGTCGTTGCCGTATTGCGCCAGCAAGTGGCGCATGCCGTCGGGAAAGGCGCCGAGCTGGACGGCAAGCGTCAGGCCCTGGGCGATGATCTGCCCGTGCCGGTCGCAGAGCGCGGTCGAGTAATCCATCGAGTCGCGGACAACAGGCGAATAGGCGCTACGCATGATGACCAGCGCCATCTCGTCGGCGATCGAGGACAGCGCGTTCTTCACCACCTCGAAGGTGATGGGGTCGAGGCGGCTCATACGGTCACCTCCACGGCGATATTGCCCATCTCGTCGAGCCGGGCGCGGCAGCCCGGCGGGATGACGCAGGTCGCATCGTATTCCTCGACGATCATGGGACCGGGCCGCGCCTCGCCGGCGAGATCGGATCGGGAGACCACCGGCGTGTCGTGCCAGCCGACGATGGGCCCGAAATAGGCGCGTCGGGAGGAGGAAACGGCAGCAGTGGCGTCGAGCTTCCAGCGGTCGAAGGAGCTTTCGCCCTCGGCGGCGAGCCGGCCGGTGACCTTGAGGCTGATCAAGTCGACGGGATCGCCGGGCGAGCTGTGCCCATAGGTGCGTGCATGCTCCTCGTGGAAGCCGGCACGCACCTTGGCGAGATCGATCGGCCCGGGCGCCAGCGTCACCGGCAGCTCATAGGCCTGGCCGACATAACGGAGCTCAGCGGAGCGCAACAGGGTCACGCGCGAGGTGTCGTGACCCTCGCCGGAGAACGAGTTCATCACCTCGGCCTCGAGCGCGCGCCCCGCCTCCTCGATATCGGCGAGCTTCAGCTCGTCGACCTCGCGCACGAAGGTACGGACAGCGCTGTGCTCGGTCGCCGAGACCAGCAGGCCGAGCGCCGAGAAGACGCCGGGCGCGGGCGGGATCAGTACGTCCTTGATCTCGAGCGAGCGGGCGATCTCGACCGCGGTGATCGGGCCGTTGCCACCAAAAGCAACGAGCGCGAAGTCGCGCGGATCGCGGCCGCGATAGGTGGTGACAGCCTTGACCGCGCGGGTCATGGTCGCCGCCGCCAGAGTGTAGACGCCATGCGCCGCGTCCGCGGTGGCAAGGCCGAGCGGCTTGGCGACCTCGGTCTCGATGGCGCGGCGCGCGCGCTCGGCATCGAGCTTCACGCGGCCGCCCGCGATGGCGACCGGGTTCAGGTAACCCAGCACCACCATGGCATCGGTGAAGGTCGGACGATCTCCGCCGAGGCCGTAGCAGATCGGGCCGGGCACGGCGCCGGCGCTCTGCGGCCCCACCTTGAGCGCGCCGGAGGAATCGATATCGACGATGCTGCCGCCGCCGGCGCCGATCTCGGAGACATCGATGAAGGGCAGCTTGATCGGATAGCCGCCGCCCTTGACCAGCTTGCTCGACAGGTTGATGCCGGCGCCGACCTCGTATTCGGTGGTTCGCGCCGCCTCGCCATCCTCGATCATCGCCGCCTTGGCGGTGGTGCCGCCCATGTCGAAGGAGATGACGTTGGCGCGGCCGAGGCGTCGGGCGAGATGCGCGCAGGCGATGACACCGGCGGCCGGTCCGGACTCGACGATATAGGCCGGCTTCTTCACCGCCGCCTCCGCCGTCATGACGCCGCCATTGGACTGCATGACGGTCAGCGGCGCCTTGATGCCGAGACCCTTCATCTTGCCGGCGAGCGCGCCGAGGTAAGAGGCGACCACCGGGCCGACATAGGCGTTGATCACCGTCGTGCTGGTCCGCTCGTATTCGCGGATCTCGGGCAGGATGTCGGCCGAGCAGGTGACGAAGATACCGGGCAGCGCCTTGCGCAACGCCTCCGCCACCGCGCGCTCATGCGCGGGATTGGCGTATGAGTGCAGCAAGGTCACAGCCAGCGCCTTGACCTCGCTCCGGCCCAGCGCCGCGATCGCGTCGTCGAGCGAGGCAAGGTCGAGCGGCTGCTTCACCTTGCCGCCCGCACCCAGGCGCTCATCGACCTCGAAGCGGAGATGGCGCGGCACCAGCGGCGGCGGCTTGTCGTATTGCAGGTCGTAGAGGACGGGGATGCGGAGGCGGCGCAGCTCCAGCACGTCGCGGAAACCACGCGTGGTCACGAGCGCGGTCGCAGCGCCCTTGTGCTCCAGGATGGCGTTGGTGGCGATGGTCGAGGCATGGACCAGATCGCCGATGTCGCCGGCCTGTAGGCCGAGCTCACGCAGCAGCTCGACGATGCCGACGGCGATGCCGCGGCCGTAATCGTCGGGTGTCGAGGAGACCTTGCGCGTGATCAGGCGGCCATCGGTGCCGAGCAGCGCCAGATCGGTGAAGGTGCCGCCGATATCGATGCCAACACGATAAAGAGTACGCTCCGCCATGCCGTCATTCCTCTCCTGCCGGAGAAGCTAAAGGAGGCAGACGATAAGGTGTCATTGGAAATGGGGATCGATGATGATCGACAGTGTGGATCATTTGGTTATCAGCACGCTTGGCAGCCAGGTCGAAAGCGAGGGAATGAAGGTGATCAGCAGCAGGCAGAGCAGAAGCACCGGGTAGAACAGCAGCGTGGCGCGGACCACCGGCCCCATCGGCAGCTTGGTGATGGCGCAGACTGCGAAGATGCCGAGTCCTATCGGCGGGTGGATGATGCCGAGCAGGATGGCGAAGGTCAGGACCACGCCGAAATGCACCGGGTCGACGCCGTATCCGACGACGAGGGGCCCGAAGAGCGGGATCGAGATCAGCAGGACCGGCACCGCCTCCAGGAACACGCCGAGCGCCAGCAGCGCCAGCACGACGAGCGCCAGCACGAGATACTTGCTGTCGGTGAAGGAGACCATCCAGTGCGCCACGGTCTCCGCCGTGCGCTCGGAGGTCATGACGAAGCCCATGACGCTGCCGAGGGCGGTCAGGAACATGATCAGCGCCGTGGCCCGCACCGAGTCGTCGAAGGCAGCGATGAGCCGCTTCCATGTGATCTCCCGGTGCAGCACGCCGAGCAGCAGCGTGTAGAGCACGGCGAGCACGCTGGCCTCGGTCGGCGTCACCAGGCCGGTCGTCATGCTGCGGAGGATCACGATCGGCGTCAGCAGCGCCGGGAAAGCGGCGACGAAGCTGCGCCAGAGCCGGTCGAAGGATGGCTTCTCCGGCGGCGGGAACTTCTCGATGCCGGTCTTCGACAGCGCGACATTGTTGAGCATCAGCAGCACGGCGAGCAGCACGCCCGGCACGATGCCGGCGACGAAAAGGTCGGCGATCGACACGTTCATCTGCACCGCATAGAGGATGAACATGATCGAGGGCGGGATCAGCGGATCCATCAGCGAGCTCGAGACCATGAGCGCGGCGGAGAATTCCGGGCGATACCCCGCCTTCCGCATCGCATGGATGGTGATGACGCCGATGCCGGCGATGGTCGCCAGCGCCGACCCCGAGATGCCGCCGAAGACCAGCGCGGTGAGAACGGCAGCCTGCGCCAGGCCGCCAGAGAAGAAGCCGACGAGCGCGCTCAGGAAATCGAAGATCCGGCGCGTCATGTCGAAATGGTTCATCAGATTGCCGGCCAGGATGAAGAACGGGATGGCCAGCAGCGGTACCGCGCGTACATCGGTCGCCATGTAGCGGACCAGCGTGCTGACCGGCATGTCGAGCATGAGGAGGCCGGCGATGGCCGAAAGCCCCATCACGGCGCAGACCGGCACGCGCAGCGGCATCAGCGCCAGCAGGATCAGGATCATGACCAGGGTCGCCACGGATCAGGCGCTTCCCGGTCGCATGAACGTACGACGCAGATGGATGCACTCGGTGACCAGGATGTCCGCGGCACCGATGAGGATCGGCAGCACGAAGAGCGATTCCGGCCAGTCGAGGATGCTGGTGCGGAAGAGCCCTAAGAACCGCCAGGCCTCGATGCCGACCCAGAAGACGGTGGCATGGAAGGCAATGGTCGCGAGGCGCGCAAACAGGTTGATAACGAAGCGGAGCGCCGGGCTCGCCGAGGTCGGCAGCACATCGACGCGGATGTACTCCTCGTCCTTGGCGATCAGGCTATAGGCGAAGAAGTAGATCCACATTGCCGAGAGGATCGAGACCTCCTGGACCCAGACGAAGCTGGGGCCGAAGAGACCGCGGCTGACGATCTCGATGCCGTTGACCACGACCATGATCGCGAGGAAGGCGATCGCGACTGAAGTCACCACGCGCTTGCTGACGACGAGATAGGAGCGGAGGACGCGATCCAGCGTCCCCCGCTCCGGCTCAGGTGCTGCGGCGGCCATGCCGCCGGAATTCAGCTACGGCGGATCACTTCGCCGGGATCGCCGCGGCCTTCGCCACGAGGCCCTTCGGGATGGTACCGTCGGCTTCGAGATTGGCGAGGATCGCCTTCGACTTCTCGCGCCAGGGGCCGAGATCGGGCTCGAGCACGGTCACGCCCATCTCCTTCTCGGCCTTGCCGCGCTTGTCGGTGAAGCCGCGCGTCGACTCCGCCTTGTAGGCGGCGCCACCCACCTTCGCCGCCTCGGCCAGGATCTTCTTCTGCGCGTCGGCGAGGCCCGCCCACTTCCGCTGGTTCATCATGATGTTGACGACCTGGTAGTACTCGTCGGTACGCGTCCAATACTTGCCGATCTCGGCGTTCTTGCCGTCATAGGCGATGCCGATGGTCTCGGGGCCGGCCTCGATGATGCCCTGCTTGAAGGCGAGATACATCTCGGGCCGCGGCACGACGATGGTGTTGGCTCCCAAGCCCTTCCAGGTGTCGATCGCAACCTTGGACTCCCAGATGCGGAGCTTCAGGCCGGCAAGGTCCTGCGGCGTGCGGATCGGCTTCACGCTGATCACGCCCCGCGGGTCCATCTGCCACCAGGTCCAGTCCTCGTCGAGCACGATGGCGCCGAGCGAACGGAGCTTGTCGAGACCGGGCTTGAACGCGTCGCTCTTGAGGAAATTCGCCTGATGCGCATGCGAGGTGAAGACGTAAGGCGCGGAGATGACTCGCGTCTCCTCGATCAGCGTGGTGAGGAACTCGGGATAGAGCAGATGCATGTCCTGCGTGCCCGCGAGCACGTTGCGCTGCTGCTCGGGGATAGGTCCGAGCTGGCCGGCATGGAAGACCTGGACCTTCATCTGGCCTTGAGAGAGGCGGTCGACGGCAGCAGCGAAGGCATCGGCGCCGACGCCCGAATGCGTCGTCTGCGGATCGACGGTGCCGAGACGGAAGGTGATCTGCGCCTCCGCCCGGCCGGCGAAAGCGAGCAACGCGGCCCCGACCAGGAGCCATTTCGACATGCGTCCAGTCATTCCCCGGTACTCCCCTGTTGACCTGAGCGCCGCCACCGTGGAGGCGCAATCAGACTAGCCTGACGCTCGTTCTTGTCGCGTGATTTCGCCAGTTCACGGGATAGGCTAGCGGACCAAAACGATAAGATGTAATTGGAAATAGGGATCGATGATGATCGGCAGGTTGGATCATGAGGATCAGCCTCGACCAGGTTGAGGCGCTGGTGTGGATCGCGCGCCTGGGAAGCTTCCGCGCCGCCGCGCATCAGCTCAATGTCAGCCAGCCGGCCATCTCCGGGCGCATCCGCGAGCTGGAGCGCCAGCTCGGCGGCTCGCTCTTCCACCGCGACGATTACCGCCCGCGCCTGACCGATCTCGGCACGCAGACCGTGCGCCATGCCGAGCAGATCCTGACGCTGGCGCGCTCGCTCGAGGATCATGCCGATCCGGCCAAGACCATCCGCGGGCCGATCCGCATGGGCTTCGCCGATTCCTTCGCGCTGACCCACCTGCCCGGCCTCCTGCCGAAGGTCGAGAAGATCTATCCCTCGGCCGAGTTCGAGATCGTCATCGATTTCAGCGCCAACCTGGACAAGAAGCTGCAGGCGGGCCAGCTCGACTTCGCCGTGCTGACCGAGCCGGAGCTCAACCCCGACATCGCGGTCGAGCCGCTCGAGGATCTGGAGCTCGCCTGGGTCGCCGGCCGCAGCCTCGATTTGCCGTCCAAGGCGCTGACGCCGTCGGATCTCAAGGGCTATCCGATCATCACCAACCCGCGGCCCTCCAAGCTCTACGCCACGATCAACGAATGGTTCGCCAGCGTCGGCGACCTGCCGCAGCGCCTCTATACCTGCAACAGCCTCAGCATCATGGCGAACCTCGCGGCCAAGGGCTTCGGCATCAGCCTGCTGCCGACGCAGCTGTTCCGGAGCGAGGTCAAGCGCGGCCACCTCCGCATCCTTAATGTGAAGCCGGCGCTGCCGAAGCATCACCTCGCGATCGCCTATCGCATCGATCCGGGCCGGCCGAACCTGAAGCCGATCCGCGATGTCTGCCACACGCTGGTCGCCGCCGCCGCCAAACGAAAATAGAGCGCGATCGCCTTTCTGATCGGAAAGCGATCATTGGCACCGGCGCCGCCGCGCTGGTTCGATCGAGCGCTCCAAGATACGCCAGAAGAGGACACCGCCATGGCGAGCATCGAAGCGGCGATCGACAAACTCTTCGCCGGCTTCGACGGCTCGAACCGACCCGGCTGTACCGTTGCCATCACGCACAATGCCAACACGCTGCTGCGCAAGGGCTACGGCATGGCCTCGATCGATCTCGGCGTGCCGAACAAGCCCGAGACCGTCATCCGTATCGGCTCGCAGACCAAGCAGCTCGCGGTGTTCCTCGCCTTCCTCCTGATCAAGGAAGGCAAGCTCAACTACGACGACGAGGTCCGCAAGTATCACACCGACCTGCCGGATTACGGCGTGCCGGTGAAGATCTCGCATGTCATGACCAATGTCAGCGGTATGCGCGAATTCCTCGACATGATCTCGCTCTCCGGCGCCGATGCGCGGTCGCCTATCTCGGCGGCCGAGGTCTCGAAGCTGATGCGCGGCCAGCCCGACCTCAACTTCAAGCCGAGCGACCGGCTGATGTATTGCAACACCGGCTTCCGCCTGCTCTCCGAGATCGTCGAGAAGGTCGCGGGCGAGTCGATGGAAGATCTGCTGCGCAAGCGCATCTTCGAGCCGCTCGGCATGGCGAATTCGCGCCTGATGCGGCTCGACGACGAGATCGTGCGTGGACTCGCCACGCATCACCTGCAGCAGCCGGACGGCAGCTATAAGAAAGGCCGCTGGGGCGTGCCGGTCGCCGGCGAAGGCAGCGTCGTCTCGACCGTCGATGACATGCTGGTCTGGGCCGCCAACATGATCTCGGACAATCCCAAGGTCGGCACGGCCGAGATCTTCAAGAAGATGCAGACCCCGCCCAAGTTCAACAGCGGGCGGACCAGCATCTACGCGCATGGCCTGCAATCCGCGCCCTATCGCGGTACCCACGGCATCGGCCATGGCGGCGGCGTGCCCGGCGGCCGCTCCGGCACCTACCAGTTCCCGGAGCACAAGCTGACCGTCGCCATCCTCGGCAACCTCGACAACATCTCGCCTTACATCCTCTCGCGAAAGATCGCCGATATCGTCATTGGCGACAGGCTCGCACCGCTTCCGACTGCGCCGAAGACCGCCGATCTCAAGAAGCTCGCCGGCCTCTACTGGGACGTTGCGCGCGCCGAGCCGATGGAGCTCGTGGTCGAGAATGGCGAGCTGGTCTCGCGCCTCGGCCACAAGACGCCGCTGTGGCCGAACTCCTCCGGCGGCTTCGTGCCGATGAGCGGCGTGCATGAGCAGGAGTTCAAGCCGACCGCCAACGGCTTCGAAGCAACCGACTCCGGCGTCGCGACATCCTGGCGCCGCATCGACGACTACAACGCACCGAAGACCGATCAGGAGCAGGCGCTCGGCACCTATCGCAACGAAGGCCTCGAGGCGACCTATACCATCTCGAATGGCGCCGACCGGATGCTTCTCGACATGCAGGGCGCGCTCGGTCGCAAGCGCATGGGCCTGACCCCGATCCTCAAGGATGTCTATGTCGCCTCGGCCTTGGGCCCCCGCGAATGGGGCGGCGATTTCCAGCCGGTGCTGCACCTGACCCGCGACGGCGCCAAGGTTACCGGCCTCAACGTCTCGACCGACCGCAACAAGAAGATCCGCTTCGCCCGCACCGCGTAAGCGTACTATCTCCTTGCCATTCTTGACTTAAGCCTCGCGGTCCCCGCATCCTTCGGCCACCTGAAAGGTGGGGGATCATGGCTCAGTCGGTGCTGTTCAAGAATATGGAGCTGCTCGATCCGCGCTGGAACGAAGCGCGCGGCGGCTACCAGGTGCTGACCGAGGGCGGGACCATCAAGGAGGTCTCGGACAAGCCGATCAAGGCGGCGAAGGCCGGCGTCGTCGATTGCGGCAGGCGCACGCTGATGCCGGGCCTGATCGACTGCCACGTCCATGTGATGTTGAGCGAGGTCAACATCCGGAACCTCGAGAACATCCCGCTGACACTGATGACCGCGCGCTCGGCCGAGTTGATGCGCGGCATGATCGATCGCGGCTTCACCACCGTGCGCGACACCGGCGGCGCCGATTGGGGGCTCAAAACGGCGGTCGAGACCGGTCTCCTCCCCGGCCCCCGCCTCTTCATCTCCGGCCGCGCCATCGGTCCGACGGGCGGTCACTCGGATTCGCGCCGGCGCACCGACATGGGTGCGAGCTGCGGCTGCTGCAACGCGCTGGTCCATGGCATGGCGATCGCCGACGGCGCCGACGAGGTGCGCAAGACCGTGCGCGAGCAGATGCGCCAGGGCGCC
>Ga0194132_10009195_pt1 | contig 13761 bp, 14 predicted proteins | sample TA2KigOf80mmetaG_FD_148612 | JGI IMG/M metagenome (GOLD analysis project Ga0194132, IMG submission 148612) | Freshwater microbial communities from Lake Tanganyika, Tanzania - TA2015054 Kigoma Offshore 80m | ecosystem: Environmental > Aquatic > Freshwater > Lake | place: Tanzania: Lake... | reverse complement strand
GTCGGGCCTCTTCATTCACCCCGCGACTGCGAGCCGGAGCGCGAGCTCGAACCAGGCGATTGCCCGGTCCAGCGCGTATCGGTCGAAGCGGCGCGGCGTGAATGCGACCCAGCCCGGCCCCAGGGGCGACGCGCGTGTGCCGTCGGTCCGGGCCGCCGCCGCCGCGATCTCCGGCCGGAGCCGGAAGCTCGCCGTCGACCCCTCGGCGCGGGCGAAGGCCACCCCGCCGGCGATGTACTCGATCACCGTGCCGCTGGCCCGCGCCTCGATCGAGGGATCGGCGGCCGCCAGTTCCGCGAGGACCTGCGCCAGCGTGCCCGAGACCGCCTGCCTGGCCCGCCGTTCAGCGTTGGCCGCAGCGGTCGGATCGAGCGGTTCGTCGTCGTCCTCTTCCTGCATGTCGTCAGGCCGGCGTGCGGCCAGCAGCCGCGAGCACCGCAGCGAGGTCGTCGCGGTGGTCCTCGTAATGCTCGGTCATCTCGTTCAGGAAGAACTTGAGCATCGCCGGGCTCTTGAGCCATCGTGCTTCCGGCACCACCGTCAGGTAGCCGCGGAGCTCGCCCGCGACCGTCGCCATCCGTCGCCGGACATCGGCCATGGGCAGCGCGCGCCATTCGGCATTGATCTCATCGTTGATGACGTCGCCGCGGGCCGCCCAGTCGGCGTCGGCCTGCTCCTTGGTGCGGCTCGTTTCGTTGACCGCCAACTCCCGCGCGACCTGCAGCGCCAGCTCCTGCCACGCGACGAGGTGGGCGATCAGGTCCTGCCCACTCCAGCCGTGCGCTGCGGGGACCTCGCGCTCAAGGTCGGCGTCGGACAGCGCCAGCAGCTGCTCGAACGGTCGCCAGGCTTCAAGATCGTCCTCGAGGAACGACAACGCATCCAGGTACATGGCTCCCTCTCAGCGGCCCCAGGAGATGAGGCGCTCCGGGACGATCCGGATCACCACCGGCGCCCCCTTCTCACCGTACGCCCTGGCCGTCTCGATGGGCGGCTTGCCCGGCTGGTAGCGCGGGATCTGCTCGCTCGTGACGCGGATGTACTCGCGTCGGCCCTGCGCCCCATCGATCACGGTCGCGCGACCGGTGGCGTAGAGGCCGCGCTTCTGGCGGATGTCGGCGTCCACCTCGATGCCGGCCCGACCGGTCCGGCGGATGTTCGCCACCTTGTGGTCCAGGGCCTGCGCGCCGACCCAGAAACTCTCCCCATCCCAGTGGACCCAGGCCGGCACGACGTGTGGCGTACCGTCGGGGTCGACGGTCGCCACGCGCCCCAGGTTGGGTTCGCGCATGAATCGGGCAAGCGCGGCGGCGTCCGCGGCCCAGCCGGTGGCGTGCATGACCCGATATTGCCCCGAACGGCCCAAGCGGGCCTGGACTTGCCCGCCCCGGGCGGGTTTCGCGGCAGGTAACGAATCTGTCGTCGATCGGCGGCCGTTGCCCGCCAGGCAGCGATCGGCGACCTGTGCGACAGATCCCGTCCCGGGGGGTGGCGTGCGTTGCCTGCTGCGAAGCGATCTGGGCGCGCAGGTGCAGGACCTGTGTCCATCAGGCAAGACTGTGCGTTTCGAGGACGGAATCGTTGCGCACCAGGAAACCCCGGGAGCCGCGCCGAGCCTCAGACCGCGACCGGCTCGCGGTACTCCCCGAAGACCTGTCGCAGCACCCCGCACTGCTCGCCCAGGGTGGCATAGGCGGCTGCGCAGCGCAGGAACCACGGCATCAGGTTCGTCTCGGACGATCCCGGACGCGAGGCCGCGTCGCGCAGCCCGGCCAGCGCGGCTGCCACCGCCTCCCCGGAACGCTCCAGCCGCGTCCGCTCGAGGCGGGCGAGGTGCGCCCGCAGGGACTCCTCCGACACCTGGAGCAGCGGGATCGCCAGCTCCTCGGCGTCGTCCACCCAGCGGTTCACGCCCACGATGGCCCGCTCGCCCTCGTCGACCTCGCGCTGGAAGCGGTACGCCGCATCCGCGATCTCCTGCTGCGGATAGCCCTGCGAGATGGCGGCGATCATGCCTCCCCGCCGGTCGATCTCGTCGAGGTAGCGCCAGACGGCGCGCTCGGTCTCGTTGGTGAGGGCCTCCACGAACCACGAGCCACCGAGCGGATCCACCGTGGAGGCCACCCCGGTCTCCTCCGCGATCACCTGCTGCTGCCGCAGTGCAAGCAACGCCGCCTCGGCGGATGGCACCGCCCACGCCTCGTCGTAGGCGTCGGTATGCAGTGACTGCGTCCCGCCCAGCACGGCCGCGAGCGCCTGCACGGCGACCCGGGTCAGGTTGTTGAGCGGCTGCTGCGCCGTCAACGACACCCCCGCCGTCTGGGCGTGGAAGCGCATCCACGTCGAGCGCTCGTTCTCGGCTCGATAGCGCTCCGTCATCAGCTTCCACCAGATGCGGCGGGCCGCGCGGAACTTGGCGATCTCCTCGAAGAAGTCGTTGTGCGAGTTGAAGAAGAACGACAGCCGCGGTGCGAAGTCGTCGACCCGGAGTCCGCGGGCCAGCGCGTCCTCCACGTAGGCCATGCCGTCGGCGATGGTGAATGCCAGTTCCTGGACCGCGGTGGAGCCCGCTTCGCGGATGTGATAGCCGGAGATCGAGATCGTGTTCCAGCGCGGCATCTCGCGCGCCCCGAATTCGATCGTGTCGGTCACGAGGCGCAGCGATGGCTCGGGCGGGAAGAGGAACTCCTTCTGGGCCACGAACTCCTTGAGGATGTCGTTCTGGATGGTGCCTTCGAAGCGGTCGCGCGGGACGCCGGCCTTCTCGGCGGCGACGATGTACATCGCCCAGATCGGGGCGGCGGGCGAGTTGATGGTCATCGACGTTGAGAGCCGCTCGAGGGGCAGGCCGCCCAGCAGCACTTCCATGTCCGCCAGCGACGAGACGGCCACGCCACATGTGCCGAACTCGCCCTCCGCCTCGGGGTCGTCGGTGTCGTAGCCATAGAGCGTCGGCATGTCGAACGCGACCGACAGGCCCGTCTGGCCCGCGGCCAGCAGGGAGCGGAACCGGGCGTTCGTGTCCTCCGCGGAGCCGAACCCGGCAAACATCCGCATGGTCCAGAGCCGTGACCGGTATCCGGTCGGGTGCACGCCGCGCGTGAAGGGCGGCTCGCCCGGCAAGCCGACGTCGCGGAGCGGATCGAAATCGTCCCAGCGGCCGGGCGCGCCGCGCAGCCGGTTGCCAAGATGGTCGACCGCAGTCGGGCCGCCGCCCCCGACGGCGTCGTCGGCCGCGCCCGGCTCGGTCCATGACCACGGCCCATACAGGCGCTCGATCGCGACGTCCGAGATCGTCGAGAACCGGCGCCGGCGTTCCGGCGTCCGCTCCATGGCGGGGCGCGCTCGCTGCGCCGCCCAGCGTTCTCGTCGACGGGCCCGAGTCACCGCTCGACTGTCGCACCGCGCTCCGGCGGCCCGGCCGCCCAGCGGGCCATGTCCCTCGCGACGGGCCGTCCCGGCCCCGTGCACCGTCCTTACGGAAACGCCCCTATGGAAACGCCCCGATGGCGGCATCGATGCGAGCGGTATCGACGTCCGACGCGATCACCACCTGGGTCAGCGTGTCATCGGCTGACGGCCAGACGACCACGACCTGGTGGCGGTCGTCGTTGACCAGCTGGATGCGCGTTCCGGGCCGCCCCGCAATGGTCACCGTCGAGGTCTCGATGTTCGAGGTATTGCGGCCCCGTTCGGCCGTCGCCGCATACCACTCGGCGATCCACTCGGCCCGGAGGCCCGGTGCCGAGAAGACGGCGAGTGTGCGCCCGGCGACGCCGCTATCCGACCAGGTCCCGCCAGCGAAGCGCACCTCGGTCAGGCCGTGGATCGCAAGGGTCGCGAGGTTGGCCGGCGAGCAATTGCGCCCCGAATCCAGCTTGTCGGATGCGCGTCCCTCGAGCAGCGCGGGGACTCGCGCCTCCAGGTCAGGGTAGGCGCCCGGGACGCGTCCGTCGATCGTGCAGGCGCCGGTAGGGTCGAACGACGGGGCCGGCCCGCCTGAACACCCGGCGAGAGCGACACACGCAAGCAGCCCGACGACGACCGCGAAGCGCGCGCGTGACCGCACGCGCAGGAAGGGGCTGGGCACGCGCAGAGCGTACGATGAACCGCCGAGGAGGGCCGACAGCGTGGCCGAGCGCACCGGCGTGATACCGACGTGACCACCGGGCCGGCCATCCACCGGCGGCTGCGGGCGTTCGACGACGTCCCGCCCACGGCCGACCTGGTCGTGGTCGGGGCCGGCATCGTGGGTTGCGCGACCGCCTTCTTCGCGACCGCGGCGGGGCTGCGCACCGTCGTGCTGGACGCCCGGCCGCGGCCCGCGACCCTCACGACGCCGGCTTCGACGGGCGCCTTCCGACTCCAGTTCGACAATGCCGAGGAGATCGCCCTGGTCCGCGAAGGCGTCGAGCTCTTCGGCGCGTTCGCAGAGCGTGCCGGGCTGCCCGGCTACGACATCGGCCTGCATCGGAGCGGGTACCTGTTCTGCGCCCGCGACGAGGCGAGCATCGGGCGCCAGCACCGCATGGCCGCGCTCGCGCGCGAAGCCGGTATCGACGACGTCGAACTCCTCGACGGTGACGAAGCACGCCACCGGTTCCCGTACCTCTCGCCGGACGTGCTGGCAGCCCGGTTCCGGCAGGGCGACGGTTTCCTGGACCCCGTCCGGCTCGCGTATGGGTTCGCCCTGGCCGCAAGCGGCGGCGAAGGAGTGGAACGGGTCCCCGGGTCAGCCACCGCCGCCTTCGTCTCCGGTGCCCGGGTGACGGGCTTTCGGTTGGCGGGCGATCGACTGCTCGCAGTCGAGACGGCTCACGGCGCCGTCGCGGCTCCGAACGCGGTGATCGCCGCCGGGCCGTTCCTGGGGCGTGTCGCGGGGTTGGCAGGCCTCGCGGTGGACCTGCGCCCGACGCGACGCCAGAAACTGGTGCTGCCGGACGTGCCGGAGGTCCCCCGGGAGGCCCCGATGACCATCGACGAGGAGACCGCCGCGCACTGGCGGCCGGCCTATGGCGGTGCGTTCGCGCTGATGACCGACCCGACGACTCCGCCGGACGAGCCGTCATGGAACGTCCCGACGTCTGCCGACTTCGCGTTCCGGTTGCTGGACCCAGCCTCTGCCACCGGCCTCGCCGCGGTCACGCCGTTCTGGCGAGACGTCTGGGACCGCGGCACGCCGTGGTTCCCGCAGGCGGGACAATACGAGTACACGCCCGATCGTCGCCCGTTCATCGGCGCCACCGTCATCCGCGGCCTGCACCTCAACGGCGGGTATAGCGGCCATGGCGTCATGGGCGCGACCGGCGGCAGCCGGCTGCTCCTGGACCTGCTGACCGGGCGGCGGACGGGCCCGGACTGGGCGATCAACCCGGGATCGGCGAAGGCAAACCCCTTCCGCCCTGACCGCCCACTCGATGCCCGCGAGCACGACATCCTCTGAGCGGCCGTTGCTCCGCCGGGTGCCACCTGGACCGGCGGGGCAGGTCAGGTCGAGCGCAGCTCCCCTGCCCGGCGGGGGGCGGGCGGGACCCGATGCGCCCGGACCACGCCTCGCGCATCGAGGTCGTCGCGAACGACCCGGGCCGCGGCGAGCAGCTCCGGGTCACGGGTGATGGTCCGCGTGATCCAGTCGATGTAGGACGGCTCGAAGTCCGCGATCTCGCCGAGGGTGTGGCCACGGAACTTGCCGAATTCCACCGGCAGTGCTCGCGATTCCACCAGGGCGGGCGGTTTCGGCCGGCGGAAGCGAAGCACGCGTCCGCGTTGTGCCGGCCCGGTCGGCGTCGAGGCCCGCAACTCCTGGCGCACGATCTCCGGACGCGGCAGCGGGTCGTTGCGACGCCGTGGCACAACCGGCCCGCGGTGCAGTGTCTGGTTGCGGGGCAGGTACTGCTCGGACATGTCGAGACGAGCGGTGACCGGTCGCCCCCGACGCGGACGTGGTGGACCTCCCGCACGGTCCGTCCGCGGCCCGGCGCCAGCCGGCTCGGGGGCTGCCCCCGGCGACGCGGCCCGACCCCGACGGCGAGCCTCGGTCCAGGCGGCCTCTGTCGACTTGGCGCGCCGTTCCGGGTCGCCGAGCTCGGTGTACGCGGCGTTGATCTCAGCCATGAGCGCGGTCGCGCGGCGCGCGGCCGAGGGATCGCTGCCCACGACGTCGGGATGATGCTGCCGTGCGAGGCGGCGCCACGCGACCTTGATCGCGGCCGGGGACGCACCGGGCGCAACACCGAGAACGTCGTGCGCGTTGCGTTTCGCCATCACGCCATTCTAGATTCGAGTGCCGGCCACGGCCGGCGCATCGGGGCGGACCGCTGAAGGGGCGGCCGGCCGGCCACTTGACACAAGCGCGGCGCTGACGTCCCCTACTGACCATGACGTCGCTTCGTCGCACCGGTCTCGTCGCCGCCGCCACGGCGGCGCCGGTCGCCCTCGCCTACCGATTCGCACTCGTGTATCGAGCGCGTGCCGGCCAACCCCGCCGCCACCCGCCACGCTTCACGCCGGCCGATTTCGGGCTGGCGTACGAGGCCATCGAGGTGCCGACGCCGCACGGCACGCTTCCGGGTTGGTTCGTGCCAGCCGATGGCGGCCGGCCGGGGCCCGGCGTGGTCCTTGTCCACGGCTGGGAATCGGCGCGGGACCGGACCCTGCCCAACATCCGCTTCCTGCACGCGGCTGGGTTCCACTGCCTCGCATTCGACGTTCGCGGCCACGGCACCAACCCGGCCGAGGTGCTGCCCATCAGTGTCGGCGAGTTCGGGGCAGACGCCTTGGCAGCGGTCGACGCCCTGCTCGCCCGCCCGGAGGTGACAACAGCTGCGGTGTTCGGCCACTCGATGGGCGGCAGCGGCGCAATCCTTGCAGCCGCCAACCATCCGCGCGTGGCGGCACTGGTGAGCGTGTCAGCGCCGTCCGATCCGAACCGACTGACCCGCCAGACGTTCCGCCTGGCGCGCCTTCCGATCCCGGATCCATTCGCGTCTGCGCTGGCGTGGCTCACCACGAAGGTGTACCTGCGGCCACGCGGGCACCGTGTCGAGGACGTGAGCGCGCGTGCGGCCATCGCGCGCTACCCGGGCCCGATCCTCCTCGCGCATGGTGCGCTGGACCAGATCATGCCGGTGACGCACCTCCACCGCCTGGCATCGGCCGCCGGCGACGCTCGACGGCGTTCCGGGCTGGGGCCGCTGGAGGTCCACGTGGTCCGCGATGGGCAACACAGCTGGCTGCACGAGCACGCCGGGTTCCGGCGGTCCGTCGCGCGGTTCCTGTCTGATTCACTCGGCGGGCCGTTCCATCCCGACGAGGCAGCCGGCCGGGCCGAGCGCGCCGAGGCCCCGCGGTTGCCCGAGGTGATCGATCGGTTCAGCGCCGTTGACGAGGCACCCGGCGCGGCCTTCACGATCGGCCAGTTCGCCGGCGCTGTCCCGCTGCGGGCGACGGGGTCGAATTCGGAGTCGAACGCGGAGCGGGACCCGAAGCCTGCGACCTGACCACTCCAGGCCCAAGGTGAATTTCGTCGTAGCCCGCCGGTTCCGGTGGCGGCCGCGCATCCGGGGTGATCGCGGGCGGCTCAGCCGCGTGCGTCAGGGCGCCTCGAGGCGCTTGCGCAGGTAGGTGGTCACCGTGCTGTCGTAGCCGAGCGACTCGTAGAGCCGCTTGGCCTCGACGCGGTGGCGGCCCGCGGTGACCTCCACGAACGTCGCGCCGGCCCGCGCGCCGACACGCTCGGCCTCGTCCATGAGCAGCCGGCCGACGCCGCGTTCGCGAACACCCGGGTCCACCACGAGCGCGACGATGCGCACAAACGGCTCGTCCTGCTCGAAGCGCGGCACGACGTGCAGCGCGATGAAGCCGAGGACCTCGCCGCCCAGTTCGGCCACCACAACGCGCGAACCCGGTGCCCGGAAGCGCTCCAGTCGCTCGGCCACGCCGCTCGCCCCCACCGGGAAGCCCTCCTCGGTGAACAGGCTGGCGATGCGCTCCGCGTCGGCCGACATCGCCGGGCGCAGGCTGACGGTGCCGCGCTCGGTCATCGGCGGATGGTAACCGACGGGTCGCGCCGGCCGGCGCCGGCCCCCGAACAGGCGATCAGGTGGGGACCGTGGACCGCTCCGGGATCGAGAAGTGCGCTGGGGTCGAACGGACCAACGCTGACCGGCGAGGCGCCGTGGGGCAGGCAACCGTCCGGGGCCGAAAGGTAGAGCGCGGCGGGGACTTCCCCCCAGCGCGCCAGGGTCGCGGCAAGCCTCGCCTCCGTGTTCGGCTCGAGAAGCACGATCGGACCGTCGCCGACGAGCGCCGCCCTGGCTCCCAGGAGCCGGTCCGGCATCAGGTCGACCACGGACCGGCCGAACTCCTGTGCCGCGCGCTCGAGGTCGACGGTCGCCCAGCCGATCGCGAGCAGCCGCCCGAGCCCGTTCGGATGCTCCGGAACGGCCGCCACGCCACTCGGTGCGGGCGCCTCTGCCACCTCGAGGCGATCGCCAGTCGGCGATCGGACCACCGCGAGGTCCGCCACATCGAACTGCAGGTTCGCGACGTCGAACCCGATCGCTGCGAGCCGGCGTGTCGCGGCGGCCGGATCGGGCGTCCGCCAGCGGAGCATGATGTGCGCGGCGGGACTCATTTCGGAGAGAACCCGGCGGTAAACCGGGCGCGGGCGTTGCGCGTATGAGACTCGGGACGTTCCCGCTGTCGCGCCTCGCCTCGAACCGACACCAAGGAGGACCAACGAATGCGTCTCACTCGACTGATGGCCCCCGTCGCCGCCGCGGCGTTCCTTGTTTCCGCGTGCTCGGGGGTGGCGCGACGCCAGCGCCGACCGCGGTTCCCAGCGCCGCGCCATCGGCCGCCCCGTCGGCAGCAGGCGGCGAGAGCGAGGTGCTGATTTCCGGCTTCGCCTTCGTCCCGGCCGAACTCTCCACGAGCGGCGGTAGGGTGACCTGGACCAACAAGGATGACGCCCCCCACACGGTCACGTTCGACGACGCCTCGATCGCCAGCAGCGGGAACCTCGCGAAGGGCCAGACCTTCTCCGCAACCTTCTCCGGCACGGGCACGTACGCGTACAAGTGCACCATCCATCCCAGCATGACGGGCAAGGTCACGGTCAAGTAGCCCTGGTGCCGCCATGATCGGCCGGAGTCCGGAATGCGTGGCGGAATGCCCGATCCCGGCTGAGCCCGCACCCGGCGTGGTCCAGCCGCAACGTTTCGACGCCCGTACGTGTTCTTGGAGTCGATGAACGATCGGTTGGCGGTGAGCCTTGCCGGCGACCTCGATGGCAGCTTCGAGCAGCTCGTCCGCGACCACCAGGATCGACTCTATAGCCTTGCGCTGCGCTATCTCGGGGATGCGTCCGACGCCGAGGAGTTGACCCAGGACGCCTTCGTGCGCGCGTATCGCGCGCTGGCCGGGTACGAGCCACAGCGGCGGCGCGAACTCCAGGTCCGGCCCTGGCTGTCAACGATCGTGCTGAACCTGTGCCGCAATCGAGCCCGACGGGTCCGCCCTGCGCAGGTGGACCTCGACGGGCTCGACGCGGTGGCGACCCACGCCGTCCAGGGCCGGAACGGCGCGGCAGGCCAGCCGGAGACCCACGCGCTGCTGCGCGAGGACGCCGAAGTCTGGGCCCGCCGGGTGCGGGCACTCCCCGCTCGCTACCGCGAGCCGCTCCTCCTGCGCTACGTGGACGATCTGGCCTACGCCGAGATCTCGACGGCACTGGGGATCCCGGAGGGCACGCTGCGCGCCCAGGTCCACCGCGGCCTTGCGCTCCTGCGGTCGGCATTGGAACAGGAGACGGCGGCCGCCGGACCGGACGGTGCGGCCGGCCGAAGCGCACTCCAGCTCGCGGAGGTGGCCCTGTGAACGTGCACGTTCTGGACGACGGCGCCATCGAGCGGACCCTCGAAGCGCTGCGCGCCGAAGCGCCGGCCGGCTTGCTGGCGCGCACCATGGCGACCGCCGGCCTTGCCGACGCGTACGCTCCAGTCCAGTCCCCCATCGGCCCGGTGCTGGTGGCCTACAGCGCGCACTGCGTCTCGGCGGTCGGCCTCGCAGAGAACGCCGCCTCCTTCGAGATGCGCGTGGCTGCGGAGCTGGGGCGGCCCGTCCGTCGCGTGGAGGCGTTGCCGCCCGACCTGGAGCGGGCGGTCGAGCGACGCCTCGCCGGAGACCGCCGCGTCCGGGTTCCGTTCGACCTGCGCCGCCGCTCGCCCTTCGAGCGGGCCGTGCTCGAGAAGGCGCTGGAGATCCCGACGGGCGAGGTCCGACCGTACGCCTGGATTGCGGCCGAGATCGGGCGTCCGCGCGCCGTCCGCGCCGTCGGTACCGCCCTCGCGCGCAATCCGATCCCGCTCCTGATCCCGTGCCATCGCGTGGTCCGCAGCGACGGCATGATCGGGAACTACTCCATGGGCGGACCGACCGTGAAGCGGGCGGTCCTGGAGGCCGAGGGAATGGACGTCGAGGCGTACGTGTCGGAGGCCGAAGCCGGCATCCGGCTCATCGGCTCCGACACCACCAAGGTCACCTGCCTGCCCACCTGTCGTCACGCGCGCCGGGTGATGCCGCGCCATCGCGTCCGCTTCGGATCCCTGGCGCAGGCCCTCGCCGCGGGCTACCGGCCATGCCGGGTCTGCCGGCCGATCTCCCTGGCCGCGTGAGCCGCCCGTCGCACGTCGCGTCCCGGCCGCGACCAAGCCGAACCCATCGCAGGGCGTGACGGCTCGCTGGGCCGCGCTCCTCGCGCTCTATTTCGTCTGGGGCTCCACCTTCATCGCGATCGCGGTGGCAGTGCAGACCATCCCAACTTTCCTGATGGCGGGGGGCCGGTTCGTGGTCGCGGGCGCGATCCTGCTGGCCTGGGTGACGCTGCGAACCGGTGCGCTGCCGCGGGTGACGCGCCGCGAGGTGCGCGACAGCGCGATCGTCGGGGGCGCCCTGTTGGGTGGCGGCATGGGCCTGGTGGCGTGGGGCCAACAGACGGTCCCAGCCGGCATCACCGCGCTGCTGATCGCGCTGATGCCGGCCTGGCTGGCGGTCTTCAGCTGGGCCCTCCTCGGTGAGCGGCTCCGGCCGATTGTCGCCGTCGGCATCGGGCTGGGCTTCGCCGGGGTCGCGATCCTGGTCGCACCGACCGGCACGGGCGAGCCAACGAACCCGGCAGCCGTCGCCGCGCTGCTGTTGTCGCCGGTCTCGTGGGCACTCGGTTCGCTCTTTGCGGCGCGTCGGGCGAGGCTGCCACGCAACGGGCTGGTCGCAAGCGCAGTCCAGATGCTGGCCGGCGCGGTCGTCCTGGCGCTCATGGGCGTGGCCACCGGCCAGTTGGGTCGGCTCGATGTCAGCGCCTTCAGCACGGCGTCATTGGCCGGGGTCGCGTACCTCGTCTTCGTCGGGAGCCCCGTCGGCTTCAGCGCCTATGGCTTCCTGCTCCGGACCGCGCCCTTGCCGCTGGTCTCGACGTATGCCTATGTGAACCCGGTCGTGGCGGTGATCCTGGGCGTGATCCTGCTCAACGAACCGCTCGGCGAGCGGCTCGTGCTGGGCAGTGCCGTGATCGTCGGTGGGGTGGCCCTGATCGTGACCGCTCGCTCGAGGCCGAGGCCGGCGCCGGGGCCGCCGGCACCGACGAGAGAGCCCGGGCCGTGGCCTTGATGGTGGCGACGGAGATCGTCACTGCTTCGGTGTCGCCTCCGCAAGCACTGTTCGCGACGTCCGCTTCGCCAGGAGCATCACGGTCACCATCGGGTTGATCCCGAGGGCCGTCGGGAACAGCGAGGCGTCAGCGACGTAGAGGCCGCGGATGGTCCGATCGCCGGCGATGCTGGCGGGAGCCCACCGCACGCGGCCGTCGGGATCGACCGGGTGGAGCGACGGGACGGAGCCCATGCGCACACTCCCCATCTGGTGGGCTGACATGACGAGCGTCCGGCCCGGAGCGAAGTCGAGACGCTCCAGTCGGCGACGGAATCGCGTCCAGTCCCGTTCCGCAAGGGGCAGGACGCCGGAGGCGGCGGCGGAGCCTGCCGACCATGCCGTCGCCGGCTCGCCCGGCACGACGATTGCCTGTGGCCCGCTCGCACGCATGATCTCGGCGGCAGCGATCGCCCCCGCGCTCAGCCGCCGTGCCGTTTCGGGCTGGATCGGGTAGATGATGCGGTCGCGGCCGCTGCGCGTCTGGCGGATGCTCCCCCAGTCCGGGTCGCGCGGAATCGCAAACAGCGGTGCCAGGTGGGCCGCACGGCTCATCAGCCCTGCGAAGCGGGCTCGGCCCTCCCATGGCATGGCGAACGCGATCAGCCCCGGATGTGCGGGCGCAGATTCGATTGTGAAGGCGGCCTCCGACCCGCCGCCGACGAATGCGCGGGCCGCCTGCAGCGTCCCGCACCACATCTCGATGCGTTCCTCGAACAGGCCCGCCACGACGGTCACGGGATGAAGGCGCAGGAAGTGCCCCAGCGAAGGATGCACGACCCCCGACCGCGCCAGCAGGCCCGGGGTCCGCAGCGCGCCAGCGGCAACCACGACCTGGGGCGCACGCACCCGCAGGGCACGCACCGTCCCGTCGGCCAGGCGGACATCGGCCTCCGCGCCCTGCGCCTGCTCCCGCCAGATGAGGAGGCGCCGGACGACCGCGTCGGGGACGATGCGAGCTCCGTGCCGCCACGCATCGGCGAGGTGCACCCGGAGTGTCGACCGCTTGGCGCCGCGGGGGCACCCGAACGTGCAACTGCCGCAATCGCCGCAGCCCAGCGCAGCACGCTGCGTCGTGTCGGCCGCGAGCCCCAGCGATGCCGCGCCGTCCAGCAGGAGCCTGTCCTTGGGCGGCACCGACGGCGGCGGTGCGAACCCGAGTTCTCGCTCCAGGAGCACAAGGTCGCGGTTTGCCCCCGCGCCGTCGAACCCTTCGAGACCGTGCCGGATCGCCCATTCGGCGCGCAACTCCGCCGAGGGTGGCAGGCAGGTCGCCCAGTTGATCGTCGTTCCTCCGCCGACGCCGGTCCCGGCCAGGATCGCAATCCCACCGTCGCCGGTCGTCGTCACGCCGCGATCGAGTGCCAGCCGGTCGAAGGCGGTCACCTCGTCGCGCGGGAGGGTCGCCTCGGTCAGGAGTGGACCAGCCTCCAGCACCACCACGCTGCGGCCGGCCGCTGCCAGTTCGCGCGCCACCACGCCGCCGCCTGCCCCGGACCCGACGATCACGACGTCCGCCTCGATCTCCATGGCACCGCGGTCTCCCGGCGCGGGCAGCTCGAAGGCAAGGATCGGCGTCGGGTCGGGGGCGACAGGCTCGAGCGCGGGGACATAGCCCATTGCGGTGAGGCGCGGGTTCAGCACGCCGGCGGCCGTCGGCTCGGCATGGGCCTGGAACGCGAGCACGCGCTTGAGGGCCTGGTAGCCGGCCCGTCGGGCCCGGATCCGTGACGTCGCCCAGCGGCGAAGCTCTCGCTCCCGGCCCGCCTGATCGAGCCGCGAGAACGGTCGCCACGACCCGCCGAACAACAGGCCCAGGAGCGGCATCTCCATGAGCCACAGCGCGACGCGCAGGCGCGTGACCAGCGACGGGTCCAGGCCGAGGTCCAGGCGTACCGCCGCGGCGACGGCGAGCCGGCGGTCGCCGCCCACGAGCGTTTCAGCGACCCGCGTGAGTGTCTGCAGCTCCCGACCCAGCCATGCTCCGGGCACCCGCTCACGGGGCCGGAAGCGCTCTGCGATCCCGCGGCGGACCCGCCCCTCGCTCATTCCCGC
>Ga0194132_10009191_pt1 | contig 13770 bp, 11 predicted proteins | sample TA2KigOf80mmetaG_FD_148612 | JGI IMG/M metagenome (GOLD analysis project Ga0194132, IMG submission 148612) | Freshwater microbial communities from Lake Tanganyika, Tanzania - TA2015054 Kigoma Offshore 80m | ecosystem: Environmental > Aquatic > Freshwater > Lake | place: Tanzania: Lake... | reverse complement strand
TTGAGTTCAACGTGTACCTCAAGGCCAAGCGATGGTTCGTACTTGGCAACGACCTCTTCGTAAGTAAGAGCCATTAGCGGAGCACTAAATCTGGAATTTGATGGGTAAGTGGTCCATTCCATTTGGGATTCAACTCGCGCTCCAAAGCGCCACCCACTAGGTAGAGCCGATCATCTTTCATTGCCGGCGCGATGATCTGGAAACCAACGGGTAAACCGTCCGAGAGTCCAGCAGGCAGACTCATCGAGGCAACTCCCGCGAGGTTAACTGGAATGGTCGCGACATCGCTTAGATACATCGCAACTGGATCATTACTCTTCTCGCCGATCTTAAATGCCACCGTTGGCGTAGTTGGTGAAACCAGAACATCCACTTTCGAATATGCAGCCGCGAAGTCACGAGTAATGAGCGTACGGACTTTTTGAGCACTTCCGTAGAACGCATCGTAATAACCAGCCGACAGCGCATACGTTCCTAAGATGATTCGTCTCTTGACTTCATCACCAAATCCAGCATCTCGAGTAAGGCTCATTACCTCTTCTGCGCTCTTGGTGCCATCGTCTCCAATTCGAAGGCCATAACGCATCGCATCAAATCGAGCCAAGTTTGATGATGCTTCGCTTGGAGCGATTAGATAATAGGCACCTAGAGCGAATGTGAAGTTAGGGCAAGAGACTTCAATAATCTCTGCACCTTGAGATTCCAAGATTGCTAACGACTCTGCGAATCTCTCGGCAACACCTTTTTCGTATCCCTCTCCACTAAGCTCTTTGACGACTCCAATTTTCATTCCCGTTACATCAGCGCGTTGCGCCGCTGCAACGACATCGGGTACTGGCGCGTTAATGCTTGTTGCATCTTTGGGATCGTGGCCTGCAATCACCTGGTGTAAAAGTGCAGTATCAAGGACTGTTCTGGCGCATGGTCCGGCCTGGTCCAAACTGGATGAGAAGGCCACTAAGCCATAACGAGAGACGCCACCATATGTGGGTTTCACGCCCACCGTTCCAGTGACTGCTGCTGGTTGGCGAATAGAGCCGCCGGTATCCGTTCCGATTGCAAGTGGCGCTTGGAATGCAGCAAGCGCTGCTGCAGATCCCCCGCCAGATCCCCCGGGTATCCGATCGGTATCCCACGGGTTGCGAGTTGGACCATAGGCAGAGTTCTCCGTTGAAGAGCCCATCGCAAATTCGTCCATATTCGTTTTTCCGAGAATGACCACGCCTGCATCTTTCAACTTGGTGACAACTGTTGCGTCATAAGGTGGTCGCCACCCCTCGAGAATCTTCGAGCCACAGGTAGTAGGAATTCCTTTTTGTGCAAGGACATCTTTGAGCGCAAGTGGCACACCGTGTAGCGGAGATTTCGTAGAGTTTTGATTCTTATCAGCCATCTCCGCTTGCGTAAGAGCCCCTTCAGAATCAACGTGCAAGAACGCGTGAATCAACGAATCAGTCTGAGAAATTTGATCAAGATGTGCTTGGGTCACCTCACGCGAAGATACTTCTTTTCTTGCAATGAGTGCAGCTAACTCTGATGCGCTCTTTTTGATGAGATCGCTCATGCTTCTTCACCCAAAATCTGCGGAACTCGAAAGCGTGACTCCTCGCTCGCTGGCGCACCACTCAAAGCCTCATCAGGAGTAAGACTTGGCACAATTACATCAGGGCGTGTGACGTTAGTGATTTCTAATGGATGCGACATCGCTGGGACGTCAGCTCCGGCCGCCTCTTGAACGACTGCAACAGCATCGAGGATGACATCAATCTGCCCCGCTAAGTCTCCGAGTTCTTCCTCGCGAAGGGTGATTCGAGCGAGCGCAGCGATACGCGCTACCTCATCGCGTGAAATTCTGGCCATACCGCAAAGCCTACCTGCGAATCTGGCCCGTTCCGGTCACGATCCAGGTGGTGGTAGTCATCTCCTCGAGCCCCATCGGGCCGCGCGCGTGCGTCTTTTGATTCGAGATTCCAATTTCTGCACCAAAACCCATCTCCTCGCCATCAGTAAACCGAGTTGATGCATTGATCATGATGGCAGCCGCGTCCATTTGATTGATGAAATTCTCAATCGTCTCTGGATTTTCAGAGATGATAGCTTCGGTGTGATTGGTTCCATATTTGCGAATATGTGCTGCGGCCTGATTCACATCATCCACTACTCGAATGTTGATCTCGAGTACGCCATATTCGGTTGACCAGTTCTCCTCTTGAGCAAGGGTGGCATCAATCCCAAGACTTTGGGCGATTGCCAGAGATTGGGAGTCTGCATGAATCCGAACTTTCTCTCTATCGAGCGCCTCAAGTGCTGTTGGCAGGAATGTGTCGGACACATCTTTATGAACAAGAAGCGTTTCGGCAGCGTTACATACGCTTGGACGTTGACACTTAGCATTAATTAATATCGGTAACGCTTTAGCTAAATCTCCATCCTTATCAACATACACATGGCAGACGCCAGCACCAGTCTCGATTGTCGGAACTTTCGCCTCATCGACGACAGTGCGGATCAGAGCGGCGCTTCCTCGAGGGATGACAAGATCAACTAAGCCACGAGCATGTAGCAGCTCTGTGACGCTTGAACGATTTGCTGAGGAGACGAGTTGAATCACATCTGCTGGCAATCCAACGCTTGATACTGCATCACGCATAATAGAAACGAGAATCTCATTTGATTGTGCTGCACTGGATGATCCACGAAGCAACGCACAGTTGCCAGATTTCAAAAGAATCACAGCAGCGTCAACGGTGACATTGGGTCGCGCTTCATAGACCATTCCCACCACACCAAAAGGAACAGCCACCTGTTTTAAATGGAGACCGTTCTCTAGTGTTCGCTCTCTTTTGATTACTCCCACCGGATCGGGCAGGGCTTTAATCTTCCGCGCACCACCTGCGATACCGGCAATTCGAGCGGGATTAAGCGTTAGGCGATCGATAAGTGATTCCGAAATTCCTTCACCACGCGAACGGAGAACATCCTCGTTATTAGCGGCGAGAATCTCATCTTGTCGCTCCAAGAGCGCGGCAGCAATTGCTTCGATTGCGCTATCTTTTTGAGCACGCGACGCATGCGCTAACACGAGCCCAGCAGCGCGTGCAGCTTTCGAAAGCGGCTCAATCATGGCTGACAGCCTAACCAATCAGCGCTCGGATAGGCTTACTAATATGTTCCTTCTCCGCTGGTTGCGCCGTGTGCTCCTCTTTACTCTTGCGCTCTACTTACTTCTCTTTAGCTTCACGAGGCTGATTCACTATCCAGAGCCAATAGCCGCAGCCCGGTTGGGTTTTGCCCCTGCCCATGCCACACCGAAATTGATGCCAGCCCACTACATTCCACCATCTGATAACCCGCGGGTATGGAACAACGCACAAGAATCGCTACCTGAAAAGGTTTCCTTCAAGGGAAATGAGATTGCTTTTCAGGACTTCTTAGATCAGAGCGCAGCTAATGCATTTATCGTTCTGCGTAACGGTGTCATGAGTTACGAGTGGTACAAAAAAGGATTTGATGAGAAATTCCTCTTTCCTTCCTATTCGGTCTCCAAAACTTTAACCTCCATCATGATTGGGCAACTTATTGAGGATGGAAAGATAAAAGAAAGCGACAAGTTCGTTGATTTCTTCCCAGAGTTCAAGAACGAGAGCTCTTTCGACGAGGTAACAATCAACCAGCTTCTCGATATGCGCTCTGGCGTGGGAGTCTCCGAAAATTACCCATCCGGGCCTAGCGGTTGGGGCGTAGCAATCGCGCAAATGTATGCATCGACTGATTTGCACTGGTTTCTTGGAAGCAACCGCAAGATGGCATTTGAACCAGGTTCGGACGCTGAATATCGAAGCGTGGACACGATGTTACTGGGAATGATTATTAAGAAGGTGACTGGAGAGCGAGTAGCAGATTACTTCGCTCGAGAGATCTGGCAACCCATCGGCGCTCAATATGGCGCTACGTGGAATGTCGATCGGCTCGATGGTCAGGAGAAGGCCTTCTGTTGTTTCAATGCCGCCGCTCGAGATTATGCATTGGTTGGTCAATTGATTCTTGATAATGGAGTTACATCGGGAACTCAAATCATCCCATCGCTCTGGAATAACAGATTAGCCACTCCAGTTGTGACTCTAGATCGGAATTGGGGCTACGGTGCGCAGATTTGGCATCCCTATCCAAATACGCTGATGCTGTTGGGCTTACATGGCCAACATGTTCTGGTGGTCCCAGAGAGTAAAACTGTTATCGTTAAATTGAGCGATGATTTAGATAGCGAAAATGAAGGTCCAGTCACCAAAGTTCTCTATGACCTCGCGTTACGGAGATAGTTGCTTGCTAAAGCAGAGGTAAATCTGAGTTAAATTAGAGTTAGATCATCGCGATGGACAAGTTCGCGCTCATATTCGGCGCCAAAGGTCGCTGCGAGCTCCTTCGTGCTTTTGCCAAGTAATTGTGGAATCTCATCGCTATCAAATGCCACCAAACCGCGAGCAATTACTTTTTGCGAATTGTCTAATAAATCCACAACATCTCCAGCAGCAAAATCACCGGTTACCGAAGTAACACCTGCGGGCAACAACGATGTTCCTCGTTCCAAAATCGCCTTTGCTGCGCCCGGATCGAGGGTGAGTGAACCTTTAGGCATCGATGCATGAGCAATCCAGAGCGCCCGTGAAGGTGCGCGATGGGAGCCAGCATGGAAAATCGTGCCCACTTCCTCGCCATCTACTGCACCTTGAACATTGGCTAGAGAGGTGAGTACCACTGCAATCCCAGCGCTCGTAGCAATTCGAGCAGCCTCAACTTTCGTTGCCATGCCTCCACTGCCAACTCCAGAATTTCCAGCGCCACCAAACTCTGCGCTATTGAGCGCAGCGAAATCGGAGACTTCAGGAATTCGCTTAGCATCTGGAGATGATGGCGGCGCGTCGTAGAGCGCATCAATATCAGAGAGCAACACCAGAAGATCTGCCTGCACTAAGTGCGAGACTAATGCAGCCAAGCGATCGTTATCACCGAAGCGAATCTCCGAAGTTCCAACCGTGTCATTCTCGTTGATTACTGGAACGACTCCGAGCGCAAGTAGGCGATCGAGCGTACGTTGCGCATTTCGGTAATGGCTACGACGAACGATATCTTCGCTAGTGAGCAAGACCTGAGATGCAGTAATCGAATGGCGCGCAAATGATTCGGTGTAGCGGTGCATCAATAACCCTTGACCTACCGATGCTGCTGCTTGTTGAAGCTCAAGTTCTTTAGGGCGAGATTTCAAACCCAACGCTGCTAGCCCAGCCGCAATCGCTCCTGAGGTGACCACTAATACATCAAGACCACGCGCTTTCGCACTCGCAACTGCATCTACTAATCGATCTACTGCTGCGCTATCAAGACCAGACCCTGCAGCACCTGTAAGTGATGAAGAACCAACTTTGACGACGATTCGCTTCGCACGGCTCACTTCACTGCGCATCGTCCTCACTCCAATCATCCTCTGAGGCGCTATTTTTATGTAAGCCTAACTGCACACTCTCTACTCGGACATCGTGTCCGCGACGAGTATGGAAGTGCTCGACGCCGGCTTCGATTGTGGGCTCCCACTCAAAGCGGGTGGCATCCTCCCCATCGCCAATCATCACTTCACATCCAGGCTCAGCGCCAAGTTTGAAGAGCTCCTTCTCCACACCTAGTCGCGCTAGGCGATCTGCCAGATATCCAACCGCTTCCTCATTACTGAAATTGGTCTGGCGAACCCAACGCTCTGGCTTCTCGCCAGTAACAACAAAGCGACCATTCTTCTCTTTGCGCACGGCAAAACCGAGGTCATCGACAGCCTTTGGACGCAAGACAATTCGAGGCGCTTCGACGCTCTCTTCAGGCTTGCGATTGATGAGGGAGGCCATTGCATACAGTAATTCGGTAATCCCTTCTCGGGTAGCCGCAGAGATTGGATAGACCTCGAGACCTCGAGCTCGTAGATTCTCGCTCACCATCTCAGCCATGGCGCGTCCATCAGGTAAATCAATCTTGTTCAACGCAACGATTCGCGGACGATCGTCTAGCCCCCCATAGGCTTCAAGTTCCCGTTCGATGACTTCAAAATCATGAATGGGATCTCGATCGCTTTCGAGCGTGCCGCAATCAAGAACATGTACTAGCGCTGAGCAGCGCTCAACGTGGCGTAAGAATTCAAGGCCAAGGCCTTTTCCTTCGCTCGCCCCTGGAATCAACCCGGGAACATCGGCAACAGTAAATCGATGGTCACCAATGTCGACCACGCCAAGATTTGGGACCAATGTAGTAAATGGATACTCAGCAATCTTGGGTCGCGCTGCTGAGATTGCCGCAATTAACGAAGACTTACCGGCAGATGGGTAACCCACCAAGGCGATATCTGCAACGCTCTTGAGTTCAAGGGTTAATTCAATCTTTTCGCCAGGTTCGCCCAATAGGGCAAAACCCGGTGCGCGACGCCTGGACGATGCCAGCGCTGCATTTCCCAATCCCCCAGCGCCACCGCGAGCAACAACAAAGCGAGTACCTACTCCGAGTAGGTCGGCGATGATATTTCCATGTGAATCACGGAGCACAGTTCCTTCAGGAACCGGCAGCGTTAGATCTTCTCCTTGTGGACCATCTTTATGTCCACCTTGACCATGGCGACCTGAGGTTGCCGTGCGATGTGGACTGTAATGAAAATCAAGGAGTGTGGTGACGCTTGGATCGACAACGAGGATGACATCTCCGCCCCGACCACCATTGCCACCATCTGGCCCACCTAATGGTTTGAATTTTTCGCGATGCACCGAGACGCAACCGTTACCGCCACTTCCTGCCTGGGCAAGGAGTCGAGCTTGATCGATGAAGGTAATTGCTGACATCTGATGTATTCACCTCTTCCTAAATAAAAAAGCGGGCCCGAATGCGGACCCGCTAAAAATAAGTCCGTTGATTATTGAGGGAGAACATTCACGACGCGACGACCACGTGCAGTCCCGAAGGAGACAGATCCAGCGGCGAGCGCAAATAACGTGTCATCTTTGCCGCGACCAACATTTGCTCCTGGGTGAAAGTGAGTTCCGCGTTGACGTACGAGAATCTCGCCGGTGCGAACTACCTGTCCAGCAAAGCGCTTCACGCCAAGGAATTGTGGATTAGAGTCGCGACCGTTACGGGTCGAGGAGACACCTTTTTTACTTGCCATCTCTGTACTCTCCTTATTCCTGTTATTCCTGTTATTACCTGCTGTTGATTGCAGTGACTTTGATTCGAGTCTTCTTCGCGCGAAAACCTTGACGGCGACGATAGCCAGTCTTGCTCTTGTAGCGAAGGATGTCGATCTTTGGACCCTTCACTTCATCGAGCACCTCAACGCTCACGGTCGAGCCTGCGCCAGGTGTGGAGATTTTGCCGCCATCGACGACTAGGAGCAGTGGCAAAGAGAGGGTTGCTCCGACAGAGGCCTCTACTCGATCAATATCGAGCACCTCAGCGCTCACGGTCGAGCCTGCGCCAGGTGTGGAGATTTTGCCGCCATCGACGACTAGGAGCAGTGGCAAAGAGAGGGTTGCTCCGACAGAGGCCTCTACTCGATCAATATCGAGGACCTCACCGACTGAGACCCGCTCCTGGCGTGCGCCAGCCTTAACGATTGCGTACACGATTCTCCTCAATTTTTCGCGGGATTTATCCCGCTTGTCACACTCTTAAGTCTGCTAAGGGTACGGATTGGCGCCCCCGCAGGTCAAACTGAAGGGGTAATCACCCCGCCGCTACTGACTCGGCGACGACCCCGCCTCCCGCTGGAAACCGGGCTCTGAACTGGGGTATCCACGATGGGCAGATCTGGGTGCTCCTCCTGTTCTCGCTCTTCCTCCTGATCTCGCTCTTCTCCAGTCTCATCCTGTTCTTCATCCTGTTGGCGAGTTGGCGCGGCCATTGGAACTGGATCCACATGAATATGGATGCCCCGACCATGACAACTTTCGCAGGTAGTGGAGAAGGCTTCGATGAGCCCTTGACCAACTCGTTTACGGGTCATCTGCACCAAACCAAGGGAGGTCACTTCCGCAACTTGGTGTTTGGTGCGATCGCGACCAAGACATTCGGTTAGTCGACGAAGGACCATATCGCGATTTGATTCCAACACCATATCGATGAAATCGACCACAATAATTCCACCTAAGTCGCGCAACCGTAATTGTCGTGCAATCTCTTCGGCAGCCTCAAGATTGTTCTTGGTGACCGTCTCTTCGAGATTTCCACCCTTACCAATGAACTTTCCAGTGTTTACATCGATGACCACCATGGCTTCGGTGCGATCAATGACTAACGAACCACCTGAGGGTAGGTAAACCTTACGATCGAGAGCCTTTGCCAGCTGCTCTTCGACTCGATGCTCAGCAAAGATGTCTGATGGCTTATGCCATTTAGAGATCTTCTGCACGAGATCTGGCGCAACAAAGCCCAAGTAGTTATTAATCTCTTCCCACGCATCATCGCCTTGAACATGAAGCGAGTTGAAATCTTCATTGAAGATATCGCGAACTACTCGGATATTTAGGTCAGGCTCTGCATACAAAAGTGATGGCGCACTTGCGCTCGGATCCTTTGCCTTTTGTTCGATGACTTCCCACTGCGCTTGTAATCGTGCGACATCGCGAGTGAGTTCCTCTTCGGTAGCACCTTCAGCAGCAGTACGTACGATCACGCCCGCCTCTTCAGGCACTAAATTCTTCAAAATTGATTTAAGGCGCGAGCGCTCAGTATCTGGAAGGCGACGGCTGATTCCGCTCATCGCACCTGCAGGGACATACACAAGGTATCGGCCAGGAAGCGAAATCTGACTGGTCAGACGCGCACCTTTTTGTCCGATTGGATCCTTCGTTACTTGGACCAAGACTGGTTGACCAGTCTTGAGCGCGAATTCGATCTTCCGGGGCGTGCCATCGGCAAGTCCTGCAGCATCCCAGTTGACCTCACCCGCATAGAGCACGGCATTGCGCCCTTTTCCAATATCAACAAAGGCAGCTTCCATGCTGGGCAGAACGTTCTGCACTCGCCCGAGGTAGACGTTGCCAACATACGAGGTGCTCGATGCACGATTGACATAATGCTCTACCAAGATTTTATCTTCGAGAACTGCAATCTGCGTCCGATCTCCGGTTTGTCGCACGAGCATCGCGCGATCGACTTTCTCGCGTCGAGCGAGAAATTCCGATTCAGTAATGACTGCAGGCCGTCGGTTTCCGTGGAAGGAGCGCGGATGATCACGATCTCTATCGCGATCTCGGTCTCGGTCTCGGCGCCGTCCACGCTTATCAACTCGAGTAGAACTTGAATCATCGCCACGTTCTGAGCGTTGCTTCGGCTCCCGAACTTTGATGGTGGTAACAACTCCATCTTCAACGAGGGTCTGTGCCTCTACCTCACCTGATCCTGCTACCCGACGACGTCGTCGACGATGGGTTACTAAACCATCATCAGTGGTGCTCGCATTTTCTTCAGAACCTTCGCCATCACCACTCGATGGATCATTGACATCCTGATTGCGATTACGCCCGCGACCTCTTCCACCACGTCTGCGATTGCGATGGCGAGAGCGTCCTTCATCTGATTGGCCTGAATCTCCACTTTGGTTTGCCGCACTCGCTGACTCTGGCGCACTCTTCGAGGCAGCCGTTTTCTTGCTCGCCTCTTTGGTGGATTCTTTCCGAGTCGGAGCTTGAAAAATTGGTACCGGTATGACGCCTTTTTTCGCTCTGCTACTTGATGGGCTGCTTGCTGGTGCACTCTCTTGAGTGGAACCACTCTCAACAGCTGGAGCGCTCTTCTTCTTGGACGTTTTAGCAGGAGCGGCGGCTTTCGCGCTCTTAGCCGGCTTGCTCCCCTTGGAGTCGGTAGATGCTTCGCTCTCGCTACTTTTTTTCGCAGCGACTTTCTTTAAGACGCGCTTACGCGCTGGTGCAGCCATGCGTTACTCATTTCACGTTCTACCGAGGTAGAACTAATTCTCGTTGTTTTCTAGCAGTCTTCTCGTTCTCTCGAAAAAATTCTCTGGTCGCGCCACCGAGATCTGTTCATCTCGAGGCTGCGCTCCCCCAAAGTATGGCAGATAACTAGCTCCGAGCGCGAATATTCAGCAAAAGTCCTACCCCAATCAAGGTGGCGAACATGCTTGAACCGCCATATGAGAGCAGTGGCAAGGGCACTCCCGTCATAGGCGCAAGTCCGAGTGTCATGCCGATATTTTCGAAAATCTGGAAGCCAAACCATGCAGTCACGCCCAAGCTCACGAGTCTGCCAAAAAGATCGTTCGCTCTTCTTGCGATAACAAATGCTCTCCACAGAAGAAGCGCATAGAGCGAAACGATGATTGCGCCTCCGACAAAACCAAATTCCTCTCCAGCAACGGTGAAGATAAAGTCAGTTTGTTGTTCGGGCACAAAGCGTCCACTTGTCTGTGGTCCATTGAACAATCCTTTTCCGAATAATCCTCCAGACCCAATGGTGATTCGAGCCTGTCGTAATTGATAACCGGTGCTCTGTGGGTCTGCTGTTGGATCAACGAAGGACTGCAGGCGATTTAATTGATAATCAGCCACTACTCCTAATTTGATTGCAGCAAAGGCTCCAATTCCAGCTAAGCCTAAAAGCCCTACGCTCCAACGTAACTGCGCCCCGGAGACAGCAATCATGGTGACTACAGATGCCCCGATAATCGCAGTGGTACCTAAATCTGGTTGTAGAACTATGAGCAAGACAGGTATCGCTGCAACCGCAAGCGCCTGCAGAACATCGATTGCTTGAGGTTCCTCATATCCATCGTGTTTTTCAGCCAAGACCATGGCCATGCCAACGATAATCGCAATTTTGGCAAGTTCTGCAGGTTGAATCTGCAAGCCTCCTGGTAGCGCAATCCATGCACGCGCACCATTGACTGTCGCACCTATTCCTGGAATGAGAACTGCAATCAACCCTAAAACGGCAACTGCCCACACGATTGGTGTGTAGGCGCGGAGCAATCGATAATCAATCAAAGTAGTTCCAAAGGCAAGGAGGAGTCCAATGACGATGTTGAGCGCATGCCGCTTTAAGTAATACTCAGGATCTCCCCCAATAGAGGCAAACCAATCTCGTGTAGCCGCGTACACAAGAAGGATTCCGATGACCAAAAGCGCTCCTACCGCTATGAGCAGTGGAATATCAAAACGATCCACTATGGCAACTCGTTCAAAGCGAGAACGCTTCCCTTTCCCTCTGATACCGCTGGCAAGTGTCATGGTTGGTCGACTTTCGGACGACGCGGTATTTGCGTAGGTGGCCCCGATGGGAAGATTGCTTGGTCAGTGATTACTTTCTGGCCTTGAACTCCAAAGAGCGCCTCGTAGATTCTTCGAACTGATGGACCAGAGGTGCCAGAGCCCGTTCCTCCTTGGCTAATCATCATGACGACTGCATAACGTGGTGCATCCGATGGAGCATAACTTGCAAACCATGATGTCGTATCTTTGCTAGAGCCATCGGGATTCTTCCCGTACACCTCACCTGTTCCCGTTTTGCCACTAACAGCAATGGGCATTCCATCAAAGCGCCATTGTGCTGTTCCTGACGTGATCACTGCTCGTAATGAGCTCTTGAGAAAGGCCATAGTCTTCTTTGAAACGGGGAGCTTGCCCGCTCTCTCTGGCGCAATCTCTCGAACCAACTCGCCTGTTGGTGTGATGATTGCCCTGCCCACAGTGGGCTTCCACATCGTGCCACCATTTGCGATGGCGGCATAGATTTGCGCCATCTGAAGTGGAGTCATCGTCGTATCGCCTTGACCAATAGCAAAGTTCACTGCATCGCCTGCCCGGATCTTGCCCCCATCAACGCAATTCTCTTTTGCGATAGCAATCAAATAAGGGGTCAGTTGTGATTTCTTTGCTCGCTTCTCATAGTTACAGTAGAAATCCTTATTCCGTTCATGCCATTGGGTGCGCCATTGTCGATTGGCCAAACGACCTGCAGATTCAGATGGCAGATCGATTCCCGTTCGTTTGCCAAGATGGAATCCAGCAGCTGCTTTATAGAAGTAGTCGTTGAGTGTTTTATTTGGTCGTAACCCGCCATCTTTTAACCATTCGTTGTAGGCGATTTGATACCAGAGAGTGTCACACGAGATCGCAATTCCCTCTTCTAATGTGATGCGACCAGCGCCCTTGCTCTCATAATTACGAAAAGTTCGGTTACCCACTTGGAAATCTGCAGGGCAATCATATTTTCCATTGAGGTCATAACCCGCTTTTGCTGCCGCTGCAACTGAGACAACTTTGAAGGCAGAGGCAGGGGCAAATGTTCCTTGAAGTGCACGAGATAAAGCAGGCACCCCAGTTTTTGTACTAAAGAGATCCTTTGCTTGCTCGGCAGTTATTCCTCGCTCCCAAATATTTGGATCGTAAGTTGGATATGAAGCAATCGCGAGGATTCTTCCGGTCTTCACATCCATAACAACTGCTGCGCCAGAATCTGCCTTTCGAGCTCCTTTCTTATCCACCACACCAAATCGGGCGCGAGTGATTGCTGCGACCAGTTCACGTTCAACCACGGCTTGTAACTTCGCATCAATACTTGTGACAAGATGATTTCCAGGAATCGCTTTAGTGTCTTTGAGGATGCTAGTTGCAGATTCTTTTCGATCCACGACAATGGTCTTCACTCCGGGAACGCCGCGAAGATCAGAGTCGTATACCTTTTCCAATCCAGCCTTACCCAAATACTCGTTGAGGTAATACTTTCGCTCGACGCTTGCTGCTAATTCCTTCTCACTCACTGGACCTACGTATCCCAGAAGGTGTGCGCCATTGACTCCCTCAGTTCCGGGGTATGAGCGAAAACCTTGTGGGGATGCGCTCACTCCCGGGTAGCGCTCTGCATGTTCCACAATTGCAAGCGCGGTCTCCTCAGTAGCATCAACAGAGATTGGTATTGGCTGGTGCCGCGAACCATTCCAGCATCGAGCCCCTCCTGTTAGAGAAGGATCCACTTTTTCACCGCACAATCGCGTCTTTCCGAAAACCTCTTCATAGGGCAATTTGAGAGCCTTCGCCGTTGCCTTCAGTGAAGCAACGCCACGATCTGGCTCTTTATCAAGAATCGAACGATCAGCAGTGATCACTAATCCCACTCGATTGAGCGCCAACGGTTTGCCGCCACTATCGAGAATCATTCCTCGAGTCGCTGGTGTGACTACGTTACGACTCTGAATTTCTAAGGCGGCATCTTGATATTTTTCGGTGGCCGCAACTTGGAGATAAAAAAGGCGCCCTAGAAGCGCAGCCATCAAAGAGAAGAGGAGAATCTGCAGGAAAATTGTGGCGTATCGAGATCGATCACCCATTGCGTGCGCCAATTCCTTGTGCAAAGCGCGACATGCGAATAATGAGCGGCGATAACAGCGGAGTAATTAGGGCTGACCACAGTAAGACGCCAGGTGTTGTCCGAGAGAAGGAAAGTCCTTGTTCGGCGCTAATCAACCAACTTGTGAGGGCAAAGAGCATCAGTGAGATCAACAGGGCGCCCGTCACGGTAACCGTCAGTGTTAACGGTGCGCGGCGACTTGAACGAAGTTGTACCCCCACCTCGGAGGTTCCATAACAGACTGCTGCCAACACGAAGGCCCAATGACCTATCAGCCCTACCGATAAAGGATTTAAGTCAAGTAACAACCCAGCGATAAAACCTTGTAGCGCTGCAAACTCCGGATCCTCCAAGAATGCCCATGCAAGAATAACGATGAGG
>Ga0194132_10009189_pt1 | contig 13777 bp, 12 predicted proteins | sample TA2KigOf80mmetaG_FD_148612 | JGI IMG/M metagenome (GOLD analysis project Ga0194132, IMG submission 148612) | Freshwater microbial communities from Lake Tanganyika, Tanzania - TA2015054 Kigoma Offshore 80m | ecosystem: Environmental > Aquatic > Freshwater > Lake | place: Tanzania: Lake... | reverse complement strand
TGGCGCGGTTCTGCGCCGAGGGCGCACGCGTCGTCATCGCGGACGTGGACGCCGGGAGCGGCGCCGCCGCGGCCGCGCAGATTGCGAGCGGCGGCGGGGCGTGCATTTTCGCGGCGTGCGACGTCTCTCTGGAGGATGACGTGAAGCGGCTGGCGGACGACGCCGGCGAGCGATTCGGTCGCATCGATATCCTCGTCAACAACGCCGCCGACCTTAGACAATACGGCAGCGTCGCCGACGTCAAGCTGGCCGACTGGAACCGCTCGATCGCCGTCGGGTTGACGGGAACCTACCTGATGACGAGGCACGCGCTGCCACACATGGAAAGCGGCGCCAGCGTGCTCAACATCGCGTCGGTCGGCGGCGTGCTGCCGTTCGTCGACCACGCGGTCTACGTCGCGGTGAAAGGGGCGGTCATCCAGCTGACGCGCGCGATGGCTCTCGACTTCGGTGCGCGGGGCATCCGCGCGAACGCGATCGCCCCCGGCGCGATCGAGACGAAGCCGGTGCCGGAGCCGCTGCTGCGCCTGCAGATCGCGCGCAGCGTGCTCGCGCGCAAGGGACGGCCGGAGGAAATCGCGAGCGCGGCCGTCTTCCTGTCCAGCGACGAAGCGGCGTTCATCACCGGCGCTTGTTTGCCCGTCGACGGCGGTTGGCTGCTCGGCCGAACGCAGGTCTAGCGCCGGCGCATCGAGTGCTACGACCAGAGAATCGTGCCGGCGCGTCGCGCATCGGCGATGCCCTTCACATCCGTCGCGCTGTTGAACGCGATCGCTTGCAAGCTCCCGAATTGGGAGCGGATGCGCGCTTGGTGGCCGCGCCGCCGCAGCCCCTCGACGAGGGCATCTCCGCCCGCTTCGACCACGACCGGCTCCGCCGTCTCGACGTGGAACCGCGTCGCGTCGATCGCCGCGGCCAAAGGCTGCCGCCAGTCGATCGTCCGCGCGATGATGTGCAGAAGGTTCGATTGGATCGTTCGTCCGCCGGCGCCGCCGATGCAGAACGACGGCTCGCCGTCCAGCAGCGCCAACAACGGGGACATGTTGTGCAGCGGACGCTTGCCAGGCGCGATCGAGTTCGGCCACCCTGGCCGAGGCTCGAACCGCGACAGGCCGTGGCCGAGCAGGATGCCGGTTCCCGGCACGACGACGAGGCTGCCGAAGCTGCCGCCGTGCGTTTGCGTGAGCGAAACGACGTTGCCGGCAGCGTCGGCAGCGCAGATGTGCACGGTACCGACGACGGGGTCGGGCGCGATGATCTTGCCGGGTTGCGGGGACGCCAGCCCGGCGCGTACGCGATCTCGCAGGCGCTCGATGACTTCGTCGCCGAGGACGGCGTCGCGGTCGATCGGCGCGAAGCGCGGATCGGCGTACCGCAGGAGCCGCTCGCGCCAGCAAACCTTGAGGATCTCGACGGCTACGTGCGCGAGGTCGATGTCGTCGCCGGCGCCAATCGTCGGCAGCCCTTCGAGGACGCGCAACATCTGCAGTACGGAGATCCCGCCCGTCGGAAGGTCGGGCGTGTACAGCGTGTGGCCGCGATACGACGCCGACACGATCGAAGCGTCCTGCACGGGAAAGGCCGCGAGGTCCTCTACCGTCACGCGGCCGCCGGCCCGCTGCACGGTCTCGGCGATCGCGCGGGCAATCTCCCCTTCGTAGAACGCGCGGTCGCCGTCGCGCGCGACCCGCTCGAGCACGCGTCCGAGCGCGGGATTCGTCAAGGCGTCACCCTCGCGCGGCGCCCGGCCGTCGACGCAGTACAAGGCGGCGGCGCCGGGAAACGCGGCGGCGCGCGGCGCGATGATCTCCTCGTATTTCTCCGCGAGCCACCGGTCCACCGGGAAGCCTTCCGTCGCCGCTTCGATCGCCGGCGCGAGCACGTCGCGGTACGGCAGCACGCCGAACCGTGCGTGCGCCTGCGACAGACCGGCGATGACGCCCGGGACGTCGACCGCCCGCGCGCCGAAGACGTTCGCGCCGTCCTTCGGCGTGAAGACGCCGCCAGGACCCTCCTCGACCGGGTACATCGCCGGGTGCGCGGCGCTGGGCGCGACCCCGGTGTAGTCGATGCCGACCGGGACGCCGGTGGCCGCTGGGTAATAGATCAGACATCCGCCGTACCCGGCGACGCCGGTGCTCGCGGGCGTGCACACGCAAAGCGTGTAGGCGGTGGCGACGGCGGCATCGGCGGCGTTGCCGCCCGCTTGTAAGACGCGGAGCCCGGCCTCGGACGCGGTCGGGTGAGGTGAAGCGACGAGTCCGTGCGCGATCGAAACGGTCACGCGATCTCCCCTCGGAACGGTGGTGACGAACCGCTTCGATCATGGATTCGGCGGGCCGCGGACGTCCGCCTGGTAGGATCAGTGAGGCGGAAGAAAACGCCCTGCGGGAGAATCGCGCTCGCTTACGGAAGTCCAGCGCCATTGCCCCACCGCGAGCCTACGGAGGATCGATGTTTAACCCAGACGCACTGCCCGTGTACCGCGCCGGCATCGTCGGCTGCGGCCGTATCGCCGATTCGATCGAAGACGAGATGGCGGCGGCCTCCTCGTGGGCGACGCTGCCGTATTCGCACGCCGGCGCGTATCAGCGGTGCGCACGCGCGACGCTCGTCGCCGCCGCGGATGTCAATGCCGATCGGCTCGCCGCGTTCGGCGCGCGGCGCGGTGTGCCAGCGCTATACCCCGACTACGAGGAGATGCTGCGGCGGGAGCGGCTCGACCTCGTGAGCATCTGCGTACCGACGCGCGATCATGCGGCGGTTGCGCTCGCCGTGGCGTCACACGCCGTGAAAGGGATCTTCCTCGAGAAGCCGATCGCCGGCTCGCTGCGCGACGCCGACGCGATGATCGCGGCGTTCCGCGCGCGCGGCATCCGCGTCGCCGTCAATCACACGCGAACGTACGACGCGACGTACGGCGCGATCCGCGGCCTGATCGCGAGCGGCGCGCTCGGCGCGGTTGTGACCGTCGTCGCGCACGGCCGGGAAGGCGCGCTGTTCGGCGGCACTCACACCTACGATCTGCTGCGGTTCCTGCTCGCGGACGAAGTTGAATGGGTCTTCGGCGATCTCGTTCCCGGCAGGAGCTTCGATCCCGGCGTGAAGGGCATCGTCGCGTTCGCAGGCGGGGCGCGCGCGATGATCAGCTTTGAAGAACGCGCCGTCGCTCCGTTCGAGCTGGACATCGTCGGCACGGAAGGTCGGATCCGTGCCGGAAACGCCCTGTATCCGGAGCTCTGGCAGATCGACCGCGCCGGGGGTCGCGGCCTCATCCGCCGGGGATTTCCCGGCGCGTACGACGGTCGCAGCGGCATGCTGCGCGCCGTCGAGGGTCTGATCGAGGCGATCGAGGGAGGCCCGGCGCCGCTGTCGACCGCCGCCGACGCCCGCCGCGATCTCGAGATCGCGATCGCGTTCCACCTCTCGTCGGCGAAGAAGGCCCCGCTGCGCCTGCCCGTCGCCGACCTCGACTACGTCATCGACGACCCGTGGGGTCGCGCCGGCTGACGACGTCCGAGCGTGCGCCGATGAAGTGCCCGCCTATCGTTGCAGCCAGACGTTATGAAAGCGCGTGTGCTGCCGTACGTCGGCGACGAACCCCTGGACGGCCTGCGACGATCCGAAGAGTATCGGCCGCTCGTTGAGGATCAGCCCCGGCGCTTCCCACTGCGCGATGAGCTGCGCGTGCTGATACACGCGCCTGCGATCCTCCTGCCTGAACAAGGATCGGCCCTGCTCGAGCTGCTTCTCGAAAAGTTCGTGCACCCAACCGATCGAGCGGCCGTTGACCTGGTTTTTCGAGAACAACGCGCCGAGCATCCCCTCCGGATCGTAGCGTGGTGTTACGCCGGTGAGTCCGAGCTGGAAGTCGCGCTGGACGTTGACTTGATTCACCCAGATGCCAAGCTCCAGCGGCACGATGTCGATGCGAATGCCGATCTCGGCCATGTTCGCTTGGAAAACCTGGGCGATCGTCGCGAATTCGGCCCGGCTCGTGATGTGCTTCAATTGCAGCGTCAAATTCGAGACGTTCGCTTCCGAGAGCAGCTTGCGGGCGCGCGCGACGTCGCGGTCGTTGAACGAGACGGACGCTGGATTGAACGCCCAATGCTTCGGCGGAATCGCGTTCGACTTGATCGTTCCCTTCCCGAAGGTAACGTCGAGCAGCGCCTTACGATCGATCGCGAAGTTCATCGCCTGGCGGACCTTGACGTTGTTCAACGGCGCGCGATCCGCGCGCAGCAGCATGTAGTACGCGGACGGCGACACCCCGGCCGGGATCTCGTGGACCTTGAGGCGCCCGCCGCGCTCGACCTCGCGCACGCGCGGCAAGGGGATCGTGTCCGTAAAGTCGACTTGCCCCGCCTCCAGCAGCGCCAGCTTTTGATTCTCGTCCGGCGTCGGCAGGAACACGAGCTCGTCGAGGTACGGCATGCCGTCGCGCCAGTGCCCCGCGAACTTCCGCCCGCGAACGTGGCGCAGCCGCACCCACTCGACGAATTGGAACGGCCCGGTGCCAACGGGGCGCACCGCGTCGAAGCTGCGCGGCACGATCTTGATGTCGGCGACGTCGACGAGAAACGCGGCATTCGGCCCTTTCAATCGCATGCGCACCGTGTTCGGATCGAGGATCTCGACGGCGGCGATCTGCTCGGCGAGCAGGCGGACCACCGCTTGGCCGGCCGTGGCCGCGCGTTCCATCGACGACTTGACCGTTTCGGCGGTGACCGGGCTCCCGTCGTGGAACCGCACGCCGCGGCGCAAGCGGAAGACGAACGTGGACGCGTTCTGCGTTTCCCAGGACTCCGCGAGCGCGCCCTTGGGTCCATCGGTGAAGTCGTCGTACATCAATCCGTCGAAGAATGCGTGCCGGACGTCGGCGTCAAACAGCGTGCGGGTCTGGTGCGGATCGAGCGTCGTCGGCTCGGCGCCAAGCGTGATGCGCAGGGTGCCGCCGGGCGATGGACGCGGGGCAGGTGCGGCGCCGGGGGCGGCCGGAGCCGCCCAGGCTGCGGCGCCGGCATGTCCGGCGAGCCAAGCAGCGCCGGCCGCGGCGGCGGATCGCGTGAGGAAATCTCGGCGCGTCAACTTCGGTTCGGTGGATCGTGGCGTCATGTGTTGCGCCCTCCGTGATCCGGCGGGCCCCGTGCGCGGCCCTCTGGAAATGATAGTCGCCATTTCGCTACGGACGCCTTAGACGAGCGTCGATGGTCTCCTGGCGGCGTCACGGCGAAGCAAGATCCGCTGGACCTGCCGGACAGGGCTTCCGGCCCGCGCGCGGAACGTATTGCGTGGCGCCCGACCCGTCGGACGAGCGGACCGCCGGCCACGAAGGCTGCGGGCGCGCCATCCTCGGCAGGAGGACCCATGACCGCCACACTTCTCTTTGGTGAGCTTACGCGGGAGCAAGCGCGCGCGCAAGCGCCGACGTCGTTGATCGTCGTCCCGGTCGGCGCGACGGAGCAGCACGGGCCGCACCTTCCCGTCACCACCGACACGATCACCGTCGAGCACATCGCGCGGCGTGCCGCCGAGCGCGCGTCGGCGGAGATCCCCGTGCTCGTCACGCCGACGCTGCCGTTCGGATCCTCGGATCATCACTTGCCGTTCGGCGGCACGATGTCGATCGGCACGGAGACGTACTACCGGCTGATGCGCGATCTGCTGCGATCGCTCGTCACGGGCGGCGCGCGCCGGATTTTCGTCGTCAACGGTCACGGCGGTAATCACGAGATCGCCCAGCTCGCCGTGCGCGATCTCACGCTGCAGCGTCCGGCGCACGCGGCCGCGGCGTCGTATTGGATTCCGACGTGGGATGCGTACGTCGCGGCGGGCGCGCACACGCGCGGGCGCTTGCCCGGGCACGCGGGCGCGTTCGAGACATCGCAGATCCTCGCGCTGCGCCCCGATCTGGTTCGATCGCCCTTGCCGCACCGCGACGAGACGCCGGCGGCGGCGCCGCCGCCCGTGACGGCGCCGTTCCGCGGCGAGCTGCACGGGATCTGGCAGCGCATCGACGGATTCTCCGACAGCCCGGACCGCGCGGCCGCGGCGCACGGCCACGAATACCTCGAGGCCGCGATCGCGGCCGTCGCGACCTCCTACGTGCAGTTCTATCGCGCCGCCGGAGCCGTGGACGCGTGAAGATCACCGCGATCGAAACGATTCCCGTCAGCGTTCCGATCAACGCCGAGCGCGCGATCAAGAGCGGCGCCGGCGGCGGTCACACGCACTCGCCGTTCCTGCTGCTGCGCCTGATCACGGACGAAGGCATCGTCGGGCTCGGCGAGGTGTCGTGCACGCCGCGGTGGAGCGGCGAGGACCAGGTGACGGCCGCGCACTTCATCCGAACTGTGATCGGCCCAAAGCTCATCGGCGAGAATCCGCTCGACGTCGAGCGCCTGACGGCGCTCTTGCGACGGTCGATCGCCGCGAATCCGTTCACGAAGTCGGGTCTCGAGATGGCGCTGTGGGACATCCTCGGCAAGGCGGCGGGGCTGCCCGTGTACCGGCTGCTCGGCGGCGCCGTGCGGCCGTTCGTGCCGACGAAGTTCTCCGTCACCGGTCAGGCGCCGGCGGCCGCGGCGCGCGTCGCGGCCTGGGCGGTCGAGCAAGGGTTCCGCGCGATGAAGGTCAAGGTCGGCATCGATCCCGAGGAGGACGTCGCGCGCGTGCGCGCCGTGCGCGAGGCGATCGGTCCCGGCGTGCGCCTCGGCGTCGACGCGAACGGCGGCTGGTCACCGCGCGTCGCGATCCGCACGATCCGCCGGATCCAGGAGTACGACGTCTTCTTCGCTGAGCAGCCGGTGCCGCCGCTCGACATATCCTGGCTCGCGGACGTGCGGCGCGCCGTCGATCTGCCGATCCTCGCCGACGAAAGCGTTTATACGCTGCAGGATGCAATGGCCGTGCTGCGCGCGCAGGCTGCCGACGCGCTGTCGATCTACGTCGGCAAGGGCGGCGGCATCGGCCCGGCGCGCAAGATCGCGGCGCTGGCGGAAGCGGCGGGCGTTACGTGCACCGTCGGCAGCAACCTCGAGCTGGGCATCGCCAGCGCGGCGATGATCCACCTCGCGATCGCGACGCCCGGCATCGGCGCCGAGGAGTTCCCCTGCGACATCATCGGTCCGTTCTACTACGAAGGTGACGTCATCCGCGGCGTGTTGCCGCTCCGCGCCGGCGAAGCGCGGCCCCCGGAGGCGCCGGGCCTCGGCGTCGAGCTGGACGACGAGCGCGTGGCGCGCTATCGCGTCGACGCGTAGCGCCGTCGAATTCCGCGAAGAGGTGACCGCATGATCCTGCCGAACGCGACGCGGCGATTCCTCGAGGCGCACGGGCTCCCCTCCGGCGACGCCACCGACGTGCCCGCGTCGGCGAAGCGATTTCCCGACGGCGCGCACTACCGCATCGAGATCCCCAGCGTCGAAGGTCCAACGGTGCTCGCGGCCGTACTCGAGGAAGGCGAGCGTCGCGGCGTGCCGATCCATCGCGTCTCGCAGGGCAGCGGCATCATGCTGCTCACCGACGAGGAGATCCGCGAGATGGCGCGGCTGGGACACGAAGCGGGTACCGAGGTCAGTTTGTTCGTCGGGCCGCGCGCCGGGTGGGACACCGGCGGGCAAGTCGCGTCCAGCTCCGGCCGGAATCTCGGCGCCCGCCTGCGCGGCATGGACCAGGTCGTCTACGCCGTGGAAGACATCCGTCGCGGCGCCGCGCTCGGCATCCGGTCCGTGCTCATCGCCGACGAGGGGTTGTTGTGGCTGGCAAATGAGATGAAGCGCGCCGGGGACTTGCCGGCGGACCTGGCGTTGAAGGTGTCGGTGTCGATGGGGCCCGCGAATCCGATCTCCGTGCGCGTCATGGCCCAGCTCGGCGCCACGACCTACAACACGCCGACGGATCTATCGGTTCCGCAGCTCGCCGCGATCCGGCGCGTCGTCGATCTGCCCTTGGACATCTACGTCGAGGTCCCCGACGATTTCGGCGGCTTCGTCCGCTACTACGAGGTGCCCGAGATGGTGCGCGCGCTGGCGCCGATGTACGTGAAGCTCGGGCTACGCAACGCGCCGAGCATCTACCCAAGCGGCCTCCATCTCGAAGCCGCGGCGGTCGCCACGGGACGCGAAAAGGTCCACCGCGCCGCGATCGCGATGGACCTCATCCGACGCTACTTCCCGGAGGCGAAGACGTCGGCCCGCGGCCCGAAGGACATGGCCATCCCGGTCCGCGTTTAGCGGCGCGCTACGCGCGCTCGATGCGCAGGACCTGCGGGCCCTCGCGGCGCACGCGCCGGCAGGCCTGCTGGAACGCGACCCAATCGGTCTTCCAATCACCCGGCACGCGCGCGAACAAGCTGCCGTACGTCGGCACGCCTTCGTGCTGCCGCAGCACGACGCCGCGGCCGTAGACGAAGCAGATCTCGCCGACCGTGTTGCGCGCCGTCATGACGCCGGTGCCGGCCTCTTCGAAGTACAGCAGCTCCCCCGGCAACGGCAGCTGCGTGCGGTTCTCCTCCGGCGCGAACAGCGGATCGATCATCACGAAGATCTCGGCGCCGGAGTACATGCCGTGCAGGGAGCGGATCTCGACGGGCAGCGCGTTCCAGACCGCATCGCAGACCGCCGGCGCGTCGTCCTCGAGCAGGTCGGCGACGGCGGTCTCGCCGGTGGCCGGAAACGTCATGCGGATGCGCCGCGCCAGTCTGTGTTGTGCGCGATCGTTTGACATGACAGACCTCCTCTCGGCCTCGCGGTGGCGAGACGAATTGCGTTTCGTTCAACGGCCGGCCGCGGAGTCCTTGCGCGACGGCCGCAGACGCGGATCGAGCGCGTCGCGCAGCCCGTCGCCGAGCAGATTGAGCCCGAGCACGGCGACGAAGATCGCCGCCCCGGCCGACACCGAGTACCAGGCGGTTTGGTCGAGGTACTTGCGGCCGGTGTCCAGCATCGCGCCCCAGGACGGCGCCGGCGGCTGCACGCCGAGACCAAGGAACGAGAGCGCCGCTTCCGTGAGGATCGCGTTCGCGAAGCTCACCGAGCCCTGCACCATCAGCGGCGACAGGTGATTGGGCAGGATCACGCGGAATATCACGTACACGTCGCCGGCGCCGCTCGCTCGGGCCGCGTCCGTGAACTCGCGTTCCTTGATCGCGAGCGCGCTCGCCTGCGCCAAGCGCGCGAACGACGGAATGGAGACGATGCCGATCGCGATCGCGGCGTTGAGAAGGCTCGGGCCGAGCATCGCCGTCAGCGCCAAGGCGAGGATGAGCGCTGGGAACGCGAGCAGTCCGTCGATGCCGCGCATGATGAAGCCACCCACGGCCCGGCCGTAGAAGCCGGCCGCGAGCCCTAGGGACGTGCCGGCGGTGGCGGCCACCGCGACCGCGATCGCGCCGACGGCGAGCGACGAGCGCGTGCCATGCAAGATGCGGCTGAGGAGGTCGCGGCCCAGCTCGTCGGTGCCGAGCGGAAATCGCAAGGACGGCGGCTGAAAGCGGTCGGGGATGCTCACCGCTAAGGGGTTCCGCGGCGACAACACGTCCGCCCCGATCGCCGCGACGATCAACACCGTGCAGAGGGTGGCCCCGACCAGCGCACCGCGGTCGCGGCGCGCCAGGCGGAACAGCCTACGCGTACCGGATGCGGGGATCGAGGGCGGTGTAGGCAACGTCCACTAGGAGGTTGATCGCGACGAATCCGGCAGCGACGAGCAAGACCGCTCCCTGCACGACCGCGTAGTCGCGGTGAAAGATCGATTGCACCATCAGCCAGCCGACGCCGGGCCAGTTGAAGATCTGCTCGACGACCACGAGCCCGCCGAGCAATTGCCCGAACTCCATCCCGATGACGGTGATGAACGGAATCAGCGCGTTCTTCAGGGCGTGCCGCAGCACGACGGCGCGGGGCACGAGACCTTTGCCGCGCGCCGTGCGGATGTAATCCTGATCGATGACATCGAGCATGCTCGAGCGGAGGAAGCGCATCTGCACCGCCGCCAGCGTCAGCGCGATTGCGATTACTGGCAGGGACGCGAAGCGCAGGTTCTCGATCGGCTGCTGGCTGAACGGCACGAACCCGGCCGGCGGCAAGACCCGGAGCTGCAGCGCGAAAAGGAGAATCAATAGGACCGCGAGCCAGTAGCGCGGCACGCAGAAGCCGATGAGGGCGAGCACGCGCACGCCGTGATCGAGCCAAGATCCGCGCCGCACCGAGCTGAGGATTCCGAGCGGCACCGACAGCAGAAGGCTGCCGATCATGCCGAGGACCGCCAGCTGCAGCGTCGCGGGGAACTTCTCGAGCACCAACGAAAACACGCCCTGCTTGTTGAGGTGCGACTGCCCGAGATCGGTCTGCAGCGCGGCGAAGAGCCAGGAGGCGTATTGCTCGAGCAGCGGCCGGTCCAGTCCCATCTGCCGGCGCAGCTGCTCGGCGGACTCCTTGTCCGCCGACTCGCCGAGCAGAACGACGGCCGCGTCGCCGGGGATGACGCGGAAGACGAAGAACACGATCGCGGACACGAACAGGAGCACCGGCAGCAAGTGCAAGAGCCGTCGCGCGATGTAGGAGATCACGACGTAGCCTGGAATGTATCGAAGTCGCGCGGAGCCGGCTCGGAGCAGGATGTCATCTCATGGTGATGTTCTCACCGCGCGAAGAAAGAACCTGCTCGCGGCCGCTGCCGTCGAGTTTCCAGCGACTTCTCGACGACCCGGTCGATTTCGGTGCTGTTCGTTGCGACGGGCCGTGTCTTCCGTTGCCTGGCGAGATTCGATGTATCGGGTAGCATTGAACTCACATGATCAGGCATCGGGCGGGCGCGAGCGTCACCTTCGAGCCCGCGGCGCGAACTGCGTGGCACGCGCACCCACTTGGCCAAACATTGATCGTGACCGCGGGTTGTGGACGGGTACAACGGTGGGGCGGTTCGATCGAGGAGATTCGACCCGGGGATGTGATTTGGTTCTCGCCCGGCGAGAAGCACTGGCACGGCGCGTCGCCGGCGACGGCGATGACGCACATCGCCATCCAGGAACGACTCGATGGCACGGCCGCCGAGTGGATGGAACTGGTCACGGACGCGCAGTACGAAGGGCGTTGAAGCGTCGAATTCCCGAGCCCCGAAAGGGGCGACGGAAGTGGAGAACCCGTTGTTCGCCGCGGCGGGATTGATGGCTTTGGTCGGCGCCGTTGGGCACGCCGTCGTCGGCCATCGCTCGGTTCTCGCAAACATCGCCGATCGCGCGGCTCGCCATGCCGCGTTCTTGTTTCTGCATCAGGGCACGCTGCTCATGGCGGGCTCCGGGGTAGCGCTGCTCTTGGCCGCAGTCGCGCCCCGCACTGCTGGTTTAGCTGCCGTCAGCCTGTTTGCGGCCGCGCTGTTTAGCGGCAACTTCCTTGTGTTCTTGATCTCAAGCGTGATCATGAACCGAGCAGCGCTATCGACGCTCGCGCCGCAGGCGGCGTTCGCAATTCTCTGTGTGGGGTTCATCTTGGCGGGAGTGGGCGTGCTTCGTTTGTGACCGCTGCCTGGCTGCCCAGGAGTTGCGTCGTTTCCGCAGCCGAGAACCGGCACGTGTCCTTGCGCTTCGCTACATGTTTGCGAACGGAGGATTGGATTCTGGCGGAGGGGGTGGGATTCGAACCCACGGGCAGGTTTTACCCCGCCACGGTTTAGCAAACCGCTGCCTTGGACCGCTCGGCCACCCCTCCGGTACGCTGAATTCTAATCGTAGGCCCGGCCTTCCGAGGCGTCAACGCGATCGCGCTGGGGCGCTCCGGGTCATCACCTGTGGCCGCGCCGTGGTTCGTCGCGCCTCTACGCCTCACCGCCGTACATCAGCATCGTTACCGCGATGTGCTCGATGCCTTCCACGTAGTCCGCGATGCGGATGTGCTCGTTCGGGGCATGGACGTTACTGCCCGGATACCCGACGCCAGCGCCCACGGCCGGCGTGCCGAATCGTGCGCACACGACGTCCATCGGTCCCGTTGCCGCCATCAACGGATAGACGATCGGGTCGCGCCCGTAGACGCGCTTCGCGGCCTCGGCGGTAACCCGCGCGATCGCTGAGTTCATGGGTGTCTTCGCCGGCTCCTCGTGACCGAGGACGCGCACGTGCGCATCGTCGAACCCGTGCCGGAGCAGGTGCGCCTTCAACTTTTCGAGGATGCCGGCGCTGCGCTGACGGGGAACGAGGCGAAAGTCGATCTTCGCGTGCGCAACGTGCGGCAGAACGGTCTTCGAACCGGGGCCGGCGTAGCCGGACACGAGACCGCAGATCGTGCACGTCGGCTCGAACAAGTGACGCACGAGGAGATCCGTGCCTGACAGGCCGAGCAGAAACCGCTCCAGCCCGAGGTCATGAGCCGCGGATTGGTCGTCGCGTCCGCCGCCGAGCCGCTCCAGCTGGGCGCGCTCGGCGTCGGTCGGCGCGACGACGTCGTCGTAGAAGCCGTCGATGAGCACGCGCTCGTTGCGATCCTTCAGCGTCGACAGCGCCCACGCCAGACGCCAGGCCGGATTCGGCACGATCGTCGCCTGGGCCGAGTGCAGATCGCGGTTCGCGCCTTCGAACGCGATCTCCACGTAGCAGATGCCCTTGGCGCCGAGGTACAACGATGGTACGTCGCCGTAGTCTTTCGTTCCGGACTCCCAAAGGCAGCCGTCGGCACGGAATCGATCGGCGAAGGTTTCGGCGTACGCCGCTAGGTGCGGGCTGCCGATCTCCTCTTCGCCCTCGATGAGGAACCGCACCGTGATGGGAAGCCCTCCCGTACTGCCCTGCAGGGCACGGATCGCGCACAGTCGGGCAGCGATGTTTCCCTTCGTATCGCAGGCGCCGCGGCCGTACAACCGGCCATCGCGCACGGCGGGTTCGAAAGGTGGCGATGTCCATTCGTCCACGGGGTCGGCGGGCTGCACGTCGTAGTGACCATAGATTAGCAGCGTCTTCTCGGAACGACCGCGGATCTCGCCGCTGATGAGCGGCGCCGCTCCCGGGATCCGCAACACATCGACGCGCGCCCCCACCTCTTGGAGCATCTGCGCGACAAGTTGCGCGCACGCCTCGAGACCCTCGCCGGTCGCGGCGATGCTCGGCTGCCGCACGAGGCGCGCCGCCTCGGCGACGTAGGGTTCCGGGCGGGCGCGGATGTAACGAAGGACATCCCTTGCATCGGCGGACGGGCTCACGTCGCCGCCGCGAGCGTGGCGAACTTCGGCCACGGCTCCGCCGCACCGATCGCAAAGCGCGTCTCCCACGGCGCCATTGCCGCGGCGACCGCGGCGAGGTCGAGGCCGAGGTGCCGGCCGGGAGCTTGTTCGAGCTTCGCGAGCGCGCGCCGCAGCAGGGTGACCGCTCCCTTCGCGTTCCCTTTCTCGTGATGATAGAACGCGGCCGCGAATTGGATCAGCCCATGGTAGACGAAACGGTCAGCCCCGGACGCGGCCCGCCACGTGTCCTCGAAATACTCGTGGGCCGCGAAGAACAGCCCGAAGTCGTACAGGCTCAATCCGCGGTAGGCGGTCTCCGGCAGCGTCGCGTGCGTCGGATGACTCACGAGGTGCATGACCGCGGCTAGCAGACGCGTGGCCTGGGATCGGAAGTAGGGCGCGAACGGACGGAACGGTCGCGGCAACGAGATCCGTCCGGCGCCGCGCCACAGGAGGCGGCGCGCCATGATCGGCGCCAGGTCCGCTTCACTGATCTCCCAGCGGGCCGGCGCCGCCAAGGTCGTCGCGGCGCGCCGCGCGTCCGCCGCCGGAATCGCGCCGC
>Ga0194132_10009188_pt1 | contig 13780 bp, 13 predicted proteins | sample TA2KigOf80mmetaG_FD_148612 | JGI IMG/M metagenome (GOLD analysis project Ga0194132, IMG submission 148612) | Freshwater microbial communities from Lake Tanganyika, Tanzania - TA2015054 Kigoma Offshore 80m | ecosystem: Environmental > Aquatic > Freshwater > Lake | place: Tanzania: Lake... | reverse complement strand
GAGACGCTCTCGCCGGGGCTACAGCAGATTCTGGAGGGCATGAAAGCCGTGCATGGCTCGGCGCATATTTTCGGCGCCAAGGGGGTCAACGCGGCAAACCCCGAGTCGGCCGGTCGCTATGGCAATTATCATCTGGTGGGCGACGATGTCGTGCACCCAGTGGTGATCCGTCACCCTCTGAGCGGCCGCAAGGCGCTCTATGTCAATCCGGCTTTCACGCTGCGTTTCGAGGATTGGTCGGCCGAGGACAGCCGGCCGCTGTTGGAGCACCTCTATCGCCATGCCGCGCGGCCGGAGTTCACTTGCCGTTTCCGCTGGCGCGAGGGCTCGATCGCCTTCTGGGACAATCGCGCGACCTGGCACTACGCCGCCAACGACTATCAGGGCGAGCGCCGGTTGATGCACCGTATCACCGTCGCCGGCTGCGCCCTGCAGCCGGCGACGGCGTGATCGACCGTTACTGCTTGAGCTTGATCGACATCTCGGCGACGCCGGTGGCGAGGTTGTAGCCGGCATCCTGGATGACGCCCGACGATACCATGCCGATCTCGGCGCTGGGACCGCCGTAGATCCAGTTGCCGCCGGCCTGCGATCCCGCCGCGACGGTCCCCTGCTCGCCGACATAGGTGCCGCTCAGGTCACGAGGCCCGCGGACCGAGCCCAGCGAATAGACACGCCAGATCGTATGCACCGCCTTGGTGTAGCCGATGTCGATGCCGACCTTGTTGATGGTTCCCGTATACTGCGCCGACTGCACGCCGTCCTTGTCGAGGAACACGCAGTCGAGTGACTTGCGCGATGCCAGGACGTATCCCGTGCTGCCACCCACGTTGCAGCTCAGCGACCCGATATAGATGCGGGAGTTGGCATTCGTGGTGTTGAGCTGTTGCGGCGTGGATTGGCTCATGCCGCAGGCGCCGAGCGATAGGGCGAAGGTGGCCGCAATGGCGGCTTTGGTGGTCAGTTTCATGTGTGTCTCCTTGAAGGCGGAGAGTATGGCGACAATGAACGGCGATGCAATTGCCGGATGGCGGCGAGTCGCCGCAATCAGCGCAAAGCAGCCCACAGCAGAGACAGGCCGGCGATCACCATCACACCGTCGAGCAGGCGCTGAAAGGCGGTGACGCTCAGTCGTTCGACGATCAGCCGCGCGGTGTAGGTCCCGGCCATGACGGACGAGCCCGAGATCAGGCCCTTCAGCACGATGTCGACAGGCAGTGCGCCGAACTGACGGAACGCCAGGGCCTTGCTGACATAGAGTGCCAGCGAGCCCGCCGCCTCGGTGGCGATGAAGGCGCCCTTGGCCAGGCCGTAGGCGGCGAAGGTCGGCACGCTCAAGGGGCCGGTCGAGGCGAGGATGCCGGTCAGGAAACCGATGGCTGCACCGGCGATTGCCAACCCCGGCAGGCCGATGGTCCGGTCATGGCTGGCAAGCCAGCGACGACCCGGCACCATGGCGAGGAAGAACAGGCCGAGCGCGATCTCGACCAAGCGTTCGGGCAGGATGAGCAATGTGTGGGCGCCCAAGGCCGCCGCTGGTGCGCCCGCCAGCGCGTAGACGGCGTAGGCACGCCAGTCGATCTCTTTCCACCACGCGGTGATCTTGGCAAAGTTCGACATCAAGGCGACGATCGCCATGATGGGAACGGCTTCGCGCGGGCCGAAGACGATGACCAACACGGGCAGCAGGATGACCGTGGCGCCGGTGCCGACGATGCCGCTCACCATGCCGGCGACATAGCCGACGGCGAGGACCAGGATGTAGCTCATCGGGACTGAGGTCCCTGCCTTCGCTGAAGCGATGCCGCTTCGGCTGCGCTCAGGCGGGTCCGGGTCCGCATTATCGCTCCGAGCGGAATTGGAAGTCCGCGTTTCGTCAGTACCCTATGTTCGGTCGCAGCCACTTTTCCGCCTGCTCGATGCTGATGCCGCGGCGGCGCGCGTAGTCCTCGACCTGATCGCGGCCGATGCGCGCAACGCCGAAGTATTCCGCTTCGGGGTGGGCGAAATAGTAGCCCGACACCGCTGCTGTCGGCAGCATGGCGAAGCTCTCGGTGAGGCTCATGCCGGCGTTCTGGCCGGCATTCAGCAGCCGGAACAGCTCGGGCTTCTGGCTGTGGTCGGGGCAGGCGGGATAGCCTGGCGCCGGCCGGATACCGCGATACTTCTCGCGGATCAGCTCGTCGTTGCTCAGCGCTTCGTCGGGCGCGTAACCCCACAGCGTCTTGCGTACGCGCTCGTGCAAGCGCTCGGCAAATGCCTCGGCCAGCCGGTCGGCCAGCGCCTTCAAGAGGATGTCGGAGTAATCGTCGTGCTCGTCTTTGAAGCGTGCCAGGTGCCGCTCGATTCCGTGACCGGCGCTCACGGCGAAGCCGCCGATCCAATCGGCCTGCGGCGAGACGAAGTCCGCCAGGCACATGTTGGCGCGGCCCGAGCGCTTTTCGATCTGCTGGCGCAGAAAGTAGAGGCGCGAGATCTCCTTGGTCCGGCTGTCGTCCTCGAACAGCACCACGTCGTCGCCCTCGCGCCGGCATGGCCAGAAGCTCACCACGCCTTTGGCGGTCAGCCACTTCTCCCGAACGATCAGCTCCAGCATCTTACGCGCGTCGCTGTAGAGCTTGCGTGCGCTCTCACCCACCACCTTGTCGTCGAGGATGGCGGGATAAGTGCCTGCCAGTTCCCAGGCACGAAAGAATGGCGTCCAGTCGATCCGCTCGATCAGCTCGTGCAGCGGATATTCGGCGAAGACGCGCGTGCCTGTGACGGCGGGCTTCGGCGGCGTGTAGACCGACCAGTCGATGGGGTAGGCGTTGGCCCGCGCCATCTCGAGCGACACCAGCTTGTCCTTGGCCGCGCCGCTGCGTTCGATGCGAATCGCCTCGTACTCGGCCGCGACCTTGGCTGCGAATTCCCGTGCCTGCGCTCCCGACTCGGAGGTAAGGGCGGTACAGACACCGACGGCTCGCGACGCGTCGAGCACGTGCACGGTCGTGCCCTTGTAGCGCGGTGCGATCCTGAGTGCGGTGTGTACCTTGGAGGTCGTGGCGCCGCCGATCAGCAGCGGCACCTTGAAGCCCGCCCGCGTCATCTCTTCGGCCACCGTCACCATCTCGTCGAGCGACGGCGTGATCAGACCGCTGAGGCCGATCAGGTCGGCGCGGTTGTCGTTGGCCGACTTCAGGATCTCCTGGAACGGCACCATGACACCGAGATCGATGACCTCGAAGTTGTTGCACTGCAGGACCACGCCGACGATGTTCTTGCCGATGTCGTGGACGTCGCCCTTGACGGTGGCCATGACGATCCGGCCCTTGCTGCGTGCACCCTGGGCCTTCTCGGCCTCGATGTAGGGCAGCAGGTGCGCCACCGCCTTCTTCATGACGCGCGCGCTCTTGACCACCTGCGGCAGGAACATCTTGCCGGCGCCGAATAGGTCACCGACCACGTTCATGCCGGCCATCAGCGGGCCCTCGATAACCTCGATCGGTCGCCTGATCTGCCGCCGCGCTTCCTCGGTGTCCTCGACCACGAACTGATCCATGCCCTTGACCAAGGCGTGCTCCAGGCGCTTCTCGACCGGCCAGCTGCGCCACTCGGCGTCCTGGGTTTCAACGGCCTCGCCCGTTCCTTTGTATTTGGGCGCAAGTTCCAGCAGCCGCTCTGTGGCGTCGGGCCGGCGATTCAGGACCACGTCCTCGCAGGCGTTGCGCAGTTCCGGCGGAATCTGGTCGTAGACGTCGAGCTGGCCGGCGTTGACGATGCCCATGTCCATGCCGGCCTGGATGGCATAGTAGAGGAACACCGAGTGCATGGCCCGCCGCACCGGCTCGTTGCCGCGGAAAGCGAAGGAGAGGTTCGACACGCCCCCCGAGATCTTGACGTGCGGACAGCGTGCCTTGATCTCGCGTGTCGCTTCGATGAAGTCGACGCCGTAGTTGTTGTGCTCCTCGATGCCGGTGGCCACCGCGAAGATATTAGGGTCGAAGATGATGTCCTCGGCTGGAAAGCCCACTTTGTTGACCAGGATGCCGTAGGCCCGTTCGCAGATCTCGACCTTGCGCGCCTTGGTGTCGGCCTGACCTTTCTCGTCGAACGCCATCACCACGACGGCGGCGCCGTAGCGGCGGACCTTGCGCGCCTGGGCGATGAACGGTTCGATACCCTCCTTCATCGAGATCGAGTTCACGATCGGCTTGCCGGCGACGCATTTCAGCCCGGCCTCGATCACGCTCCACTTCGAGCTGTCGATCATGATCGGCACGCGGGCGATGTCGGGCTCCGCGGCGATCAGCTTCAGGAACGTGTCCATCGCCTTCTCGGCATCGAGCAGACCTTCATCCATGTTGACATCGATAATCTGCGCGCCGCTCTCGACCTGCTGGCGGGCGACCTCGATAGCCGTCGTGTAGTCGCCGTCCAGGATCAGCTTCTTGAAACGCGCCGATCCGGTGACATTGGTACGCTCGCCGACATTGATAAATGTCGCGCGCTGCGGAGTACGTGCTTCGTCGACCATCACAGGAAACTCGCCGCCTCCATGCCGGAGAGCCGCAGCGCCGGCGGCAGGGCATGCCACTGGCGCGGCTTCACGTCTTTCACCGCCTCGGCGATCGCCTTGATATGGGCGGGCGTCGTACCGCAGCAGCCGCCGACCACGTTCAGCCAGCCGTTCTCGGCCCAACCGCGGACCAGCTTGGCCGTCATCTCCGGCGGTTCGTCGTAGGCGCCGAGTTCGTTGGGCAGGCCGGCATTGGGGTAGACGCAGAGCATACCTTCGATCTGCGGATTGAGAGCGTTCACGTAGGGATGGAGCTCGGTGGCGCCGAAGCTGCAGTTCAACCCCATGGTGATCGGCTTGGCGTGGCGCACCGAATGCCAAAAGGCCTCGACGGTCTGGCCCGAGAGGTTGCGGCCGGCAAGGTCGGTCAGCGTCATCGACACCATCACTGGCAGTTCCTCGCCGCGCGCCTCGGCCGCCTCGTCGGCCGCTACCAGCGCCGCCTTGGCGTTCAACGTGTCGAACACCGTTTCGACAAGAATGAAGTCGACGCCGCCGTCGAGCAGTCCGTCGATCTGCTCACGGTAGATGCCCTTGACCTCGTCGAAAGAGACGGCGCGGTATCCCGGATCGTTGACATTGGGCGACACCGAGAGCGTCTTGTTGGTAGGACCGAGCGCGCCGACGACGAAGCGCGGTTTGCCCGGATCGCGCGCCGTGGCGGTGTCGGCGCAGGCACGCGTCAGCTTGGCCGCCGCAAGGTTGATCTCGCGCGCCATTCCCGGAATGCCGTAGTCGGTGAGGCTGATCGCATTGGCGTTGAAGGTGTTGGTCGCCAGGATATCGGCACCGGCGTCGATATAGGCTCGGCAAATCTCGCCCACCACGTCGGGCCGGGTCAGGTTCAGGAGGTCGTTGTTGCCTTTCTGATCCTGATTGAACCCGCGGCCACCGCGAAAGCCGTTCTCGTCGAGGCGATAGGTCTGAATCATCGAGCCGTACGGCCCGTCCTTGACCAGGATCCTCTCGCTGCCGATCTCGCGTAGTAACCGGGCTTTCTCGGCGCGGGCCTGCCCTGAGCTTTGTCGAAGGGTCATTGCGAGCGTACTCCCAGCAAATGGCAGATCGCGAAAGTGAGGTCGGCACGATTCAGGGTGTAGAAGTGGAACTGATCGACGCCCTCGTCGCGCAGCCGTCGGCACAGATCGCCGGCCACCGTCGCGGCGATCATGCGCCGCGTCTCGACATCCTCGTCGAGGCCGTCGAACATATGGGCGAGCCAGTTCGGCACCTTGGAGCCGCATAGGCCGGCGATCCGCGCCACCGCTTGGAAGTTCGACACCGGCATGATGCCTGGCACGACCGGAACGGTGATCCCCGTCGCCGCGGCGGCGTCGCGGAAACGCAGGAAGTCCTCAGCCTCGAAGAAGAACTGTGTGATGCAGCGGTCGGCGCCTGCGTCGACCTTACGCTTCAGGTTGTCGAGATCGGCCTTGGCGCTGGCCGAGTCGGGATGCTTCTCGGGGTAGCCTGCGACGCTGATCTGAAAGTCGCCGATCCTCTTGAGGCCTGCCACAAGTTCAGCGGCATTGGCGTAGCCGCCGGGATGGGCGCTGTACTTGCCGCCCATGCCCGACGGCGGATCGCCGCGTAGCGCGACGACATGGCGGATGCCGGCATCCCAGTAGGCGCGCGCCACGTCATCGATCTCGGGTCGAGTCGCCCCGACGCAGGTGAGGTGCGCGGCGGGCTCGATGCCAGTCTCTTTTTTGAGTCGGATCACCGTGTCGTGTGTGCGCTGGCGTGTCGAGCCGCCGGCGCCATAGGTCACCGAGAAGAACGAGGGCTTGAGCGGCGCCAGCCGCGTCACGGCCTCCCACAACGTCCGCTCCATTGCCTCGGTCTTAGGGGGAAAGAACTCGAACGAAACGGCCAGACGCTGCGGCGCGCGGGCGGGGAACTCGGCGGCTGCGAGGCTGAATGGGCCGCCAGGGGGGCCGGTGTCGGGACTCATCGGGAAGCTCCGTGGGCGGTTTGGGCGGCGGGACGGACAGGGGCACGCGTCGCGAGCTCGCGCTCGCCGCGCCAGATGCCGGTCATCAGACGGCGGCCTGGAAAATGGACCGGCTCGAGTGGGTTGAGGCCGGCACTCTTCAACCAGCCTTGCACCTGGTTGTCGGCGAAGCCCAGATGCACATGTGCATGTTCGCGCTTCAGCTCGACCAGGTCGTGCGGCGAGAAGTCGACGACCAGCACGACCCCGCCCGGCCGCACGACGCGCGCCGCCTCGGCCAGCGCTGCCGCTGGATCGTCGGCGTAATGCAGCACGTGATGGATGGTCACGACATCGAAGCTGTCGGCATCGAAGGGCAGGGCATACATGTCGCCCTGACGGATTTCAGCATTGTCGATCGCCGCCTTGGCAAGGTTGGTACGGGCAAGCGCCAGCATCTCGCGTGACTGGTCGATGCCCACCGCCCGTTCGACCTTGGGCGCCAGCACCTCGAGCAGCCGACCGGTGCCGGTACCGATGTCGAGCAGGCGGCGGGCGCCGAGCGGCAGATGGTGGGCAAGCGCGCGCTCGATCTCGCGGTCGGCGACGTGCAGTGCACGCAGTTCGTCCCAGCGCTGGGCATTGTCGCGAAAGAAGCGCACGGCCGCCGTTTGACGACGCTGCAGAAGCGCGTCGAGCCGGGCACGATCGGCGGCGATGCGGACATGTTTGGGATCGAGGCGGCGTACGAATTCGCGAACCAGCGCCGCATCGTCGCCCGACGTGACCAGCCGGAAGCGGGTGAACTGCGCCTCGCGAAAGCGCTCGAGCAGGCCGGCCTCGACCAGAAGCTTGAGATGGCGCGACACGCGCGGCTGGCTCTGGCCGAGCACGTGAACGTAGTCCGACACGGTAAGGTCCTCGCGGGCCGCCAGCGCCAAGACGCGCAATCGCGTATCCTCGGCGGCCGCACGCAATAGCTTCAGCAGATGATCCATGAAAAGAAGAATATAAGCATATCTTTATGTTAGCAAGAGCAATCGTATGTGGAGATTGCGCGGCCAAACCATAGAACCAAAGCCCTCCTGGCTATGCACTTCAAAGCGCAGCTTGCTTGTGCAACACTCTTTCTCGAGTAGCGGCGAGCCTCGCCGCTGGTGGTTTGGCTCGGCACTGCAGGGCCGATGAGATGGACCCAGGGTTGGCGTCGATGATCGCAAGCGTAACGAGGTCGGTGGCGACCGGAGTCCGTCATTCATTGGCCGCAATGGCTGTGAGCGCAGCCCTGTTGGGTGGCTGTGCGTCCCAGGACACAGGTGCGGCTGAGGTTTGGGATCCGATCGAGACTCCCAATCGGTTCATTTTCTCGATCAATCGCGCCATCGACATCATGGCGATCCGGCCGATCGCGGTGCTTTATCGCGACTGGGTGCCGGAGCCCGCGCAAAAGAGTGTGCGCAATCTCCTGGACAATCTCGGCGAGCCGGTGACGGCGATCAACGAAGTGTTCCAGGGCGACCCCAGCCGGGCCGGCGTCACTCTGGCACGGTTTCTTGTCAATTCCACCCTGGGCCTGGCTGGCCTCTTCGATGTCGCCTCCATGATGGGAATGGAGCGCACCAAGGAGGACGCCGGCAAGACCATCGGCATGTGGGCGGGCAAAGGGGTCGAGCCGGAGAATGGCGGCTTCTATCTCATGCTGCCGCTCCGCGGTCCGTCCAACGCCCGCGACGCCACCGGACTCATGATCGACTATGCGATCGATCCGTTCCAGATTCTGCCGATCGCCTTTAACTGGGATTGGTTCTACTACTCGATGCCGCGTTACGGCTTGAACGTGATCGACTATCGTTCGCGCACCATGTTCGCATTGGACGATCTCGAGAAGAACAGCGTCGATTACTACGCCGCGCTGCGCTCGGCCTATACGCAGAACCGTGCCGATCTGATTCGTGCCAAGCGCGAAAAGACCGACACCAAGAGCGAACTCGACCGCCGCGACAACCTGGCCCTGGTGCGATAAGAAGGGTGCGCTGAAAAGCCCCGCGGCGGCTATCCCGCGACTGCCTTCGGGCATTGTTGTCATCTATGGAGCGAACGTTGTCGCTGCAGGCTCGTCGTCGTCAATTTCTCCGCAGTGCCGGCGCCGCCGTGGTGCTGGTCCCGCTCGCCGAACCAGCGCTGGCGTCCGATCCGGCGTCCGATCTGATCTCGGCGACCGCGGCGCAGGTGATCGACGTCGTCAAGACGACCACCGGTGCGGCGCGCGAAGCGGCAATTCGCAGCGTGCTGCAGAATCGGTTCGATCTGCCCTACATGGCGCAGGTGGCGCTGGGCGCGCATTGGGCCAAGGCCACGCCGGAGCAACAAGCGCGGTTCGTCAAAGCGACCGAGACGGCCGAGGCCCGCGCCTATGCCGAACGCTTCGGCCAGTATGCCGGCCAGACGCTTACCATCGGCAAGACGGTGGCGCGGCCCAACAACGTCTACGTCGTCGACAGCCGCCTCAACCAGAGCAACGGCCAGCCGATCAAGCTCGAATGGGAGGTCCGCCAGGGCGCCCAGGGTCTGCGCATCACCGACGTCAAGGTCGAGGGTGTCAGCATGGTCATGACTAGACGTTCGGATTTCAATTCCTACATTCAGAGCAACGGCGGCAAGGTCCAGCCCTTGATCGACGAGCTCGAGGCCCGGGCCAGCCGCTGAATTGCCCCTGTGCGCCACCCGACGTAGATTTGTCCCGGGAGGCGCATCGATCGGCCGTCATGGGCGAGTAGCCCGGACGGGCCGGAGGAGATCGCCATATGGATAGCGTCGCCACCAAGAACGCAGCCGAGCCGCGCTCGGTCGACCCGGTGTGGAGCCGAATCCGCGACGCCGCCCAGATCGCGGCGGCCGCCGAGCCGGTGCTGGCCGGTACACTCCATGCCACGGTCCTCAGCCAGCCGAAATTCGAGGCCGCCCTCAGCTATCACCTGGCGCGGCTTGCCGGCACTACCGAGGTACCGGCAGCGCTGATCCGCCAGATCTTCGACGAGGCGTTGACTGCCGACCCGGCAATCGCGCTGGCAGCGCGCGCCGACGTCGTGGCAGTCGTCGAACGCGACCCCGCCTGCACCTCGCATCTCGATCCGCTGCTGTGGTTCAAGGGCTACCAGGCCTTGCAGACCGCGCGCGTGGCTCACTGGCTGTGGAGGCAGGGCCGCCGCACGCTCGCCCACTTCCTGCAGAGCCGCGCCAGTGCCCTGTTCGCCGTCGACATCCATCCCGGCGCTGTGATCGGCAAGGGCATCTTCATCGATCATGGCACGGGTGTGGTGATCGGCGAGACCGCGGTGGTCGATGACGGCGTCTCCATGCTGCACGGCGTGACGCTGGGCGGCACCGGCAAGGAGCGTGGCGACCGCCATCCCAAGGTGCGGCGCGGCGTGCTGCTCGGTGCCGGCGCCAAGGTTTTAGGCAACATCGAGATCGGCGCTTGCGCCAAGATCGCCGCCGGCAGCGTCGTACTCGAGCCGGTGCCGGCGGGCTGCACGGCGGCCGGTGTGCCGGCCCGCATCATCGGCTGCGTCGACGTGCCCGAACCCGCGTTGGAGATGGATCAACGGATCTGACGCCGCCCGCCGCCTGGAAGCGGACGCCGCCGCGGATTGTCAATCGTCCGGATCGTTCGTGGTCTGCGGGGTTGACGACAAGTGAAGCGCCCTGACCGATGCGACAAGCCGGTGCAGGCGCTCCTTTTGCTTCATGTCGAGTGGCTTGGCGTCATCGACGGACTGCAGCGATAGCTCCGCCTCCTCAAGTCGTCGGATGAAGTTCATCGCCTGCTCGGACTTCTGCTGCTCGGTACCGCGCAGAAGCTGGTACATCGTAAGATAGAGCGAGGCCAGGCTGCGGTTCTGCAGCTCCGGCGTCAGCGGGAACTTGGCCTTGAACATGCCGTCGAGCGCCGCCTTGGCATCGCCTACGGTGGTGGCGCGGCGCAGGCCGTATTCCATCTGGTCGAGCCGGTGCGCGATCTCGAAGCGATGCTGCTGAAGCTGCTCGCGGTTCTTCTGCGCGATCTCGTGGTTGTGCTGGATGTCCTGCAGCAGGGCCGCCCCGCCGGTCAGGACGACCGACGACAGGAACCACATGCCGACGCCGCTATTGAAGAAATCGAGCATCCGCTTGCCGAATGACTCGCGCTGCGGCGGCGGCGGGGCGGCCGTCGGACTCTCGGCTTCCAGTCGTTTGCGGACTTCATGGCGGACCTGCTCTTCCGCCTCGATGCGCTTGTGTTCGCCATCGGTCAGCATGTTTCCCCGTCGGCTTGCAACAGCCAGTTTGCTGGCTCGTCACGACCCGTCAAGGTCCGCGGAGGTCGGCCGGCTGTCGGATCGGCCAGATCTTCGACATCGCCCAGGTCACGAGCAGGCCGACCACGCAGCCGAACAACACCTCACCGACCTTGTGCAAGCCGTGCTCGAGCCCGTTCAGCCGGGAGTGAGTCGACAGCCCACCGGCGATGACGATGGCCGCCGTGATCGGCGCTTGCCGCCACATGGTCTGGATGTGGACGACGTAGGACGACAGCAGCACCGTCGCCGCCAAGGCAAAAGGCAGCGCCCACTCGGCAGGTCCGCTCACCAGCAGGAACAGCAGGCCGACTGCGGCGCCCACCAGGACGTTGATGAGGCGGGCGCGGAACATGCGCGCCGCCTCGGTCACCTGCGGATCGGACGCGGCGACCATCGAGGCGATCGCCCAGATCGGATTGGTGTCGGCGATGTGGGCGAGCGCGTACCAGACGATCGCCGTTGCGATGAACACATTGACGGCGAACCTGATGCCCAGGATGTCGCTCGGCAGGGAGAAGGGCCATTGCATGCGGCTGTTGCCCGTCACGGTCGCCTCCTTGCAGTCAGTTCCTCACCAGCGGCTTGTACTTGATGCGGTGCGGTTGGTCGGCATCGGCGCCCAGCCGCCGCCGGCGGTCGGTCTCGTAATCCTGGTAGTTGCCCTCGAACCACTCGACGTGGCTGTCGCCCTCGAAGGCCAGCATGTGGGTGGCGATGCGGTCGAGAAACCAGCGGTCGTGGCTGATGATGACGGCGCAGCCGGCGAAGTCGACCAGCGCCTCTTCCAGAGCGCGCAGCGTGTCGACGTCGAGGTCGTTGGTCGGCTCGTCGAGCAAGAGCACGTTGGCGCCCGACTTCAGCATCTTGGCCAGGTTGACGCGGTTGCGCTCGCCGCCCGACAGCTGGCCGACCTTCTTCTGCTGGTCGGCGCCCTTGAAGTTGAACGAGCCGCAATAGGCCCGGCTCGAGATTTCGCGGCTGCCGAGCTTGATGATGTCGAGCCCGCCCGACAGCTCCTCCCACACCGTCTTGTTGGGATCGAGCGTCTCGCGGCTCTGGTCGACGTAGCCCAGCTTGACCGTAGGGCCGACCGAGAAGCTGCCCGAATCCGGCTTCTCCTGACCGGTGATCATCTTGAACAGCGTGGTCTTGCCCGCGCCGTTGGGGCCGATCACGCCGACGATGCCGCCCGGCGGCAGGCTGAACGACAAGTCGTCGATCAACAGCTGTTCGCCGAAGCCCTTGGAGATCTTCTCGGCCTTGATGACGTGATCGCCGAGCCGCGGGCCGGCAGGAATGACGATCTGCGCCGTGTCGAGCGTCGCCTTCTGCTCCTCCTCGACCATCTGATTGTAGGCGGCAATGCGGGCCTTGCTCTTGGAGCGTCTCGCCTGCGGGCTCTGACCCATCCATTCCAGCTCGCGCTGCAGCGTGCGGCGGCGGGTGTCGGCGGCTTTCTCCTCCTGCGCCAGGCGTTGTTCTTTCTGCTTCAGCCACGACGAATAGTTGCCCTCCCAGGGGATGCCGGCGCCGCGGTCGAGCTCGAGAATCCAGCCTGCGACATTGTCGAGGAAGTAGCGATCGTGCGTGACGGCCACGACTGTGCCAGGGAATTCCGCAAGGTGCCGCTCCAGCCACGCCACGGACTCGGCGTCGAGATGGTTGGTCGGCTCGTCGAGCAGCAGCATGTCGGGTTTGGAGAGCAGTAGCCGGCAGAGGGCGACGCGGCGGCGCTCGCCGCCCGACAGCTTCTCCACGTCGGCATCACCCGGCGGGCAGCGCAGCGCGTCCATGGCGATCTCGACAGTGCGCTGCAGGTCCCAGCCGTTGCCGGCGTCGATCTTGTCCTGCAGCTCAGCCTGCTCGGCGATCAGCTTGTCCATGTCGGCGTCCGGCTCGGAGAAGGCGTTCGATACTTCCTCGAAGCGCGCCAGCATCCTGGCCATGTCGCCGGCGCCGTCCATGACGTTGCCCAGCACGTCCTTCTTGGGGTCGAGCTTGGGCTCCTGCTCGAGCATGCCGACCTTGGCGCCCTCCGCAGCCCAGGCCTCGCCGGTGAAGTTGTCGTCCTGGCCGGCCATGACCCGGAGCAAGGTCGACTTGCCGGCGCCGTTCAGGCCCAGCACGCCGATCTTGGCGCCGGGAAAGAACGATAGCCAGATGTCCTTCAAGACCTGCTTGCCGCCCGGATAGGTCTTGTTCAGGCCCTTCATGACGTAGATGTACTGGTACGCGGCCATCGGCGGCTCCGGTCGGATCGGGGGTGGAATGTGGGACGGCCGCGCTTGTAGCGGCCTTGCCGCTCGGGTTCAATGACGGCGGGAGAAACGCTCAGGCATGCTGACGGAACCGACCGTCCTGGCGCTGTCGCTGGCCTATCTCGGGCTGCTGTTCGCCATCGCCTATTTCGGCGACCGCTATGCGCGTGACTGGTCGGCGAGCTCGGTGGCACCCGCCGTCTATGGCCTGTCGCTGGCGATCTACTGCACGTCCTGGACGTTCTACGGCGCCGTCGGCCGCGCCGCCACCCGCGGCATCGACTTCATCCTGATCTATACCGGCCCGCTTCTGGTGGTCGTGGTCGGCTATCCCATGCTGCGCAAGATGGTGCGGCTGGCCAAGCAGCACAACGTCACCTCGATCGCCGACTTCCTCGCCTCGCGCTACGGCAAGAGCCGCGCTGTCGGCGTCACCGCGACCCTGTTCGCCACGCTGGGCGTGCTGCCCTACATCGCGCTGCAGCTGCAGGCCGTGTCGTCGACGTTCGGCGCCATCGCCACACCGACGCCGCTGCCGGGCAGCGTACCGGGTGTCGTGCACACCTGATCTGCCCCCCTCAGAGCGGTCCAAAAGTTAACTTAGACTGGACCCCGAAGGAGACGAACAATGGGCAAGAAGCACGGGCCTGAAGAGATCATCGGCAAGCTGCGCGAGGTGGAGATCGTGCTG
>Ga0194132_10009187_pt1 | contig 13782 bp, 8 predicted proteins | sample TA2KigOf80mmetaG_FD_148612 | JGI IMG/M metagenome (GOLD analysis project Ga0194132, IMG submission 148612) | Freshwater microbial communities from Lake Tanganyika, Tanzania - TA2015054 Kigoma Offshore 80m | ecosystem: Environmental > Aquatic > Freshwater > Lake | place: Tanzania: Lake Tanganyika... | reverse complement strand
CGGCGGGCGGGTTGCATGTCCACTAGGGAGCCATGCGGCGGGCTCGGGCGCAACGAGTTCGCGCTAATCCCGTCGATAGGCGCCGCGATGCGAGCGCTGCCCGGCGATGGAAGCGGGGCGGGGGGGTGCTGCCGAAAACGGCCGGGCTCGAGTTCTGGAGCGCGCTGCGAGGCGGGGCTGTAGCAGCGCGAACGGCGCGAACCGCACGCGACTGCTAGGATTCGGTCGATGCGTGCTGCAGCCCTCGCGTTGGCGTTGTTCGGACTCGCCTTCGGGGCGGGCGGCGAAGCGCGTGCGCAAGAGGCGTCGACCGAGGCCGCGCCGGCGCGTGCGCTCGATGATGCGGCCCTGCGCGCGGCGTGCTTCGACCTGCTCGGGCGGCCGCCGCTCGAGGCCGAGCGCACCGCGTGGCTCGGGCGCGGGCGCCACGAGTTTCTCGACCACTGGCTCTCCCAGTGCGAAACATGGTCGCACTGGGTGGAAGAGCAGCTCTATTTCTTTCTTCTGATCGACAACTTCCGGCCGGAGAACGAGCGCGTCGAAGAATTGCCCGCGCTGCTCGCGACCGAGAAGCTCGATGTGCGCACCGCGATTCATCGCATCGCGCTGAGTCCGAGCTTCGACCAGCGCAATCCGGGCGCGGACACCTTCGTCACGGTGGTGATGGAGCAGCTGAACGGCCTGCGAGTGCAGAAGAATGTGCGCGAGCTCGAGGTCGGCAAGGGCATGTACGACGGACGCCCTGGGATGTTCTTTGGCAAGAGTGGCTCGACGCAGGCGGACTTGTTGCGCATCGCCATCGACGATCGCTCGTTCGTGCAGCAGCTCGTCGCGCGCGAATATCGACGCATCGTGCGCACGGAGCCCGACAAGGCCGAGCTCGCCTTGAATGTGCGACGCTTCCAGCGCGATCCGGCCGTGTTTCGCGCGCTGCTTCGCGAGTGGATGCTGTCCGTCGCATGGGATGCGCGCGTGCGCAGCCGCACGAACGCTCCCAACCGGATCTGGATCGAGGCCCTGTATGTCGATCTGCTCGGGCGCCAGCCACTGCCGGAAGAATCGCGGCGCCTGCGCACGGCGCTCGACGGACTCTCGGACACCGGACCGCTGCGTTCCGTGCTCGCGCGAGTGCTGATCGACTCGGGACAGGTGAAGCTGCCCGACAAGGCGGAGATCGAGGATCCGACGCAGTGGATCGCGGGCCTCTTCACGCGCCTGCTCGGGCGCGTCCCGAGCACGGAAGAGCTGCGCACATTCGTCACCGTCTTCCACGAGCCGGAGTGTCGTCCGCACACCGTGCTCTATGCGCTCGTCACGCACCCGGAATACCAGACCTATTGAGAGCCGCCATGCCGCACAACCCTGACCGGTCGCTGGAGAGAGTGTCGAGTTTCGCCTCGGATCGACGCGCGTTCGTCCTCGGCGCCGCCGCGGGGGCACTGGCTCTGCCGGCACTCGGGCGTGGTTCGCTGCTCGCTGCACAGGAGCGCAAGACCAAGCATGTGGTGCTCGTCGCCTTCGCGGGCGGCGTGCGCACGCGCGAGACATTTGGTGCTCCGAGCAATGTGCCGACGCTGGAGGCGCTCGCCAAGGAGGGCGTGCTCTACAAGCGCGTGAAGTCGTCGAACCTCGGGCACTTCGGCGCGGCGCTCTCGATCTTCACGGGCATCAGCGAGGCGCGCGGCATTCGCGAGAATGCGCGCGGCGGCGATCCCACGCTCTTCGAATATGTGCGCAAGGACGCTGGGCTGCGCGCGAGCGATGTGTGGATCAGCACCTCGGGCGGCGCTCAGCAGACGAACTTCAGCTACGGGCTGCATCCCGACTACGGCGCGCGCTACGGCGCGAACACGGTCGATGGCGACGGGCTCTTCAACGCCGAGTTCAAGTCGATCCTCGACGCATGGGGGCGACCGAAGGCGCTGCCCGCCAAGGAAGCCGAGTTGCTCGGACGCCTGCGCGGCGCGATCGGCGGAGGCTCCGCGGGCTCGGTCGAGGATTCTGCGCGCATCGAGAAGTACATCCTCGACGAGCTCACGAGCGGAACGGCGGACATTCGCGGGGCCAACGCGGCGGATGCGAAGGCGATCCGCGTCGCGCGCAACTTGCTCGTGCTGTTCAAGCCCAAGCTGGTGTCGATCGTGCTGCAGCAGGCGGATGCGGCGCACGGCTCCTACAACGGCTATGTCGAGATCGTTCGCCGCAACGACGAGGCGCTCGGCGAGCTGTGGCGCGCCGTGCGCGCGGATCAGGAACTGCGCGACTCGACGGCCTTCGTGATCCTCCCCGAGTTCGGACGCGATGCGGACCTGAACTCGCGGCGCGGGCTCGACCACGGCGACGGCTCGAACGACTTGGAGTATGTCACGGCCACCTGCTGGGGGCCGGACTTCGCGCGCAATCGGATCGTCGAGGACGATGTGCAGGCGATCGATGTCTGCCCGACCGTGTGCGAGCTGCTCGGCGCGAGTGCGACGAAGGCGCGCGGCAAGCGACTGCCCAAGCTCTTCGCGTGAGCATGGGCTTGCAGGAGTCGAGTCTGTGTGCGCGGCTGCGCGCGATGGCGGCGCTGGCGGCCACCGTGGGGGCGTTGGCGTTCGCGATCGTCTCATGGAACGGGAGCGCGCGGCCTGCGTGGGCGGCGCAGGTCAAGGCGGATTCGTCGGGTTGCGTGAACTGCCACGCAGGCATCGAGGAGATGCACCCACAAGCGGAGCTCTCGTGCGTCGACTGCCACGGTGGGAACGGCGCGGCGAGGACCAAGCTGGAGGCGCATCCTCCGCGGGCCCAGCGCGAGGCAGGCGACGAGCGCGTCGCGGGGCTCACCGAGGACCTCACATGGCGGCGCTTCGAGAATCCGATGGACTTGCGCGTGGCCCCGACGACCTGCGGACCGTGTCACGAGAGCGAAGTGGGCCGCGTGCGGACGAGCATGCACGCGACGACCGCGGGGCACCTGTCGGACGGCTACTACGAGGGCGGCTTGGCGAAGCGCAAGGGAGCGCAGTTCGGCGTGTTCGCCGTTGCTCCCCATCTCGCGCAGAAGGGCGACATCGAGGAGCTCTATCAGGTGCCGGCGTTTCGCGAAGGCGGTGCGCACGACGACCTCGGCAAGCACCTCGCCGATCTGGCGCGCAAGGAGTGCATGCAGTGCCACCTGTGGTCGGAGGGGCGTGCCGTCGAGGGGCGTGTCGGCTTCGATGGCGACTATCGCGGCGAAGGCTGCGCGGCGTGCCATGTGCCCTACGCGCTCGACGGGCTCTCCGAGAGCGGAGATCGCAGCGCACCCAAGACTGAACCCGGACATCCTCGCGCGCACGAGATGACGCGCGCGCCGACGACCGACACCTGCACGAGCTGTCACTATGGTGACGCGTCGATCGGCCTCAACTTCCGCGGACTCTCGCAGCTGCCGCCGGGCGCGCCGGGCGGACCGGAGATACCGGGCACGACGGATGCACTGCGCAATCGGCAGTTCTATCTGGACGATCCGTCGATCGTGCCGCCCGACGTGCACCACGAGCGCGGGATGCACTGCATCGACTGTCACACCGAGAACGACGTGATGGGAGATGGCCGCCTGTACGGCTCGATGGAGCATGCGGTCGAAATCTCGTGCAGCGACTGCCACGGCACATTTCGAGAGCCCGCCACCCTGCGCACGCAGCGCGGCACGCCGCTCGCTCACCTGCGTCGCAGCGACGCGGGGATCGTGCTCAAGAGCAAGGTCGATGGGCGCGAGCACGTCGTGCCGCAGGTGGTGCACGTGCTCGACCCGAAGCGTCGGGAGTACAACGAGCGCGCCGCGCGCGCCATGACGAGCGAGCACGCGGATCTCGCCTGCCACCTGTGCCACTCGGCGTGGAATCCCAACTTCATGGGCTTCCACTTCGATCGCAACGAATCGCTCACCCAACTCGACCTGCTCTCGGGCCAGCGCACGAAGGGGCGCGTGACCACGCAGGAGAAGGTCTTCTCGTCGTGGAAGAGCTTCTATGCGGGGCTCGACGAGTCGGGGCGCTACGCGCCGTACCTGACGGGCTTCTCGACGATGGGCACCGTGCGCGACGAGCAGGGGCGCGTGTTCCTCGATCAGGAGCTGCCGGTCACGAGCGCGGGGCTCTCGGGCCTGACGCAGATTCACCACCAAATGCACACCGTTCGCGGCACTTCGCGTGCGTGCGTCGAGTGTCACCGCAGCTCCGCGACTTGGGGGCTGGGTTCCGTGAACTTCCGCCTCGGACGACAGCTCGCGTTCGTCGCCGATCGCCGCGGCCTCGAGGTGGTCGCCGTCGATCGCGCGCAGGTCTCCGCGTCGGTGCCGATCGCGAAGCTCGTTCAGCCCGACATCGTGGACTTGGCGCTCGACTGCGATCCGCTGCAGGGCTTCGCGCGGCGCGTGTATGTCGCCGAGGGCTATCGGGGTGTCCATGTGGTCGATGTGCGCGACCCCACGCGGCCGCAGCGCGTGCAGTTCGTCGCCACGGTTCAGCCGGGCGGCATGGTGGTGGCGGGCGAGCACCTGTATGTGGCCGATGGCGCCGGCGGGCTGCGTATCTTCCGCATCGAGGCGGAGGGTCGCATCGCCGCGCTCTCGAGTGTGCCGACATTCGACGCGCGTGATGTGCATGTGCAGTGGCCGCTCGCATATGTCGCGGACGGCATCGGCGGCGTGCTCATCGTCGATGTTCGCAAGCCTGCGGAGCCGAGGATCATCGGTGGAGCGCGCGTCTCGAGCAATGCGGCGCAGGCGGATGCCGCAGTGGGAGTGACGCTCCTGTTTCAGAATTCGCGGCCGGTCGCAGAGGACGGTGTCGTCGCGGATCGCCGGACGCCGGCGCGAGCGCTGCTGTGCGTGCTCGACGAGCGCGAGGGGCTCGTGCTCTACAACGCGACGGAGCCCGCGGCGCTGGAGAAGCTCTGGCCGCCGGCGGAGGATCGCAGCCGCGCCCAGCGACGCAACGGCGTGTACCGCGGGTTCGCCGTGCGCAGTCATGTCGATATCGCCGAGCCCCAGGGCGGATCGAAGACGCGCGAAGGCGACTACGCGTACCTGCTCGCGGAGACCGATGCGCCCAACGCGGATCCGCAGTCGCGACTGTTCGTGCTCGACATCACGGAGCCGCGGCGCGTGCGCAACTTGGCCGTGCTTCCGTCGGGCGAGTCGACCGAGATGCTCTCGGTCGGCGCTTACTACAACCCGCCGTTCCTGCAGTCGGTGGCGTTCGCGCCCGGCAGCGACGGCGTCGTCGCCACGGATGTCTCCGTTTCGGGCGAGCCGCGCCAGCTCGGAGTGCTCGCGGGCCTGCGCGACTGCTACGCGATCGCGCTCGAGGAATTTCCGCTCGACCGCATGCTCGACGAGGCGGGCAGGCCGCTGAAGGACGTCAGTCACATGGGCTCGCGCTGGCTGACGCTGCCGGAGATCGAGCGGCTGCTGCTCGTGCCCGCGAACCTGCTGGGGAACGACACGGCGCGAGCCGCGAGCGAGATCCCGGGAGCTGGAGCGCGCATGCACTTCCAAGCGTGCGACGCCGATCGCTCGGGCCTGCTCGAGGGCGATGAGCTGCGGCGCGCGGGGCAGGGGATCGACGGCGATGGAGATGGGCGCGTCGCGCTGCGCGACCTCGCGCTGCTCGCGCGGCTCGTCGAGCCGGAGCGCAGCGAGACGGATGCGAGCGCTCCGGCGTTTCTTGCCACGCGTGTCGATCGCGATGGCGACCTCGCGCGGCTGTTCGACGGCATCTCGCCCTTGCAGTTCGACGAGGACGGCAACCGCAGGCTCGATCGCGCGGAGCTCTCGCGGATCCTGTTCGCGGCGCTCGATCTCGACGGGGACCGCGCGCTGTCGCCCGACGAACTTTCTCGTCATCCCGGTGAGCTGCGGCAGCTACGGCTCGGCGGCGCGACCGCGCGAGCTCGCTTCGCGCGCCTCGACGCGAACGGGGACGGGAAGATCCAACCCAAGGAGCTCAAGCTCGCCAACGAGGAGTTCCTCGCGCTCGACGTGGATCGCAGCGGCGAGGTCGAGCTTGGGGAGCAGGGCGTGCCGGCGTGGGAAGCGCGCGGGTACTTCGCGCGCGAATCCGAGTGGCCGACGCGGCGCGTCGCGGCGCTCTCGCTGTCGCCGCGCATCACGCTCGAGAACTTGCTCGAAGTGCTCGATGTCGATCGCGATGGAGCACTCGGGGCGCGCGACTTGAAGGCCCGTCCGGGACTGCTGCTCGAGCTCGACCTCGATCGCGATGGGACTGCGGAGCCCAACGAACTCGCGAACCGCGTGCAGCTGGCGCAGGCGCAGGGTGTCGAGGCCGCGCCCGATGATTTCGTCGGTCGCTGGGACCTCGACGGCGACGGCGAGGTCGAAGAGCGCGAGCTGCCCGAGCTGGTCCGCCGCGTGCTCACGCGACGAAGGCAGCTACGCTGAATGCGAGCGCGCGGCGGCGCTCGAGCTCGCGGCACTCGAGGTTCGGGCTCTCCGCCGTGCGCTGGAGCCACCACTCGAGGAACGCCAACGGCAGGTCCGCGTGCGCAAGCACCTCGCGCGGGGGAATGGACATCTGGTAGGCCAAGCGGCGCAGGTGGTTCGCGAACTCGTCGCGATCGGCGCTCGCAAGCGCGAGCTGCTGGTAGGGCTCGAGGCCACAGGCCGCGAGGATCTCGGCGCTCCAGCCGCGTTCGTAGGTGTCTTCTTGGATGAGGAAGTGGGGGGCGAGCTCCACGGGTGGTGGTCCAAAGGAGTAGGGCGGACCCAACGGGCGGCCGCAGGATCGGTAGCGACCTCGGACATGGAATGGCCAAGGTGCGGGTTTTCGCGCTTGCGCGCTGTCCCGTGCTCGCGCCGCGGCCCGCAAGAAGCCGTTCTCTTGCTATCCTAGTTCCCTGCGTGCCGCATCCCTCGGCGCGCCGACGCTCTCCTGCGGCGCCCAGCGCCGAACTCGCCATGCCCTCTGCCAAGCAGATCCTGTACACGCACACCGACGAGGCTCCCGCGCTCGCCTCCTACTCGTTCTTGCCGATCGTGCGGGCCTTCGTGAATGGCACGGGCATCACGGTCGAGACGCGCGACATCTCGCTCGCCGGGCGCATCCTCGCCGCCTTCTCCGATCTGCTCCCGCCCTCGCAGCGCACTCCCGATCACCTCACGGATCTCGGCCGTGTCGCCGAGACTCCGGCGGCGAACATCATCAAGCTCCCGAACATCAGCGCCTCGGTGCCGCAGCTCAAGGCCGCGATCGCGGAACTGCAGGCGCAGGGCTACGCGCTGCCGAACTATCCCGACCTTCCCAAGGGCGACGCCGAGCAGGCCGCGAAGAAGCGCTACGACAGGGTCAAGGGCAGCGCGGTGAACCCCGTGCTGCGCGAGGGCAACTCGGACCGTCGCGCGCCCGCTTCCGTGAAGGCCTACGCGCGCGCCAAGCCGCACGCGATGGGGGCGTGGTCGAGCGCGAGTCGCTCGCATGTCGCGCACATGGCCGGCGGCGACTTCTACGGCAACGAGAAGTCACTGACGATGCCCGCCGCGACGCTCTCGACGATCGAGCTCTTCGGCGCGGATGGCTCGCGCACGAAGCTCGCAGGGCCCTTCCCGCTCGCGGCGCGCGAGGTGGTCGACGCGACATTCCTCTCGAAGCAGGCGCTGTGCGCGTTCTTCGCCGAGCAGGTCGCCGACGCACAGCGCAAGGGCGTGCTGTTCTCGGTGCACCTCAAGGCGACCATGATGAAGGTCTCCGATCCGATTCTCTTCGGATACGCGGTGCAGGCCTACTTTGCCGCTGCGTTCGCGCAGCACGGTGCGACGCTCGCGCGCATCGGCGCCAACCCGCGCAACGGACTGGGCGATGTGCTCGCCAAGGTCGCGGCGCTGCCCGAGGCCGAGCGCGCGCCGATCGAAGCCGACTTCGCTGCCGCGCTGCAGCGCGGTCCGGCGCTGGCGATGGTGAATTCCGACAAGGGCATCACCAACCTGCATGTGCCGAGCGATGTGATCATCGACGCCTCGATGCCGGCGATGATCCGCGACTCCGGTCGCATGTGGAATGCGGCCGGCAAGCTCGAGGACACCAAGGCCGTGATCCCCGACCGCTGCTATGCGGGCGTGTACCAGGCCGTGATCGACGACTGCAAGGCCAACGGCGCGTTCGATCCGCGCACGATGGGTTCGGTGCCCAATGTCGGGCTGATGGCGAAGAAGGCCGAGGAATACGGCTCGCACGAGCGCACCTTCGAGATCGCGCGCGCGGGCACCGTGCGCGTGCTTGATGCGAACGGCGCGACGCTGCTCGAGCACGCCGTCGAGGCCGGTGACATCTGGCGCATGTGCACGGTCAAGTTCGAGGCGGTCGCCGACTGGGTCAAGCTGGCCGTGACGCGCGCGCGCCTCTCGAACACGCCCGCCGTGTTCTGGCTCGACAAGTCGCGCGCACACGATGCGCAGCTGCTCGCGCTCGTCGCCGAGCTCCTGTCGCAGCACGCGACGCAGGGGCTCGAGTTCCACATGCTCCCGCCGGTGCTCGCCACCAAGTTCTCGCTCGGTCGCATTCGCAGAGGCGTCGACACGATCTCGGTCACGGGCAATGTGCTGCGCGACTACCTCACCGATCTGTTCCCCATTCTCGAGGTCGGCACGAGCGCGAAGATGCTCTCGATCGTCCCGCTGATGAAGGGCGGCGGCCTGTTCGAGACTGGCGCCGGCGGCTCGGCGCCCAAGCATGTGCAGCAGTTTCAGGAGGAGAACTACTTGCGCTGGGATTCGCTCGGCGAGTTTCTCGCGCTCGCCGCCTCGTTCGAGCACATCGCCGACGCCACCGGCGACGCCAAGGCGCGCGTGCTCGCCAAGACGCTCGATCAGGCCAGCGCGATGTACCTGATGAACGACAAGGGCCCCGCGCGCAAGGTGGGCGGTCTCGACAACCGCGGCAGTCACTTCTACCTCGCGCTCTACTGGACGCAGGCACTCGCTGTTCAGACCGACGATGCTGCGCTCGCCGCGCGCTTCGCGCCCCTCGCCAAGGCGCTGGGCGAGAGCGAGGCGCGGATCGTCGAGGAGTTGATCGCCTGCCAAGGCAAGCCCGTCGACCTCGGCGGCTACTATCGGCCCGACCCGCAGAAGGTCGCCGCCCTCCTGCGCCCGAGCGCCACGCTCAACGACCTGATCGATGCCGCCGCGCGCCCCGCTCTCGCGGATCGTATCTCCGGGCTGGCGCTCACGACGCCCTAGTGAGCCGCAGCGCGCGGAGCGCGGCCTTCTCAGCGCGGCGAGTCCACATGAGACGCCGAACCCGTGAGGGGACGACGCTGGGCGAGGAGCAGGTCGACCATGCGGCCGTAGGAGGCGACGCCGTGGCGTTGGCCTTGGGACTTGAGGTAGGTGTCGTTCACCTTGGTGGAGACCGAGCGCACGGCTCGCTGCGCCGCAGATCGCGGAACCCAGAAGGCGATGGCCGCGTCGATGTCGCGGCGCAGCGGCGAGGGAATCGCACGCTCGACCTGCATCGCGCGCTCGGGCGCGGCGGAGCGCAGCGCGCGGTGCAGCTCTCGAAAGGCGACGAGCGCGACCGGGTAGGCGAGCGCGGGATCGCCGGAGAGCGTGCCGACGTGGACGGCGAGGAAGTTGGCTTCGTCCTCGCGCGCGAAGCCGCGCTGGTGCGCGACCTCGTGCAGCGCGCTGAACATGCGCTGCGGCACGGGCGGCAGCGTGTTGACATGCGGCTCGGCGGTGAAGGGCCAGTAGATGCCGGAGATCCCAGCGAGCTTCATCGCGAGCGAGAGCGAGCCGTCGCGCAGCACGGGCGGCGAACCAGCGAGCCGCGCGTCGGTCGTGCCGGCGACTGCCCACGCGCGCGCCACGGAGCTCGCGAGCCGCTCGAAGTCGCCGTCGATCGCGACGGTGCCGTCCGCGTTCTCCGGCAAGTTCGCGCGCGCGTCCCGCGCGCGCTGCAGCCACTCGCGCGTGGCGTCCTCGAGTTCCTCTGAGCTCGCGTCGCGCACATCGAGTCCGGTGCCATGCGCGTAGGGGAGCCGCGCGTGGTTCAAACCCCACGCGAGCAGGTAAAACGACAGGATCCAGCTCGCGAGCGTGAGAGCGCGCAGAAACTCCGTGCAGGCGAGTTCCAGCGCGCGTCCGGTGCGGCGCACGCGCTCGCGCACGATGCGTCCGACGCGCACTGCGGCGAGCACCGCGAGTGCCAGCAATCCGAGCTCGCCCAGCGACCACGGCGACAGTCCGCTCACGCAGCCCAGCCCGCGCTGGAGCCATGGGTAGAGCCCGCGCGAGTAGAGGCGCTCCGTCCATTCCGGTGCGGCACCCGCGGCGACTCTCAGCAGCGCCAATGCGACGCAAACGCCGAGCGCGAGCAGCAGCGAACGACATCGGGCGCGCCCAGCCGCGCGCAGCGCTTCGAGGAGCACCCTCCGTCGCTCTCGCATGCCCATGGCTCGCGCCAGCGTACGCGCCGCGCTCGCGCTCGTCGCCCCACGGTGGCGCGCGGCTCTGTGCTATCTTTCCGCTTTCCCGTGCGAGTCCTCCGTTGAGCGAAAACCACTCCGACTCCGGCGCCCGTGCGCCCCAGATCACGATGAAGAGCCCCAAGCCCTCGTGGCTGAAGGTTCCGCTGCCGGGCGGCGAGGGTTTCACGCGCCTCAAGGCGCTGACGCAGGAGCTCAAGCTCCACACCGTCTGCCAAGAGGCGCGCTGCCCCAACATCGGCGAGTGCTGGAAGGGCGAGCACGCGACGATGACGCTGATGGTCCTAGGAGACGAGTGCACGCGTCGCTGCCGCTTCTGCGCGGTCAAGACCGTGCTCAAGGCCGCGCCGCCCGATCCGGACGAGCCCGCGCACGTCGGACAGGCCGTGGCCGCGATGAAGCTCGGCTATGTCGTGATCACCTCTGTCGATCGCGACGACCTGAGCGACGGCGGCTCGGGCCACTACGCGCAGTGCATCCGCGAGATCCGCACGCGCGCGCGCGAGACCGTGATCGAGACCTTGATCCCCGACTATCAGGACGAGCAGCTCGCCACGCTGATGACCGCCGCGCCCGATGTGCTCGCGCACAATGTCGAGGTCGTCTCGCGCCTGCAGCGCAAGATCCGCGACCCGCGCTGTTCCTTCGAGCGCTCGCTCGAGACCCTGCGCGGCGCCAAGCGCCACCAGCCCGGCGCATTCACCAAGTCGTCCGTGATGCTCGGCCTCGGCGAAACCCACGACGAGGTCGTCGAATCGATGGAGCTCCTGCGCGCCGCCGAGGTCGATTTCCTGACGCTCGGCCAATACCTGCGCCCGACCGCCCAGCACGCGCCCGTGCGCGAGTGGGTCACGCCAGAGCGTTTCTTCGACCTGCAGCTCCTCGGCGAGCAGCTCGGCTTCAAGTATGTCGCCTCCGGCCCGCTCGTGCGCTCGTCCTACAAGGCCGGCGAGTTCTTCGCCGCCGGGCTCGTGCGCGAGCGCCGCGCCGCCGCCGGTCACTAGCCCGCCCTATTCACGAGCGCACGATCGCGCGAGCGGGGATGGCTTTGCCGCGGCGAGCCGCGCGGTGGCCCTGGGTCCCGCGCGTTCGGTCGTTCAGCGGCGTCGGCACCCGGTCGCTTGGAAGCCGTCGTCGCGTGGGACTCACGGGGTGGCGGCTGCAACCTGCGCGCCTGTTCGATGAGCCTGCGCTGGAGCTGAGCTCCACTCTGCTCTCGTACCCGGTTCGGCGTGCGCGAGCCCGCGGCTCGGACAGGTTTCACCGGAGCGGGGGGCGTCGCTACGATGGCGCGTCTCGGAAGCCCCGACCCGACTCCGACTGGAGTGCGGCCGGGACGGCTGGGTACATCCCCATGAGCGCCTTGGAACTCCAATCCGTCATCGCCCCGGACGGCAGCGCGGCCGGTCACGACCCGCGCCTCTGCGCCGAGGGGCTGTTGCACTGCTACCGCACCATGCTGCTGGTGCGCGCCTTCGACGATGTGGCTCTCAAGCTGCAGCGCTCGGGCCGCATCGGCTTCTCGATCCCCAACAAGGGCGTCGAGGCCTGCCAGGTGGGGGCCGCGAGCGCGCTGGAGACCACGGACTGGGTCTTCCCGAGCTACCGCGACTTCGGGGTGGCCCTGTACCACGGGGTCACGCCCACCGAGATGATGCACAACATGTTCGGCAACGACCGCGACAGCGCTCGCGGCCGCCAGATGCCGGTGCACTTCTCCTTCGACAAGCCGATCCGCTTCGTCTCGATCAGCTCGCCGCTGGGCACCCAGATCCCGCAGGCCGTCGGCGCGGCCTACGCCATGAAGCTGCGCGGCGAGAAGCATGTGGCGCTCGTCAGCTTCGGCGACGGCTCGACTTCGACCTTGGGCTTCCACAGCGGCATGAACTTCGCCGGCGTCTGGAAGGCGCCGGTGGTGTTCCTGTGCCAGAACAACGGCTACGCGATTTCCTGCCCGGTCGAGGAGCAGACGGCGAGCGAGAGCTTCGCGATCAAGGCCAAGGCCTACGGCATGCCGGGCGTGCGCGTCGACGGCAACGACCTGCTCGCCATGCGCCAAGCGACCGCGCAGGCCGTGGCGCGCGCGCGGCGCGGCGACGGCCCGACGCTGATCGAGGCCGTGACCTTCCGCATGGGCGGCCACTCGACCTCGGACGACCCGACGCGCTATGTGCCGAAGGAGCTCGTCGAGAGTTGGGCCAAGAAGGACCCGGTGGCGCGCTTCGAGCGCTACCTCGCGAGCCGCCAGTTGTGGACCAAGGAGCAGGGCGAGGCGCTCTACGCCGCTGCCGTCGAGCAGGTCAACGCGGCCGTCCGGGAGGCCGAGGCCACCCCGCCGCCCAAGCTCGAGAGCATCTTCACGGACATCTACGCCAGCGTGCCCGCGCACCTGCGCCGTCAGGGACAGGCCGCCTTCGAGCTCGCTGCTCGCAAGGGCGACGCCGGTGCCGGCGCCGGCAAGTTCCCGCTCTGAAACCGAAGCACCCAGCGAAGAAGCAAGAACGAAATGGCCACGTTGACGATGGTTCAGGCGGTGAACGACGCGCTCAAGGTCGCGATGCGCCGCGACAAGGGCGTGCTGGTGTTCGGCGAGGATGTCGGCCCCAAGGGCGGCGTGTTCCTCGCCACCGAGGGGCTGACGAAGGAGTTCGGCAAGCAGCGCTGCTTCGACACGCCGCTCTCCGAGGACGGCATCGTCGGCACCGCGATCGGCATGGCATTGAACGGCCTCAAGCCGGTGGCCGAGATTCAGTTCCAAGACTTCATCTTCCCGGCCTTCGACCAGATCGTGAGCGAGGCGGCCAAGTTCCGCTACCGCTCCGGCGGCCAGTACACGGTGCCGATGGTGATTCGCACGCCCTACGGCGGCGGCATTCGCGGCGGCCTGTACCACTCGCAGTCGGGCGAGGCCTACTTCTGCCACACGCCCGGCCTGAAGGTCGTGATCCCCTCGACACCCGAAGACGCCAAGGGCCTGCTGCTCGCCTCGATCGAGGATCCCGATCCGGTGATCTTCATGGAGCCCAAGGCGCTCTACCGCACGACCAAGAGCGAGGTTCCCGAGGGCTACTACACGACGCCGCTCTCGACCCTGCGCACCGCTCGCACGGGCAAGGATGTCACGGTGTTCTGCTACGGTGCCATGGTGCCGGTGTGCCTCAAGGCGGCCGAGCAGGCGGCGGAGAAGGGCATCGACTGCCTCGTGGTCGACCTGCGCACGCTGCTGCCGCTCGACGAGGAGGGCGTGCTCGAAGCCGCGAGGCAGACCGGCCGCGTGGTGATCGTGCACGAGGCGCCGCGCTTCTGCGGCTTCGG
>Ga0194132_10009186_pt1 | contig 13784 bp, 11 predicted proteins | sample TA2KigOf80mmetaG_FD_148612 | JGI IMG/M metagenome (GOLD analysis project Ga0194132, IMG submission 148612) | Freshwater microbial communities from Lake Tanganyika, Tanzania - TA2015054 Kigoma Offshore 80m | ecosystem: Environmental > Aquatic > Freshwater > Lake | place: Tanzania: Lake... | reverse complement strand
GCGTGCCAAGACCATAGTGAACCCACGAACCGATCGTGGGGAACTGGCCCTCGAGCACATGCCGGCCGGTGTGGAACTGGAGCTGGGCGCCGTGATTGTTGTCAGTGGTCCACATGGAGCGCACGACTGCGATGTCATCAATGCAGTCACCCACATGCGGCCACCAGTCACTCACCTCAAGCCCGCTGCGCCCGCGCGGACGATGGCCCACCTGCATCGGAAAGATCTTGGGATGCACCTTGTGCAGCCCGGCCACCAGCTCACGGAGGTTCTTCTTGAGATACGGTGAGTCCAGGCTGCCCTTGTAGGGTGTCTCCTCAATGGTCTTCCCTGCATACCGGTTCAACTCAGGCTTGGGATCGAAGCTCTCCATCTGGCTCGTGCCACCCTGCATAAACAGCCAAATGACACTGCGGGCGCGCGGGGCAAAATGCGGCTTCCCACGAAGTATCTCCGCCACCGCCGCCGCAGCGGTCGCCTCGGCCTTTGCTTCGCGCGCAAGCATCGCGCTCAACACCATGCCGGCCATCCCCATCCCGCAATCCGTCAAAAACGACCGTCGATTCCCCGGAAATGTCCGCCGCGCGTGGTTAAAGGGTCGCAGGCTCATCGGATGCTCACGAAATCGTTGTGGTTGAAAAGCACGAGTATCAGGTTCTCCCGGGCACGCGCCTTCGACTCCCCTGCAGGTGCCAGTTTGGAGGCCTCACCCACAGCCGCCGGAGTCAACCGGGATGGATCAGCCAGCAGGCCGGCCTGTTCCTTCAAAAACTCCCGGCAGGCGGCAGTCTCCTGAACCGTCGGCTTTCGACTCAGGATGCCCGCGAACGCGGCATGAATAAACTCCGCGTCCTCAGCCTCCCCACGCAGCGTGTCGCTGATGGATTTTGCGAGCCGACGGGACTGCGTCTTCACCAGCACGCTGTTGGCCATCGCGAGCGCCTGCTGCGGAACCACGCTGGCATTCCTCCGATAACACTCGCTCATCCCGGGGCCGTCGAAGGTCTGCGTGAATTCCATGGCCTTCTCCTTCGCATGTCGGAAGTAAACGCTGCGACGCGACAAGGATTCCCCAGCTCCCGGGTCCAACTCCGGCCCCCCCATGGTCCAGTCCAGCCCGCCCGCCACGTGGAGCACGCTGTCCCGCACCACCTCCGCTTCCGCCCGCCTCACATTCATCTGCCACAGCTGGATGTTGTCAGGATCTGAAGCCAGGTTCCGAGACATCATCGCGCCACCCGACGACTTCATGCGATACGTGGCGGATGTCACGAGCAACCGATGCATGGCTTTCATGCTCCACCCCTGCCGCACAAACTCGCCTGCCAGCCAGTCCAGCAACTCCGGATGGCTCGGAGCCTGTCCAGCCTTCCCAAAATCAAACACCGTGGCCACCAGCGGACTGCCAAAATGCCGCATCCAGATGTGATTCATCGCGACGCGGGCCGTGAGCGGATTTTCCGGACTCGCGATCCAGCGAGCGAGCGCGAGACGCCGGCCGCTGGAGGACCTGGGATAAACCGGTCCGAGCGAAGCATACGAGGTGGAAGGCTCGAGGGCCTCGCGTCTGGCCGCAGCAAGCTTCTCCTGAGCTTCTTTCGTCTTCTTTTCCGCATCGGCCAGAGCTTTCTGCGCCTTCTCCACTTCTTTCGGATCCGCCGCCGGATCGGCCTTGGGGTCCGACTGTTTCTGACGGACACGCAGGGACTGAAACGCTGCCAGGGCTTCGGCCACCCCCAGCTCCGCCGCAGCCACACCCGCCTGCCGCTCAGCTCCGGCCGCAGCGCGAGCGGATGTCTCTGCGTCGCCGGGAACCACGGCATACTTCACACGTTCGGCCAGAACGCGGTGTCGCAATGCGACCTGCCGCGCGCGGGAAAGGGCAGCCTGGCGACTGGCGACCTCCGCCGCGTTCCGCAATGACTCCACGTCATTGGTGGCAGACAGAGCGGTGCTCCAGGCGCCATCGGCTTTCTTCTCCGCTGCGAGCGCCTCCTCCTCACTCCGCGCCAACACGACCTTCACAGCCGGCTCGCTCAATGCGGGATAGTAACTGTCCAACGGAAGGTCCACGGCAGCGATGTCCAGAGACCTCTTGCCCAGAAAGCTGGGAAGTTGCGGGAGCACCGGCTGATTCGTCTCCGGCCGGGCTTCGTCACCACGGGTAAACACGTAGGTCGGATCGGCCAATCGTCCATCGAAAGCCTGCACCAGGCTGTTCGTAGAAGCATCTCCCGCATGGCTCAGCAAATTGGTCCGGATGTCATACGGTTCGAAAAAAGCCCGCATCCGATAGAAGTCCACCTGCGACATTGGATCGGACTTGGAGTCATGACACTTGGCACAGTTGAAGGTGACGCCCAGGAACGCCTTCCCGGTGTGTTCCACGGTGGATTCCAGCCAGACGTTCCGGTTGTAACGAAACCAGTTCCGCACAAGGAAGCCTGTGGCTCGAAGCGCGCTCGCATCCAGTGGTGCCAGTTCGTCAGCCGCGAGCATTTCCAGAAGCATCCGGTCATAGGGTTTATCCGCGTTCAACGATTCGATGATCCAATCACGCCACCGCCAGATATGCGGATGGCTCTCCCGCACCTCGGCGCCGTGCCCCGCCCAGTCGCTGTAACGCCAGACGTCCATCCAATGTCGCCCCCATCGTTCGCCATGGCGAGGACTGGCGAGCAGCCGCTCGACGATCCGGACGTAATGGTCGTCGGTCGGATTGGACGTGAACTCATCAAGCTCAGCCGGCGTGGGCGGAACACCGATCAAGTCCAGGTAGAGTCGTCGAATGAGAACCTGCGGCGGGGCGGGATCCGAGGGGACCAAACCGCGTTCCTGATGTCGCAAGCCCACGAACGCATCGATTGGGTTGATGCCCCATCCGGAGAGGGGCTTGGGCACGGGTGGGACGACGACGGGACGGAACGCCCAGTGCGAACCTGTGTCACCGGGGAGGTCTGACGGAACGGACCCCGCGGTGGCGCTGGCAAGCGTGAGAAAGAGGGAAAGCAGGCACGCTGTGGGGAACAACCATAACTTCCGGCTCCAGCGAGCCGGTGAGCTGAGGTCAATGTCCGGAGATGCGCGCATGCAAGGCTTTCACTTGATCGAACCCCCGGGAACCCGTGTGACGGATACCGGATCTTCGGGGAAAGGCTCGTAAACAATTCACGATGCGAGGGCATATGACAATTCCGAATCCTGGAAAGTGTCGAGTGCTCTGCTGGGACGAAGGGGTCATCCGCTTCCCAAATGGATCGCCTGACCAGCCTTGTTCAGTGCTTTCGACAGAGTATGGATGAGGATTCAAGACCCTCAACTGCTGGCGGCGAGTCCGCTCTTGCAGTCTTCCGAACTCCGCCAACTGATGGTGGAAGTGTTCCCAGCATTCCAAAGGAGCGGTTTCGATCGCAGCCTCTCCGATCATCGCAGTCACTTGAGTGAAGCGTACCTCCGGGTCTTTATTTCTGACATGGAGCGCATCCTGGAATCGCTGGGAACTTAGCTGTCAAAGCTTGATCATCGGGGGCGTGGAGGAGAGAGCAAGCGCTAATCCTTAGCTAAAATCCACTTCTATCGGCTGTAGTTTTTGACTAGCGTCATGACATGGAACGAACGGTTCACAAGGCCCGAAGCTTCCGCAGCGCTGCGGAGTGGGACATCGAGCAACAGATCCGCATGACCTGTCGGGAGCGATGGGAAGTCGCCCGGCAGCTGAAGAAACGCGTCTACGGAGAAAACAACAGGGATGTTCGCGCATGCCACCCGACCAGATAGATCCCGCTTACTTCTCTCCAGACATCCTGGAGTTCATCGAACTCCTCCACGCACATCAGGTGCGTTACGTTATTGTCGGCGGGGAAGCTGTGATTTACTACGGGCATGCAAGGTTGACGGGGGATGTCGATTTTTTCTACGACGCAGGAAATCAGAATGCCGCCTCGCTGTTTCATGCGCTTTCAGTTTTTTGGAGAAACAACATCCCCGGGATTGAGCGGCCGGAGGAGCTTCAGGAAATTGGCACGATTATCCAGTTTGGTCGGCCTCCGAACCGAATCGATCTGCTGAACCAAATTGACGGGGTGTCGTTCGAGGAGGCTTGGAAAAGCCGTATCGCGGTGATGCTGCGCACCAAGGCAGGAGAGCAGCCGGTGTTCTATCTGGGCTTGGCGGCTTTGATTCGAAACAAGGAGGCTTCCGGTCGCCCCAAGGATCTGGAAGACCTGGAGTTCTTGCGCAAAATTGCACATTAAGCCGGAACGATTCAGTCGGACAGCGGACAGTTTCGCAGGAGACTCTTGCGAAGGGTGAGGCGTGAGGAGCGCGCGTATTGAACTCAGATACGTAAGCGACGAATAACGAAGCAATTCGCAGGAGGATCGAGCAAACGGCCGCTGGCCTACTGAATTGTTCCGGCTAAGACAGGGCTTCGATCAGGTGGCGTAACTCCTCGTCGACCAGGCCGGGATCGCGCAGGGTCTGGGAGATCTCCGCGCGCACCGCGTCACGAAAGCGTTTGCGCAGACGATGAATCGCCACCTTCACCGCGCCCTCGGTCAAAACAAGCTCCCGTGCCGCGTCCGACTGCGACATCGCACTGGATTCGCCCATCAGCCACGGCTTGAGAATCTCGAACTGTTCCGCCTTGCCGCCGTCCGTGAACTCCTTCTGCAATACTTCCAGCGCCCGCGCCATCACCGCCATCGCCCATTCGCGATCGAAACACGCGTCAGGCGCAGGGGCAGACGCATCGGCGACTTGAATCGGTTCCTGTTCGCCCTCGGACGCAGCATCCAACGATTCCGGTGTCACGCCCCCGCCGCGCTTGAGGCGCTGCTCGTGTTTGCGGTGGTCGGCTAGGAAATGCCTCAACGCCCCGAGCAGGTAGGAGCGAAACTTCCCGCGTTCCGGGTCCACCTGCTCGAACGCGCCGCGGGCCAGAATGCGCGCGAAGAACTCCTGCGTGAGCTCGCGTGCGACATCTTCGTCGCGTCCCTCGCGACGCAGGAAACGCAGCACCGGCTGGTAATACGCCTCGCACAATTCGCCGAGCGCCGCCCGCGCCTCCGGCGTTTCGCCCCGCGCCCGCAGGATGAGCGTCCAGCGCGTCGGGGCGAAAGGCGATGATCCAGTTTCAGGCGCATTTCTGGAAGCTTCGGACTCAGATGAGGAATCCTTGATCATCTTTTCGGTGCAGCCTTGGTCGTGGAGGCGTTCTCATCCCGTTGAGGGTTCAACGCTGTAACCAGCCTGCCTGCCTCTTCGGCTGACAACGTCCCACTGATGGTCAACCGTCCGCCGGTAATCGCGCTGCGGATGACCGGGGCGCTCAGCACGCTCCCATTCGAAACGATAGCCAGTCGGCGGCCAATGTTCGCGGCAGTGATGGCGCCCAGCTGTCGAGCGCCCTCCGGAGAGAGCTCCACCGTGATGGAAACCGTGCCCGTTGGCTCTGTGTCGAAACCAGCACGGGCGACAGCGGAGCCATCGAGGATAATCGTTCTGAGCACCCGATGCTTGATCTCAGAGCCGTCGCGCTGGCGTTCCGTCAGCTCGTCGACAGATGACGTGGGATCCGCATCGCCTGCAATCAGGCGAAATTCCAGAGAGGCGGAAGCCGACGTGGGTCTGTCCGAGACACGAAGCGTGCGCTTCGCCCCAATCCCCAGGCTCAGGTCGCCAGCCTTCCCGATCGGCAAACGCAGGAGCGGGCGTTGCTCGCCTTCCGGAATCACGAAGGACCTCGTGACAAGCGCTTCGGCCACGGAGTCGCGGAACGACTCCAGGGTCGCGGCGTCGATGCCGGGCGGCACGAGCCATTGGATGCCGGAGTACTCTACGGGCAAGCCGTCGACGGACGTCGTGCGCCAACCGGTCTTGCGGGTCACCGGGTTGAAGCCATTGCCGTCTACGCGGAACACCTCTTCGCAATCGCCGTGCACATCGGTACGGTAACCCATCGCGAGCCATTGCTGGCCGTTTTCGCTGCGCAGCTCGACGTTGGTGAACGTGAAGCGAATCCAGTTCGTCGTGTTCGTGCCCACGGGTGACTTCAGCCTTTGATAGGCGAGGACTTCGCCGGGCTGGGCGCGTGGTGCGGGCCTGGCCTTGGCGGGCTGCACGAGCGACGGAACCCAGTTCGTCGAGCCGAAGCCGAGCAGGGTGTTTTCCGGACCGACTCCAACCTTGCCCCGCGGCACGGAACGAACGTCGAGGCTAAGCTCCGCGAGTGGCGTGATGCCGTTGGTCTCTGCGCCCGGATAAGCGCGCGTGAGATAAAGTCCGAAGCTCGCGTCCGCCTCCATTTCGTGGAAGTGGTTTGTCGGCAGCATAGAGATCAATTCACCGAGCGGAACCGCCATACCACCCGCGCTGCCACCGCCTTCGCTTTCGAGGCGGATGCGCCACGTGCGCGGATTGGTGGACGAAGCCGCGGAGTCGGGCACGAGCATCAGCGAGAAGCGACCGCGCTCGTCATCTGGCGCGACAGCGTAGCCGGCGAAGTTCGGCACCGGTTCGAGAGCATCTTCGCCGACGCGTCGCATCACCTGGAAGGTCACGACGTGGCCTTTCGCGAAGCGGAAGCTCGCACGGAGCGATGCAGGGCTGTCCGACGTTTGTTCCACCGGCGTCCCGCCCACGAACATCTGCGGCGCTGGCTTCACTCCGTCCCGTTTACCCGGCTGAGTGACGAGCACCACGCCCATGACGACGACGAGCACGACGATGAACACCCACTTCAGCAAGCCACGTTGCTGTGGGACTTGTTGCTGATTCGCCCAACGCGCAGTGGCGTGAATCGCCCAGAAGCTGAAGGCAATCACCGCGGCAGGCAGCAGCAGAACCAGAAAGCGGCCAAAGGTCCGCGCAGCACTCGGCTCCCCGCCTGGGACGGCCCAGAACATGGGGACGCCAATTGTTACAGCTCCGAGAATCGTCAGCGGCCAGAACAAGGTTGCGAACATCGCCAGCGGGAGACCTTTGACACGGCTGCGGCTCTCGCGGATTTCGTTCAACCCCAGCCATCCGAGCAACGTGCCGCCAAGTCCCGGCAACGCCACGCTGCCGAGCGCGAGCCAGAGTTCGCCGCGTCCAACACCGTCGACGCCGGTGAGCAACGCAACAATGGCCGCGAACGGAACCGGCAGGCTGAGGCCCACGGCAATCGCGCCGTAGATGGACCAGTGCGAAACACCAACCTTCGCATCCCGGGAGGTCGCGGCGGTTTGGTTCGCCCGACGGCGCAACCACGCGATCATCCCGCCACAACCGACAGCACCAAGCGCGAATAACATTGAGCCGGCTCCGAAATTCAAGCTGGTTCCTACAGCCCCGTTGAGTTGGGGCTGATTGATGACGAGCCAGGGATCAAGCCAACCGACTCGGACTGAAGCGCGGTGCTGCCCTTGAGATGGAATGTATCTCTGCTCAAAGCTAAGGAAGGCGAAGAGACAGAACAGCAGCAGCCCGGAGAAGGCGACTTGGAGGACTTTTTCTAAAATCATCGTCGCGGGCGCAGCGGAAGGAGGTGCCGCCTCCTCCACGAATTCCGACGTATCTCGCACCCCGGCACCGAGATGCTCCACCTGCGTCTTCATCTCGCCCGCGCTCTGGAAACGGCGCTCGCGATCCTTCTCCAGCGTGCGGAACACCACGTCATCCACGCTCGTGTTCACAGGCGTCTTGCTCGAGGGCGCAGCGAACCGGCCGATGGGCAGCTCGCCCGTCAGCATTTCGTAGAAGACGACGCCCAGCGAATAGATGTCCGCGCGATGATCAACCGTCGCCGGCTTCTCCAACTGCTCGGGCGCCATGTAGTGCGGCGTGCCGAGAGCGGCGCCGGTGTTCGTGAGAGTGATGTTCGGCTGATCTTCACCGACAAGCTTGGCGATGCCGAAGTCAGCAATCTTCACCCGCCCTTTCGCGTCGAGCAGGATGTTCTCAGGCTTGATGTCGCGATGCAAAATGCCCTGTTCGTGCGCGTATTGGAGAGCCTCGCAAACCTTCGGGACCAGCGCGAGAGCCTCGGCGGGCGAGAAGCGACCGGTCTTCATCGCCTGGCGAAGATTCACGCCATCCATGTATTCCATCGACAGGTAGTAGAAGCCGCCGGTCCGGCCGAAGTCGTAAACGCTGACGATGTTCGGATGGTTCAGCTTCGCGAGGACGCGGCCTTCGCGGTTGAACCGCTCCGCGAACTGCGGGTCCTTCGCCAGCTTGTCGGGAAGAAGCTTGAGGGCGACATAGCGGTCGAGGTGCGGCTGCCGCGCCTTGAAGACGAATCCCATGCCGCCGCGACCGATGAGCTCGAGGATCTCGAGCTGCGGAAATGCTGCGGCGATGCGTTCGATCGACGGAATCTCGCTCGTAGCCGTGGCAGGAACCCCCTGTTCCGTGGCCGTCGCGGCGCCGAGAAGAACGCACTTGGGACAAAGGCCTTGCGGGGCTTCCGCGGGAATCGGAAGGCCGCATCTGGGACAGGCCTGTAATTTCACGGTGTTGCTCATAACACCCGCTTCCTGAGACGTGCGTGGGGGGAGGTTACAAGGAAAGTTTGCCCAAGCCACGAGGAAACCCTCCACATCGTCTAACGACCTGTCCCATTATTCATTGCCGGCAAGAAGTTCAGGCTGGCTGGGAGTCCAGACGGTATAGACCCAGGGCCGTCCGAAGCCATCCACGGTCGTGGTTCCTACGGTGAGCAGAGTGTCGGGAACATCGAGCTGGCCGAAAGCAGACCAGACCATTCCACAGGCGAGAACGAAAGTGACGAAAGTTTTCATACAGGGTCTTGGCCACCGAGGGCCACACCCTGTTCTTAAGGAAACCACCCCGCCGATTACATGAATGGGAAAAAAAGATGGGCGAACCCCCTTGGGAGCGCACGTCCCGCTCCCAGCCAAGACGAGCGGCCACAGCCCAGAGCTCACGCTGTCTCATCAACGGAGGCCGAACGGGCAGAGCCCGCGCATCCTGAGGATGGACAACAAACCGGGAGCTCACACCTCTCTCACTCGCAACAAAGTCGGACGCGCGGTTCGTTGCCCACCCCTCAGGGTGTGTCTTCGCAGCTCAGTCGCAGCTCAATGGAAGGCTTTCAGACTCCCAGCCCGATGTGAGACCACGGAACACACTGAAAACACGGAATGGGAAAAGCCCGAGAAAGGAGAACACATTCACCGAACAGAGACGGCGGAGAAACTCTCCCTGCTCCGTGTCTTCCGAGTGGTCCCCCAAGTCATTCCCCGCTCCGCACTCTGCGCTCTCCATGTCTTCCGTCGTCCCGCCGGCCTCTTTGCTAATCGCGCATCACCGGACCGTCCCAGAGTGTGGCCAGTGTGATCCGTTCGTCGGCAATCTGGCTGAACCTCAGAGTCAATGTCGGAGTCATCAGGTGATCCCAATTCCCTTTCTGGGTCGTCCCACCGTGGATCCAGGCATTCTCGAAGAAGCGGACCAATGACTTCCTTAAGACCCTCCGATATTCCCGTCGCACAGAGCTGAGGAAGGTCATTGTGGGAGAGGCGCCCGCTGAGAGATAGGTCGCGACAGGGTCCAGTTCGAGGGAACGTTCGATGTCGGCCGGATTGCAGATACCCAGGCCGTAGCAGTAAGTCAGCAAGGTGAGCATCGCTCGCACATTTGGATGCGTCTCGCGGCCGCCCTTCGAAGCACTCAGCCCGGGAAGATTCAGCTCAAGCTCCTCCACCGACTCCAGGGCGAGCCGGGCAGCCCCCAAGGGATGATTAGGTTCGACAGCTTCGCGCAAACATTGTGCAAGCCGTGTTTCGATATCTTGCTCCAGATTCATGATCCCCTCCGCTGTGTGGGTGAAGGCACTCGTTCTACTTCCGAATCCCCGTGATTCGGTCAATTCAATCGTTTTCATCTGCCCAAAGCATCGACCCGGCACGTTACGGTTTGATGACATCCACGTCACTTTGCTGTGGTTTTTCGGGAAGGAATCGGAGTGAAGGAGGCAATTGGCTGCCTAAAGCGACCGCACAGTTCGTTGTCCACCCTTCAGGGTGCCCGGGCTACGCCGGCTTCGGCCCTCGTGGTCGGACAGTGTGATCCGTGGTCCCTCGCCAAGCTCCACAGCGTCACTCCTGAGCAACACCTGTCCACTGTCCACTCCGCCAACTGGCTTTCCCTGCACGTTGAAGAAAACGTTCGCTGCCGATGCTCACGTCTGCCCAGCAAGGCACACCCTCAAGGGTGGACAACGAGCCGCGCGTCCGAATTCAGCGGAGTGATGAGTGACGAGTGGCTCTCTAGGTCGGACAGTGCCAGAAAGGAGAACAGATTCATCGCACAGACACCGCAGAACAGATATCGCCCTGCCTTCGTTGATTCTTGAGTATTCCTCCTTCTCTCCGTGCCCCCCTGGGAGCGCGTCTCGACGGCATAGGACGATGGGAAAGCCGGACCACTCGTCACTCGTCACTCATCACTCTCCTTGATACAAACTCAGAAACTTCCGCCGAAAGTGAGACTCCTGATCTGGAATCCTTGTTCTGAGATCCTGCTTGGGAAGAGCCCCATGTTGGAACCGGCGTTTTGGGAAAATCGGGATGTCATGACCGGTCAAAGCTTTGATTCCCCGCTTCACGACTTCACCCTTCAGTGAATAAAGCGTCGGGACGTCATACTGGGTGAGATCAATGAATGGGATGCCCTCGGCCACCTCGATGACCGATGGGCGGGTGAAAGGGCTGAAGCCATCGAACCCGTGTTTGCGTGTCGGCGCGTAGGTGCGGACATATCCACGACTCAGGCCTCCGCTGTAGGTGAGGGAATGCTTGATCTTCCCCACGCCCCACCCTTCCTGGTACAGCATCTGATTGTGCACCACGCTCCGGATCGTCAGCTCTGGATTCTCCTCGATCGGATAGTCCTTCAAATTCTCGTCCCCACCGTCTCCATCAATCAGAAGACGCCAGTCCGGATACCGCTCACGAATCCCGCGGCACAGAGCCAGCCCCATCGATGCACATTCCACATCGAGCGTCTTGTAATCCTCGATGGTCCGTAGCGTTTCATCGACATTCAGCGCTTCTGGACTGCCTTCAATCGATTCCAGGAACATCCCGAGACCCAGGCCCTCGAGGAAACCGCGGGCCTGCTTCAAATCCTCTCCCTGCCCCAGGTCGAGAGTGAACGCCTTGAGTCGCGAAGGACTCATGCCCATCGACTTCATCACGTGCAGCGTTGTGAGAAAGACCGCTCCGCTGTCGATGCCGCCGGAGAAGCAAACTCCGACCGGTTCAGATTCGGGCTGATGTCGAAGCCAGTCCGCGATTTCATCGGCGAGAGCGCCGATGTAGTTGCGTCCGATGGCATCCAGATCCTTGGGTTGCTGATTAAACCGTGGATTGAAGAAGCGGGTATAAACCGGATCGGGATCGGGGCAGCCGATGAGTTGGATCTCGACGATGTGGTGGGCTGGAACCATGCGCGTGTAACTGGGATGAAACTGGTCGGCCAAACCCTCGGCCTTGAGCCAGGCGTGGATGGCATCGATGCGATCCGCCACGACCAACGCGGGGCCTTCGTGGCGTTTGGCGAGGAAGTAGCGCATGGGTCTGTCGAGCGAGCGAGCCATGCGGACGGTCTTGCCCTGCTTGGCGACGAGAGCGAAGGAGCCTCGAATCTCGCGGACGGCATCGGCGTTGCCTGAGAGCACACGGTTCCGGGCCTCCTCCGTCGAGACATTCGTGATCCGGTTAATATCTGCATCAAGGAGATCTGCGAGGCGTTCGACGTATTCGTTCATGCCCGGAAAACTAGTCAGATCTGATAACGAGGCGAGTCAAAAAGCCGGGGTGCCAGGGGGCATCTCACATTTTTCCCAGTCCGCCCTGATGATCGCGAGCCGGCGAAAAGACGCTTGAATTTTCTGCGAGCTGGAGCCTTCTATTCAGAAGTTCCAATTGAGGGAGGATTAGGCGAGGTGCCGAACAGAGATGATCTACTACGCCCATACTGCGGATGCCCCTGATGGCCATCCCGACCCGGATCAAACCCGGCAGCAGAAGCTTTCCGACCACCTGCAGAGAGTGGCGGCCGAGGGCCGCGGCTCAATCATCGAATTGGCCCAGCGGATAAACCTGCTCCCCGAATAACCCATCTTCCATCTTCCATCTTCCATTTTCCATCTTCCATCACTTCAAGACTGCCGCAGGGCGAGTTCAAACTGGACCTCCATCTCGCCCGCGACATCGAGCCACTACCGCTCCTGGTGTGTCAGCTGGACGCTGCGGGTCACCCCGGTCGCCTCGGGAGCAATCCGAGGCGCGGATTGAAACATCACGGAACCCACGGGTCCGACGGCGGATCAGCCGTGCCGAAACGGCGTGCAATGGTGTGCTTCGAACGTTTTACTCCCGGGCATGGCGAATCGATTGTTCCTACTGGACGGGATGGCTCTGGCCTATCGGGCTCATTTCGCCTTTCTCCAACGCCCCATCCGCACTTCCAAGGGCATCAACAGCTCCGCCCTCTACGGCTTCACCACCACCTTGCTGGAGCTCATCGAGGAACAGTCTCCCACACATATCGCAGTCGCCTTCGATACTCCCGCCCCCACGGCCCGTCATCGCGAGTTCCCCGAATACAAGGCACAACGAGAGGCCATGCCGGAGGAACTCGCGTTCGCCATCCCCAACCTGTTTCGGTTGTGCGAAGCCCTCAGGATCCCTGCTCTCAAGCTCGATGGCTACGAGGCGGATGATCTCATCGGAACCCTCGTGCACCGGGCGGAAAAGGAAGGCTTCTCCTGCTGGATGGTCACCCCCGACAAGGACTTCGGCCAGCTGGTCACGGACCACTGCAAAATCTTCAAACCTTCCAAGGGCACCGTCAGCCACGAGATCCTCGGCGTCCAGGAAGTGTGCGAGAAATGGGGTGTCCAACGGCCGACTCAAGTCATCGATATCCTGGCGCTCTGGGGCGATGCCTCCGACAACATCCCCGGCGTTCCCGGCATCGGCGAAAAAACCGCCTCAAAGCTCATCTCCCAGTTCGGCAGCCTGGAGGAGCTGCTCGCCCGAACCGCGGAGCTCAAGGACAAACTCCGGCAGAGCCTGGAGGCGAATTCGGAGCAGGCACGACTTTGCAAAAGCCTCGCCACAATCCAACTCGATGTCCCCATCGACATCTCCCTCGATGCCCTCAAGGTTCAATCCCCAAACCTCGATGCCTGGCGCGCGTTCTGCGATGAGTTCGAATTCTCCAGTCTGGGCCGAAGACTCCTGGGGCAGGACTACAAGGTGCGTGGGGCTGCGCCCGTCCCGCCAACTCCCGGGCCCGTGAGATCGGTGGCCGCCAGGCAAACTGGCAGCGAGGCTGCCGGACAGCTGGATCTTTTCAGCACAGGTTCCGCACCCGAAAGCGCAGCGGCGGTCGACACCCAGGCCGCAGCGACGCAGGAGGTCGTCGAGAGCGGCACAGCCGCAAGCTCGGGAGATACAGGGAATGCTTTGCGCACTCTGCGCGACATCCCTCACCACTACCTGATTGCAGACACAACCGAAGCCCGTGAGCAGCTCCTCGGGTGGCTCAAGGAACAGACTGAGTTTTGTTTCGATACCGAAACCACGGGCCTGAACCCTCTCGAGTCCGAGCTCGTTGGAGTGTCCTTCGCCTGGAAGACAGGCGAGGGCTGGTACCTCCCCGTGCCTTCAGGTCGTGAAGAGGCTTTGCGTGTGTTGTCGCCGTTTCGCTCCGTGTTCGAGGATCCTCAGAAGGGAAAGATCGGACACAACCTGAAGTTTGATGTTCGC
>Ga0194132_10009182_pt1 | contig 13788 bp, 9 predicted proteins | sample TA2KigOf80mmetaG_FD_148612 | JGI IMG/M metagenome (GOLD analysis project Ga0194132, IMG submission 148612) | Freshwater microbial communities from Lake Tanganyika, Tanzania - TA2015054 Kigoma Offshore 80m | ecosystem: Environmental > Aquatic > Freshwater > Lake | place: Tanzania: Lake Tanganyika... | reverse complement strand
TTGCGTTTCGCCATGGGCTGTCCTGCCTTACACTTGGGGTCGACTCCGGAAGTGGTTTCCCATCCTCCCTTGTACCCCAACCGCTACCGGTTCGCAAAACGTGTCCTGCACCCGGGGCGAGTGACGCGCCCCGTTGACGCTCCGGCGTGCGGCCTTTATAACCAGAGTGTGCGTTGGGGCAGTTAGCTCAGTTGGTAGAGCGAGCGACTGAAAATCGCTAGGTCCCCGGTTCAACCCCGGGACTGCCCACTCTGGAAAAACAAGGGTTTCGCGAGCAGCCCTTACCGTTGGAAACCTTTTCGGCAGGGAATTCCGGCAGGGAATGAGCAACCCCCGCCCCGGCTGGAACCGGGACGGGGGCGTCAAAACAGCAGACCCGAAGGCCGCCGTCGTGCTTTCTAGGCACCGGAGGGTTTGCTCATGGCTCGTACTGCCAGTCCCTGGTACCGCGCGGAACGCGACGAGTGGCGCGTCATCTATCGCGGTGTCGATCATCTGCTCGGCAATCATCCGCCGGGCTTCCCCGCCCCCCGCAAGCAGCGGAAGCGGTGGAACGTCCCCGAACCCATCCTCGACCGCTTCCACGCGTTGATGGCTGCTAAACCTGCGGCGGCACCACCGCCGCCTACCAACCCCTCCGCCGAGACCGTGGCCGGCGTCTTCGAGAAGTTCCTCGACTGGTGTCAGAAGAACCGGACCCCCCGCACCTATGAGTGGTCGCGGAACCACATCCAGAGTTTCGTCAACGCGCTGAAGGCCCGCTCCCTCGCCCCGGCGACGATGCCCGCCGAGGATCTCCGCCCGTCCCACCTGACCGAGTGGGTGGATGCCAACCGCACTCCGAAGCCGGGCCGTCGGGCGTGGGGGCCGAACCATCGACGGGGCGCGATCATCGCCGTCCAGCGGGCGTTAACTTGGGCGGAGAAGCAGGGCCACACCTAGAAGTCCCCGGTCCGCCACGTCGAGAAGCCGCCCCAGAAGCGGCTAGAACAGTCCCTCACCCCGGCCGAGTTCGCCACTGTACTGTCGCACGTTTAGGATGCCACCTTCCGCGCCGTGCTAGCGTTCTGCTGGGAGACCGGCTGCCGCGTGCAGGAACTGCGGCTCCTCGCGGCGGAGCACTACAAGGCAGAGCGGGGCCGGTTCGAGCTGCCCCCATCCCAGGCGAAGGGCAAGAAGCGGTGGCGGCTCATCTACCCCTCATGCCCCGCTCCGTTCTTGCTGCACCTGACCTACCCCTGAGAGCATGGAGACGCTCCGGTGAGGGTAGCGGTTTCAGTTCTTCTTCTTGGCGTCGCGCATCGGCCAGTCCGGGTGATCCTCGTGCGCGGCGGCCATCAGTTTCACGGCCTTCGCGACCACGTCAGGGTTCTTCGCGGCCAGGTTCGTCTTTTCGCCGGGGTCGGTCTTCAGGTCGTACAGTTCGACGGCCGCCGCCGGGCCGTTCTTGACGGCCTTCCAGTCGCCGAACCGGATCGCCTGCAGGCTCGGCCCGGACTCGTGCAACTCCCAGTAGAAGTAGTCGCGCTTCGGGGCCGCGCCGCCCTTCAGCAGCGGCAGAATCGAGATACCGTCGGTCTTCGCTTCGGCGGGAAGTTTCGCGCCGATCAGGTCCGCGCAGGTCGGGAGGAAGTCCCAGAACGCCCACGGCTCGTCGCTCACCGTGCCCGCGGGCACGACCCCGGGCCACCGGGCGATGCACGCCTGCCGCAGCCCGCCCTCGTACAGCGACCGCTTGAACCCGCGGAGCTTCCCGCCCATCGACTGATCGAACAGCTTGCCGATCTCCGAGCCCGGGCCGAACGACGACCCGTTGTCGCCCGCCACAATGACGAGCGTCTTCTCGTCCAACTTCAGTTCCTTGAGCTTGGCGAGCAGCCGGCCGACATCCGAGTCGAGGCGCGTGACCTGGGCCGCATAGTTTTTCTGCTGCTCGGTCCACTTCTCGTCTTTGTAAATCCCCTGCGAGTCGATCTCGTGCCGCCCGTGCGGGAGCGTGATCGAGTAGTACAGGAAGAACGGCCGCTCCTTGTTCGCGGTGACCCACGCGAGTGTCTCGCCGGCGATCAGGTTCTGGGCGTAGGTCTTGCCGACGCCCTTCCCGTCGTTGCCTGCGAGGTCGAACCGCTTGTCGTCGCGATAGAGGTACGTCGGGAAGTAGCTGTGCGCGTGCCGCTGGCAGTTGTACCCGAAGAAGTGATCGAACCCGACTTTGAGAGGGCTGCCCGTGGTGTCGAACATGCCCATGCCCCACTTGCCCACGCACGCGGTGGAGTACCCGTTTTCCTTCAAAAGCTTGGCGACGGTGTAGGTGCCTTCCGGGAGCGGCTTCTGCCCCTCGGGCTGGACTTCGCGGTTCGCCCGGATGGGGCTGTGGCCCATGTGCCTACCGATCATCAGCGAGGTGCGGGACGGGGCGCACACGCTGGTGCCGCAGTACGCCTGGGTGAATCGCATCCCGTCTTTCGCCATCGCGTCGAGGGCAGGCGTCTTGATGAGCTTCTGGCCGTAGCACCCCACGTCGCCCTGCGCGAGATCGTCCGAGAGCACGAAGATCACGTTCGGCTTCTGAACCTGTTCGGCGGCGCGCGCGCCGCAGGGCGCGAGCGCGACCGCCGCCAGCGCCAACATCAGTCCGCGCATCACTTGCCCTCCCCGGCCCATTTCTTGTTGAGTTCGATGTTCCGTTTCAGCTCGATGTTGTCCTTCTTCCCGCCGCCGAGGTACACCTTCATATCGGAGTCGTACATCGCCATCGGTTCCGGCTTGCGGCCCTTGTCGCCGGTTCGCTCCTCCCAATCGGCGAGCTTCTTGCGCATCGCCTCGAGCGTGGCCTTGTGCTTCGGATCGGCAGCGAGGTTCGTTACCTCGTGCGGGTCGGCAGCGAGGTCGTAAAGTTCCTCCGCCGGCCGCGTCTCGGCGAACAGCAACTTCTCCGTCAGGTCGTCGAGCTTCTTCGCTGCGTGCAGTTCCCGCAACTTCTGCACGATGGCTTTCTCGTCCTTGTAGCGACACGGCTGGAGGTGCGGGCGCTGGTTCATGGAGTTGCGGACGTACTTGAACCGCTCCGTGCGAACGCTGCGGATGTGCTCCATCGTCTCGTCACACCGGTCGCGGGCGGCGAACACCGCATCCCGCCTCGCGTAGTCCTTCGCCAGCACATTGCGCCCCTGCATCCACTTCGGGATGTCGATCCCCGCGAGTGCGAGCGAGGTCGCGGTCATGTCGATGTGCTCGATGAGGTCGTCTCGGGTGGCGCCCTTCGCGATCTCCGGGCCGCGGACGATGAACGGGACGTGCGTGCCCTCGTCGTACAGGAACTGCTTGCCGCGGGCGTGGCTGATGCCGTGATCGGTCATGAAGAACACGACCGTGTTGTCGAGCAGTTTTTCCTTTTCCAGCCGCGCGATCACGTCACCCACTTCCTTGTCGGTGTACCGGCAGCAGTCGAGGTAGTCGGCCCAATCCTGGAGGATCACCGGGTCGCGCGGGTAGTACGGCGGGAGCACTACGTCCGCGGGCTTGGTGTTCGAGCCGAGTTCCCTCTTCACGCGGTTCTGCCAGTTCGCGTTCGGCCCCTGCCCGCGGTACTTCCCGCCGTGCAACTGGACCTGCATGAAGAACGGCTGCCCCGGCTTGCGCCCAGACCAGTCGTTCCCGTCGTACATCTTGCGGTCCCACTCGAAGTTGTAATCGGTCTTGCCGAGTCTGTCGCCGGTCGCCTGGAACCCGCCGATGCAAGTGTAGTAGCCTGCTTTCTGGAACAAAACCGGGGCCGGCACCACGTCACCCAGCAGCGTGATCTTCAGTTCGCCGCGCCCGCTGCGGTGGTGGTGCGCACCAATGGTGGTTTGGTAACACCCTGTGATGAGCGCTGAGCGACACGGCGAGCACACCGGCGCGGTGACAAACGCTTTTCTGAACCGCGTCCCCTCCTTCGCGAGCCGATCGACGTGCGGCGTCTGGATCAGCTTCTCCCCGTAGCAGGAGAAGTTCGCGGACATATCGTCCACGATGATCCAGACGATGTTCGGTCGCTTGGCCGGCTCGGCGGCGCTAGCGAACCCGGCGAGCATCAACAGGGCGAGAGTGGAGAGGCGGATCACTTCTTGTTCTCCGTGGGCATGGGGGCGTTTACCGATTTGCGCCAGGCCACCAGCTTGGTGTGGAGTTCTTTCAACTTCTCCGGCTGCTTCTCTGCTAGGTTCGATTTCTGCGATTCGTCATCTTTCAGGTTGTAAAGCTCCTTCCTGCCGTCTTCGAAGAACTCGATCAGCTTCCAATCGCCGCTGCGGATCGCCCCGGCCGGTGTGGTCCGCCACGACCCCTTGCCTGCCCCCAGGTAGCCGGGGAAGTGCCAGAACAGGTCGCGGTTGGGGGCCTTCTTGCCGCCGTTCTTCAGGCACTCGAGCATGCTCACCCCGTCGAGCGGCTGCTTGTCCGGGGCCTTGCCGCCGCCGAGTTCCAGCAATGTCGGCATCAGGTCCACGCTGATGACCGGCGTGTCGGTGGTGCCGGCGGGGATGGTGCCCGGCCAGCGGGCGATCCACGGCACCCGTACGCCGCCTTCGTACAAGCAACCCTTCCCTGACCGCAGGGGGGCGTTGTCGGTGATGTCGCCGCCCTGTTTGATCCCCTCGCGAACGTACCCGCCCACCCCGCCGTTGTCACTGGTGAAGATGACGAGTGTGTTCTCGGTCAGCTTCAACTCCTCCAGCTTGGCTACGACCCGTCCGACGCTCTCGTCCACGCTGGCGATCATGGCCGCGTAAGTGGGGTTCCTGTGCCCCCCGGCGGCCGGAACGTCTTTGAACTTCTCGACCCACTCCGACTTGGCCTCGTGAGGCGAGTGGACGCCGAAGTGGTGGAGGCAGAGGAAGAACGGCTTGCTCTTATTCTTCTCGATGAACCCAACGGCCTTGTCAGTGAGAAAGTCGGCCAGGTAAGTTCCCTTCGGGTAGTCCACCTTTGGCTGGGTGACGAAGTCGAAGTGCTTGCCCATGCTCGTGATAGCGTCGCCGAACCCGCGCTTGCCGGGGTGGTACTGGTCGTCTTGCCCGAGGTGCCACTTGCCGTACAGGGCGGTCGTGTACCCGGCTGCGGTCATCACGTTGCCCAGCGTCTTGCGGTCGAGCGGCAGTTTCTGCACGTTGTCCACCGGTCGCAGCGGGCGGTCTTTCCAGTCGAAGCGGTCGATGCCCCCGACGGTGTAAACACCGGTCCGCGGGGCGTACTGCCCACTCATCAGAGCGGCCCGGGTGGGCTGGCAGTTCGGCCCGCACGTGTACCCGTTGGTGAAGCGCAACCCGCTGCTGGCCAGCTTGTCGATGTGCGGCGTCTTGTAATACTTCGACCCCTGGCAGGCGAGGTCGGTCCAGCCGAGGTCGTCGGCCATAATGTACACGACGTTCGGCTTCTTGGGCGGTTCGGCGCCAGAGAGGACCGCGACCGAACACGCCGCAGCGACCATGGCGAACAAGAATCGAGGCATTGCAAACTCCGGGAACGAGGTCACTTCTTCATGGGGTTGGCTTCGACGAACGGCGGCTTCTCGAACCGGCAGTCCTTCTCCGTCACACGCGGATCGCCGGCGGCGGTCAGTTCCTTCATCAGTTGCTCGGCGAGCTTCTTCCGTGTCGCCTCGTATTCCTTGTCGCCGGCCACGTTCTTGATCTGGTCGGGGTCGGCCTTCAGGTCGAACAGCTCCTCCGCCGGCCGCTTGGCGAAGGCGTAGTCGTAGTGCCACTTCCACTTCGGGTCGTTGCGGTGTTCGACCAGCCACGCCTTTGTCGGGCTGGCGTCCATGTCGGCGAACGCAGCGTAGGTGTCGTTCGTCAGGGCGTCCGCGGTGGGGGCTTTTTCGGCGGTCACGGTTTTCGGGCTGCCCAGCGGGTATCGTTCCGGGGCGAAGTTGCGGACGTACAGGAAGTCCTTCGTGCGGAGCGCACGCTGCGGGTAGGGCAGGTTGCCGTCGCGGGCGGCAGCGACGTGCCGCTCGCGCCCGGTGATCACCCAGGTGCGATCCGAATCCACCTGTCCAGATTTCTTCGAAGAGAGCACGGGCCAGAGCGACTTACTGTTCAGCCCCTGAGGAAGCTTTGCGCCGCCGATCTCAAGGAACGTCGGGGTGAGGTCCATCAGGTTGGTGAAGTCGTCCACCACGCGGGGACCGGGGATGCCCGGACCGGCCGCGACCAGCGCCACGTTGGTGCCGAAGTCGTACAGGTTGCACTTGCCCCCGGGAAACCCCGGCGCCCCGTGGTCGCCGCTGATCACCACGATTGTGTTGTCGAGCTCCCCCGCCTCCTTGAGCCGCTTCAGCAGCACTCCGATGAACGCGTCGTACGCCTGCGCCTCGCCGAGGTAGTCGGCGAAGTCTTCGCGCACTTCGGGCACGTCTGGGAGAAACTTCGGGAGCTTCCCCTTCAGCGCGTCCGGGTCGATGCCCCAAAGCGCCTTGCCCGAACCCTTCACCCACTTGCGGTGAACGTTGGTCGGCCCGAACCAGAAGAAGAACGGCTTCTTGGCGTCGCGGGCCGTGAGGAAGCTGTTGAAGTTACCGTCCACCTGGGCCAGCAGGTCCGCGCGGACCTGGGCCACGGACTTGCCCCCCTTCACGGCACTCGTGACCGCCTCGGAGAAGTTGCTGAACGCCATCCCGGACTTCTGATAGGCGTATTGCTGCTTGCCGATAGGGGCGTCGGCCGGGGTGCCGGGACTCCACACCTTGCCCGTCTTGCCGAGGTCGTACCCGGAGTCGCGGAGCAGGAGCGGGAACGCGGGGATCGTTTCGTCCCAGACCGCGCCGTTGAGGATCGCCCCGCGGCCGGTGTTGAAGAAGTACCGCCCGCTGAGGAGCGAACTCCGGCACGGCGTGCAGGAGGGAGCCGGGACGAACGAGTTGCGGAAAACGACCCCGCGCCCCGCGACGGTGTCAATGTTCGGCGTCTTGATGACGCTGTTCGCGGTCGGCTTCGCGTCGAGTGCCGCGTAACACGAGGCGTACCGGCCCCAGTCGTCCGCGAAGCAGAACACGATGTTCGGTTTGTCGGCGGCGTGGGTACGCGATTCACCCGAGAGCAGCAGTATCGCAACCACCACGCCGGTTCGGAACGTGTGCACGGTCTTCTCCGATGAGTTATTCGCGAGTTCGCTGGGGACACGCCGCAGCGGAACCTGTCAGTTCTTCTTCTTCGGCGCGGGTTTGTCCTTCTCCGGATTGTGGTCCGGGTTCGGCGCCGGCAGTTGGACGCCAACGGATTCCCGCCACGCCTTCAGCCTGCCGTGCAACTTGGCCGTTCGTTCCGGCTCCTTCGCGGAGAGGTCGGTCTTCTCGCCGATGTCATCCTTCAGATTGTAGAGTTCGACCTTGCCGGTCTCGAAGAACTCGACCAATCGCCAGTCGCCGAACCGGGCCGCGGAGTACGGAGTCGCCCCGCCCGGGTGGTAGTGCGGGTAGTGCCAGTACAGGGCGTCTCGCTCCGGTGCGGCACCGCCCTTCAGCACCGACACCATGCTGACCCCATCCACCGTGTGCTTCGCCGGAACCTTCAGCCCGCACGCCTCGACCAGTGTCGGGTACAGGTCGCAGGTGATGAGCGGCACCTCGGACGTGCTCCCCGCCTTGGTGACGCCCGGCCAGTGAACGATCCACGGAACGCGAACACCGCCCTCGTAGGCCGACCCCTTGCCGGCCCGGAACGGCGGGTTCGTGGTGACCGGTAGCAGGCCGCCGTTGTCCGAGGTGAAGATCACGATCGTGCTCCGGTCCAGTTTGAGGTCGGCGAGCGCCTGCCGCACCGCCCCGACGCTGTCGTCGACGCCCTCGAACAGAGCGGCGTAGGTGGCGTTCTTCTTCACCCCCAGCGCCTCGGCCTTCTTCGTGTACTTCGCGATCACCTCGGGCTTCCCGCCGAGCGGGGTGTGGACCGCGTAGTGCGGGAAGTACAGGAAGAACGGCTTCTCCTTGTTCGCGGCGATGAACTTGATCGCCTCGGCGGTCAAGCGGTCGGGAAGGAACTCGCCGGCCTTGCCGTTCGGCAGCGTCGGGATCTTCTCCGGAGAGAAGTACCCCGGCGGGCTACCCACGTTGGTGCCACCGACGTTGAGGTCGAACCCGTGCTTCTCTGGGTACGAGTCCGGGCCGCCAAGGTGCCACTTCCCGACGCTGGCGGTAGCGTAACCCGCGGCCTTGAACGCCTCCGCCAGCGAGTGCGTTTCGAGCGGCAACTGCATCGTCCAGTCGGGAACCTTGAGTTTGGCGAACGGCCGCTTGTGGCCAGCGATCCAATCGGTGACGCGGAGTCGCGCCGGATACTGCCCGGTGAGCAGCGCGGCCCGGGTCGGCGAGCAGACGGTGCACGCGGAATACCCGTTGGTGAACCGCACGCCGTCCTTCGCCAGCCGGTCGATGTGCGGGGTCTCGTGGAACGTGTTTCCGTAGCACCCGGGGTCGGTCCACCCGAGGTCGTCGATCAGGAACACCACCACGTTGGGACGGTCGGCCGCGGCGGCCGGAGTAGCGAGCGTGAGTGCAGCCGCGATGGCGAGAGCCGAGCGAAGCGAGATCATGACAGCCTCCGGGTCATTCCTTTTTCGGTTTGCCGAACTGCTTCCAGTAGAGTTCCTTGAACGGGTTCTCCTTCGGCCCGACCGCGTCCTCATTCACGAGGAGCGGCGGCAGTGACGCCCACCAGAAGTCGTACTCGGCACCGAGTTTTTTCACCACGTCCGGGTGTTTTTCCGCGACGTCGGTCTTCTCGCCCGGGTCCGTCGTCAGCTCGAAGAGTTCCCACTTCCCTTTCGCCTTGCCCGCCGACACGAGGTGCCACTGCTTCGTGCGGACGCTGCACCCGGCGAGCTTGTGGTCGTCCACCTTGGCCCCCTTCGGCCACCGCCCGATGTGGGTGAACAGCGTGCGCTCGGCCCACTCGGCCTTGGGGTTCTGGAGCAGCGGCACCAAGCTCCGGCCCTCGACCTGCTTGGTCAACTCGTCGGTCAACTTCGCGCCGGCGAGTTCGGCGAGCGTGGGGAGGAAGTCGATGTGCGCGGTGAGTCGGTCGCACTCCGCGGGCGTGAGGGCGCCGGGCCAGCGCCAGAACGAAGACGCCCGCGTGCCGCCGAGCCACGGCGTGTTCTTGGACCCGCGCATCCCGGCGTTGAACACCGGCACGCCCGCGGTGCCCCCGTTGTCGTTCATGAAGATCACCAGCGTGTCCTTCTCGATCCCCCACTCCTTGAGTTTGTCGAGGAGCCGTCCAACGTTATCGTCGATGTTCGCGATCATCCCGAAGAACTTGGCGACGTTCGCCTGCTTGACCTTGTCCTTGTAGCGAGCCTCGTCCTCGGGGCGGACGTTGAGCGGGGCGTGCGGGGCGTTCGTGGTGATTTGGCAGTAGAACGGCTTGCCCTTGCCCTTCACGCCCTCGATCCACTTCGTCGCTTGCCCGAAGAACACGTCGGTGCAGTACCCCTTGGTCTTCTCGAACGTGCCGTTGTGGAGGATGGTCGGGTCGAAGTACGAGTTGCCGGGCACGTCCCCGCAACTGCCCGGGTAGCTCTGCCCGATGCCGCCGCACCCGTGAATGAACATCTCGTCGAAACCCCGCTTGTCCGGCCAGTGGTCCGGTTCGTCCCCTAGGTGCCACTTGCCGAAGATCCCGGTCGTGTACCCGGCGGTCTTCAGCACCTGTGCAAGCGTGGTCGCCTTGAGCGTGAGGCGCTCGCGCTCGAGGATCGTGTGCGTGACCCCGTTCTTGAACTCGTGCCGCCCGGTCAGGAGCGCGGACCGGGTCGGCGAGCACGTCGGGCTGACGTGGAAGTCGGTGAACCGCACCCCCTCCGCGTGCAACCGGTCGAGCTTCGGTGTCTTAAGCACCGGGTTGCCGTGCGCCGAGATGTCGCCGTACCCCTGGTCGTCGGTTAGCACGAAGACGATGTTGGGCTTCTTTCCCGCGATCGGGTCGGCGGCGGTCGCCCCGCTGAGCGAAACGCAAAGCAGGACGGCGAGTGCGGTGAGGGAACGGGTCACGGGAAACACCTCCTGGCGTGCCGGGATAGCGGAACGGTTGTCTTCTCAGTCGGCCTTTGCCACGTACTCGTAGACCACCTTGCCGTGGACGTCGTGGTGCCGGAAGACGATCGCCTTCCCTCGGGCGGTCACCGACAGGAACCCGCCTTTCACCCGGTGGAACTTGTGGTAGGTCTTGTCCTCGCCGGGCGACCCGCCCGCGTGCGCGTCGCTCGCCGCCCCGACCGAGAACTCGTGTAGCCCGGTCGCCGGGTGGATCGAGTGGTACTGCCAGTGCCGGTCTCCGCAGACGGTGAACGTGTTGGCCGGGGTGTTGGCCTTGATCCACGCCCGAACCTGGTCACCCTCGGTCTGGAACGCCTTGTTCGCGTGGTTATCTCCCTTGCCCCCGCGGTCCGGGCCGACGACCGGCGTGGGCGTGATGATGACCTTCCACGCCGCGTCGCTCGCCTTGAGCGTGCGGAACAGCCACGCCTTCTGTTCCTTGCCCCAGATGGTCTTCTCCGGCCCGTCCTTCATGTTGTTCGGCGACCGAAAGTCGCGGCCGTCGGTGAGCCACACCTGAAGGTGCTTCCCCCACCGGTAGGTGCGGTAGATGGTCCCACCCATCGGCACCTGACGGCGGAAGATTCGCTGCCCCTCCTCGTAGGTGAGGTCGCCCATCTTCTGGCCCGGCCACGAGTCGTTCTTGAGGCAGTCGTGGTCGTCCTTCTCCCAGTAGCTGGCGACCGTGCGGAGCAACTCCGCGTGCCGGGGCAGGCTGTACATCCGCTCCCAGTGGTACCGTGCCAGCGCCGGAGTGACGGCCCGCGGGCGCTCGCTGTCGTAGTACACGTTGTCGCCGGTGAAGGCGACGAACCGCGGGGCCAGGGTGCGGATGGCCGGGTAGATGTGGAAGCCGTCGGCGTGGTCGAGATCGGCGTACATCTGGCAGGTGACAACGGCGAACGCGACCTCGGCGTCGGCGTCGGCCTTCGGCGCGGTGCGGAACGTCCCCGTGAGCGACCCGTGCGGCGCCTTCTGCGGATCGGTCGTGTCAACGGCGTAATAAACGACCGAGTCGGCCGTTAGCCCCGAAAGTGCGAACTGGTGGCTGAAGTCGGTCTTCGCGGTCACGTCGACCCAGTCGGTGGCTTTCGCGTCGTCGAGGTCGGGCTTGCTCCCGTACCGGACGCGGGCCCGTCCCGGTGCCCCCGGGCAGGCCCCGTGCAGTTTCCGTGCGTCCACGTCTGTGCGGGGCGGGTCGTCCTTGGTCACTTTGCCGACGACCTTCGTCCCGTCGCCGTTCCGGGCACCGTGCTCGGTGACCCGGACCCAGACGGTCGCGGCCGAGTCGGTCACCTCCCCGACCTTGACCCCGCTCGCCTGCCGGTGCGAAGGCGGGTCGGCGGCGGACGTGACGGCGGGAAGGCCGGCGGCACTCACCCCAACGGCGAGAAACTTGCGGCGGGACACGCTGTCCGTCCAGCCTCGTTCTGTGCGCATCCCCGTTTCCTCAACAGTTGCCGGTCGCAGCGACTCGGTGACGACGAAACAATTTCAGTTGCAGTCGGACAATGCCGGGATGAGACCTCACGCCTCCGGCGGCCGTGACAAACACGGTTACCGAGCCAAGGCGCCGATCCACGACTCTGCCGGCGCCCGGAGGCGCGGGAGCGGATCATTGTTCGCCCGGTTCGCACACGAAGGCGCGGTCGTCCGCGGGAAGCACCCTGACGTTTCGGAACTTCACCGGGTTGCCGTGGTCCTAGAGGAACACCGGGCCGGTCGCCGTCTTCTTCTGCCGGTCCCGGATCTGGTCCGGGTACGGGGTGTTGCCGAACCGGAACGGGTGGAACGCGACCTGAGCTCGCCGAACTCGGTGTTGTCCTGCACCTTCTTCCCGTTGAACCACGCCGTGACGGTGCCCTTCTCGGTGATCTTGCCGGCGGCGTCCCGCCGGGGCGTGCGGTACCGGATGTCGAGCACCTGCCACTCGCCCGGCTTGCGGCACGCGTTCACCAGCGGCGCGGCGAACCCGTACACCGCGCCGGCGGCGTCCCGGGTGACCTTCTCCTTGCCGAACGAGTTCAGGATCCGGACCTCGTAGTTGTCCCGAACCTTGTCCACGTCGTTTATCTGCTCCGGTCCCCGGCGCGCTGCTGCCTGCGGTTACGGAGCGACCCAGCAGGGCCGTCCGTTCCCACACCTTCGCTGTGTGCCCCACTGCCGTGGTACGGGCGGCAGAAGTGCTCGGCCGGAACGACCACAGCGGCGAAGTCGGGAATCGAGGACGGTGCGAATGGCGGCCTATCGACCGCGCTACTCGTTGCCTTTCGGCTCCGCGACGCCGTAGAACGTCACCGCGTTCCGGCAGAACACCTTGTTCGAGACGGTCGGGCCTTTGTCGGCGAAGTACCCCTTCACCAAGCCGAGCACCGCCGCGTAATCGGCGGTCGCCTCGGACACCGGCCAGTCGCTGCCGAACACGACGCGGTCCTCGCCGAAGGCCTCGACCGCCAGGTCGAGAATCGGTTTGTAGAAGTCGAGCGATTTGGGCGCGGGCTGCTGCTTCACCCGGCCGTACAGCGCGGACACCTTACAGTACGCGTTCGGGTGCTTCGCCACCGCCTTGAACTTCTTCACCCATTCCGGGTCGAGTGGGCGATCGGTCAACTCGACGTTGCCGAAGTGGTCGAGGATGACTTTCAGTTTCGGCACCCGGCGGCAGATCTCCGCCGCGTCGGCGAGCGAGTACTCCTTCTCGTTCAGCAGCAGATCGACGCTGCGCCCCGCCTTCGCCGTCAGTTCGAGGTGGCGAAAGAAGTCGTCGGTAAGCGTCTTCTGGTACCGCCCCGAGAGGCGATAGCCGACGTACCGCTCGTCCTTGCACAACTTCTCGAACAGGGGGACGAACTCGTCAGTGCCGATCACCTTGGACAGGTTGCCTACGACCCCGCGGTACAGATCCTTGTCCTTGGCCGTGATATCCAGGTTCCACTGGTTGTCCGCAAGGTGTTGCCCGGCCTGGACGACGACGATCGCGCCCACCCCGTTCGCGGCGGCGAGCGGCCGGTGGTCCTTCGGCAAGAACGATCTGTTCAGCACCTTGTTGTCGGCGCCGATCCACCCGAGGCCGTCCCGCCGCTCGATGTCCCACAGGTGGACGTGGGTGTCCACGACCGGCAGTGCGGGCGCTGCGGCCGGCTTCTTCGGCGGGGTGGAGGCCTTCGGCTCCGTGTACCCCACCTCCTTGACGAGCGCGGCCAACTCGCCTTCCAGCTTCGCGGTCAACTTCGCGTCGGAGGCGAGGTTCTTGATCTCGTACGGGTCGGCGGCGAGGTCGAAGACTTCCGTCCATTCCGAGCGCCCGGGGTATTTCACCAGTTTGTGCGTGGTGGTGCGGATGGCGTAACAGGTGGGAACGTTGCCGAGTTCCTTGTAGTACTCAGCGAAGAACGAGTCTCGCCACTTCGTGGGTTTGCGGCCAGCGGCCAGTTCCTTCCAACTTGCCCCTTGCACCTCTTTGGGAATGGGCACCCCGGCGAGGTCGAGGAGGGTCGGGGCGAGGTCGATGTTCAGCACCATCTCGTCCACGGTCTTACCTTTGCCGAAAAGCCTCGGGTAGCGGACGACGAACGGAATGCGGAGCGACTCGTCGTACAGCGCCCGCTTGTCCCCGGAGTTGTGCTCCCCGAGGAAGTAGCCGTTGTCGCTCGCGTACACGACGACCGTGTCGTCGGTCAGCTTCAACTCATCGAGCGCGTCGAGCACCCGGC
>Ga0194132_10009181_pt1 | contig 13789 bp, 14 predicted proteins | sample TA2KigOf80mmetaG_FD_148612 | JGI IMG/M metagenome (GOLD analysis project Ga0194132, IMG submission 148612) | Freshwater microbial communities from Lake Tanganyika, Tanzania - TA2015054 Kigoma Offshore 80m | ecosystem: Environmental > Aquatic > Freshwater > Lake | place: Tanzania: Lake... | reverse complement strand
TGGCATTAACACTGCACAACGATCATCCGCTTCAATGCGCTGAATCAGAGACTGCACTTCGGGATTACCGAGCAACTCCCGCAGTGGTTTTCGGGCGAACGACAGGACCGCCTCCCGGTGCCGATCGAGAAACGCCGTAGCTTTGTGGTCGCAATCCTCAGACATGGCGAGCTCCATCGGGTGTATGGGCAGCATGACCGCCATGTTCTTGCGGCCACGAGTGAAATCCACCCGACCACTTGTAGGTCAGTCTCCATCTCACCCGTACGCCAATACCGTCAGAAAACCGGCACCAGATCGGTGGTTTCGTGACGAATTGCCAAGGGTTGCTAGGCTTCACATCAACATTGAAGCAACCGAACCGCTTTCATGGTCTATGTCATCTGGCTGCTCTTTTTTATTGGCCTTGGGATCAGCGGCTTCTTCCTGCGCCGGCGGATGCACGCCAACCACCTGGAGCGGCAAATCCTGGCCGTGCGTCTGGCGACGGACCTCAGCCGTCAGATCAAGGTGATTCCGGCAAACCTGCTTTCCTGGCCCATGCGTGATGGCCTCGCCATCGTGCTGGAAAGTACCGCAGCCCTGGTTGCGGGAAGCCCCCTAGGCAGCCTGACGGACAGTCTGCAAAAAGACGCGCGTCAGCTCCGTGCAAGTCGCTCCACCGCTGCCGTCACCTTGTTACCCGCGAACATTCGCCGCCTGTTCGAGAACCTGGATCGCCAGCTGGCACGTGCCGGCGAGCTGCGGCTCATTGGCACCCGCGAATACGCTCTCGCCCACACCGCCATCGTGTTGGCCATGGAGCTGGCCGGTGTGGATATCCTGGTGCAGGAAGCGCAGGTCGCTGCAGTGCTGAAGGAGAAAGAACGATCCGAACAGCTCAAGGCACAGGCGCTCGCTCACTGTGCGCGCCTGCCGGCCAAGACCGCGGAAGAAGTGCGTCGTCGTGTCCAGGCGACGCTCGCCGCCTGAGGATCGATATTGCCGTGAGCGTCATTGCCGTGAGCAATCAGCTTATCGAAGCTTCAACGCATGGCGCCCGACCCAGTCGCGGGCGAAATGCTGAGCGGTGCGGCCACTGCGTACGCCACGGCCAATCGCCCAGGCCACGGCCTCCGCGTCGAATTGTTCGTTGAAAACTTCAGCCGTGTTCAGCTGCAAACCGTGTCTTGCTGCGATCCGCAGTACCCAGTGGTGGACGACGTCGAGATAGGCGTCCTGCCGAAAGGGATAAAACGAGAGCCAGAGACCAAACCGATCCGAGAGAGATACACGCTCCTCCACAGCTTCATGTTCATGCAGCTCATCCCCGACCATCTTCGCCCGCTGGTTGTCGCGCATGTATTCGGGCAGCAGGTGGCGACGATTGGACGTCGCATAGATCAGGACATTGTCCGCATGTTTGAAGAGTGAACCTTCCAGCGCACTTTTCAGCGCCTTGTAACCCGCGTCGTCCTCTTCGAACGCCAGGTCGTCACAGAACACCACGAAGCGATACGGCAGCCCGGCGAGTACCCGCGCGAGGTCGGCAATGCCGACAAGATCCGGTCTGCTGACTTCGACCAGCCGCAGCCCCTCTGCCGCATACCGATTGAGCAACGCGTGCACGAGGCTCGATTTACCTGTGCCCCGGGCACCCCACAGAAGCACGTTGTTAGCCGGCAAGCCGTGGAGAAATTGGCGTGTATTTCGTTCCAGGGTTTCTTTATGGTGATCGATGCCGCGCAGATCATCGAGAGCGAGTTCCGAATCGACTGAGGCTTGATGAAAACCGTGTCCAAAGCCATGCGCGCGCCAGAGCGAGGCCGGGTGCTGGCTGAAGTCGACGCCACCTTTTTCAGGCAAGAGGAGGCCTAGTCGTTCGCCCAGTTCCGTGGCAGTAGTGATCAGCTGGTCAAGAATGCTCATGCGTATTCGCTTGTGATGGTTTTGACTCGTGAGACGCGAAAGCCAAACTGGTAAGCTGTGGCCATCGCTCCGGGGATCGGGAGAAGGATAAACAAAATCATGGCTCGCCACTCCACGCAGGTTCACTCATCACACTCCGCTCACAAGTCGCAATCCTTCGACTCAGGCTTCAGCCCCGCATTCGGTGACGGCGATCGACGTTGCGGCGCCCCTGATCGACGGCTGGCGCTTGAAGACCGGCGCAATGCGGAACGGATCACTGCAGATCCCGATCCCCGCCGGAATCCGGAACAGGCAGATCGCCGGAGCGCGTGAGTTCATCTCGTACCGCAAGCGCGATGTCCGGCCGATCGGTGATGACCCCATCAACACCACGGCTGAACGCATCGCGGATCGCAGCAGCATCGTTCAGCGTCCACACATCCACGTAAAGATCGAGCCTTTGGGCTGCCGCAACACGGTCCTCTGCAGTCAGTTCGATGCCGTATTGTTTGAGTGGCAGTTGGAGTGCATGCGCCCGAGGGTTGTGCAGACCAGGCAAACCAATGCCCTGCGCGGCGATGAAGCTGGTAACTTCCCAGCGGTGCGCGCTGGTCGCGACTTCCGGGCACGCCTTGCGGAATTCACCGAGTGCCGCCCGATGGAACGACGCGACCAGGGTCCGTTCCACCACACCTCTCTGGCGTAACAATGTGCACAACCCATCAGCGATAGACGGCGTTTCCTGTTTGATTTCGATGTTGAACCGTTGCTCAGGAAACGATTCGAGCACCTCTTCCAGTCCGGGTACACGAAAGCCGCGCCCACGTTGTGGCGATGTGCCATCGAACGGCCAGTGGTAGGCCGCATCGAGTGCCTTGAGTGTTGCGAAGTCCATATCAGTGATCGCGCCGCTGCTATCGGTGGTTCGATCCACGGTGGCATCGTGCATGAGCACGAGCACCCCATCCCGGCTCTGATGTAAATCCATCTCCAGCACATCCACCCCGAGACCGTCCGCGTTCTTGAACGCTTCCAAGGTATTGCCCGGCAGGATTCCATCGCCACCTTGATGGGCAATGACTGCAGGCCGTGTGGTATCGAAATAGCGGGTCAGCGCGCGTTCCGGTTCAAAGACCGTGCCGAAAGCGAGTACAAAGACGCCGATCGCCGCGATGAGCAACCAGTTACGTTGTCGGGAGTTCAATTGAGCCACTCCCGGGTGATCGAAACCACTTCGCCATCCACGCGCAGCGGCAACTCACTGCCAATTTCGGTGAGGATCTGTTCCACCACCAACGCGGAAGACGCTGCCCCGACAAAGGCCCAGGCCGCGAGATCATGCATATCGTGATGATTGGTCTCGCAAACTGCCAGTTGAGGATTACGTCCATACCGCTCGCGAAGGCCGGTCAGACGACCACGTTTTTCCTTGAGCGAACGGCACCCTGGCAGGCGGATCAGAACGCGCAGTACCGCAACCTTGAGGCTTTCCACCGGTTCAACCCCGCTGTTCAGACGCGAGGAATTCCTCCCGGGTCATGCTGTAGAACACCGTATCGAGCCCATGCCGTTGCTGGCGTCGATCGAAAGACATACCGAGACGCTGCAGCACCTTCACCGAGCGCTGATTTGGTGTATCGGTGGTGGCGAAAACCTTGCGGAAATCACAGACCTCAAACCCGTGCGTCAGTACTGCTCGTGCTGCCTCGGTACCCAGTCCCTGGCTCCAGAAGTTCGGGTGCATGCCATAGAGCAGTTCGTTTTCTTCAATCCGGTTCCCCGGATCAGTCGCGGAATCCTCAAAACGCCGGTGGCCGCAGAAACCGACGATACTGTCAGAGGCGGATGCGAGGCGAACGCCGTAAAAGCCGGAACCATGCTGATCAAAATAGTCGACGCTTGAACCGATGATCGATTCGACGACATTCACGGGAATGATGCGGTTGTCCCAGAGGTAGCGACGCACTTCTTTGTTGGTCCAAAGACCATGCAATGCAACAGTGTCCGCCGGCGTTATCGGCCGCAGCACAAGTCGACGCGTGACGATGTCCTGATGGGTGTCGATCATTTGCTGATCACGTATCGGTATTGCAAGCGCCCAGTCCCCGGGAGTTCAGGACTCCCGGCCCGAGTTTGCCACAGCCATTTCCATAAGCGAACATGCCCGGCCGCGCGCGCAACCAGGGTCTACACACCATGCGTTTCAGTTTCTGGCCGAATCCCTCGCAGCCATTCGGTGAAGGGCTGCATCTCGCCCGCCACGTGGAATCAACGGGCTGGGATGGCCTGTGGTACGCCGATCACTTCATGCCAAATGCACCGGATACCAGCACCCCCTGGCCAGAAGCCTGGACCACGCTCGCCGCACTCGGCGCTTTGGTGCCACGTATAAGGCTCGGCACGCTGGTTACCGGCAACACTTACCGGCATCCCGCAGTGCTCGCGAAGGCAGCGGCGACACTCGATCACATCACCGGCGGACGTGTCGTGCTCGGTCTCGGCAGCGGCTGGCAAGAAAACGAACACCGTCAATACGGCATACCGTTCCACACCACATCCGAACGCCTGCAGCGCCTCGATGAAGCCTGTGCGGTGATCAAGACCCTGTTTGCTGAACACAAGGCCAATTTCAAAGGACGCTTCTACAACCTCGAAGACGCAAGCCTCGAACCAAAACCCGTACAATCACCGCTGCCTCTGCTGATCGGTGGCGGTGGTGAACAGGTCACCCTGAAGCTCACCGCTCGTTGGGCGGATGAATGGAACGTATGGGGAATGCCTGCCACGCTCAAACACAAGATGGCCATCCTCGATGAACACTGCCGCGCTCTGGGCCGTGATCCGAAAGCCATCAAGCGCAGCGCTGTGGCCCTGCTCTTCATGAGTGACGATGCGGCGTTCCTCGAACGCATGCGTGGCGCCAAACTGCAGCAGGCCGCCATCATCGGCACTGTCGATGACGTCGCCGCTACCGTCGCGGAATACGCCGCAGTAGGTGTTGATGAACTGATCGTGCCCGACTTCACCCTCGGCCCCCGTGACGCCAAGGTCGCTACCCTCAACCGATTTATCCGCGAGATCGCCCACAGATGAACAAAGAAGCACCTAAACCCCTTCCCGCAGCAACCGTGATCATGCTGCGACAACGCAGTCGTCTGGAACTCTTCATGGTGGTCCGCCATCACCAGATCGACTTCGCGTCAGGCGCCCTGGTCTTTCCTGGTGGCAAAGTGGACCCGGCGGATTTTGACATTGCACTCGAACCCTTGCTGCACGGCGCTCCGGCAGACGCCACCATGCGCGCGATGCAAGTCGCCGCGATCCGTGAATCGTTTGAGGAGTGTGGTGTGTTGCTGGCCCGCCCGGTAGGCAGCGGCCAACTGGTTGACGGCGCGCGGTTACGGTCACTCGAGCCCTATCGCAAACAGCTCAACGACGGTGACCTCACCATCGCTGCCTTTCTGCAAAAGGAGAAGCTGGTGCTCGCCTGTGATCTGCTGCATCACTTCGCTCACTGGATTACGCCGCCCATGGTGCCGAAACGATTTGATACCCACTTCTTCATCGCCGTGGCACCGGAAGACCATCTTGCGGAGCATGATGGTCACGAGAATGTCGACAGCGTGTGGACTACCGCAGCCGACGCAGTCGCAGCGGCGAAGGACGGCAGCCGCACCATCATTTTCCCGACCCTGCGCAACCTGGAACGGCTGGCGAAGTTGAAGACAACTGCCGACGCCATCAACAACTGCCAGACACAGCCGGTAGTGCCGGTGTTGCCATGGAGTGAAAAACGCGACGACGGCATGTGGCTCTGTATCCCCACAAATGCTGGCTATGACCTGTGTGAGGAGAAGATGCCGGCGCGCTGATCCAGCACGCTCCCCTGCTGAACCACATTTGGCGCTGACTCAGGCGGCGCCATCTGGTTTTTGTCTGGCTTCTATCTGGCCTCTGCCGCCCGTTCGTCGCCGAGGCTCTTAAGGAGCTCGGTGATCGCGAGCAGCATCGCTTCATCGTAGGAACGGGTTTCACGGCGCCGCACATAGTCCGCGAGCGGATTCACCGGATCGATTTTTCGCAGACGCCGAATCTGGCGGCGGATGTCTTCACGCATCTGTCGGGCGTGATAGATCTCGAGCAGGTCGATACAGCCTTCCTGGTTTTGGTCCATTCCCTACAATCTTCCATCGCACTTCGGTCACAGCGGTCAATCTAGTCCGCGAAACCCATCACGCCAGCGCCAACGGAGACTATTTTCCGCCATTTTATTGGCTGTGATTGGTGACAAAAATCAAACGCAATCAATGACATTCAATGGCGACAAACCATCGAACAAACGGCATCACTCACTGGTTTTCGACTTGCAAGCGCGGTGCCCTCACCGTAACGTCGATGCGCATTCCGATCACCAGAAGAGACGCACAACATGAGCGAACAACAAGACGTTCTGTTTTCGGTCGACAACCATGTCGCCACCATCACGCTGAACCGGCCGGATCGGCAAAACACGATCTCGGGGCCGATGCTTGCCTCCCTCTCCGAGTATCTGCTGCAAGGGGATCGTGATCCGGATGTCCGGGCCATCGTCATCACCGGCGCCGGCAAGTTCTTCTGCGCAGGTCTGGACCTGCGCAGCGGTGGCATCGCGAGCGGCCTTTCCAATCAGCGCACATCACCCGCCAATCTTGACCTTCGCAATACACCGCCTACGGTGCTGCACAACCTCGATACACCGACCATCTGTGCACTGAATGGCAGCGCCGCCGGTTATGGCATGGACCTCGCGCTTGGCTGTGACATCCGCTTGATGGCAGACACCGCCAAACTGGCAGCGGCGTTCACCAAGCGGGGCGTGTTGCCCGAGTCGGGTGGCACCTGGATCCTCCCAAGGCTGATTGGCTGGTCGAAGGCGAGCGAGATCATTTTCACCGGCCGCACGCTCGGACCGCAGGACTGTCTCGACTACGGCCTTGTTTCACGCGTCGTGAACAGCAATGAGTTGCCTGCGGCAGCTGCAGCACTCGGTCGGGAAATCGCCGCCAACGCACCACTCGCCGTGCAAGGCTCAAAACGCATGATGCGCATGGGCATGAACGAAACCTTCAACGATCACGTCCACCACGTTTTCCTGCAACTGCTGCCGTTATTCCAGTCCGAAGACTTCAAGGAAGGCATGAAGTCTTTCATGGAAAAACGCGATCCGGAGTTCAAAGGCCTCTGATCACCCGTTCAAGTTCGCGTGCAAGGGCTTTACGCCCCTTGCGCGCGACGAAGCGTTCGCGGATGGCCGCTGCGGTACGCTCCTGCTCCTGCTGTAACCGGCCGAACGTGATCAAAACATCACGATTTTTCGGCAACAACGGGACCCGTCTGGCAATCTGTTTGCCGCGGGCAATCGCCACGCAGGCGTCCTGATGTTCACCGAGTACATCCTGCAAGTCACGCAGCACCAGGCTCAACGGCAGCAGACCTCCGCCGAGGACGGGCTCAAATAGATTAAGGACATAGCGAAGTTTCTTGATACGGATGCGCAGTTCGTGCAGGGATTCGTCACGGCCTGTCTTGATCAGCTGCGCCATGCCTTTGCGTACGCTGCGCGTGCGTCGCGCAAGTTCCCGGGATGCAACTTCGGCAACGGTCGGGACCCCGGATGCCCCAGTTTGATCAATCACCGTCTGGAAGGCGCCGAAGAGCTGCTCAACGCCAGTACCCGCGAGAACCTCAAGCGTGCGACCGGCAAATTCGGAACGCTCACTCTCGAGCACCTGGGCCAGGCGATCACGGGTCTTGGCCTCGAGCTGGGTGAATCCATCGAGCATCTTCAGGGTCGCCGCCGTGTACACATCATGGTCGCGAAGCTCACCCGCAGCATCGGCAAGCGTTTTGAACTGCCGGCTGAAAGCCGCAGCATCCGAACCAAGCCAGGGCTTGCAGGCCACGAGCGTCGCACGAACCCGTCGCACGTGGGTGCGAAGCCGGTGAATGCCCTCCGGATCACGACCCTCAAGCGCCACCTCCCGGCTGAGGCGAATGATCCGCAAATCGTGCCACAGCTGAAATCTAAGCAAGCCCGTGGCCGGCTCTGCAGCCGGGAATCGACGATTCGAATCCGGGTGACGCCCGTTCAGCCAGAACGCCCGCTCCATTTTGCCGAGCCTAGAAACGCAGAGCGGCAAGCGGGTCTGCAGCATACCGACCAAGGTATGCAGCGATTCCACGGCACCGTCGATCCGTTCAATTTCAAGCTCCCGGAAGCGCAGGTCGGGTTCCCCGCGGCTGCTTCTGATCACCACTTCATCGACACTGACTTCAAAAGAAGCGTCTCCCGCCGGGGAGACCAAAATTGCGACAAATCGTCGCCGTCGGCTCTCGATGGAAACAATCGGCACGCGCGTGGTTATGCCGTGTGCCTGCAGCAAGTCGATTGCCACACCCGCTTCCGGAAGATCCTGCGCAGTCGCGGGTCCGGGGAGGCGCTGTTCAACTTCCTCCCGGGTCTTCACGAGGTCTGCCCCTGAGCCAATCGACTTGCATTCAAGCGACCATACGGACGCGCTGTCCGTGGATTTGTGGCGGATACGACACCCATAACCCACTCGCCAGAAATCAAGATCCGGTGAATCGAGGTAGGTGTCGACCACGTCAACAGGCTGCTTCGGACTCAGCCGGGTCAGTTCCCCAAGCACCTTGAGGATCGACGCCGCTTCCTCGTCATCTGCGAGCAGAAATTTGGCTTCGATCTCCTGCGTCGGGTAGGCAGAAATCTGCTGTGATTGGATCGGTGGCGATTCAGTCGGGCCTTGGGTCACATTATCCAACCTGGTTTACGGCACCTGACGCCGCAGTTTGCTGCCAAGTTAGGGGACCGGTTCTGAGTTGTCGATCCGCAATCTCCCCTTTCCGGTTGGTGTTTGCGCATGACAATTGAAGCCGACCTCTCACGTGCAGGAGAATCGCCGGTATTGGAAGCACATCGTGGCCGAAAGCAGCCAGCCCAGTCAGCTCAAGAGGTATGACTATGACAATTTCTAGTCGGATGATCGATTTCACATGGCGCCGGACCCGCTCGGTTGCGTCAGGTCTGGAGCTGAGCCTCGCGGTGAGCCTCTCCCTCCTGGTTTCACACCATGCAATCGCGCTGCAAAGCGGCGATCTCGTCGAGAACTTCCGTCTGCTCGATCATCAAGGTGCCTCCCATGAGCTCTACCGTTACGGGGATGCTCGGGGGATCGTCATTCTGGTGCAAGGCAATGGTTGCCCTATCGTCCGCAACGTCATGCCGGCTTTTCGGGAACTGCGTGACCGATATCGCCAGCAAGGCGTTGAGTTCCTCATGCTCAACTCAAATCTGCAGGACAACCGGGACACTATCGCGGCGGAAGCGAAAGAGTTCGGTTACGACATGTCGATCCTGAAGGACAGCGAACAGCTGATCGGTGAAGCGCTCGATCTCAAGCGCACCGGCGAGGTGTTCGTGATCGACCCAACTAACTGGTCTGTGGTCTATCACGGCGCCATCGATGACCGGGTGACGTATGAACATCAGCGCCCGCGTGCCAACAATGCATGGCTCGCCGACGCGCTCGATGACGTACTGGCGAAGCGACCCGTCGCCGTTGCAAACGCCCCGGCCAAGGGCTGCCTTATTAATTTTCCAGGCAAATCCGGCATGCCGCAGAACATGGCAGTTACCTACACGGAACACATCGCACCCATGTTGCGTGATCACTGCGTGAGCTGTCACCACGATGGCGGTATCGGTTCCTGGGCCATGACTGGGTACGACATGGTGCGCGGTTTTGCGCCGATGATCCGCGAAGTTCTGCGGACACAACGAATGCCACCCTGGCACGCTGACCCCGCCCACGGCCACTTCGCCAACGACCGTTCTCTGCGATCGGAACAGATTCGCGCCCTGGTACACTGGGTCGAGTCCGGCGCACCACGGGGAGAAGGCGCGGATCTCCTGGCCGAGTTGAACCAGACCTGGCCTGAATGGAGCCTAGGAACTCCGGACGTCATCATCGAGATTCCGGAACAGGTGATTCCCGCAACCGGCACCATCGACTATCAGTATCCGGTGATCAAGAACCCCATCGGTCGGGATGTTTGGGTACGCGCCGCAGAGATCATTCCGCGGGACCATAAGTCGCTGCACCACATCATCACCTACTTCGGCGTGCTGACCGCAGACGGTAAATTTGATCGCGCCCGCTCAGGTTCGCTCGGTGGCTATGTGCCCGGCGGCAAGGCGGATGTGTTTCCCGAGAACACCGGCATTTTCCTGCCGAAAGAAGCGATCTTCCGACCGCAGATGCACTACACCACCTGGGGCAAGGCAGGTGTTGATCGATCAAGGCTTGGGCTCTACTTCCACAAGACCAAACCAGCGCACAGCCTTGAAACCACCGTCTTCATCAACAGCGAGATCCGCATCCCGCCGCGCACTCGTGAACACTGGGAACAGGCAGAAAGAACTCTCGATCGCGATATCTGGCTGTATTCGCTCCTGCCGCACGCACATTACCGCGGCAAGGCATCGGAGTTTCGTGCCCATTACCCGGATGGCCGCGAAGAAATCCTGCTGTCGGTACCCAACTATGACTTCAACTGGCAGACGACCTACGAGCTGAAAGAGCCGAAATACCTGCCCGCGGGAACACGCATCGTGCACCGCACCGCGTGGGACAACTCGGTAACGAATCCGGCCAACCCTGATCCGAACCGCGAAGTACCCTGGGGTGAACAGTCATGGGATGAGATGCTCTTCGGTGCCTTGACCTGGCGGGTAGTCACCGAAGCGGAAAAAGCAGCCGATGCGGCGGTCGCTCTCGCCAACGGAGAGTGATAGGTCACCACCATTTGCCAAGCATCCGATGTCCTTTGCCGAGGTTTTTGCGCGCTTAGGAGTCGCCATAGTCACCTGGCTTTGCATCTATGCATGGCTGGTGTGGACCGCCGTGCTGCGCGTGGCCGAATGCGACACTAGCGGTGATGACCTGTGGTCGGTGGTCGCCGGTTTTGGCGTGCTGGTGAATCTGCTCTCGCCAACATTGGTGCTAACACGCCCTTTGCCTGACGTTCATGAGGTGATCCGGCACCTCGCCGGGCCGTTGGTCGTTTTGGTGCCGCTGGCAGCCATGCCTCTGTGGATCGCTTGGAACAACACGACCATTCAAGGGCAACCACTTTGTCCGACCCCGCAATCCGCACCCTAGCGCTTCTGGTGGGCACCGATCCAGTCCGTACTTCTGGCCATTACGGAATGGCAGATCTGGCGCAGCGCCCGCGGATCAGCCTAGACACGCCGCCGCGCGCCGAACCCGATGGGTACAGTCTTTGTAAAAATCGCGTCTGATTTCCGATTGCGAGGGTGCGGTACCCGGTCATCCTCGGCAGAGTGGCGGTGATCGTTGTAAAGATCGCCAGGCGCCGCCGCGGTGCCGCAAAGGAGAAAGAGAACAATCTATAACCATCCGGGGGGGACAGTTCATGAGCTTGCTCCAGGAATTCAAGGCATTCGCGATGCGTGGCAATGTCGTCGACATGGCAGTGGGTATCGTCATTGGTGGTGCGCTCGGCAAGATCGTTTCATCGTTTGTGGCTGATGTACTCATGCCACCGATCGGTCTGTTGCTCGGCGGAATGGATTTTTCAAATCTAGCCGTCACGTTGAAAGCCGCCGAAGGAACCGAAGCCGTGATGCTCAAATACGGCGTCTTCGTTCAGACCGTCGTCGACTTCATCATCATCGCTTTCGCAATCTTCATAGTGGTCAAGGCCATGAACTCGATGAAGAAGAAGGAAGAAGCGGCACCTCCGCCGGCACCACCGGAGTTGCGGCGACAGGTTGGCTTCGGCAATCTGCCCTGGATTCCAACAGGAGAGTCCCACATGGTCCGCACATCCTTGTTAAGACCACTCTGCGCGCTTTTGTTCTTGCTGCCATCGCTCGCCCTGGCTCACGGCAAATCTGCTGCGCCGGCTGCCAACGCTGCACGCAGCATCGACTTTCCGGATATTGCCGGCGCGGTCACACTGGTCACCGACCTGCACACCCATTCAGTTTTTTCTGATGGCCATGTCTGGCCGCGCATCCGGGTAGAAGAATCCCTTCGTGATGGCCTGGACGCGATGGCGGTGACCGAACACCTCGAGTACCAGCCCCATCGCGTTGATCTACCGCATCAGGATCGAAATCGTGCCGTGGCGGAAAGCGAAGCTGCAGCGGCCGGTACCGATCTCATGATCATCAGCGGTTCGGAGATCACCCGCGAAGCACCCGCCGGACACATGAACGCAGTATTCGTCAAAGATTCCAACGCACTTTTGAAACTGCCTGCGGCGGTCGACAAGGTTACGGACGCAATTGAAGTGTACCGCGCGGCTCACGGGTGGCCCGCAGATGAAGCGGTGAAGGCAGCCACCGCCCAGGGCGCCTTCGTATTCTGGAATCACCCTTACTGGACGGCACAGAATCCGGATGGCATTGCGCGGCTCGACCCCTTTCATGCTGCGCTGATCCGATCCAGGGATCTCCATGGCATCGAGATTGCGAACGGCGAGGACTATTCGGAAGAAGCCCACCAGATCGCTCTGGATCATGATCTGGTGATGATCGGCGTCTCCGACGTCCATGAGCTGATCGACTGGGACTACCTACCGGAACAGGGCGGTCATCGACCGGTGACGCTGGTGTTTGCGAAAGAGCGCTCCCCGGAAGCGCTGCGCGACGCCCTCTTCGCCAAGCGCACCGTGGTCTGGTTCAAGAACCTCCTCATCGGACGCGAACCGGAACTCAAAGCGCTGCTGGACGTTTCACTGACTCTCGACCCGGCCATCACCCGCTATCGCAATGTGGACGTGGCGGAGGTCACCCTCGTGAACCACTCCGACGCCGAGCTCATTCTCGACAACACCTCGGATCACACCTTCATGGCAGACGCGGACCTCATCTCTGTTCCACCACATGGTCGCAGGACGTTGGCGGTCAAGCTGCCGAAGAGTGGCCGCGCGGTTGAAATTGGTTTTATCGTTCGCAATGCCCTGCTCGCACCCGGCAAGCCTGCAACCATCGCGTTCAGCGGCACGTTACCTGCGCCAGGCTGAGCCCCGGTGAGGCTTGATTGGATGAACCCATGAAAGTAGTACCAGGTACCACCCTGCTTCTGCTCGCCGGACTGCTCTGCAATCCTTCGTGGGCGGCGAGCTGTCACCCCATACCTAAGCTGTCAGACTGGGCAGGCCAGGGTATCGGCCTTGACCTGCACAATACCCGCTATCAGAGGAACGCTGACCTCTACAGCGACAACGTCCAAAACCTCGAAGTCGCGTTCGTGTTCGGGCTTGATGGCGGCGACAGCCCACACAGCTGGTTTGAAGTAAGCAGCGATACGCTGTTCATTGCCTCTCCCGGCGGTGTGGTTTATGCCCTCGACCGAGAAACCGGCTGCGTTCGCTGGCAGCGCCGTTATGAAGAAGGCATTCGTACGGGGCTTGTGCGTGGCGAACTGCACGGCGGCCTGCAGGCGCTGTGGTTCGGCACACGGTCCGGTTACGTATGGGCGATCGATGCTCGCCAGGGCGATGTCCTATGGAAAGCCGATACTAAAGAGCACCCTTCCAACATGTTGACGGGTACACCGAGCTTCGCCGATGGGGTGCTTTACGTCCCGATCTCATCGATGGAACTCGGTCTCGCCATCAATCCCCTCTATGGCTGCTGTACCTCCCGCGGATCCCTGATTGCACTCGATGCCGCTACCGGAAAGGCAATGTGGCGAACACCGGTGATCGATGAATCACCTCAGGTCTCCGGTCGTCACTTCCTCTTCGTGGAACAGTGGGGACCATCGGGCGCCCCAGTGTGGTCTGCGCCGACGATTGATAGCGAGCA
>Ga0194132_10009180_pt1 | contig 13791 bp, 11 predicted proteins | sample TA2KigOf80mmetaG_FD_148612 | JGI IMG/M metagenome (GOLD analysis project Ga0194132, IMG submission 148612) | Freshwater microbial communities from Lake Tanganyika, Tanzania - TA2015054 Kigoma Offshore 80m | ecosystem: Environmental > Aquatic > Freshwater > Lake | place: Tanzania: Lake... | reverse complement strand
TCACGACAGCCTGGAAGACGCGCAGGCCGCGGCGCGTGGGGAACACGCCTTTCGAGATCACCCGACCCAGGATGGTCGCGTCCTCACCGATCTTCACGCGCTTGATCGGTGAGATCGTGCTGGCATCCTCGTAGCGGTGCGGCACGTGCATGAGGAGGTCGCGCACGGTGAACACGCCGAGTCGGCGGAGTGCATCGGCCCGCCCGGGCCCCACCCCCGTGAGGTACATCGCCTGCATGTCGAGCGTCCGCTGCGAGAGCCGCGCGGAGACGCCCTTGCCGCCGTCACGCACTGAACAGCCCGTCCGCGAACGCGCGCGCATCGAACGGCTCGAGGTCGGCGGCGCCCTCGCCGATCCCCACGAATCGCACGGGGACGCCGATCGCTTCGCGCACCGCCACCACGACACCGCCTTTCGCCGTGCCGTCCAGCTTGTTGAGGACGAGCCCGGTGAGCGGTACTGAGGCCGCGAACGTCCGCGCCTGCGCCACCGCGTTCTGCCCGATGGTCGCATCCAGCACCAGCAGCGCCTCGTGCGGCGCGCCGGGGAGGCGCTTGGCGATCACGCGCACCACCTTGCGCAGCTCTTCCATGAGTGCGTCGCTCGTGTGCAAGCGGCCGGCAGTGTCGATCAACGCGATATCCGCGCCGCGGGCAACGGCAGCGTCAATCGCCGCCCACGCAATCGCGCCCGGATCAGCACCCGGCGATGCACCGACGAACTCCGCGCCGGATCGCTCCGCCCAGACCCGCAGCTGGTCGATCGCACCGGCACGAAACGTGTCGCCCGCGGCGACGAGGACCTTCTTGCCTTCGTTCTTGAGGCGCGCGGCGAGCTTGCCGATGAATGTCGTCTTGCCGGCGCCGTTGACGCCGAGCACGAGGACAACGGTGGGGCCGTCAGATGCACGGGCCAAGGCGCCTCCGCCCGCCGGGTGCGAGACCGCTTCGGCGACTGCCTCTGCGAGGGCGCGTTCAAAGTCTTCGCCGGTCTTCACTTCCCCGCGTTCGCCGCGGCGCCGCACGGCATCCACGAGCCGCTCCGTGACCGACACCCCGAAATCGGACGCAAGCAGGAGTTCCTCGAGTTGCTCGAGCGAGCGACGGTCCACGCCGCCCTTCGCGATGACCTTGACGTCGGTCAGCGCGAGGCGCTTGAGGCGGGACCAGAATCCGGGCTTGTTCACGAGATGCGGGGACGGCGCTGCGCCCTTGGCCTGCGTGCCGGCGGCTACCTGAGACCGATCTTCCGGCGGAGAATCCATTCCGCACAGAGCGCCGCGAGCGCCAGCGCGGCGAGCCACCATGCCGTGCGGGCACCGGGTGCGCGACCCGCGGGGATCCCCGAGCCGATCGAGCCCGAGCGCACGGAAGGGCGGCGCGGCACCCACTCACGCGATTCATTAACCGCGAGCAGCCCCTCGGTCGCCCCGATACGCGTCTGGTAGACGCCGGGCGCGAGCGGCGCCGTCTCGGCGATCGCGCCGTTGGCGAAATCGAGGCGCAGCGTGTCGGTTGACGCCGCCCCCGCACCGCCCCGACGGCGAATCGTCACCGTGGCACTCGAGTCCTTCGCTCCGCCGCGGCGCCAAAGCACGGGCTCACCCACGCGAACCGAGACGGCTACCGGGCGCGGCCCGCGCTGATCGCTGGTCTCGCCCGCGAGCCAATCGAACACCGACCCCCACATGGCCGTGTAAGCCTCGGCAGTCCGGCCGCCGCGGAACTTCCACCGCCACATGCCGGCAGCCGGCACAACGACCGTGCGCGTCGTCGTCCCCATTCCGGCGATCACGCGCCGCTCGTCGAGCCGCCGGCCGCGGCGCGCGGCCAATGCCGTCCACTCGGCGTCGCGCGGCGGGTCACCGACCTCGACCGGTGGGAGCGAATCCCAGGGCAGCGCGCTCAGTGCCGTCATCAATGGCGAAGCCGGTGCGGTCGTCGTGTAGTACTCGTCGCCACGAGCGACCGGCGGCACAATGAGCCCGAGCGAGCCCTTCGCGTAGAGGCGGGGCGCCCCGAACACCGCCGAGTCGCCGTGGATCACGACGATAGACGCCTCGGTCGCAGAACGGCGGATCTCATCCTCACTGACCGCGGCAAGCGTGCCTTCGACGCGCCAAATACCGGGCGCGACGCGGAAATAGCCGCGCGTTGGCAGCGCCAGCGTCCCACGGAGTACATCGAGGGCGTAGCGGGCGTCGAAGTCAGGGGCGGTCGAGATGAAGACCGCCGATGCGCCTTCAGCGACATCGAGCACGGCACGAAGCGTGTCGTTGCGGGCGAGGCCGTCGCCGGTGGATGAGATCGCGGCCTGCACCAGGCGCGGCCCGGCCACGGAACCGGCGGATACTCGCCAGCGGATTTCCCGTTCGGTGTACGGTGCGATCGAGTCGAACGACGTGCTGGCGACCACGGCGCCGTCGAGCGAGAGGACCGCGGTGCCACCGCCGGCCCCCGCCCCACCGGCCGCGATCACCGCGGCGTAGTCGGCCGAGTCGCCGGTGACGACGCCGGCAGGACCGTTGAGCGCCGCAAGGCCGGCGTCGCGCTTGGGGGCGGCGTCCACGAGCACGATTGACGACCCGCCGGGGAGCTCTTCGAGGCGCTCAGAATCGTCCAGGCGGCCATCGGTGACCACGACGACGGCCCGTCCGGTGCCGAGGGCTCGCTCGACCAGCGGCGCGGCCCGGGAAGCCCCGTCCGTGGGGGATTCAGGGACCTCGCCCGCCCGGACGCTGTCGCCGAGGAGGAGGAGACTGTCGCCTCCGACCGAGTCCACGGCGGCGAGGGCCCGGCGCCAGAGCGCGGTGTCGTTGGATGCCAGCCAGCTTGAGGAGACGTCGAGCACCGCGTGGGGCGCGGCGGTGCGAGACCAGCCTACCCGGGCATTGAGGAACAGGGCGGCGATGATGACGAGGGCAATCGCCCGGATGGCCTGGAGGTACCGGAACTTGGAGGCGCCGCCCCAGCGGTACTGGGCGATGGATGCTGTGGTTCCGAGGAGAAGAGAGACGGCCCAGGCGAGCATCGGTGGAAGATACCGTCGGGGGATTGGAACTGCTTTAGCAGGGAAAAGACGGAAACGACGGATAACTACAGATACGGCAACGGCACTTCTTGGGAACGGCGACGGCAACTGCAACGGCAACTGCAACTACAACTGCAACTACAACTGCAACTACGCCCGCTCCGCAAATGACAACGGCGGCGCCCCCTCTCGGAGCCGCCGCCGTCGTTGCTGTTGTAGTTACCCCGGTAGTGCTGTTGTCGTATCCGCCGTTATCCGCCTGTTCCGCCGTTTCCCTGCGCAGGCAGTAAGAGCAGAGGCATCACTCAATCCATCTGTCTCCGAATAAAGGTCGGAATCTCCAAGTCATCGAGGTCAGGCGCCTTCCGCTCGACGGGCTGGGGCGTCGCCCGGCGCATGGCCGGCATCGCGCTGCCCGCGGGAGCCCCGGGGAACGCACTGCCGATCACGGGCCGCGGCCGCATCCCACCATCGATCGGGATCACCGGCGTGCCGTTCGCCGTGGCGCGAGCTGGCGACGAGCCCACCTGACGCGTTGGCGCAGCTGCCTGCGCACCCTTGCCGAACCCGGTCGCAACGACCGTAACGCGAATCTCGCCCTGCATGGACGGTTCCTGCACCGCCCCGAAGATGATCTCGGCTTCGTCGCCCGCGGCATCATGAATCACCGTGGCGATCTGCGTGACTTCGCCCAGCGTAAGGTCCGGGCCGCCCGTCACGTTGATCAGCACGCCGGTCGCGCCGGCGATCTGCACGTTGTCGAGCAGCGGGCTGGAAATCGCCTCGCGAGCCGCCGTCATCGCACGGTCCTCGCCACGTCCGATCCCCGTGCCCATCAGCGCCGCGCCGCCGTCCTTCATGACGGTGCGCACGTCGGCGTAGTCCACGTTGATCATCCCGATTCCCGAGATGATGTTCGAGATGCCGCTGGTCGCGTGGAGCAGAACCTCGTCGGCCTTCTTGAGCGCGTCCTGGAACGGGATCCCCTTCCCGACCACCGTCAGGAGCCGCTCGTTGGGCACGACGATCATCGTGTCCACGTGCTTGCTCATCTCGGCGATCCCCTCGTCGGCCTGGCGCATGCGCTTCCGGCCTTCGAACAGGAACGGCTTGGTGACGATGCCGACCGTGAGGGCGCCCGCTTCGCGCGCGAGTTCACAGATGATCGGGGCAGCGCCGGTTCCCGTGCCGCCGCCCATGCCGCAGGTCACGAAGACGAGATCCGCTCCGGAGAGCACCTTGCCCACGTCTTCGCGGTTCTCCTCGATCGCCTGGCGCCCGATTTCCGGGCGGGCGCCGGCGCCAAGGCCGCGCGTCAGCTTCTTGCCGATCTGGATCTTGACGTCCGACTTCGAGTTCAGGAGCGCTTGGGCATCGGTGTTCACCGAGATGAACTCGACACCGCTGAGGCTTTCGTCGATCATCCGGTTGACGGCGTTTCCGCCGCCGCCACCGACACCGACGACCTTCATGCGGGCGTTCTGGCTAGGCGCTTCTTCGAACTCGAAAATGCTCATCGTGCCGTGGAGTGCTGATGTGGGGAGCGAAATGATAGTGGACTGGGAACTTCAGCGACAGCGACACTTGCGTTTCGACCATCTGGACCGCGTTCACGCTGCTGCGCGACCGGTTGACGCGACGCGCCTCACGGTGTAGGGACGAGCAACGGCGAGGAAAGGCAAAGGGGGCCTGGCGCCCAGACAATCCACAGCGGCGCGGCCCGAAATACGGATGTGATATCGCAGCTACTACGTCGGGTGACGTATGGGGCGGACGGCCGGCGTGGGGCATCCTGCACATGACACCCACCCAGGAGGCCAACATGACCGTTCCGCGCATTCGCCCCAGCCGAGTGCCCTCGGCAGCTCGACGTGTGCGACCGCTTTCGCTCAGCGTGACCAGGCCAGTAGCGATCCTCGCCTTGGCCCTGAGCACATTCGCTGCCCCCGGACCCGCCGGGGCCCAACGCGCCGAGGCCGCAGGGGTTTCGCGGCAAGTCGCTGACTCCGGGCGCAAGGTTCGCGGGGGCAAGAGCGAAGAGTTGGCCGTCCTGCTGTCCATCCAGCCGTGGGTGCCGTTCCCCGGTTTCGGCCTCGGGTCATACTACGCCGGGAACCCTCGCCGAGGACTGCTCCACACAGGCATCGCATTTGGTTCGGCGGCTGCCGCAGTCGGCGGCGGGTTTGCCGATGACGGGGGACTGGTCACCGTCGGCTTCTTGGGCTTTGTTGGCAACTGGATCGCGTCGTGGTTCACCGCAGCAGCCGATGCGCGCGCCCGCAACTGCAAGGTCGGCGCGCGAACGGAGGGGTGCCCTCGCGACCGCGTAACTGCTCCGGCGGCATCAGCGGGAGTGTCCCGCGCCCCGGCGCCACCTCCCGACTCCGCCCGCCCCTAGAAGAAGTCCTGCAGCCAGGTCTTCGCCCGCTGGACGATCTTGTCCACGCTGGGCGCGGCGGTTGCCATGCTGATCCGCTTCCCCTTCGAGGTGGCGCCGAGCGCTACCCGGTGGGCTCCGTATTGCACGAGGCCGACGACGGTCGCGAACCGGGCCTGGGCCACGTTGTCGGCCAGCCCACCCAGGAACTCACCGGGCACACCGATCCGCGCGCCCGTGCCGAACACGTCGCTCGCCAGCTCGGCCGTGCCAGGCTGGGCCGCCGCGCCGCCGGTCACCACCACGCCCGCGGCGAGTTTCTTGATGTACCCGGCCTTCTCGACCTCGCGGACGACCATCTCGAACACTTCCGACGTGCGCTGGTGCATGATGTGCGCCAGCAGCTCGCGCGGAATCTGCCGCTCGCCCTGCGCCACCGTGCTCGGCAGCTGGATCACATCCGCCCGGTCCACCATGGGCTCATAGACGCAGCCGTATTGCTCCTTCAGTCGCTCGGCATCGGCTTGCGTCACCCCAAGACCGTGCACGATGTCGCTCGTCACGTTCATGCCGCCCAGCCCGATCGTGCCGAGGTGGCGGATCTTGCCTTCGTGGAACACCGCCACGTCCGTGGTGCCGGCACCCATCTCCACGAGGCAGACACCGAGTTCCTTCTCGTCGTCCGTGAGCACGGCCAGCGCCGAGGCGAGCGGCTCGAGCACCAACTCGCCCACCTTGTAGCCAGCCCGCTCGACCGCCTTCCGCAGGTTCATCGCCGGGCTCGAACCGATCGTCACGAGGTACATCTCGGTCTCGAGCCGCGTGCCGATCATCCCCACCGGGTCGCGCACGCCGATGTTCTTGTCCACGGAGTATTCCTGCGGGATCGCGTGGATGAGCTCGCGGTCCTGCGGGATGGGCTGCGCGCGCGCCACGCCGTGCGCACGCTCGACATCCGCACGCGAAATTTCCGCGGCGGTGACCGACGCGATCCCTTTCGAGGTCATCGCCTCGACGTGCTCGCCCGCGATCCCGGAATACACGGTGAGCACCTTCGCGCCGGCCATCCGCTCGGCGTCCTCGAGCGCCTTCGTGATGCACCGCGTGGACTCCTCGATGTCCGCGACCACGTTGCGGCGAAGGCCCGTGGTACGCGCCTGCCCCACGCCCAGGATGTTCACGGTCGGGTGCTTGGGCAGGTCGCCAACGACCTCCGCGATCACCGCGGTGGTCTTGGCGGAACCGATATCGAGGCCTGCAACGAGGTTGTCGGTATTCATGGGATTCTTGCGATGACTTGATCTTTGAACCTCAGGTCCAGCTCCGAGGCAGCCACCCCGCGCCGCATCAGGTCCTGCTCCACCGCGACTATTTCCGCCAAGCGGGCCGTGGTGACTCCGGGCGCCGCTATCACCAGGCGCGGTGACGGCCGGTCGAACCGGATCTGCACACCACCGTCGGCCCCGCGCCGCACGTCGCCGATCCGTGAGTACAGCGACGGCAATGCGGCTCGAACCTCACCAAGCAGGCGGAGCGAGAGCGTGTCCCGAGTCCTCAGCACTGGCAAGTCCACGCTCACCACCGTAGGGTCAACGGGAAGCGTGCGCCCCGAATCGTCCACCGGTACCAACGCGCCAGCCGCCTGGACCAGCGCGACCGGAGGGTTCTCCGTCACTTCCAGCACGAGCGTACCCGGGAGCTGTCGTCGAATACGGACATCGCGGACGGACGGATGCTCCCGAGCCCTTTGGGCGACCGGCTCGACGTCGTCCCACACGGACGCCGTCGAGTCGAGTCCCAAACGCGAAACGATCTCATCGGCGCTGGCGTAACGAGCGCCGCGAACCTCCACTCGCGTCAATCGGAAGAAGTCCAGCTCGCTGAGCGCCGGGCGCCCCCAGAACGGCGCGGTCGCCGCTGCGAGCAGCCCTATCAGGAGCCCAACCCGGCGGACACGCCGCTTCCAGCGCGGCGGCTGCGCAGCAGTTGCAGGCGCGGGGCCGCCCGGACCAACCTCGATCACTTCCGCTGCCCCAAAAGCGCCACGAGCTCACCGCCGGTCTTCGTGATATCGCCCGCGCCGACCGTCAGTACCACGTCGCCGGCGCGACAGGCAGCGCCAAGTGCGGCAGCCGCCTCGGTGCGCGGTCCTGTCCACACGGGCGCCTTCCCCGAGCGCGCCATCAGGTCTGCAATCAGTGCACTCGTCACGCCCGCGATCGGCTGTTCACGCGCTGGGTAGATGTCGCAGAGGAATACGGCGTCCGCTGCACCCAGCGCATCCGCGAAGTCCGCGGCGAAGTCGCGTGTCCGGGAATAGAGGTGCGGCTGGAAGGCCACCACGATCCGCCGACCACCGAACGCGTCACGCGCGGCCGCGAGCGTTGCGCGAATCTCGGTCGGGTGGTGGGCGTAATCGTCGATCACCGTGATGCCCGCGACGTCCCCCACGCGCTCGAACCGGCGTTCGACTCCGCGAAAACCGGCGAGCCCACGCGCCAGCGCATCGAACGGCAGGCCCCATGCGCCGATCCCCACGGCAATGGCCGCCAGGGCGTTCCGCACATTGTGCAGGCCCGGTACGGCAAGCTCGACGGCGCCGAGCGGTTTGCCATCGTACACGACCTCGAACGACGTGCGGCCGTCCGCGTTCGCGATGTTGCGCGCCACCATGCGAGCGTCGGGGCTCGTCACGCCGTAGCGCACGACCTCCGCGGTCGCGGGGCTCGGCAGGCGGTTCGCCCACTCGTCATCCGCGCAGATCGCCAGCCAGCGCGCACGCGCGGCGAACGTCGCGAAGGTTTCCCGGATGTCGTCCAGGTCGCGGTAGATGTCGAGGTGATCCGCCTCGATATTCGTCACCACGGCGACGTCCGGTGTCAGCGCGAGGAACGAGCGATCGTATTCATCCGCTTCGACGACGAACACTTGGTCCGCGCCCGTGCTGAGGTTGCCGCCCCACGAGCGCACGCGCGCGCCGACCACGCCGGTCGCATCCACGCCGGCGCCCTTGAGCGCCTCGGTCACCATGACGGTCGTCGTGGACTTGCCGTGCGTCCCGGCCACGGCGACGAGCCGTTCACCGCCTGCAGTGGCCTCGGCGAGCGCCTCGGCACGGCGTACGACAGGAATACCCGTCGCACGAGCGGCCGCGAGTTCCGGATGATCCTTCGGCACCGCCGATGTCACGACGATCGCGCGGCAGCCGGCGACGTGCGACGCGTCGTGGCCCTTTGACGACGAAATCCCCAGCCGATCGAGATCCGGCGTGCCCCCGCCTTGATCGCAGCCCGTGACCGTCGCGCCGCGCCGGACGCAGAGCTCGGCCAGCGCGCTCATCCCCGCCCCGGCGATGCCCATGAAATGCACGGGGCGTGGGTCTTTAGGGTCAATCAGCGGCATGTTCGGCGAGGTGCAGGATGTGGGAAGCGATGACATCGGCCGCATCCGGGCGCGCCCGGCGACGCGCGCCATCACCCAACGCGCGCAGCCGACTGGGCTCGCGCAGCAGGGCCGCGATGTCCGCGGTGAGTCGCTCGGCGGAAAGCTCCGCCTGCGGCAGGTGGATCGCTGCGCCGGCCGCTGCGAGCGACCGCGCATTGGACGCCTGGTGATCGTGCGCCGACGTCGGGAGCGGCACGATGATCATCGGGACGCCCCAGGCGCACAACTCGGACGTGCCCATCATTCCGCCACGGACGAGCGCCAGGTCAGCCGCAGCGTACGCGGTCGCGATCGGCGACAGGTACGGGACGACACGAACGTCCGGACGCTCGAAGGCCTGGTAGAGGTCGTAGTGGGCCTTACCCGTGGCCCAGATGACGCAAAGGTCCGCGGGCAGTCCGCGTTCGATGAAACCGAGTGTCGCGATATTCAGCGCGCGCGCCCCCTGGCTCCCACCGAACACCAGCAGGACTCGCGCGGACGCCGGGAACCCCCAGCGCGCGCGGGCAGCCGCAGCATCCGGACGAATCTGCGGCGGCGGATCAATGGGATTCCCCGTGTCGCGGTACACGCACTTCCCCTTCGGCAGGTGGCGCTCGGCCTCGGGAAAACCGAGGTATGCCTCTCGCGAGAAGCGCGCGAAAAACCGCGCGGTCGCACCCGGGAAGCTGTCGCCGATGTGTTGCACGATGGGCAGACGATGCGCCGCTGCCCACGCCAGTGCGATCCCGCTGGCGTAGCCGCCGGTGCCGACGATCAAGTCAGGCCGAGTCGCCTGAACCACGCGCCCGACCGCCCGCCACGCGGACGCGGCGCCGGCGACCGTGCGCCAGTTCCGCCACGGTTGGTCGCGATAGAGTGGATGCGCGTTGACCAGCGTGTGCGCGAACTCCGTGGTCGGGAGCACGTCGCGCTCGATCCCGCGCAGAGCGCCGACGAAATGCGCCTCGACCGCCGCATTCCGGCGCACCATCGCCCGCGCGATGGCCAGCGCCGGGTAGAGGTGTCCCCCGGTCCCGCCACCGGCGAACAACACGCGCACACCACCGCCCGTTGGCCCGCGCAAGGCGCGACCTACGCGTGCGCCGAACTTCGCGACGGCGCCGTATTGAAGGGATTGCTCGCCATGGTGGCCACTCGCTCGCGCACGCTTCCGATGTTCACGAGGATGCCCGTCACCAGCATCGAAAGGATCAGGTTTGAGCGCCCGTACGAGATGAACGGAAGCGTCAGGCCGGTGGTCGGCAGGAGCCCGATCACGACGCCGATGTGGAGATATGCGGTGAGCAGCATCGTGACGGTCAGGCCGATCGCCACCAGTTGCTGGAACTGCGTCTGCGCCTTCCGGGCGATACGGAAGCCAAGCCATCCCCAGGCGGCGTACAGGAGCACAAGGCCGAACATGCCGACGAAGCCCCACTCCTCGCCGATGCTCGATCCGATGAAGTCGTCGTACGAAAGAGGCAGGAACCCGTTCTGCTGCCGGCCCTCACCGAAGCCGACGCCGAACCATCCGCCGGACCCGACGGCGATCAGCGACTGTTGCAGCTGGTAGTTCACCGTGGCATGCGCGGCGTTCGCGGCATCCGCGAAGCCGAGGAGTCGCTCCATGACATACTGGAGCCGCTGCGCCTTCTCCCACACGATCGGCACGGCGAGCAGCCCGAGCAGCACGAAGTGCCCGAGCCGACCGCCGCCCGCGAATACCACGACGCCCATCTGGACCGCGAAGAACACCACCACGGACATATCCGGCTCGAGCGCGGCCATGACGGCGAGCGACCCGACGACCGTGGCGATCGGCAGCATGCCGCGCGTGAAGCGCCGCATCTGGTCTCCCTTCTTCACAACCAGCATCGCCGTCCAGATGATCACGGCCAGCTTGGCAAACTCGGACGGCTGCACCGACCCGCCGAACAGGAAGCGCCGGGAGCCGAGGATGGGCGGCGAGATGGACTTCGTGAACGGGAGTACGGTGATCAGCATCCCGCCGATCGCGCCGATCATGATGATCCAGGCGTACTTCCGCCAGCGCTCGGCATCGGTCTTTGCGGCGACCGCAAACGCCACCAACCCGATCGCGACACCGCTCAGCTGCTTGAGGAGGAAATACGCGCTGCCCTTCTGCATCTCCATCGCCTTGAAGGCGCTCGCGCTGTACAGCGTGGCGAGCCCGAACGCGAGCAGGATGCCGCTCACGACGATCAGGGCCCGGGCCTCGACGTCAATGCGCCAGCGGAGCCGGACACCGGGAGCAGCGGCCTCGCGCGTGTCGTGGCCGCGCGCCGCGCCACCGAGGCCGGGGACGGCGATGGACGTCACGCGCCGGACCCGTCGGCGGCAGCGCGCGCGAGGCGGCGAAAGGTGTCACCACGATCTTCGTAGTTGCGGAACATGTCAAAGCTCGAACAGGCGGGAGCCAGCAGCACGGCATCCCCCGGACGCGCGACCTCACCCGCCCGGCGGACGACCTCCTCGAAAGACGATTCGAGGCGCTCGAGCGGCACGTCGCCGAGCCGGCCGCCCAAATCCGCAACGATGAGCGGCGCCGACTGCCCGTAGGCGATCACGTGGCGCGCGTGCGCGGTCAACGGTGCCGCGAGCGATGCGTACGACTCGTTCTTGTGCTTCCCGCCAAGCAGGACGACTGCGGGCCGCGTCATGCCTTCGATCGCGACGCGCGCCGACGCGACATTCGTCGCCTTCGAGTCATTGATCCAGAGCACGCCATTCCCCTCGGCAACCGTCTCGAGACGGTGTGGCAGCCCCGCGAAGGTCCGGAGTCCGGCCGCGATGCGCTCCCGCGCAGGCGCCGTGCCGAAGGCGCGGTCGGCGGAGGCGACGGCCAGGGCCGCCGCCAGCGCGTTCGCGACGTTGTGGTCGCCCTTGAGCGGGAGGTCGCCCCGCGCGAGCAGCGGTGAGCCGAAGAGCATGAGGGTGTCGTGCGCCTTGTCGAACTGCGCGTCCACCTGCAGTCCGGCGACCGAAAAGTGCCGGTGCGCACCGGGAACACGCTTTGTGCGCCGGAGGACCTCGACGTCGTCGGCATTCGTGACCCAGGCCGACGTCGCATTGGCGTTCGCGAAGAGTCGGTCCTTGTCGGCGTAATACTCCTCGACCGTCTCGTAGCGATCCGTGTGATCCGGCGCGAGGTTCGTGAGCACGCCGCACTGCGGCCGCAGGGAGAGCGTGTCGTGCAGCTGGAACGAGCTCATTTCCAGCGCGATCCAGGCCGGTGGATTCGGCATCAGGGCCACCTCGCTCAGCGCGAGCCCGATATTCCCCGCGGCGATCGCTTCTGCGCCACACGACTTGAGGATGTGCGCGATCAGCGCCGTGACCGTTGACTTGCCGTTCGTGCCGGTCACCGCGATGGTGCGCGCCCGGCCGAGGGACCAGAGCGCGAGTTCGACCTCGCTTACGACCGGTACCTTGGCCTTCCGCGCAGCGGCGACGGGCGCCGCGCCGGGTGGCACGCCCGGACTCACGACCACGAGCCCCGCGCGGGCGATGCGCTGCAGGTCGTGGCCGCCGCGCTGGACCGAGACACCCATCGTCTCGAGGTCGCCGGCGTCGGCGTCGGCCGAGGCATCCGATGCGTACACTTGTGCGCCCTCACGCCGGGCCAACCGCGCCGCGGCGACGCCGCTCCGCGCGAGGCCGATGATCGCCACTTCGCCGCGCGTGAGCCGCTCGTTCATGTCAGCGCAGCTTCAGTGTCGCGAGCGCCACGAACGCGCAGAGGATGCCAAGGATCCAGAACCGCACGACCACCTGCGATTCCGGCCACCCCTTCATCTCGAAATGATGATGCAAGGGCGCGCGCAGGAAGACGCGGTTCGCCTTGGCGTATTCGACCCCGTACCGACGTTTCCGCCACTTGAAGACGACCCGCTGGATCAGCACCGAAGCGGTCTCCGCGACGAACACGCCGCCCACGAAGACGAACAGGAACTCGGACTTGAGCAGCACCGCCACTGCCCCGATGGCACCGCCGAGCGCGAGCGCCCCGGTGTCACCCATGAACACTTGCGCGGGCTTCGCGTTGAACCAGAGGAACCCGAGGCAGGCGCCCACGATCGCCGTGCAGAAGATCGTGAGTTCCCCGGCACCGCGCAGGTGGAACAGGCCCAGGTATTGCGAGGCGTCCACGCGCCCCATCGCGTACGCGAAGAACGAAAACGCCATCATCGCGATCGCCATCAGCCCCGCGGCGAGGCCATCGAGCCCATCGGTCAGGTTCACCGAGTTCGAGATCGCCGTCATCACGAAAGTCACGAACGGCACGTACACCCAGGCGAGCCCCATGGTCGCCGGGACGATCAGCACGTCCTTGAAGAACGGCACGGTGGTGGATGCGCCCGGGAGCTGGCTCAGCGGGAACTTCCACAGGTAGAGCCCGAGCACGACGCCCAGCGTCACCTGCCCCGCCAGCTTCCAGCGCTCAACCAGCCCTTCGTTCTTCAGGCCGAGGCGCCGCTGCCGGACCTTCAGGTAGTCGTCGAGGAACCCAATCCCGCCCATCCAGAGCGTGGTGATCAGCGCGATCCAGACGTAGCGATTGTTGGTCCGCATCCAGAGCAACGTCGGCAGCAGCACCGATGTCAGGATGATGAAGCCGCCCATGGTCGGCGTGTCGTGCTTGCCCTGGTGTGACTCGGGCGTGCCGTCGCGCACGGCCTGATGCACCTGCATCCGCCGCAGGATCACGATGATGCGTGGCCCCACGACAAAGGCGAGCAGCAGCGCCGTGACCGCCGCGCCGGCCGCCCGGAACGACTGGTACTGGAACAGGCGGAGCGGCGTGAAGTATTCCTGCAGCGGAAACAGCAGATCGTAGAGCATGGCGGTCAGTCTCCGCTGGATGGCGTGGCGTAGGGCGACTCGTTCTCCTCGGCCCATGCCCGAATGAGTGGCACCATGCGCTCGAGCCGCACGC
>Ga0194132_10009179_pt1 | contig 13794 bp, 8 predicted proteins | sample TA2KigOf80mmetaG_FD_148612 | JGI IMG/M metagenome (GOLD analysis project Ga0194132, IMG submission 148612) | Freshwater microbial communities from Lake Tanganyika, Tanzania - TA2015054 Kigoma Offshore 80m | ecosystem: Environmental > Aquatic > Freshwater > Lake | place: Tanzania: Lake Tanganyika... | reverse complement strand
ATGCTCTAGGTGCCTTGACCGCGTACCGGCGATCTGGTAGTACTGAGAGCTAGTTCTTGGCTTGGGAGGCCCGTCATGAGTCCTGGATTCCGTGCAGCGGCTGGAATCGTCTTCCTCTTTGCTTCTTCGTTGGCTCAGATCAATCGAGCTACCGCCGTCGGCCGTGTGATGGACTCGAGTGGCGCCGTCATCGCTAGTGCGCAGATTGAAATGCGCCGCGTCGCGACCAATGAGGTGTTCAAAGCCGAAACCACCTCCACCGGCGACTACACGATCGTCAACCTGCCGGTTGGCGAATACGAGGTCAAAGCCTCGATGCAGGGCTTCAAGACCGAGGTCCGCTCGCGAATCGAGCTCGAGATCGGATCAACGAACCGGTTCGACTTCGCGCTCACCGTCGGCTCAATCGCTGAGTCGATCGAAGTCACAGTCCAGTCGCCGGTCCTGAGAACCGAGTCTCCCGAGATGGGACAGGTGATCAGCAATAAGACGATGACCGGTCTCGCCTTGAACTCGCGAGACTTCCTGAGCCTGGCGCGCCTGATTCCGGGAGTGGTCCCCTCACGCGGATCCACCGGCGACGGCGGGCGTGACTCGGCCGGTTTCAGCGTGGAGGGCAGACGCCGGTCCGACAATATCGTCTATGTCGACGGCAGCATCATGTCTGATGGCAACGGCTCCACCACATTCTTTCCCAACATTGACGCGCTCCAGGAGATGGAACTGAAGACCGGTCTTTACAGCGCCGAGTTCGGCGTCCGGCCGGGAGGCCAGTTCTCAACGGTCACCAAGAGCGGCACCAACGATTTTCACGGCACGGCTTTCTGGTTCCATCGTAACGATGGATCGAAGGACTTCCGCCTTTCGGCGCGGAACTACTTCGACCCGGGTCCGAAGCCCGAGTACAAGCGGAACCAGTTCGGAGGCGTACTCAGCGGTCCGATCCTGCTTCCCAAGCTCTACAGCGGCAGGGACCGCGCCTGGTTCATGGTGGCCAATCAAGGCGAGCGGGAACGGCGCTTCACCAATCTGCGCGGCCTGATGCCCACCCTGGACGAAAAGGCGGGGCGGTTCGCGGTTGCCCTTCGCGATCCCTTCACACGGGTGCCACTGCCCAACAATGTGATCCCGGCCTCGCGCATCCATCCTGTCGCACAGAGGTTCCTGCCGATATGGCCCGAGCCAAACATTCCGCTGACGTCCGGCCAGAATTTCATCAGCCCCACTTCGACGCTGAATCAACGGCAGAACCAGTGGATGACCAAAGTCGATTTCAATATTTCGCCCACCAACCGCTGGTACGGCCGCTTCGTTTGGGATGAGCGCCCGCTGACCCGCACCAGTCCGATCGCCGCCTTCAACCAACTCGTCGACTTTCTGGGAACCTATGGCGCGACGATCGCCAACACGCGCACGTTCCACGGCGCTTACGTGAACGACTTCAGTGTTCACCTGTTCCGCCGCCCCTATGACCCCGGGCGCACGCTTTCGGCCGGATCACAGGGGTTCGGCCAAACAGTGGGTTGGCCGAACTTCCCGGTCGCGGCAGCGGACGTGGATGGTGTGCCGATTGTCGGCGTCACCGGCTACACAGGTCTAGGGGACAACTCCATCCTGGGCGCCGTGCCCATCGGCAACTGGGAAGTGAAAGACAACCTGGCCTTCAACAAGGGCGCGCACTTTCTCAAGCTCGGCTACCACTGGCGGCGGCACTTCAACTTTTTCGTGCTCAACAACCGTTCGAACATTTTGTTTAACCGCGCTTACTCCGGAAACAATTTCGCCGACTTGCTGCTCGGAACGGTCGGACAGGCTACATTGGGCGCCGAAGGTACGCGCGGCAACTTCACCCAGACGGGGCAATACTTTTTCCTGCAGGACGACTGGAAAGTCTCCTCGAAGTTGACACTGAATCTGGGAGTCCGGTACGAATACCGCGGTCCTTGGAAGGACAAGCGCGGGTTCTTCTCCAACGTGAATCCCGTGACCGCCGAGTTCTTCCCGCCGCTTCAGAACCTGAACCTGCGGTTCTGGGAGACAGGCCGGTTCCAGGCCAACTTTCCGGTGATGAAGTTCGAGAACCACAGTCCGCTGCCGCGGATCGGCGCAGCCTATCGCTTGAGCTCGAAGACCGTGATCCGGACCGGCTATGGGATGTACGCTAATGAGCCGGTCGTTGGAATGGCTCAACAGTTCGGCGCCAACCCACGGCCCAATGCCGCCGCCCGCGCCTTCGTGGGAGACATCACCAACCCCACGATTTCCCTCTCGGACCCGTTCAACCTGAACCAGCTCACGCCCGGAGGCGGATTGCTCAGCCTGTTTGGAATGGAGACTCCGCTGCCGCTTCCGGTCGTTCATGCTTGGAACTTCACCGTGCAGCGGGCGCTGACGAGTGACCTCTCCGCCGAGATCGGATATTCCGGCAACTCGTCGGTTCACGAACTCCAGGTGGTCGCCTGGAATGACGCCGTCCCGGGGCCGGGCAACCGCCAGACCCGGCGTCCGTTCCCGCAGTTTCAGAACATCACCATGGTATTCGCCAATGCCAGTTCGAAATATCACGGCATGGAGGTCAAGGTGCAGAAGCGGCCGGGCAAGGAGGGTGTGTACTTCCTGGGCGCATTCACTTGGGCGAAGTCTCTTGACGCAACCGGCGGACGCCTGGGCGTGGAGGGTGACCCCAGCCTGAATTCGCGGAACTACATGGGACGCGTGAACCGCGGGCGCAGCGAAGCGGACAACCCCGGGCGCTTCACGCTGGCAGTGGGCTGGGAACTCCCGTTCGGCAAGGGCCGCCGGTTCGCATTGCGGGGCCCAGCGAATTTTGTGTTGGGCGGGTGGAGCACTGACAGCTTCCTGCAAGCCCAGGTGGGACCCTATCTGACCCCAGGCGTCGCGCTGGACACTCTTGATTCCGGAACCACCGCGAGCTACCGGCCCGACATCACCGGCAACCCGAATCTCTCCTCGGGCCGGACCACGGGCCTCTGGTTCGACACCTCCGTCTTTCGCCAGCCTGCCCAGTTCAGTTACGGCAACGCAGGGCGGTCGATTATCCAGGGCCCAGGCTACACACAGTGGGATTTCTCACTGCACAAGGACTTCTGGTTCAACGAGAGGAGCCGCCTGGAGTTCCGCTTCGAAGGCTTCAACTTCGCCAACACGGGCAATCTACGCGCTCCAGGACTCTCCTTCGGCACACCGGCTTTCGGCCGGATCACCGCCGCTCAGGAGGCGCGCGATCTCCAGTTCGGCGTGAAAATCTACTTCTGAACTGGCATGACACGCCGCACTTTCGCCACAGCCCTGTGCGCCCCCGCGTGGCTTCCGGCCCGGGAGAGCCCCTATGACGCCGGCAGCCGCGCGCAGCTCTTCGTGGATGACCTGCTGGTCCGCGACACTCGCGGAATCGCTTTTACGCTTCATCCGGCGCGGAAGCATTCAGCCAATCCGTTGGTGACAGCCGATCGCGGTTTCGAGGGCTGGCGTCTCGAGCTCTACGGCAACGTCATTTGGGACGCACAGGAGAAGATCTTCAAAATGTGGTACCTCGCCGAAGGCGGAGGCCACTTCCGGTTCGAATACAATACGCACTACGCCATCAGCACTGACGGAATTCGATGGGAGAAGCCGCTGGTGGGCACGGTACCGTCCAAGAACGGAGAGAAAACCAATGCCGTGATCGAGGCCCAGCATCTGGCCTCGGTGATGAAAGATATGTCCGACCCCGATCCCGCGCGGCGGTACAAGCTGATCGGTTGGACCGACGAGCCGAGGGACAAAGCCGGCTACCACACGATGATCTCACCGGACGGCCTGAACTGGAAGCAGTTCTCAACCGAACGGATCTGCCCATCGAGCGATGTCATCACGGGCTACTACGACGAGCAGCGCAAGCTCTATGTCGCCATGCCCAAGATCGGGACGGCGGTCCGGGGCCAGCGCCGGCGGGTCTTCTACCTCATCACGTCGGAGGATTTCGTCAACTGGTCGAAGCCGGAACTTGTCTTCGCTCCAGACCTCCGCGACGATGCCGGATCGCTTGGGCGGATCGCACGCGCCCGGCGCCTTCTCGAAGTTCCGGATGACTTGGATCTGATACGAACCGAGTTCTACGGGCTCGGCTTCTATCCGGCGGAGAGCGTGACGCTCGGGTTTCCGTGGGTCTTCACCATCAACAACAACGCACGGCTGAACCCGCGCAATCATGAAGGGCCGTTCGAGCTGCAACTGGCCGCCACGCGTGACCTGCGCAACTGGTCCCGGGCCTTTCGCGTGCCTTGCCTCGAGCCAGGCGGGCCAGGTGAGTGGGACGAGGGCCTGGTCGTCACGCAGTCGCGGGCCATCCGCGTAGGTGACGAAATCCGGCTTTACTACGGCGGCGCCAACTACACGCACGGGTGCGGTTGCCTGTACAAGGCGGAGGACACAGGCCGGAAGACGAAGTTCACGGGCAGCATCGGACTCGCGTCCTGGAAGCTCGACCGGTTCGTCTCGGCGGACGGACACTCGGCGGACAGTGCGCTCACCACGGTTCCGCTGGTGTTCTCGGGAGAGCGCCTCGAAATCAACGCGAGCACGGGCAACGGCGGGTCACTCCGGGTGGAACTCCTGGATCCGGCGGGACGCCTCCTGGCTGGTCCATCCGATCCGTTCCGCGGCGACGAGGTGCGGGCGGCGATTACCTGGCGCAAGAACCCGTCAGTGGCATCATGGAAAGGAAAACCCGTCAGCGTCCGCTTCCTGTTACAGAATGCCCGCCTCTTCTCGTTCGCGTTCCGCCAGCCTGTCTAGCGGTGGCCGCTCGCTGCAATGGCCCGGCCGGTATGCGCCGTTCCTGCTGGTGATCGCCGTCCTGGCTGTCTATCTGCCCGCAAGTTCGAATGGCTTCATCTATGACGACTCGCAAGTGATCCTGGCTCAAGAGGCTCCCCGGACACCAGGCGGCGTTGCGCGAATCTTCGGCGAGCGGCACTTCTACAACTTGCCCTATTACCGGCCCGTGACACGTGCCACGCTACTCGTCCAGAAGTCGCTCCACGGAGCCGATCCGGTTCCGTTCCATCTGTTCAACGCGGCGCTGGCCGCCGTGGCTGCGTTGCTGGCCTGGAGGCTGGTCTCGGTTTGTGGCGGGCCGCGGCCGGTGCTCGCGGCGGCGCTGTTTTCTCTGCATCCGATTGCCTCGTCCTGCGTCTATCCGGTCTCCTCGGGAAGGGAGACTCTGCTTCCAACCGCGCTCACACTGGCCGCTCTGATTGCCTGGATCAGCGGACGCCGCGGCCTCGCCTGGCTCATGTTCGCCGCGGCTCTGCTCAGCAAAGAACAGTCGGTGGTGGTGCCCGCGCTGTTTGTGCTCGCCGATGTCACCGGGATCTCGCGGCCGCGGCCGGACTGGAAGAATTACTGGCCCCTTGCGCCGGTTGCGATTGGCTACGCGCTCATCCGCTTCGCCCTCTTCGGAGGAACCGAATACGCCGCGGGCTCGCTCTTTGGACCTCTACTCTCCGCGGCGTATGCTGTCCAGACGATCGCCGTTCCGTTTGTCTCGCTGCACTATGAGCCGCCCGTGCCGGTGTGGTTTTCGCCGGTACGCTTGCTGGCCGCCGTGGCCGTGGCGGCGGTTGTTGCCATCCTCATCCGGCGTCAGCCTCCACGGGCGCTCTGGTTTTGGCTCGGTTGGTTCGGGATCGCTCTCTTGCCTACGGCGAACCTGCTGCGGCAGGAAGCGCCCTATGACGAACGCTACGTGTTGCTCGCCTCGCTTGCGGCGTTCGCGCTGCTGGCGGCGGTGGTCCCTGCGCGTGTAGGCATTGCTCTAACCATTGTCTGCGCGTCGATCAGCATGTACCGTGCCCGTTATTTCGCTGATGACTTGGCGTTCAGCCGGCAGTGGATCGCCACGGACCCGTCGAACGTGAACGGCCATTTCAATCTCGGCTACGGATTGGCAGGGTTGGGCCGCGTGGCCGAAGCCGTGGAGCCCTACCGGGAGGCCGTCCGGCTTAAGTCCGGTTCCGCTCTGGCCCAAAACAACCTCGGCGACGCGCTCCTCAAAACAGACCGTGTGGACGAAGCTGAGCCGCACCTGCGCGAAGCAGTCCGGCTCGATCCGTCGCTACCCGTGGCGCACTACAACCTCGGCCTCATCCTGGCGCGGCGCAACCAATTCGACGCCGCGGCAACAGAGTTCGCTGAAGCGATCCGGCGGAAGCCTGCTTTTCCGGAAGCCCACATGAACCTGGGCAACGTGCATGCCGCCCGCGGCGATTTCGACGCGGCGATCCGCGAATTTGAGCAGTCGCTTGCGCTGAAGCCTGACTACACCGATGCGCGCCGCAATCTCGATTTGGCGCGTTCCCTTCGAGCTGGGAAGCAACCCCGGTAACAAGGTGCGGAAATTGGCGGCGTGGTATGATGCCGCCATGCCGGGACCACCGCACGCCGACGCTGACTTCGTCCGGGACACGGATGCGCGGTCGCTTGAGGTGTTCTGGGAGATCCAGCGCCGCCGGACTCCGGAACAGAAACTGGCGGATGTGTTTGCCTTGAGCGAGGGGCTGTTTGAAGCCGTGAAGACGGGGATCCGGCTGCGCTATCCGGAGGCGGACGAGCGCGAGGTGTTCCTGCGCGCGGTGGCCACCCGGATTCCGCGGGAGTTGATGATCCGGGCGTACGGCTGGGATCCGGCGGAGCATGAGTAGCAGCCTGCGGGACGCGGCGGTCCGGTTGTTCGAGGCGCTTGACGGGCTGGGGATCGCCTACGCCGTGGGTGGGAGCTTTGCGAGCTCACGGCATCGCGCGGGCGGCGCAGGATCTGGACGTCGTGGTCGACCTGCCTGCCATGCGGGTGGGTGAGCTGTACCGGGCGGTTTCGCGGGAGTTCCATGTGGACGAGGAACCGATGCGGCTCCTTCATCTGGTTTCCGGGTTCACGTCCCGGCACCCAACCGGCCGCGACCAACTGGCACACCGCCGGCGCGTCTCAACGGCGCTCCTTGGCGGGGACCCGGTCGAAGTCAACGTGATTTCCGCCGAGGACATCACACAAATCTCGCCACCGCTCAAAAAGGCAGAGTGGACCGCGCGTATCTGACGTCGCAGGCGCTCCGGCTGGGTATCGCCGATCTCCTGTCGCGGCTGCTGGGTTGAACACGGGAACCTGTAGCCACCCACGCTCGTATCACCTTCATGTCCACTTCTTCTGTCCCGTCCCTCCGGCTATGGCCGGGCGTCGCTGCCTTGACCGCGCAATGGCTGCTTCGGTTCGTGGTTCCGGCCATCCTGCCCGAGGCGACGTATGTAGGGGTAATGGGCGGCGTGGCGCTGGGGCTGGTGGTCCTGGTGTGGTGGCTGTTCTTCAGCCGTGCCTCCCGTCTCGAACGATGGGGTGGAGCGGCCCTGATCGCAGCCGCGATGTTTCTCACGCCCCGAATCCTGCACGAGTCCATCGCGACAGGAATGATGGGATTCATGTATCCCATCTACGCGATTCCCGTGGTCAGCCTCGCGCTGGTGGCGGCCGCGGTTGTCGCGCGAAATCTCACCGCGGGGCCGCGGAGTGCGGTGATCGCCTCCGCGATCCTGGCCGCCTGCGGAGGCTGGGCGCTGCTGCGAACCGGCGGCATCACGGGTGGCGCGGGTGCACAACTCGACTTGAGATGGTCGCCGACGCCCGAAGAGCGGGTGCTCGGGCGGGGTGGCTCGCGGCCAAGGATCGCACACGACGTCCCGCTGCCGGGCGCTTCCGCCGCCGACTGGCCCGGCTTCCGCGGAGCGCGCCGCGATTCGGTGGTCCCCGGCGTCCGGATCAAAACTACCGCACCCGTCGAGTTGTGGCGCGGACCGGCGGGCCCCGGATGGTCGTCGTTCGCGGTGCGCGGTGGCTTGATCTACACCCAGGAGCAACTCGGGGAGTTCGAGACCGTGGCCTGCTACCGGCTGAACAATGGCGAGCAGGTGTGGGTGCACAAGGATAAGGCGCGGTTCTGGGAGTCCAACGCCGGACCCGGGCCGCGCGGCACTCCTTCGCTGGCGGACGGGCGCGTGTACACGCTGGGCGCCACCGGGATCCTGAACTCGCTCGATGCCGCTACGGGCGCGGTCGTGTGGACGCGGAACGTGGCCGCGGACACGGGAGCGAACGTCCCGGGCTGGGGCTTCACCAGTTCGCCGCTGGTGGTGGATGGCGTTGTGATCGCGGCAGCCAGCGGAAAGCTCGCGGCCTACGGTGCGGCCGATGGCGTCTTGAGATGGTCAGCCGCTGCCGGCGGAGGCAGCTACGGCTCACCGCAGTTGATGGACATCGGCGGTATGCGGCAGGTGGTGATGCTGAGCGGATCCGGCGCGACGAGCCTGGATCCCGCGGACGGCAAAACGCTGTGGAAGCACTCCTGGTCCGGGTACCCGATCCTCCAGCCGGCGCTGGCGGACGGCGGGCTGTTGATCACCACCAGCAACGACGCGGGTGGGACCGGTACGCGGAGGCTGGCAGTGGCGCGAGGGTCCGTAGGCTGGACCGCGGAGGAACGCTGGACGTCGCGCGGGCTGAAGCCATACTTCAATGACCTGGTGGTCCACAAGGGCCACGCGTATGGATTCGACGGCGCGATCCTGTCGTGCATCGATCTCGCCGGTGGGGAGCGGAAGTGGAAGGGGGGCCGGTACGGGCACGGGCAGATACTCTTGCTGCCGGATCAGGACTTGCTCCTGGTGCTGTCGGAAGAGGGCGAGGTCGCGTTGGTATCTGCTGCGCCAGACAAGTTCACGGAGGTGTCCCGGTTCAAGGCGATCGAAGGGAAGACGTGGAACCACCCCGTGCTCGCCGGTGGAGTCCTGCTGGTGAGGAACGGGGAGGAGATGGCGGCGTATAAGATGGTGGAGTGAGGGAGCCCGAGTCGCCTTGACTCTACCCGAACCGGAGCGCAAACACGTCCGCATCCTTTAACGCCAGCCGGATCCGTACCGGCTTCCCCGCCAGCCCGGCCAGATCCCCGGCCCCCTTCCATCGCACCGCGCGCTCAATCTGATCGCCCACCAGCTCCGCACTGTCCTCCAGCGCGAATCCTGGTACCGGACGCCCAGCCGCATCCTGAACCTCCACCCGCACTCCGCCCGGGGCCGAGGTCGAATAATTCAAATACAGCCGCGATCCACTAAACACCAGCGGCTTGGTGATCATCTCCCCGCCTGCATATCCCGCACTCACGGAAGCGAACCGGTCGAGCCCCAACGAGTAACGCCGCAGGTGCGTCCCGGGCTGGCCATAGTTACTCAAGGTGTAAAAGGAGATCTCATCCGGCCCGGTCTGGACCGTGTTCAACGCAGGATAATTGTTGCGCGACACCCAGTTCTCCACGCCAAGCCCCGGCCGGAGGAACGCCTCGAGGAACGTCCGGTCGTACGTTGTGCCGCCGCGCGAGGTCAGCAGCACCGCGTCCGCGCAGTCCTTGTAGTAGCCGGGATTTACTCCCAGGCCCCGTGCTTCCTCATCGGACAGCACTTGCCGGCCCGGCATGAACCGCGCGGCGAGCGCGATGTAGAGGTGCGGTGCGCGGAAGTAGGGATGCGTCTGGTTCACATAGAGATGCTCCGGGGGCGCGGAGCCGAACGTCATCTCATCCGGCGCGGCCCAGCGAACAAAGTCGTCGCTCGTCGTGCGGCTGATCCACCGGACACCGCGGCCGTCGATCTTCTTGAACGTCCGGAAGTACATCACGTACTTCTTCTCGGTGTCCGACCAGAACGCGAGATTCTGCGAATCGAAGATTCCGTCGCGAAACACCGGCTCCTCGCGCAGCTTCTTCCAGCGGATCCCGTCGGCACTCTGAAACGCCACCAAGCCCGCGTGGCGCGTCCCCGCCAGCGCCTTGTACCGCTGCTCCGGCGGGACCCCCGGCCGCGTGTCGATCACCGGACTGAAGTTGCTCGAAAATGGCGGCATCCCGGCAAGGATCAGGTTGTTCTGGCGGCTCCCGTTGTACTCGAACAAACCGAGGTCCGGCCGCCGGAACTGCTTGCCGTCCGTGGAAACGGCGTAGCAGGTGGACTCCGCCGCGCTCCCGTCCTTGCCCGCCTGCGGCAGCCCCCGGTAGTACAGCCGGAACTCATCGCCGTCGCGAATCACCGTGAGGTAGTTTGAGAACTGGCCTTCCCAAGGCCGGTCGAGCGTGATGGCATCCGCTTCCCGCCGCGGCGTGGCCAGGCGGAGCGAAGCGCCGTCCAGCCTGTCGATGAGAAAGCGATCCACGAACAGCTCGCGCCGTGAGCCAATGGAAATCGCGGTCTGGCCTTGAGCCCCGAGCGCCGCCGCGCCGAGCGCCGGAACAAGTTCGCGCCGCGTCATCAGAAATCAAACCGGCCCACAAGCTGGATATTCCGCGGTCCCGCTTGCAGGCTTCGGATCACGCCGAAGTTCGGAGCGCCCAATGTGGCCGCCGGCGCCCCCAGTTGCACGCGATTGAAGAAGTTCTGCGATTCCATGCGGACCGTCAGCCGCTTGCCTTCGGTGACCGGGAAGATCTTCTGGAACGAGAAGTCTACCTGCGCCAATCCGGGAGTCCGCAACGCATTCTTGCCTTGAGCGCCCCAGACGAAGTTCGGCGGTGCCGTGAACGCACTCGTGTCGAACCAGCGGTCGCGCGTGGCAGAGCCGCGGAGATTGTGGTTGCCAACCAGGTTGGCGCGATTGGCGCCCGCCCCGTTGTTGAGCTGCGGTCCCGTTACGCCCACGGTGTACGGAAATCCGCCCTGGAGCGTGATCAGGCTGGATGTCTCCCATCCCGCCAGAGCGTAGCGCAACGCCGGATGCCACTTGGATCCGTACGGCGGCTTCCAGGTCACCGCGCTCACCCATCGCTTCCGGAAATCGTAGTTCGCCGGACCGTAGTCGTAGCGGAAGTTGTAGGGATCGGTCAGAATTCCGCCGTCGGTACCCGTTAGGTAGGCCATCGACTTTGAAAACGTGAACGCGCTCTGCAGGTAGAATCCTTTGAACTCCTGCTGCTTCACCGTGATCTCGAGTCCGTTGTAGTTGGAGTCGTTCACGGGAAGGTACGACAAGAACGAGCCCGCGTTCGGATACGGACGCCGGTCCTGCACTGCTCCCGGGCCCGGTTCGGGCGCGTTCCCGTACGCCAGCGTCGAGAAGCGCAGTGCGCGCTGTCCGCTGTAGCCAAGCTCGATCGCGGTCCTGCGCACGGGATTCCACTGGATGTTGAAGTTCCACTTCTGCGTGTACGGATCCGGCCGGTTGAGCGGCCCGTAGTAGGCGCTGAAGGTCCGCGCCGCGAACGCACCCGCGGCACCGCCCGGCGGAAATCCCGCGCGTGGCAGGATCGGACGGTCGAGTTCGGAGGCCAGCCCGAAGTCAAAGAAGAACGGACTCCCGTCGGTCCCCGCGTTGTTGAAGTTGTTGCTGACCGTGGCTGCGTAAAAGATTCCGTATCCGCCGCGGAACACCAGGTTCCGGCCCGCGTTGTAGGCATAGCCGAAGCGCGGCGAGAAGTTCGTCTTGTTCGACCGTGGCAGGATCTCTGAGTTCGAGGTGTAGCGCCAGCCCGCGGGCATGTTGCCATTCGGTATACCAATCAGATCCCGGATGATGGGCCGCGTGCTCTCGGCCAGCAGCCGCTCGCCGGTGCGCAGGTCGAAGTTCAGCAGCCGGTCCTGTTCTTCCTTCCACGGACTGAAGTACTCCCAGCGCAGGCCAAGGTTCAGAGTGAGCTTCGGACTCACGCGGAAGTCGTCCTGAACGAATCCGCTGACACGCGACGAACGGATCCGCACGCCGTCAAACTGGTAGTTGGTCGAAAACCCACCCGCCTGGTTGAGCAGGGCGTCGGTCATCCCGCTGCGCAACGCTTCGAGGGCCGCGCCGACACGCGGCGTGGAATAGGTGCCGTTATAGGAAATCGAGCCGCCGCCGTTGCGCCCCTGGAACCGGTTGTTCGCGATCCGGCCTGCTTCAGCGCCGAGCTTGATGGCATGCTTTCCCACCTGCCAGCTCAGGTTGTCCATGAACTGCCAGGAGTGCTCCACAAGGAAGAACGGCGTGGGAACGCTGGCGATCGGCCGGATGATCGCCGTCCCCTGATAGTTGCGGATGCTGTAGGAGGGAAATCCGCGGGCGAATGAAACGGTGTTCCAGCCCGGAATCCGGAACTCGTCCATCACGTTCTCGGTGTTCAGCATCTCGTTGCCGAATCGCAGGTAATTGTAGCCGGCGCGCGCCTCGTTGACCATGGTGGGGCGGAAGACGTGCGTGAACGTGAGGCCGGTGTTGGTGGCGTCGAGCGATGCGCGCCCGCCCAGGCGGTCCTCTGGCATCCAGGAGGATCTCCGCCGTCCACCGCGCTGTTGCGAGATCCGGCCGGTTACCGTGTTGCGATCGTTGATGTGGCCGTCGCCCTTGAAGTTGAACGAATTCAGGAAGTCGTTGTTCTTCTCCGAAACCAGGAAATTGTTTCGCACATTCGGATTCGGATCGCGGAAGTTCGGAAGGGGGAAGAAGCTGAGCATCCGCGTGGTCATGGGATCGACGCGTGACGCGGGAACGCGGTTGTCCGGAAACGGCGTCCGGATCCCCAAGGCATTCGACGGATCCGGGCGCGCCGTGGCCGGGTCGGCGTAGATGATGTTGGATCCGGAGAAATCGCCCCGGCGCTCGGTGGCGTCCGCCATGATGAAGGTGTTGATGGTGGAGCTCGGATTACGGGTCCCCTCGTAATTGCCGAACAGGAACACGCGGTTGCGAATCACTGGAAGTCCGAGTCCACCGCCAAACTGATTCCGGCGGAGCGGCTGCTTGGCCTGGTTGGTGAACGTGAAGTCGAATGGACGCGCGTCCAGCTTGTCGTTGCGGAAGTAGTCGTAGGCGAATCCATGCCAGGCGTTGCTGCCCGACTTGATCGCGAGATTCACAATCCCGCCGCCAGACCGCCCGAACTCGGCTGAATACTGGCTGGTCTGAATCGCGAACTCCTGGATCGCGTCGATTGCCGGAACAACGCCCATCGCGCCGGAGAATTCCATGTTGTTCGAGATGCCGTCGATGATGAAGTTGTTCGCCTCGGCCGATGCTCCGCCAATGTTCACCGACGCACCGGAAAAGTCGCGCTGGCGGCTGGCTGGCGGTCCGTTGGTAGTTCCCGGGACCAGGGCGGCAAGCGCCAGGAAGTTCCGGCCGAAGACAGGAATGTCCTGCAGCACCTGGCGGGACACCACACCGCCCACCTCGGCCGTGTCGGTCTTGATGAGCGGTGTCGCCGCCGAGATCTCGACGCTCTGCGCTGTCTCGCCGACTTCCAGCCTCAAGTCGACTCGAATCCGCGCCTTTACCGTCATGGGAACGGGCGGATGCACCGCTTTCTTGAATCCGGAAGCCTCCGCGCTCACCGAATACTGCCCGAGAGGGAGATTGGTGACGGTGTACTCGCCAGCTTCGTTGGTGGACGTCGAACGGACCGCACCCGTGCCGGTGTTGGTGACCCGCACCGGAGCGTTTGCGATCGCCGCTCCTGAAGCGTCCGTAATGGACCCCAGGATCGTGCCTTCCGTCGCCTGGCCGTGGAGCAGGGACGCGAGTGAGAACGCGAGCAGAGACTTCTTCATCGATTCCATTTTAGATTAGATAATCAGTTTCAAGGCCAACTGAACTGCGGATCGCCCCGCTGCGCGACCGGACACATCCTTGACACTTTAGCCTGGATTCTTGCTTGACACTTATCAAGGGCGGGTGCGGCTCGATCTTCACCTTACACCTTCTCCGCGCGATTGTCAATACCTCGATATTCC